>JGI12210J13797_10622669_pt1 | contig 33525 bp, 29 predicted proteins | sample ElkSlonscriptome_3_FD_13797 | JGI IMG/M metagenome (IMG submission 13797) | reverse complement strand
CGGTCGAGCCAGGAGAGAGCCGGCTCGAAGGTCCGAAAGACATGGACCGTCGTCGCCTCCGGCGTGAAGCCGAGCTCGTACATCCGCATCATTCCGTAGATCAGGATGTTCGGAGCCACCGATGCCGACTGGGCGGGTTCCGCATCCGGACCATAGGCAGCCCTCACGATCTCCGACACGCGCTGGAATCCCCGCTTCCCGGCAGATGAGCGAGGCGAAATCTCGGACAGGTCCATCAATTCCGGTACGTCGAGGCCGACATCCGGGGAGTCGCAAACCCCCTGGTAGTACCGGACCAGGCTCTCGTCATCCAGCAGTCCCTTGACCTGCGTCACCAGGAGCCGCTGCTCCTTGAAGAAAAAGGGGAGGATGGCCATCGGGTCCACGAGGTGAAGACCGGCCCCGGATCTTCCGGGGCCAACGTTGAAAGCTAGCCCTCCGCGGCTCGTGCACCACAAGGCGTACGGCGTGAGCGCGGGTCTGGAGCCTCACACGTCCAGCTCTCCACCTCTATCCATGTCGTCGACCCTGCGATGCTCTTTGGGAAGTACCGCACGTACGGCCGAGGGGCACCCTCGGAAACTGCACTCCGGACGGGAGACTCCCGCATGCGGTCGACATCGAAGTCGTGGTGTGCGAATCCGACGGGATCCTCCACCTCGATCGCGGCTGGAGGCCTCCGGGGGCCTGACCGTCCCGCCCGATCGCGGGTGGCCGGCTCCGCCAGACACCTCCAACCGCCCAGGAGGGCGTGCTCACACAACGGGTCCGCGCCCCACGGCGTGTTCACACGACGGGTCCGCGCTCTGGCGGCCTAGTTCACGATCTCCCACCGCTGGACAGACTCCCGGCCGAGTTCATCGGTCATCACCCCGATCACGTGGTCCACCTCGAACCAGTGGGGTTCGAACCCCTGGGGCAGCCGGATCCGGGCCAGCGGATCGCCCGCCGCCGTTACCCCGAACCAGTCCCCCGCCGGCCTCTGTTGGGGGACGGGCGCGCGCGCCCAGAAGGGTCCGACCATGACCCCGCCGTCACCGCGGGGGACCAGGCCGATGAACTGAGGCGGGGACTCGCTCACCGGAATGCCCTCGATGGTCGCCCGAATCTCCCCGGTCATCTGCTCGGGAGCCGCGTTCGCGACGACGAGGCGACGCATGCTGTCCCCGAGCGCCTCCATCGGCCGGTCGACGTGGGGCCATCGGACGATGACGGCAGGCGTCGGGCCCCGTGTCCAGCGAGCGATCCGTGACTCCGCCTGATCTCCGACCCAGTGCCCCTCGAGGGCACCGGCCCCCTCGGATCTCGGACTGACGAAGGGGCCGCCCGCGATTCTGTCGGTCGTGTACCACTCCGAGGCGGGGATCGAGCCGAGCGTATCCGCGGCGCCGCTCGCATCGAGCCGCACCAGGGGAGCCTCCGTCCGGAATACACCTCGATCCGACGGCCCGGCGCCCCCGCCCGAACCCAGGAAGTAGTGGGCCCCGGATCGAACCGACCAGTTGGGACCGCGCCACCCGACCTCTCCGAAGTCCAGCGAGCCGAGGAAGTCACCCTCCGGCGAGAACTGGAGAGCCCGGAGGCGCGCCCCGTCCTGTATCCAGACGCTGCCGTCGGCGTCCAGGCTCATCCCGCTCACGCGCTGAAGCTCGCGAGGTCCGTCGCCTCGCCCGGCCACGCCGACCCAGGAGCTCCCCGCCGGTTCACCGAGCCACAGCGACCTCGTCGAGCCCTCCGCGATCGCGAGTCGCCCCGCCGCCAGGGGTCGGACGCGTACGCCCGAGAGTTCGTGACTTCCCGCGGAGGTGGTGATGGAGGCGAAGGACCATGTGGGGTCGGCGGCCAGGCTCCGTTCCGGAAGCTCGGCCGGTACCAGATCGACGACTCGGATCCCGGCGGAGTCCTGAACCGACACCCCTCCATCCCCGGCCGGAGAGCCCCCGTCGGCGCAGGCGGAAAGACCTGCGAGCAGAACCAGAGAGGCGCCGCTGGCTCGCCGCCGCCTCACCCTCCCACCTCTGCCTCGTACGCGACGATGAAGGGCACATCGAATTCTCCGACCTCGACCCCGAGAAGGCGGTCGCCGTGGGCTGCGATGGGGTTGAGGCTCGAGGGCACCTGAACCCGTGCGACCAGCTCGCCGGTGGCGTCGACCAGCCACCAGATGTCCAGGCCGTCCTCGGTCATCGATGAGCGTATCCAGACACGCTCGGCGTCGTCGACCAGCATGGATCGCGCGCCCGGCTCGAAGGGCGGCAGGTAAAGCGAGCGCCTCGCCGCTTCGATCATGGCGTCACGCCGTCGTGAGAAGGCGGGGACGTCGGGCACTCGTACCTCGGCGATGCTGTCGCGGACGTCCGGGTCGACCGGCACGACCTCGAAGTCCAGCTCCCGGGTCCAGAGTGTGTCGCCGCTCAACGATCGGCGGTGAAGCAGGACGGGCGCATAGTCCCCGGCGGGATCGACGCGCGGATCCAGGAGATAATGGGCCCCGTCGGCGACCACCTCGATGTGCATCGCGTCCCCGTAGGGCTGCCGCATGTACAGTCCGCCGCGGCCCGGCTCCGGCTCGACCGCCCATCCGCCATTCCCGAACGGGACTCTCGGAAGGGTATCCAGGGGGGTCGCATTCTCGTCCAGGATCAGGATCGCGCGGTCCACGATCTCTCCCGAGGCGACCTGGCTGGAGGGCGCGGATGGATTCCCCAGGTACCTGCCGGGTCCGAGCCGGGCGTACGGCCGGACGAGCCGATCGTCCCAGCGGGTCTCGCCGAAGGGGAGGGTGACGGAGCGCAGCGCCTCGAAGGTGCCCGCATGGAAGGCGTGGAAGCGGGATGCGCGGGAGTCGAGCACCCATACGGTGTCTTCCTCGACCCGAATGCTCCCGACCGCCTGGAACTCGCCCGGCCCCTCCCCCGCGCGGCCCATCGTTCCGAGAAAGTCGCCGTCCTCGCTCCAGACTCGTACCTCGGGGCCCTGACGGTGGCCGGAGATGAGGCGCCCGTCCTCGGTGACCGCGAGCGCGGACGGATAGGTGAAGGCCTCGTCGGGGTCGTCGATACTCCCGATTCTGAGAACCTCCACGGCGGCAACGAGAGGTGCGTCGCGATCGAGAGCACCATCGACCGACGGGCCGTCGCAGGCCGCGAGGCCGACGCCGAAGCCGAGCAACAGGATCGACGGATACTGGAGCGTTCGGGGCACGGGGATCTCGCGGTCGGGGGGAAAGGACAGGGGATCCAACCGGGGTCCGTCCCGGTGAAACCGAACGTGGCGCGCTCCGCGCGAACGGCGCAAGCGAGGTCCTGGAGTCGCGGACCGGGTGTCTCGCGGATCGAGCCAGCTCCGGCAGGTTCGAGGGGATTCCCGAGTCGATGCCTGCCGTGTCTCGCCGGACAGCTGGACCGTGTTCGGGGCCTCGGTTCGCGATCCGTCCAGTCGCTACGGTGCGATCGGACGCCTCACACAGTATCGGAACGCGGTCCAGCGCCTGGGCTTGTCGGACAGATCCCTGGCATCTACGAGCTCACAGCCTGCTCGCCGGACACTCGCCTCGACCACGGGTCTGGGGACGTAGTGAATCTCGACGGGTGCCTTGCCACGAATGCGCTTCGAGAACCGGCGCACCGGCCCCCGCCAGAACGACGTGAGCCGCTCCCGGAACGACCCGAGGGGAACGTCGGGACCGTCGGGCACCTGGAACAGCGCCACGCCGCCCGGGCGCAGCAGCCGGAAAAACTCGGAGACGTAGGCCTCCGCGGACGCCCGCGGGATGTGCTGGAGAGTGATATTCGAATAGACGAAGTCGAACGATCCGGCCTCGAACCGCTCCAGGTCGGGCACGGTGTTGAGCGCGTAGGTCACGCGCTCGCCGTGTTCGTTGTATTCCCGTGCCACGTCCAGCATCGACTGGGCGATATCGACCCCCACGACGTCGTCGAAGTGCCGCGCCAGGGCTTGGGTCAGGCGGCCCACGGCACATCCGAAGTCCAGCGCCCTCCCCATGTCGGGCATCACGCCGAGCCGGCGAAGCTCTGCGAGTGCCCGGTCGATCTCCTCCCGCCCGGTCGCGAAGAACGCCTTCGGATCCCACTTCCCGCCTCTGCGACTCCGATCGGAGAGGACCGCGAAGAACGGATCTTCCCTTCCGAAGTCCTCATATGTGCGCCGAACGTGCTCGAGACCCATCAGGGCCGCCTCGATGGGTAGGGCGCACCGCTTGTCGAAGGCGGCGAGTCGATCCCACCGGAGGAGTCGGAGATGCCCTGCTCGACCATCTCGAACTCGGGAGCGTCTTCGACCGCCGACGCGTCATGCAGGACGACGTCACCGGACCATCCGTCGTCGATCGTGTATGAAGCCGCTTCGGAGTCGGACCCGCGCTCGTCGCACGCCCCGAGGACGCACAGGACCGCGACGAGGGCGGGGAGCGGGGGAAACGGAAGAGCGATTCGCATCGAATGGTCGGGGCTGGGCGGGGCCTCGTGCGCCGATCTTGTCTCAGCCCAGCGTACGTGAGCGCACGGTGGTCACGAAAGGGTTCCGTCGTTCCGTTCGCGGCCGATGGGCAGGCCCAGGCGACGGACGTGCCGGCCGAGGGAACGTACGGGGTGACCTTCAGCCTCCCGGGTGGTGGTGGCGTCGGACTCGGGGCACGGAAGATGGTTTCCGATCGCACGAATTTCGGCAAGGAATGAGCATATCGGGATCCACGGAGGTGAGCGCCGACTACCTCGTCAGAGACACTGCCCCCGATACGTCGACCAGCGCCTTCGGGGTGAGCGTCTTCCGGTCCGCACTCACGCTGAACCTCTACTTCGACTGAGACGACGGTCGGAGGGGCGAGTCGGGGTGGGCACCTCCGGTCCATCCCCGCGTCAGTCGGCGCACGCCGAGGTCGATGGGGACTGGGTCTCGCAGCGCTGCCAGCCGAGGAGCGTGATCGGGCCGACCCCACCTTCGATGAATCCGAGTTCCAGCAGGACCCTCGGGCTCGTCGCGGTCGTGGCCACCAGATCTCCGCATTCGGATCCGCATTCGACCCGGACCGACTGGCCGGCCAGCTCCACCCGCGCCGTCCCGCTCGACACGATGAACTCGGACGGCACATTCAGCTCGAAGGTGGTGCCGGGCGCGACCGGTTCGCTCGAGATCACCCGGGTGAGCGCCCGGAGCATGGAGGAGCCGTCGATGCGCGGCCGTGGGTTTTCCCGCTCCTCCACACGGATCACGTACTCCCGACCCCACTCGTAGTCGAACCCGGCAGGCGCGTCGTACATCAACCGATACGCCTCCTCACCCGGCGTCCGGACGAGAAGACAGTATCGGTCACCGACACCCGTGCACCCGGCCAGCCAGGCGGCCACCTCGAACTCGCGATCCACGACGGGCTCCGGGTCGAGGAGCCCGCACCCTGCGGCGGCGAGGCACGCGATCATCATCAGTCGTCTCATGTTCGCTCTCCCGGGTCTCGTGCGCCGCGTCGTCGCCGAGTGCCGGACCTTCGATCGACCGCGATCGGCCTCGACCGGACGCAACGCCGTACAAGAGGAGCCTCCCCCCCCGGCATGTGGCGGAGCAAGCGAGCTGCAGCGGGTCACGCCAGGCGGGCCCACACGCACTTCAGGTACTCGCCCTCCGGAAAACGCGTCGGGTGGTCGGGAGCGTGCCCGGAGTACTCCACCGCGTCCGCGCTCCGTCCGCGTCGCCGCACCTCATCCTCGACGGTGCCCTGGAACTCCCCCGCCCCGATCCTCGACGAGCAGGACGCCTGCACCAGGAGTCCTCCGCTGCGGACCAGCGGGACCGCGAGCCGGGTGAGGGCTCGATACGCACCGAGGGCGCGGCTGCGGTGTCGGGCGGCCCGGGCGAAGGAGGGTGGGTCCACCACGACGACGTCGAAGGACTCCCCCGCCTCGGCCATCCGGGCCATCACCTCGAAGGCGTCGCCCTCGATCGTGCGGTGGCGGCAGGCCGACACCGCCGCGTCGGCCCGGTTCAGCTCGAAGTGTCGTTCCGCCTGCGCGAGGGCGGGTGCCGCCTGATCGACGCTCACCACCTCGAGAGCGCCCCCCCGTGCGGCGTGGAGGGAGAAGCCACCGGTGTAGCTGAAGAGGTTGAGGACTCGGGCGCCCGCGCTCTCCCGACCCACCCGCCTTCGGTTCGCGCGCTGATCCAGGTAGAAGCCGGTCTTGTGCCCTCGGAAGGGGTGGGCACGGAACCGGAGGCCGGTCTCGAGGAAGGCGATGCCGTCGGGCGCATCCGATCCGCGAAGCACGGCTCCGTCACGCAGAAGCGGCGGACACGCCTCGCCACGAGCGACCAGATCACCGACCAGAAGCAGGACGCGCTCCGGCGCCAGCAGCTGCTCGAAGGCGGCGACCACGTCGCCCATGTGGAGCAACCACGCGCTCGAAAACGCCTGGAGCACCAGCGTGCGGTCGTAGAGGTCCGCCACGAGGCCGGGCATCCGATCCCCACCCCCATTCAGGACCCGGAAGGCGGTGGTCTGGGCCGAGGCCACATTTCCGCGGCGGCCCAGGGCCTCCGCGATCCTCCCGCGGAAGAGGGCCTGCCCGATCTCGGCCTGCCCGCCGTGCAGGAGCAGGCGCACCCGGATCGGGCTCTCCGGGTCGTAGAGCCCGGAGGCGAGAGGGTGATCGTCGCGGTCGAGCACGACCGCGACATCTCCGGGCTCCCCCCCGTCGTCGACCGACGTGATGGCCTCCTGGAAGAGCCAGGGGTGGCCGGACCGGATGGCCCGCTCCGCCGAGGGACGGACGCGAACTGCAAGGCGACCCGGTGACCTTCGGCGCAGTTCGGAGGGATCGATGGTAGGCGGCTGCATGGGCGACCCGGTGGGCCCGGAGGTGAATATCTCTGACTTCGGCGGGCTCCGCGTCGAGCAGGTACGAGGCCGCAGAGGCATGAGGAGTGGAATGGACGGCTGTAGCGGGAAGTTCCAGCCGTGGGGGTCGCCTGCATGAACCCGCCCAGACTCGTTGTCAGCGTACCACGCACCCGCGTCGAAGAGCCAGCTTCGGGAGCGGATGAGGACCGCGAAACCCACCCCGGTTCGGACGACGCGCCGGTGAACGCACACGACCGTCCCGGGACCGTTACCCCGTCGTTCCCGCTCCACGCACCCGTCCGTCGATTCCCCTGCCCACACTTCCGGGGACAAGGGATGGCACCTGTTCGCCGTCGCACGCTCTCCCCACGACGAGGTGGATTCATGAAACGTTTCCGTTCTTCTCTCGAGCATCCTCTGTTCGCTCTGCTGCTGCTCGTCGCCGCGGTGCTCGCCCTGTCTGCTCCGGTCGCCGCTCAGGACGGCATACTCGCCGGATCGATCACCGACGAGGCAGGAAACCCCCTTCCCGGCGCGACCGTTCGTCTCGATCTCACCAACCGCACCTCGCTCAGCGGGACGGACGGGCGCTTTCGATTCGCGGGCCTGCCGGCCGGCAGCTACGCCGTAACCGCCTCGTACATCGGCTACGCCGAGGCCGCCGACACGGCGGAAGTCGAGGATGGACGGATCTCGCGGGTCGTACTCGCACTGACGGCGCGCCCGGTGGATATCGAGGGTGTGACGGCGTATGGCGTGCTCACCCGTGGGCAGGCGCAGGCGCTCAACGAGCAGAAGAACTCTCCCAATCTCAGATACGTGGTCAATGAAGAGCTCTTCGACCTCTATCCCGATATCAACGCCGCTGAAACGGTGCAGCGTCTTCCCGGGATCTCCATTGCCCGTGACCAGGGTGAGGGGCGCTACGTGCAGGTACGCGGTCTGGGCGAGCAGTTCAACTCGATCACCGTCAATGGCGTCCGGATCCCCAGCATCGGTCGGGGCGCCGAGCGCGCCGTCGAGCTTGACATCGTGCCTTCCTCGCTCATCGAGCAGATCTCCGTCACGAAGGCGCTCCGGCCGGACATGGACGCCGATGCCCTGGGCGGCGTCGTCGACCTTCGATACAAGCGCGCAGCCGGCCGCCCGTTCGTGAACCTCGACATCGCTGGCGGACTCAACGACCAGCAGTCCGAGATCGACAACTGGGGCCGGAGTATCGTGTCGTTCAGTGGAAACGCGGGCGCGCGTTTCGCCGACGATCGGCTCGGCATCCTCATCGGTGGCAGCTACCACGATACGGAGCGAGGCTCGCTCTTCGAGTCGTGGCGCTACGTGGAAGACGAGGGAGGCGAATACGCGCGCCATCGCACCACGGACTACGATGTCGGCCGCAAGAATCTCGGCCTTCTCGCCACGGGCGACCTCCAGTACTCCGAGGGGGGTGAGTTGACCTTCGCCTTGAACTGGCAGGACTACGCCGAGGACGAGATCCGACGGCTCGCCATCTACAACATCGGGCCGCAGACCGAGCAGCGCTTCACCGGCAACCGCGTGCGCGACCAGCGAGTGCTCTTCGGCCAGATCGCAGGCGACCAGCAGTTCGGGCGAGCCCGCTTCGAGTTTCAGGGCTCCTTCACCGACGGTGAGGAGGACTGGCCGGACATCACCGAGTTCCGCTGGACACGCCAGAATTCGGCACTCGGGTCACTCTCGGACGCGCAGATCGACGCGCTCGGTGCGCTCTCGACCTTCGACGGCGTCGACGCGCCGCTGACGCTGGACTACGCCTTTCACTATCCCACCAACGTCGAGTCGTCGCAGCGCTCCGCGGGTGCCGACATCACGCTTCCGCTGGGCGGCGGTGGCTCCTCCTCGATCAAGGTGGGCGCGCGCCTCACCCGCGCGGACCGGACCTTCCTCTTCTCCAGCCTTCGCCTCACTCCGACGGACACGGACGCCTTCACCATCGAGGGCGGTGACTTCGGGCTGTCGGAGGTGAAGTTCGACGACCCGGTGATTTCGGAGCTCGGACTCCCGGGTGCGCTCTCGCCCGCCGATCCCCGCTCCAACGCCTCCTCCTACGACGCACGAGAGACCACGACCGCCGGGTATCTGATGAACACGACGGACTGGTCGCCGTCGTTCACGACGATGGCCGGCGTACGTGTCGAGCGGACGAGCCACGAGTACGTGCAGTTCGCGACCGGAAACGAGGGGGCGGGCGACTACACGGAGATCCTGCCCTCGGTGCACGGCATCTACCGCTTCACGTCGGGCACGCAGCTCCGCGCCGCCGTGTCGCGCGGGCTCTCGAGGCCGTCGTTCCGGAGCCTCGTTCCGGTGGACGTCGTGGACGACGCGGAGCTCGAGATCAGCCGGGGGAACCCCGACCTGGACCCGACCACCGCGACGAGCTTCGACCTCACCCTGGAGCGCTACTCCGATCGCCTCGGCTTCGTCAGCGCCGGTCTGTTCTACAAGCGGCTCTCCGATCCGATCGCCGGAGGCTCCTTCACGGAGCAGGTGGGGGGCCAGACGTTCACCGTGTTTCAACCGCTGAACGGAGGGAACGCGGACATCTACGGATTCGAGGTATCGACGTACCAGAGGCTCAGCACGCTCGGGCTCGCACTACTCCGGCACGTGGCCGTCAACGCGAACTATACCTTCAACCGGTCGGATACCGATTTCGGGCCCGAGCGCGAACGCGCTCTCCCCCTTCCGAACAGCCCGGAGCACACCGGAAACCTCTCCGTCATCTACGAGAATCCGAACATCGGGTTCACAACCGTGGTCGCGGGCAACTACCGCTCCTACATGTGGGAGAAGTTCGAGGGCAACCAGCTCCACAACGACATATGGACCGGCGCGGAGTTCCACCTCGACCTGTCCGTTCGCAAGACGCTGCCCGGCGGGCTCACCAGCTATCTCCAGCTCAACAATCTCACCAACGAGTCGGACCGCGAGATCCAGGGAGAGCCGAACCAGCCCTTTTCGCGGATCCACGAGCGTGAGTCGTACAGCTGGTGGGCCACATTCGGCGTCCAGGTGTCACGATGACCCGGCGGCGGATGCGTGGTTTGGAACGACCGACGGCAGGCGCACTCGGCCGTCCGGTCGTGCGCCTCGTGGTAGCGGCCTGGCTCATCGCGGTGCCGAGTCTGAACGCCATGCCCGCGGACGGACAGGTCGTCTCGCGGGCCGAACGGGAACTGGTGCGTCCGGAGAGCGACGGCCTGCCGCGCGCGCCATGGGGTCGACGGCTCGCCCCGCCGCCGGTCTCGGCGCGAGGTTTCGAGGAGGTGCGCAGGTACGGCGCGCCGGAGGGGCGGCAGGGGGTAGCGGCCGACGCGCGGTTCATCTACCCGGTCGGCAATCGAGTCATCGCCAAGTACGACCGCGAAACTGGCGAGCGGGTGGCCGTATGGGAGGGTGAAGTCGACGGACCGATCGTGCACCTCAACTCCTGTCTGGTGGTCGAGGCGAGACTCGTGTGCGCCCACTCGAACCATCCCGGTATCCCGATGCTGAGTTCGCTCGAGGTCTTCGATACGGAGACGCTCGAGCACATCGAGTCCCGAAGCTTCGGGATCCAGAGTGGCTCCCTGACCTGGGCGATTCGGGACGACGATGCGTGGTGGCTGCACTTTGCGCACTACGGGAACTACAGCGGCATCCCCGGACGAGGCCCCGAGTGGTCCACCCTCGTGCGCTTCGACAACGACTGGAATCGCACCGGGGCGTGGGCCTACCCGGTCGAGCTGGTCGAGGCATTCACTCCGAACAGCGCCTCGGGTGGGAACTGGGGCGCCGACGGGCGGCTGTACGTGACGGGTCACGACGAACCGGCGCTCTACGTGCTCGAGGTCCCCGAGATGGGCTCGGTACTCGAGTGGGTCGAGACGATCCCCGCGCCCATGGAGGGACAGGCGTGGGTCTTCGACCCCGCCGACCCGGACCAGGTGATCGGGATCCTCCGCAGTTCCGGCGAGGTGGTGGTCGGACGTCGGAGGTAGGAGGCGTGGGGTGCTCGGCCACCCACACCAGCTCAAGCGCGGACCAGCTATGCGAGCCCCGGTGCCGTGGACTCCCGATCGGGGGACGAAGCGCACGGCATGGTTGTTGCCACTGGTGGCAAGTGGAAGGCGTACCCCGGATCGTCCATCCGGCGGAGGGGCTGGAAGGACGAACGCCCTGATGTCGCCTTGCCGTTGAACGCCGATCACTCCATGCGAACAGACGACAGAACGTGGCCCGACCCATGGAAACCAGAATTTCCGTCAATGGCGAAGAGAAGACGCTCGATGCCGACACCCGCACATCGCTGCTCGATGCGCTCCGTCATCACTTCAAGCTGTCCGGGACGAAGAAGGGGTGTGATCACGGCCAGTGTGGGGCCTGCACCGTCCTCGTGAACGGGCGTCGGATCAACAGCTGTCTCACGCTGGTGTGCATGCACGACGGGGATGAAATACGAACGGTTGAAGGATTGGGCCGGCCGGGTGACCTCTCCCTTCTACAGGAGGCATTCGTCGAACACGACGGGTATCAATGCGGCTACTGCACTCCGGGTCAGATCTGTTCGGCGACGGCGATGCTGGAGGAGCTGAAGGCGGGTTGGCCGAGCGTCGTGACGGAGGACCTGACCTCCTGCCCCGAACTGACGAATCGGGAGATCAGCGAACGCATGTCGGGCAACCTCTGCCGGTGCGCTGCCTACCCGAACATCGTCGACGCCATTCGGCAGGTCGCGGAATGAGGCCGTTCGACTATCACCGCGCCGACACCATCGCCGACGCCGCGGGTCGCGGATCCGCAGGCGCCACGATCATCGCGGGCGGCACGAACCTTCTCGACCTGATGAAGCTCCAGGTGATCACGCCGGAGAGACTCGTCGACATCAACGGACTTCCGCTGGACGAGATCGGGGAGACGGCCGAGGGGGGGCTGCGCATCGGGGCGCTCGTCACCAACAGTGACCTCGCCGCCGATCCCCGCGTCCGACGGAGGTATCCGGTGCTGGCTCGCGCGCTGCTTTCCGGAGCTTCCCCCCAGCTTCGCAACATGGCGACGACGGGCGGGAATCTCTGTCAGCGCACCCGTTGCTACTACTTCCAGGATACCGACCGGCCGTGCAACAAGCGGGAGCCCGGAAGCGGATGCAGCGCCATCGACGGCTTCAACCGCATCCACGCGATCCTCGGGGCGTCCGACGAGTGCATCGCGACGCACCCCAGCGACATGGCCGTGGCCATGCGGGTCCTGAAGGCCGATGTGGAGGTCGAAGGCGGAGAGGACGGAAATCGCACCATTCCCATCGACCAGTTCTTTCGCCTGCCGGGCGACACGCCGCACATCGAGAACGAACTGCGGTCCGGCGAGGTCATCACGGCGGTTACCCTTCCCCCCCCGCCCGCCGGAGAGCAGCGCTATCGCAAGGTCCGGGATCGCGCATCGTACGCCTTCGCCCTCGTGAGCATCGCGGCCGTCGTCGACGTGCGTAACGATGAGATCCGAGAGGCGACCCTGTGCTTCGGAGGCCTCGCCCACCTTCCATGGCGGGACGAACGCGCGGAGGCCGTGCTCGTGGGGGAGAGCCCCTCGGAGGAGCTCTTCGGCAAGGCGGCGGATACCCTGCTCGCAGACGCGAGAGGCTTCGGGCACAACGAGTTCAAGATTCCGCTCACGCGGCGTACGCTGAAAGCCGTGCTGATGGACATCTGCGGGATGGGAGACGATTGATGACACACACCTTCACGATGAACACGCGCGACGAGCGCTGCAGGCTCGACCGCATGGCCCAGGGAGTGATCGGCCGGGGGATCAGTCGCCCCGACGGCCCCCTGAAGGTGTCCGGCACCGCGACGTACGCCGCCGAGCACGAGATCGAGGGACTGGCGCATGGGGTTCTCGTCCGCGCCCCGACCATGGGGACACTGGAGAACCTGGGTCGGGAGAATGCGGAGGCGATGCCCGGCGTGCTCGCGGTCTTCAGCACCGACCGGTTTCTTCGGAATCCCGCGCAGGGGGAAGCCGACGAGGCGCCCGTTCAGGGCATCTCCGACATCGCCTTCGTGGGCCACCAGGTCGGACTCGTCGTGGCGGAGACCTTCGAGCAGGCGCGGGATGCGGCGTATCGCATGTCGCTGGACATCCAGGTCGAGGAGAGGCCGGTCGATCCCGAGGAGGTCGAGCCGGAGGAGCAGACCGACGAGACCGTCGACCAGGGCGATCTGGACGCCGCGATGAAGGGCGCGGCACACAGCGTGGACGTCACGTATCGCACCTCGGGGCACGCCGCCGCCGCCATGGAGCCGCACGCAGCCATCGCCGTGTGGGACGGCCCCCGGCTCACGCTGTACGGCAGTTATCAGATGCTCAACTTCAACAAGAACGAGCTCGCCGATTCGCTCGACATGGATGTTCGGAATCTGCGGATCCTGTCGCCGTACGTCGGGGGCGGCTTCGGCTCGAAGCTCGGCATCAGCCAGGAGGGGGTCGCCGCGGCGATCGCGGCTCGCGAGCTCGGCCGCCCGGTCTCCGTCGTGATGACGCGGCAGCAGGTGTTCGAAGGCATCATGCGTCGCTCCGAAACGAAGCAGCGCGTCCGGCTCGCGTGCGGGGCCGACGGGAGGCTGACCGGGCTCGGTCACGAGAGCCTGGTTTCGAACCTCCCGGAGGAGGAGTTCGCCGAACCGGTCCCCCAATCGACGCATTTCCTGTACGGCGGCGAGAACCGCCGAATCTCCCTCGAGGTCGCGCGGATCCATCGGAGCGCTGCCGGGTCGGTGCGCGCGCCTGGCGAAGCGGTGGGCATGCCCGTACTGGAGAACGCACTGGACGAACTTGCGGAGAAGGCGGATATCGACCCCGTCGAACTGCGCAAGCTGAACCTGCCCGACCGCCATCCGGAGGAGGACATCCCGTACTCCAGCCGCAAGTACGCCGAATGCCTCGACGAAGGCGCGGAGCGCTTCGGGTGGGCGAATCGGAACCGGACGCCCGGAGCACGGCGCGAGGGAGAATGGCTCATCGGCCACGGTGTCGCCGGGGCGAGCCGCGTGAATACGACGGGTGAGGCGACAGCCCGTGTCACGCTGCATGTCGACGGTACGGCGACCGTCGCCACGAACATGACCGATATCGGTACGGGCACGTATACGGTGCTCGGCCAGATCGCCGCCGAGATGCTGGGCCTCCCCTTCGAGAGCGTGAAGGTGGAACTTGGCGACAGCGACGACCCCGACGGGCCGGGATCCGGGGGAAGCTGGGGAGCGTCGTCATCGGGCTCGTCGGTATTCGTCGCCTGTGAGGCGATCCGCTCGCGCCTGAGCGAGATCCTCGGCTGCGACGAAGCGGAGCTGACGCTGAAGGACGGGGAGGCCGGCCACACCGCCGACCGCACTCCCATCGCCGGGATGCTCGGTGAAGACATCGTCGAGGAGGGGACGTTCGAGCCGGGGGACACGTCGGAGGACTTCGCTCAGGCAGGATACGGTGCGTTTTTCTGCGAAGTAGCGGTCAACCGATGGACCGGAGAGACCCGGGTGCGACGAATGCTCGGCGTCTATGCAGCCGGGCGCATCCTCAACCAAAAGACGGCACGGTCCCAGTGCCTCGGCGGCATGGCCTGGGGGATCGGCACGGCGTTGACCGAGGAGCTGGTGCACGACGCCCGGGACGGTCACATCGTCAACCGAGACCTCGCCGAGTATCATATCCCGGTCAATCTGGATGTGCCGCAGATCGAAGTCGTCTTCCTGCCTGAGCGGGACACCGCGGCCTGCCCGATTCAGTCGAAGGGGATCGGCGAACTCGGCTTCTGCGGAGCGGCCGGTGCCATCGTGAACGCGATCTACAACGCCACGGGTGTAAGGGTGCGCGACTATCCCGCGACGCTGGACAAGGTCCTGGTCGGATTGCCCTGACGTGGTGTCGCATGAGTCCGGTCGCATTCGAGCGGCACCGCGCGTTCGGTGCCGGACGCGAGACCTCTGCTAGATCACACCGGGTGTTCGAACCTCGCCGGGTCCAGCACAGACTCGTCCCGGACGCATCCGGGCTTGCCCGGGGTCGGCCGCGCCGTCTACCGTGCATCCTCCGATCGGTTGCCCCATCCCGACGATACACACGCTGCGACAGGAGAGTACTCCTTGAAGAGTCCGCGCATTCGTTCAGCAGCTCCCCGCGGCCGAACACGGTCCCGAACGTCCGTAGCCCTCCTCGTTGCCGTGACCGCGGCCTCGGGGTGCTACACGTATCACCCCGCCGAAGTCGAGCCCGCCCCGCCCGTGGGGGAGGACATACGCCTCGTCGTCAGCCGTGCCGGAGCCGTGGAGTTCGCCGAGGTGACCAACCTCACCGACGACGCGGCGCCGAGCATCCTCGGCCGACTCGAGCGTGCCGAACCGGGCGCGCTGATGGTCCGGGTGCCTCTCCGCCAGACCGAGGGCCAGCCGGGGCTGTACAGCGACGTGGGGCAGTTGATCCGCGTCCCAAATGCCCAGATCCTCGGAATCGAGCGGCGTGAGTTCGACCCCGTGATGTCGAGCCTCCTGGTCGGTGGCCTCATCGGCGGGGCAACGATCCTGCTGCTTCAGATCATGGACACGGAGGGATCGGCCACCGACGACGTCGAGGGCCCCCTGCTCCTTCGCATGGGGATTCCGCTGGGCCTGGGGATGGGTCGCTGAGTCCCTCGCTCGCCTGACACGCAGGCGGCCAGCAGCGGTGAGCCGCCTGACGGGGCACTCCTTTCGGGCGTGTCGGGGCGGGCGGTTCTCCATCCGTGTCGGTCCGGGTGGCTCTCCATCCATACCGCCTCCGGACCCAGCAAGAACGGGGTGGGAACCGAAGTCCCCACCCCGCTCATGACTTCGAGGATCGATCAGATCCCTCGACCGATCACCCGCCGATTCCCGGCACGTTCGGGTTCCGATCCCGCTCGCTCTGAGGAATGTCGAAGCAGAACGGGCCCCGCTCGTACTGTGTGAAGAGCGGCGTGTAGCCCGGGTGACTCGGGTCCTCCCAGTCGGGGAGGTCCAGCGCGCCCGGAGCGTTGGTCTCGTTCCAGCGGCGTTCGTCCGCCGCGGCCCGACCCTCGAGCCACATCTCGATCCGGCGCTCGCGCTTGAGGTAGGTCCAGGCCTCCTCCTCGGTCGCGGCGGTCCACGGCTCGAGCGGCGTGCTTCCTGCGGCGACGTATCCGTCCTCGTCGGTCACGTCCGCAACACTCGCGGTCCGCACCCCGTTGATCAGAGCCATGGCCTCGCCGATGGTACCGCTCGACGCGCCGCGCAGCACGGCCTCGGCCTGGATCAGCCGCATCTCGTCCGCGCTCGCGATGTTCACGTCATCGTTGCGCGAGGTGTACTTGAGCATCGGCTTGTACGGCACGGGTCCGAAGCCCGAGAGACTTCCGACCGCGAGGTCGTACGCCGGGTCGGTACCCCACCGCACACGAGGATCACCCGTCTCGAGGTAGTAGTCCTCGTAAAAGGTGAACTTCGTCGTATACGATCGGAACGTGCCGCTGTTGGCCTCCCACAGGTAGTTGTAGAGCCCGGACTCGGACTCGTCCTGGTCGAGCTGCTCCAGATATCCGTCGCTCACCAGCGCCGCGTCGTCGAACGCCGCCTGCCAGTTGCCCAGCCAGAGGTTGGCCTGGGCACGACCCGCGTATGCGGCATCCCGCTGTTCCTGCGTCTCCGCGAAGCCGAGCGCCGACGTGAACGACGACACCGCCCGCTCGAAGTACGGCTCCGTCGTGTCCGGGAAGTACTCGGACGGTTCCGTGCTGGTCGGGTCGGTGCTCGGAAGCACCGTGTCACACCACCATTCACCCAGGATCCGGTACGAGAACCCGGCCCACAGGTGGGCCCCCCACATCCGCTCGGCGCTCGCCTCGGCCAACGTGAACCGCTGGATGGCGGTCTCCGCGATGAAGCGAGCCTGATGCAGAGCGGTGAAGTTCGCTCCGTACAGGTCCTCGACGTTCCCGGCATGGATGTGAACCGGGTTGCCCCACGCTCCGATCTGCCCGCCGGGATAGATCTGCCGGGCGATCAGCTCCATGTCGAATGCGCGGTCGGTGTATCCGTTGACGATCGAGCGGATCGCACCATTGATCAGCCCGATCTGGGCTGCCTCGTCTCCGAGGAACTCATCCTGGATGGGACCCGGATTCGTGACGTCGCACGCCGTCGCCGAGAGCGTCAGCATCATGACGCCACACGTCACTCCGAGCGTCTTCCTGATTGGCTTGTAATTCATGGTCGACGCCTCCTCAGAAGGTGACACGAAGGGAGATTCGGAACGTGGCCGGAGCCGGCGTCCGTTCGGATGCATTCGCGAAGCCTTCACCGGCGATGCCGGAACCCGCGTCGGGCGAGAGCTCGACGTCGTACCACGGAATCTCGCGGTACCAGTCGAAGGCGTTGAGGAGCGTCATGGTGAGCGTCGCGTTCGAGATGCTGGTCGGGAACGCGAAGTTCACCGGAACCGTCGCGCTCACGCTCCGGAGCTTGAAGTAGTCGCCGTCGAACCAGTAGTCGTCGGCGTCCCCCGGAGTGCAGCGCTCACGCCAGATCGCGGGAATTCCGTCCCGCAGCTCGGTCGAGTTCGCCGGATCCACGTAATACGGGAAGCAAAGCGGCGAGCGCACCGAGCGACCGATGGGAATCGGGTTGACCTCGACGAAGTTTCCACCGCGGTACTCGCCACGGGCGTTGAGCCGGATGTTGCCGGGCACCCTCACTTCCAGGCTCGGCGTCAGGAAGTGCGTCGGGAACTTCGGCCCGATGAACTGCTCGTCGGGCACCCCGTCGCCGTCCTCGTCGATGTACTCGAAGTCGGCGATCTCGTCGGGGTTCGCGACCCGACGGTCGTCCCACGCCGCTGGAACGGGCTGCCCTTCCGCGATTCGACCGCTGAGGGCATTGAACGGCTCGGTTCCACCGAGGTCGATCACCTCGGTACGCGTAGTGGCGATGCCCAGACCGAGATCGAGGCCCCATTGGGCACCCTCGACCACCGCTGCATTGAGCTGGAGCTCGAGACCGTTGTTCGCGAGCGTCCCGACGTTCTCGAGCTGACTCGCGGAGAAGCCGAGGGACGGGATCGCCGACACGTTCATCAGCGCATCCTCGGTGCGCTGACGGAAGTAGGTGAAGTCCGCCGAGAGGCGGGCGTCCATCCACGTCGCGTCGAAGCCGACCTCGAACTCCCGCGTGACCTCAGGACCGAGATCGGGATTCCCGCGGTTCTGCGGGAGGAAGGCCGGGTTTCCGACGAATCCGACCGGATCCCACGTGCGGACCGCGTCGAAGGTGCCGGGCGCGCGGCCGGATGTACCGAAGGCGGACCGGAGCTTGACCGAGCCGAAGCTCTCGGGCCAGAAGTCCTCGTCCGAGATGATCCACGTTCCGCTGATCTTCGGATACACCTGCAGACCGAAGCCCGAACCGAAGGCGCTGTTTCCGTCGACCCGGACCCCCGTCGTGAGGAAGTACTTGTCCGTGATGTCGAGCACGTTCTGGGCGAAGAACCCGGCGTTCCAGACCTTCTGACGCGACTCCTCGGAAATCCGTACCGCGGCGGAACTCACCGTCGGCTCGACGGCACCGGGGAAGTTGTTGCCCCCGGCCGTCACCTGACGAAGGTCGTTTCCGATCGCCTGACCGCCCCACGATACGGACGACCGCAGCCCGTCGTTGATGTCGAACTGGTAGGTGCCGGTGTAGTCGAACGTCAGCAGACGCTTCTGGAACACATCCGTGGTGAGCGAACCCTCCGGGAACTCCCAGAAGCCTAGCGGCATGAGGTTCCGAGCTTCCTGCTGGCGGTAGTCGTAGCCGACCGTGAGCCGGTTGGTGAGGTCCGCCGTGGGGGTGAAGGTGACCGTCAGCCCCGACGTCACACCCTCGACCGCGAGCTGGAAGTCGTAGTCGAGGGCCTGCGCGATCTCGCGCGGATCCCCGTCGCCGGAGAAGTAGCCGCGCTCCTGCCGCATCGCCTGGAGCTCGAGGCCGGACAGATTGTTGCCCGACGGCGTGCTCACGACGTTCTGGCTGTTCAGTGCGGTGGTCCACTGCAGCTGGAGATTCTCGATCGGCGCCATCGTGAAGTTCGCCTGCAGATTGTACTTCTGCTGTTCATCGAGCGGCAGCATGCCGGTGTCGTCCTGATACCCACCCGAGAGGAAGTACTGGAGGGACTGATTCCCGCCGCGGACGGACACGTTGTAGTTCTGGTACCACTGCGCACCGGGGTAGCGGCAGTCTCCGTTCGCGGACGGATTCACACCCTCCCAGCGGGCGTTCTGGGTCGTCTCGTCGAAGGCGGGGGACGCTTCGTTGTCTCCCTGGCCGTCCGTGATGCAGGCGCGACCGAACTCCCCCCCGTCGTACCCGCCCCCGAACCATGAACTGCGGAGGAAGTGCTCCATGTTCATGAAGTTGACGCCGTTGACCCCATACTGCCGGGCCCACCCGGTGCCCTGCTGCGTCTCGACCGTCCAGACCGGTGCGCCGCGGGACCCCCGCTTGGTGAAGATCTGGATCACGCCGGCCGAGGCCTCGGTCCCGTACAGTGTCGTCGCCGCGGACCCCTTGATGACCTCGATGCGATCGATGTCGTTCGGGTTGATGTTGTCCAGCGGGCTCGCCGTGATCTGAGCGCCGCGACCCTGCGGGGCCACTGCGGCCGAGCGGACGCGGGGGAAGGCGCCGTCCATCATGCGGATGCCGTCCACGAAGATGATCGGCTGGTTCGTCATGGAGATCGACGAGTTCCCGCGCAGCCGGATCTGCCGACCCTGGCCGAGCTGGGCGCCGCCGCCCGTGAGCTCGATTCCGGGGGCGGATCCCTGGAGCAGGTCCGACACGGCCGTCGGCCGGTCCGGGATGTCCTCGATGTTGATCTGCGTGATCGAGTTTCCGACCTCGCGGCGGCGGGCGGCCCCTGCGGTGCCGGTCACCACGATCTCGTCGAGCCCGAGCGCCTGGGACTGGAGCACGAAGTCGTTGGTGACCGTTTCACCGGCCGCCACCGTCACCTCGACCTCGCCCGCGCTCCTACCGATCCGCTCCGCGCGCAGCGTGTGCTCACCGGCGGGGACGTTGAGGATGAGAAATCGACCGTCGGCGCGGCTGATCGCACCGAGCTGGAGCCCGACCACGTAGACCTGGACCTCCGAAAGGGGTGTGCCGGATGGGTCGGTGACCGTGCCGGTGATCCGTCCCGCCTCCTGGGCGGCTGCCGGGCCGGCGGACAGGGCGAAGAGTGCCAGAATCAGCACCCCTGCCCCGCGCCAGCCACACAGGCGATCACGCCTGTGTCCATCTCCTTCTCCTCGAACGTCGAGCCGCATAACGAACCTCCTGTTGGAGAGAGTTCCGGGGCGCGTCGGCGTCCGACCTCCGGCGCGGGTGCCGAGTGAGATGCCCGCGCTGGCCATCCCTTCGGCTTGGCTGCTTCCGAATCGTTACACGAGTCATGGAACCAGCACGTCCCCTTCACGAATTTCGCGCACCGTACGGCCTCTCTCACCCGATGGTCAAGAAATCTCTCGATCGCGTCAGGGAGGCGGAGGGCCGTCTCGGGGGGCGGGGCGGCTCTCGTGTGACGCCGAACCGTCAGTTGATTTCGACGGTCGCCGATGCCGAGCGGAAGCCGGTCTGGTCCTCGGCGCGCGCCGTGATGGTGAAGGTCCCGCTCACGGCGTATGCGTGCCGCACCAGCTGCTCCGCCTCTACCGCGAATCCGCCCAGCGGGATCGAGTCGAGCAGTCCGTCGCCCCAGTCGACGATCACGCCCTGGAGCCCGGAACCGGTCGCGACCCAGCTGGCCGTGATCGAGTCGTCGACCATCGCGGAGGCGGGTGACACCTCCAGTTCGATGGCGAGGTCACGCACGCCGGTGATGGAGTCGTCGAGGCACGCGGCGGCGCCGAAGACCAGGAAGACGATCAGTGCGGCTCGGACGAATCTCATCTTGTCTGGATGTGGGAGGACACGGCGCGTGATGGCTCCTGGGCGCGCCGCTCGTGGGACCCCATGTGGGAGGACGCGCAACGTGCGGGTCCGCTCGGTCGGAGGTCAAGGAGGACGGGGACCCACCCCGGCGGACTTCGCTCGGCCGGCGCCTCGACGCCCTCGATGACGGACACGAGACGTCCGCGCCCACCCACCAGGGCGTGTTCACGCCGGGGGGATACGCCCTGTTCCGGCTGAACAGCCCCTAGCTCGCGAGTCGGACGCCGTCCCGATCACCGATCCGCCGCGGGTCGAGGTCGGCGAGCGCGCGCCTCAGGTGCCGCCTCGCCTTCCACGCCTGGCTCCTCGCCGAACCCGGATGAAGCCCCGCCTCGCGGGCGACCTCGACGAGTGGGTACCCGAGAATCGTGGTGCGGATGAAGATGCGCCGCTGTCCGGGCGGAAGCTCGCTCAGGGCCTGCTCGAGCCGCGCCCGCAGGAAGGGAGTCCGTGACGCCTCCGGAGCGCCGACCCGATCCGCGACGGTCTCCAGAGGCGTCCACGAAAGAGTGCGCCTCCTGCGGCGCAGAATCTCCATCGCGGCCGAACGCCCCGCGTGGAACGCGAGCGAGATGGGCGAGCGCACGTGCCGCTGACGCATGAGGACGACCCAACCATCCTGGACCGCATCGTCGAAATCCGGGTCCGTTCCCTCGAGGATCCGCGCGACTCCCGCCTTGAGGCCTCCCACCACACCCGGATCGGCGGCGAGGTCCATCCCGATGCCACCCCTACGCCCAGACTGCACATCCATGTCGGCCTCCCGTGTATTATCTGCATCGGATATATCTAGGGCGGACATGTATCGCAAGAGGCAGCGGCCGGCCGGTGCCGGTCTCGCGAACGGCATTGCGCGGCCGGGATCCCGCGCCTATATCAGAGTCAGATATATCCAGGGAGGATATCATGTGGTCGGGTCCAGCATCGCTGTACGTACTCATTGCGCTCGCGAGCAAGCCGCAACACGGCCTCGGGATCGCGGAGAATGTCGCCACGTTCACGGAAGACCGAGTGCTGCTCGGACCGGGGACGCTGTACCGAGTCCTGAAGGACCTCGCGTCGTCCGGACTGATCGAACGGGCGGATCCGCCCGACGACGAAGATCCTCGCCGCAAGACCTACGCGATCACGCACGCCGGTCGTGAGGAACTCAGCACGGCCGTGAAGGAGTTGAGCCTCGTGCACAGCGCGGCTTCGGCACGGCTGCAGGAGTCGCATGCTCACGGAGGCGCTTCGTGATTCCCGAGTGGCTCGGATCCCGGATTCGCGAGGTGATCGCGAGCTATCGATGGTTGTGGCGAGCTGCGCACGCATCGACCTCGACGCGTCTGGCGGGCGTGCTTCGCTTCGCCGCGTGCGCCGTCGAGGACGCCCTCGCGCTGGGTGTGTGGTGTATCGCCCGCCCGATTCGACGCCCGTCGCAGCGAGATCGGGTTGTGGTGCCGGCGGCCGTTCTGGCCGTCGCGATGATGCTCTCCGTCCAGGCGGATCGTACCCCGACAGCACCGGGCGATCGGGCGCAGGTCATGACGCAGGACGTCGGGGAGCGGTGTGGCGGGTCCGTCTATCTCGGCGCGATCGCGGCCCCGGGAGATGTGCATGTGGCGTTCGCCGCCTGCTCGGACGCGGTCGCCGACGCGGCCGATTGCCTCGACTGCATGTCCGGTGAGGCGTCGTCCGAGGTGTCGGCGTCCCACCTCAGGCTCACGATCTGACGCGCCCGACCTCCGCGAAGGTCCGGCCCATGACTCATCCCGGTCCGCGGGTCCGCCCCGGCAGGACAGCGTCGGCTCTCGGGCGCCTCCCGGGCGCACTCGCCGTAGCGGTCTCGGTCGTCTGTACGACGCCTGCCCTGCACGCCCAGGCGCCGGAGCTCCTTCCGTGGTCGGTCGAGCGTGTGGCTTCATCGACCGGAGGCGCGACGCCCTTCGGTTCCGTGCCGCCCGAGGGCGTCGGATTCGGGTCGGACGGTCGGATCTACGTGCTCGACAGCCAGGCCGCGACGATCTACGAGTTCGATGTCGACCTTCGGCCGCTCGGTGCTCTGGGTGGTCGCGGCCGGGGTCCCGGTGAACTGATCCAGCCGTCGGTCCTCGCCGCCGGTTCAGGGCGGGTTGCCGTGTACGATCCGGGAACCTCCCGCATCACGGTCTACATGCGGGGAGGTGTCGACTGGGATGCGGCGTGGCCATTGACTCGAGACGGGATCCCGCGCCGGATCGCCGTTGCGGGCGACGATCTGTTGATCGAGGTCGAGCCGTTCCCCTTCACCCGACGGGGAGCGCGCTCCTACGTCGGCGCGCAGCGTCTCGTACGTCTCGGGAGGTCGGGAGACACTGAGGTGCTGAAGCGGTTTCCGACGCTTCGGCGATCGTCAGGGATGCCCTCCGCGGATTCGGGGCCCGTCGTCTTTCAGCCCGAACTGCACTGGGTTTCGCGCGCCGGCGGGGAGATCCTGTTCTCCCGTAGCGACCGGTATCGGCTCGACGTGCTCGATCCGTCCACGGGCGAGGTGGACCCGTTCGCGTCGCGCTCGACGGGTCCCGCTCGACCGGTGTCGGATGATGTCCGGTCGCTCGTGAGGTCGCAGACGCTGGAGCGCTTCGTGGCGAACCGTGGCCAGGCCCCGCTCTCTCGCGTGGACGAGCAGGTGATGCGTCAGAGCATCGCCGAGATGCGCTTCGCCGAAACGCTCCCGCTGACCGGCGAGATCGTGGACGGTCTCGAGGGGATCGTCCTGGTGCGGCGTGGGATCGGACTCGACGACGCCGCGTCCCCGATTCCGACGGCGGCCCTCACCGACTCGCCCGCATGGGACGTGTTCCGGGACGACGGGACGTATGCCGGTGTGCTCGAATTCCCGGACGGGTTCGTGCCTCGCGACGCCTTTCGGGATCTGGTCGTCGGGGTCCGAGTCGGAGAGCTCGGTGAGGTGGCGGTCGACGTCCTGCGAATCGGCGGCGGCTGACGCATTGGGACGCGGGTCCTCCGCCGGGCCCGGTCGCGAGCAATCCCGGCCTCCCCTTCGAGCTCGCGGGCCCGGTGCCCGCCCGTGACACGCCCGTGTTTGACGCAGGCGTCCTCAGGCCCCAGCCTGAGCCCGGTGAGGATACCGGCGGCCAGCTCGGCGAGCCGCGTCGATATTCGCCGTGCCGCCGGTGACCTCGCTCCCCGAGGTTCCGATGATCCCTCCCGACGGAGAGCCACGATGACCCAGGCACCCGGGGCCGGTGCCCCAGAGTCCCGCCCCGATCCCGGATGGCCCGCGGTCTCGATCGCCTGCGTCGGGGTCTCGGTGGCCCGGGTGGTCGTCGACGTGGTGCCGGGCGCGGATCCGACTCCGGGGCTCGCACTCGACGTGAGGCGCATCGCCGCCGAGTCGGCAGATCCCGGGGTCTGAGGGGAGTCGTGTCGTGTCGGACACCCCCGGCCATCCGGCAGGCGATGGGTCTCGAAATGCGGACGACATGGTGACCCGTATCGGTGCCACCCGGGCGGGCCGGCTCCTGAAGGTGGTCGTCGTTGTCGCCCTGCTGCTCGTCGGCGGACCCGTCGCTCCCGTCTGGGCTCAGGACCGCGAGGAGATCCTGGCCTACGACGTGCAGATCGAGCTCGTCGACGGGAATCGGCTCGTCGTGACCGAGGACATCACGGTCCGCGCGCTCGGACGGGAGATCCGCCGGGGAATCTACCGGGACTTCCCCACCAGCTTTCCGCGATCGAGCGGGCTCGGGAGGATCGAGGCACCCTTCGAGGTGCTGGACGTGACGAGGGGAGGCGCGCCCGAGCCCTGGACCCTCGAACGCATCGGAGGCGCGAACGGCCGCGGAGGGGTCCGGGTGAGGATCGGCGACGCCGATGTCTTCCTCGAGGACGGCGTCCATCGGTACTCGATCCGCTACTCCACATCTCGCTGGATCGATCACGGCGAGACGTCCGACCAGCTCTACTGGAACGTGACGGGCAATGGATGGGGCTACCCGATCGAGAGCGCGACCGCCCGGATCTCCTTCCCGCGGGAGGTCGCGGCGGATTCCCTGACGCTGGAGGCCTGGACGGGTCCGGAAGGCTCGACGGAATCGAATGCGCGGGTGTCGTTCGAGCCCTCGACCGATGTGGTGAGTGTCGCGACCACCGAAGGGCTGGGGCCGCGCGAGGGGCTCACGGTGCGGGTGACCTTCCCCACCGGAATCGTGCGCCCCGCCACGGAGGCGCAGCAGGCCGCCTGGTTCCGGATGGACTGGGGCGGCTACATCGATGCCGGAGTCGTCCTCTTCCTCGTGATCCTCCTCTACCTGCTCCTGTGGGTCTCGGTCGGGCGCGACCCCGAGAGGGACCCGATCCAGGTCCGATACGAACCGCCGGAGGGCTACTCGCCGGCGGCGCTCGGCTATCTCGAGAACCGCGGGTACCAGAACGCTCAGCTCACCGCCACCGTCGTGAATCTCGCGGTCCGAGGCCTTCTCCGAATCGAGAAGCTGGCATCGGGGTGGCGGCTTCAGCGCACCGAGGGTGCGACCGGCGACGGGTTGCCCACGGAGGAGGCATCGCTCTTCGGTACGCTGCTCGGGTCACGTACGAGCCTGGACCTGGAGGCGAAGCACTCCTCCACGATGCAGGCCGCGCGAAACGGCCTCAGGCGTCGGCTCGGACTGCAGCTCGAGAAGCGCTACTTCGTGCTCAACCGGCGATGGTTCGCCGCCGGCCTCGCCTTCAGCCTGGCGGGGTTCGCCCTGCTCGCCTGGCGTGATCGCTTCTCGGTGGCCCCCGAAGCCTGGTTTCTGGGCGTCTGGCTGACCTTCTGGACACTCGGCACCGCGACTCTCGCGTGGCGTGTGTCGACGCTGTGGATCTCGGTTTTCCGGGGGGGCGGGCTGAGCGCCATCGCACCCGCCGTCTTCCTCACCCTCTTCGCTACGCCGTTCGTCGTCGCGGAGATCGTGGTCGCAGCCTTGCTCGTCACCCGCGTGCCCCTCCATCTGGTTCTCGCCACGGTGGCGCTCGGATCGGTGAACGTGGTGTTCTACCACCTTCTCGAGCGCCCGACGCTCCGGGGCCGAGGCGTGCTCGACCGACTCGAGGGCTTCAAACGGTTTCTCACCGCCGCGGAGGCCGACCGGATGGACCGTCTCACCGAACCCGAGCGCACCCCCGAGCTGTTCGAGCGGTATCTGCCCTACGCCGTCGCCCTCGGGGTCGAGAATCGCTGGGCGGAGCAGTTCGCGGGGGTGGTCGCAGCCGGAGCCACCGCAGAGCGCACCGGCAGCGGGGCGTTGGGGTGGTACGGTGGCGGAGGCGCCTCGGGCCTTTCCGGAATGACGTCGTCGCTGGGTGGAGCCTTCTCGAGCACGCTCTCGTCGGCTTCGAGCCCCCCTCCGAGCAGCAGCTCGGGCGGAGGTGGTGGTGGTGGTGGCGGCTCCTCCGGTGGCGGCGGAGGTGGTGGCGGAGGTGGGGGGTGGTAGGTCGGGGGTCGGGCGGGTCGCGCGAACCGGCCAGGCGGACGGTGGATGCCGACCGGGTTTCCTGCCCCTCCGCGGGTGACCTTCAACGTCCGGAGACCGACGAATGACCCTTCAGGACCCGGGCCGCGATCCGAGCGCCGGCTCCGGCCGTGCACCCGGCGTGGTCTCCTCCATCGGCTGGGGGCTGCTCCTGGGGGGCCTGGGGCTGGTGTCGGGGGCCCTGCTCGGCGGCCTCTACGTCCGTGTGTTCGTGCCTCCCACGGGCATGGGCTGGGATCAGATCGCCGACGCGCTCGGCGGGCTCATGGTCGGCGGAACGGTGGGCGCGGCCGCCGGCATCGCCCTGGCGCTCGGACTGTCGGGTAGAGGCCGCACCTTTGCGGCGGTCGGAATGATCGTGCTCGGCGTCGCTTCGGTGTTCGCGCTGAGAGCGATGCGCGAGGAGCGCCCGGCTCCCGAACCCGTCGTGCGCGAGGAGCCCTTCAGCCCGAGGTACATGGTCCGCATGAACGTCGGCAGGACCGACGAGCTCCTTCGCGGCACCCTGCCCGAGGCGCGTCCTGTCCCGCTCACGGAGACGACGCTCTTCACCGCCACCGAGGGGCTCGACTTCGTCGGGTGGGACGACGAACTCCTCCTGTGCCGGGCGGAGGTCGATCGTGACGACCTGGCCGCTCTCGTCCCGCGGGTCCGGGCGGCCCACGCCGAGGCCGCCGCCGGCCACTGCCGCACCGACAACCCGGACGACGATCCGGTGTCCATCTCCGTCTACTTCGACGGCGAGCGACGCAACGCCACCGTCCAGGCCGACTGCCTCGCCGAGCGGCCCGCCATGCTCGCCCTCGCCGATGGAATCGCCGACCTGGCCGACCGCATCTGCTTCGGCCCGGTCGAGACGACCGAACCCGCCGGGCGATAGGAGACGACGTGGATATCGTCTCTACCCGGAGCACCCGCGGGATCGGGCCCCGGCCGCGGCTCACCTCCCGCGCCCATCTCGATCGGGACCAGGGCGGCCGGCTCGACCAGACTCGTACCGTCGCGGTAGAGGTGCATGCCGCGGTTGGTGCGAAGCATGTACCGGATCCTTCCCTCGCCGGGAAGTTGTTCCGGCGACCATCGGACGCGCTCGAGGAAGGTGCCGTCTCGCAGGTAGCGATGGATCGCCAACCCGCGCGCGTCGTGGACCCACACCGTATCCCCGTGCAGCCCGAAGGTCGCGAGGCGTGCGATCTCCTCGGGTCCTTCGCCGCGTGTTCCGATCGTACCCATAAAGGTCGCGTCGGGCGCGTACATGCGGATGTTCTCGTCGTCGGGCTGCTCGATGAAGAGTGCCCCGTCGGGATGCAGTCGCACCTCGCCGACATCCGTGAGCGCGTCGTCGGGCTCGTCGATCGAACCGATCTCGTGCAGCAACTCGAGGTCCCACGACGCTGCCGTCTCCGGTGCGGCATCCCCGCCCGCGCCCTCGCCCCCGCAGGCGGCGCACACCACGATCCCCAGGGCGACCAGCCTTCTCCCTCTCATCGGATGATCCGGTAGCGGCGGACGTAGGGCACGTCGAACTCGTCGACGCGCCGCGTCACGAGCACGTCACCACGCTGGTCCAGGATCCGTTCCGACTCGGGCAGCCTCACTATGGCCACGTGCTCGCCGGTGTCGGGGTCGAGGCCCCACCAGGTGCGTGGCTCCTGATCCCGCTCGCGACCGATCCAGTAGAGACCGTCCGAGGTCACCGCGCTGGTACTCACCGCAGGATAGGTCTCCGGCACCCAGAGCCGGTCCCGAATGCGCTCCTGCACCGCCTCGCTACGTGCGCCGAGGTACTCCTCACGAAGACGAGCGCGCGGCGCGGGGATCGGCTCGTAGCTGAACGTGCGGGAAAACAGCGTGTCCCCCTCGACCGACACCGCACCGACCTCGAACTGCCCGGGCTCGGGATTACCCTCCGTCGTCCGGTGCACCCAGAAGATACGCTCCGCATCGGGGCCGGTCGCCGTCAGGGCGCTCGACGAGACGACGGCCACAGCGCCCGAGGGCGCCTCCGTCGCATAGGGGCTCGCGCTCAGGAAGACGGTGTCCCCCACCTCGCCCGACGTCATGCGCCGAACCGGGATACGCCGAAGGATCGACTCGGCCCGCTGGGCGTCTCCAGGACGCACGCTGAAGCCCGGCGTCACGATCGCGGAGCCGTCGGGAGCCCGCGTGAGACCGGCGATGCCCCACAGGAAAGCCACGGGGTCGACCCGCTCGACGACCTGCGCCCACGGCTCCCCGTCGACGAAGGTGCCGTCGATGCGGAAGTGGTACATGCGCTGGTTGCCGGCATCGTGGAGCCAGATGCCGCCCTCGCGCAGCCCGAAGTCACCGAATCGGCCGACCTCCCCGGGCCCCTCGCCGCCCTGCCCGATCATGTTCAGGAAGCTCCCGTCGGGCGCATGGACGCGGACCTGCGCGTCCTCGGGCTGCCCGATGAGAAGGCGTCCATCCTCGGCCAGACGTACCGTCGTCACCCGCGTAAGCGTCTGATCCGGATCGTCGATCGAGCCGATCTCGTGCAGCAACTCGAGGTCCCACGACGCTGCCAACGCGGAGTCGACGCCAGATCCGGCCTCCCCGCCGCACCCGCCGAAGGCCAGCAGAAGAATCAGGAGAGGAGCTCTCGGGCGGATCGGGGACTCCCGGACGGGGGGGCGAGTGCGCGGATCTCGGCAACTTCGGTGCGCAACGGGGGCGTGGTCAAGGATCGTGAAGTGGGCCGGCGGATCCTTCGGAGGACACACCAGGAACCGAGTCGGGTCCCCGATCCGTCCTGAATCTTCCGGAGCCTCCGCACGTATCTTCGGGCATGAGCACACTCGGCGTCGTCCACACGGTCTTCTCCTTTCTGGCGATCCTATTCGGGGCTCTGGTGGTCCTCCTGGACAAGGGAACCCGCTGGCACCGGACGTGGGGCCACCTCTACGCGGTCTGCATGCTGGGGCTCGCGGTCTCGGCCCTGTTCATCTACCGGCTCACCGGGACCTTCGGACCCTTCCACATCTTCGCCATCGTGGCGCTGGTGACGCTGAGCCTCGGGATGGGCACGGTGCTCCTTCGCCGACCCCGGACCAACTGGATGGAGGCCCACGCGACCTGGATGAGCTGGTCGTACGTGGGCCTGCTGGCGGCCTTCGCCGCCGAGAGCCTCACCCGCTTCGTCATGCCCCTGATGGCGACGACTCTTGCGGAGCGGGGGCTGTGGGGCGCCTTCTGGGGGCTCGTCGGGATCGCGTCCTTCACCGTGGCGGGAACGGGCGGCTGGATCATCAGGCGCCGGCTGCCGAGGGCGCTGGCCTCCGCGCCCGAAGCCATGCGGCGGGAACGCGTGGAACTCCGGGACGTTCAGCGCCGGGCCTCCGGGGAGCCCGCGGGCGACCAGAGCCTCGGAGACGCGCACCAGCACCAGGTTCCGTCGCAGGATCTCGAGCCGTAGCGCGCAGGCGTCGAGGTCGAGCCGATCGATGGGCTTGCGGATGACGCCTCGGCGGCGCAGCTTCGGCCTTCTGTGCAGTTTCCCGAACCCTCCGAGGCCGGAGCCACGATGCGATACGCCATTCCCTCACTCCTCTGCGCGACGCTCTCCCTCTCCGCGTGCGGCGGCGCCGCCGACGACGCTTCGGCCGAAGCCGCACCGGCCGACGACATGGCGAGCGCGCAGGACGCGATGCCCGCCGCCTACCAGGTCGTCGCCGGCTGGCCGTCGCTGCCCGAGGGCTTCGAGATGGGCGAGGCCGCGGGAGTCGACGTCGATTCGCAGGGTCGCGTGTGGGTCTTCCATCGGGGCGACGAGCACCCGATCATGGCGCTCGATCCCGAGACCGGCGAGATGATCACCTCCTTCGGCGAGGGGATGTTCGTCAACGCGCACGGTCTGGAGGTCGACCCGGAGGACAACGTCTGGGTGACGGACACGCAGACCCATCAGGTCTACAAGTTCTCGCAGGAGGGCGAGCTCCTCATGACCCTCGGCGAGAACGGCGTAGCCGGACTCGATGAATCGCACTTCGACCAGCCGACGGATGTCGTGATCGCTCCCAACGGAGAGTTCTTCGTTTCGGACGGCTACGGCAACAGCCGAGTGGTGAAGTTCGACGCCGAGGGCAACTACCTGATGGAGTGGGGTGAGCCGGGCGACGGACCCAGCCAGTTCAACCTCCCGCACGGGATCACCCTCGACGACGAGGGCCGGGTGTACGTCGCGGACCGCACGAACCTCCGGGTTCAGGTCTTCACCTCGGAGGGTGAGTTCATCGAGGAGTGGCAGCCCGAGGAATGGGCGCGCCCGTGGGGTCTCGAGATCACCGACGACGGCGAGATCTTCGTGATGGACGGCGGGCACATGTCGCCGCAGCCCCCGCACTACGCCAATGTCCTTCGCATGTCGCTGGACGGAGAGGTGCTCGAGCACTGGGGCTCCTACGGCCCCGAAGCCGGACAGTTCTCCTGGGGCCACGACGTGACCGTGGGCCCGGACGGGGCCGTCTACACGGTCGAGGTTCGCAACAACCTCAGGGCCCAGAAGTTCACCAGAGGCGACATGTAGTTCGGGCCGGCTGCCGACGGGGAGGGAGGGCGTCCGGCCCGAGTGCGTCGCGCCACCGTCGCGCCTGCGGTTCGCTCCACCTGCGCCGGATCGGGAGCCTTCTCAGCCCCCGCCGCCGATCGACACGCGAAGGAAGAATCCGGTCGGCGCCGTGCCCGGGCCGGCCGCCACATCGTTGAGATCGTCGAGCACCCAGTCCACATCGCCCGGGGCCCACATCCATCCGCCCCGGAGACCGACGAAGAGTCCGCCCCCTCCTGCGTCGTCGTCGCGGGTTCGGCCGCGATCGTGACGGTCCCGGTCCTGGCGGTCACGATCCCCGAGGCGCCAATCGGCGCCGATCGCGGCGGAGATCAGCCAGGTTTCGCTGGTCAGCCGCGAACTGCGGCCCGGGTCGTCGAGCACCTCGTCGAAGACGGGGCTGTCACGCTCGATCAGGTCCAACTGCATGCCACCCCCACCCACGCCGAAAATCGGGTAGAGGTCCAGCCTGGACGTCGAGTAGGCGGCGTAGCCGAGATTGAAGAGGCCGTACCCTCCGCTGAGGCGCGTCCGGTACGTACCATCGGGTGTGTCCTCCTCTCGGGGCAGAAAGCCGTGCCCCTCTCCTCCGATGATGAGCTTCCCGACGGTGGCGAACCCGAAGCCGCCGAGGGTGATGAGGCCTTCGTCGAAGGCTGGTAGATCAGAGGCCGTCAACGCACCGTTCAAGGCGTCGATGTCGGGCGACTGATATCCGATCTGGAAGGCACCGCGGCCTCCGGGGCCATCCTGTGCGGAGATGGGCGGTGCAAGCGCCAGGAGGGCGAGCGTGGCCAAGGCGACGCCGAGGGGGCGGACGAGACGACGAGTCATCAGGGGCTCCGATTCGAGAGAACGATTCCGTTCGTGGCGTGGCGTCCTGAACGCCACGATGCCACTGCACTCACATACGGGCGGGAGGGCGTCGAGGTTCAGACACACCCCGACCGGAGCCGGCGAGCCCGACATGGTGGTCCGAAGTGGTGAGCAGCAGACGCCCACGGGGCCTGCCCCCGGAGGTCGGATCCGGCGTCAGGCCGAGCCCGGCTCCGTGTCGTCCGACTCGCCCCACATCTCGCCGTAGAGCTCTGGCCCGCACTCTCCGCAGATGCTGTGCGAGAAGCTCGCGCCCGCATGCTCGGTCATGTACGACTCGACGGACTCCCAGAAGCCGGCGTCGCTTCGGATCCGCTTGCAGTTGGCGCAGATCGGGATCATCTGCCTCAGGGTGCGGACCTGCTCCATCGCATCTCGAAGCTCGGCATTGGCAACCTCGAGTGCGGTGCGCTGACGGCGTCCGGTTCGGTTCACATACGCCACGAAGGCCACGAGGCTGGCCAGCGAGACCAGAAGTCCGAGCCCGAGCAGCCCGACCTGCCGCTGCCGCGCCAGCAGCGCCCGGTCCACGTCCCGGTCCCGGCGCAGTGTGAGGTTGTCGCGGATCGCGCGTTCCGTCGCCATGCGGGCGTCCAGCGCGACCAGCCGCTCCTCGGTGGAGCGATCGATCAGCTGCCGTCGCTGTTCGGCGATCTCGGCCAGATGACGGGCGGCGGCCTCGGTATCCACGCGGGCGGAGTCCAGGGCGACCAGGCCCTCCAGCGCCTGGATTCGCCGCCTCGACTGCCCCGCCTCGCGGGCGAGCTCCAGCGCGCGTTCGTAGATCACCTCGGCGCGGGCCGAGTCCCCGGAGCTCGCGAGCGCATCGGCCAGCACCAGGAGGGTTTCCCCCTGCCGGTCGGTGAAGGCCTCCTCGGGAGGACCGTCGAAGAGCGCCTCCAGCAACGGAACCGCCCCGGCCGGGTCGCCCTCCGCGAGTCTCAGCCGGGCCCGACCCAGACGGACGAGCGCTCTGGCCGAGCGCGCCTGGTCGGGTTCGACCGACTCGGTGGCGGACATGCTCTCGTCGAAGGCAACAGCGGCACCCGCGAGATCTCCGACCTTCACCAGCGATGTCCCCAGGCTCTGGAGCGCGTAGCCGATGAGGGCGCCTTCGCCGTCTCGACGGGCATGCTGGACCGCCTCCGCGAAGCTCTCGATCGCCCGTCCGTAGGCGCCCCAGACGTCGTAGAGACGACCGACGTTGGTGAGGACGGTGGCCACGCCGTGGTCGTTGCCGGTCGCCCGCCAGAGCGATTCGGCCTCCTCCCACGCGACGAGCGCGGGTTCGAGACGACCCCACTGGTGATGGGCCACACCCAGGTTGTTGGCGGCACGGGCCCACGCCATGGTGTCCGGGAGCGCAGACCGGAGCACCCGGGCGCTGTCGAAGTGCATCACGGCGGTCTCGTAGTCGGCCACCCGAAGCGCCGCCAGACCGAGGTCGTTGTGGGCGTATGCGATCCCGTCGGGAGCCCCTGCCTCCCGGGCTGCCTGGAGCTCTGCCCGAAGCGAGTCGGTCGGGCCTTGAGCAACGACCGAACCGGGGTGGAGGAGGCCCGCGAAAAGGGCGGAGCAGACGATGGCTGCAGCGGAGTACCGTGTCACGGTTGGTGCGAGATTTCAAAGGGGCCCCAGGGGTGGACCCGGGAGTATGTGGGGATCCATGGCGCCGGCGAAACCGCGGGGGGGCGT
>JGI12210J13797_11171851_pt1 | contig 33576 bp, 32 predicted proteins | sample ElkSlonscriptome_3_FD_13797 | JGI IMG/M metagenome (IMG submission 13797) | reverse complement strand
GGGTCAGGTGGTCTTGGGGTCAGATGCTTTGGGATCAGGTGCCGGTGAGTCTGGCGCTGGTGGGGCCTTGAGTATAACCCCGACCACCATGGCAAGCCGAGCGCGTAGTCAGGCCATCTTGGCCTGCTATCACAAGGGCTTGCAGCCCTAGCGGCAGGGGTTCCGCGAGCGGCTGGGCGGGTTCAGGATCAAGGCCCGCGCAATGCGGCTGCTCATGGCTCGATGTGAGTGCATAGCGCTGTAACCGGTGCGCGATCGCCGGGGTTCATCTCACTGGCAGGTATTCCATTGGCAGGTATTTCAATGGCAGGGGATTTTTTACCCGACGATTCATCGAACTTCAACGCTGGCGGCCAGTGCGCCCATTAGGGCGCCGCGGGAGCCGCAAAGGGCAACTGCATTGTGATCCTGATCGGGTGATGATCTGAAGGCGCCGGGTCGACAGCATAATCCAGCGCGCGATAGCTGCCGCCGATGATCCACCCCGCCGAGCGCCCGTCAAAGACGAAGTGATCAACGGCGTAGGGATACTTTGGGTTGTACGGAAAAGCAAAGGGCACGCCGGCATTGGCCAGGGTCAGATCGGCATCCGCATCCGCGACCGCGCTGCCCGCAAGGCATCGACGGCCCAGGTTTGGATCGGAGCGCCAATCACAGACCTCCGCGTCGTCGATCGCGCCCCAAAAGTCGTCATCCGGCTGGTCCAGTTGGCGATTAAAGTCGCCCATCAGCACGAACGGCTGATCGGCAACGGCACGCGCGTCGATCCATTGCTCAAGTATGCCGCGCTGCCGACGCAGGACCAGGCATTGCGCTCGACGCACATCGCGCGCGTCGAGCCAGCCCCAGGCGCAGCCGGACTTCAGGTGCAGCGAGACTAGCTCCAGGGAGCCTGCCGAGCTTTTCTCTATGGAACCAGACCCCGAGGCCTTTGGCGCTGAGGAATCGCGCGCATCGGCGCCATTGCCCGCGAGCGGCTCAATGCGGATGCGCAGGCCCCAGCGGCGAGCGTCGACGCCGATCTCGCGAAACGATGGCAGGGCGCGCCAGCGCAGCCCCAGCGCGTTCAGCCGGGCGCGGTTGATGGCGAAGCCGGTGCGCTGGGCCGTGCGCGTCTGCCCAGGCAGCCCGCGGCAGTCGCCCAAGGCGTTGTCGGCCCGAGACGAGACCAGAATGTCATACACCGACGGGTCAAAGACGCGTGCCACCGCGGCGCGGTTCTCGACCTCCTGCAACGCGACGACATCCGCGGCGAGCCCCGCGGCCACGGCCCTCAAATCGGCGTAGTCCGCCTCGGATCGCGCACGGCATCCGGCACCATCGGCCGCTGCCAGGTGTTCCAGATTCCAGCTCGCAAGCACCAACCCCGACGGCGCCAAACTGCCCGTGCTGCCGGTACAGCCCATACCTCCGACGACAAGCAAACCGCAGACCAAAAGCCGCCATTGCCCGACAAGTCGGCCGGCTCGGCGTATCGGCAGCAAACCGCGGCGGCGCCAGCCAGACGACGGACCTACCCGCGCCGCCCCGAGCACCTCGCCGTCAGACCCTGAACAGATCACATTCCCACCCGGTAAAACCCTATTCATTGCATGTAGCTCTCCATCGGTGCCATCTGCCCGGTCCATGTGCCCGGTCCATGTGCCCAGTCAATGTGCCCAGTCAATGTGCCCAGTCTAGCGCACTGTCGGCGCTGCCGGCCTAGACTGCAAGCAGGGCGGCAGCACGTCGGCATACGAGACCCCTGCCGCGGGGGTATTCTAAGAGCAGCAGCGGTGATGAATCAGCGTCTATCAAACAGCTGTCGCATGCGCCTTGGGCGCTGCATCTCCAGGCTCAGTCTCCAGCCTAAAGTCCAAGCCTAAAGTCCACAAAGAGAACAGCGATGACAAACAACTCAAGCAGGATCTCCCTCGGTTTGACGGTCGCGATCTGCTGCGCACTCGGCGCGGCGGGTGCGGTTTTTGCGCAGGTCCCTAGCCGCGGACCCATGACCTTCGATGCCTTTGACCAAAACGCGAACGGCGCCGTGACCGAGCAGGAGTTCAATGCCGCCCGTGCCGAGCGCATGGCAGCCCGTGCCGCCCAGGGCGCGCCGATGCGCGGCGCCGCCAGCGCGCCCGCCTTCGCCGATTTCGACCTGAACGGCGACGGTCAAATGACTGCAGACGAGTTCGCCGCCGCCCGACAGGCTCGAATGCAGGCCAGACCCGGTATGGGTCCCGGTATGGGCCCCGGTGTGAGCACGGGACCCGGCACAGGTGGACCGGGGATGGGCGGGCGGGGCATGGGGATGAACATGCCGACATTCTCTGATTTCGACCTCGACGGCAGCGGCGGCCTGACCAAGCAGGAGTTCTACGACGCCCGCGCTCAGCGCATGCGCGAGCGCGCTCAGCAGGGCTTCCCAATGCGCAATGCGCCAAACGCCCCGCCGTTTGAGACCCTTGACAGCGACGGCGACGGCATTATCGGCCCGGGTGAGTTCGGGGCCGCGCAAAACGCCCACCGGCAGCAGATCATGCAACAACCCTAAGGCCCGCGCGCGAACAGCGCTGAGTCAGAGTGCAAGAACAACCTGGACAGCTAGGGTAGAACAGGCGCAGCGGTTCCATCCCTTCCAGCAACCGCCCGGCCAGGCTGCTATTGCGCCTTTAGCCAGGCAGCAATCGCGCGCTGGTAGCGATTTCGATCGCGGCGAATACTTGCACTGTCTTCAAAGGACGGTATCAGGGCAGTCTCAGGGCAGACTGATGCGCCGCATGATGCCGTCCTTGAGTTTCCAATGTTTGATCGCGGCACCGATGTGCAACACCAGCAGGGCCAGCACGACCAGGCCGGCGATGCCGTGGGCCGTGAACAGCTGTTTGCTCAATGCCTCGTTCTTTGCCAGAAACGCCGGCAATTCCCAATTGAAGAACTGCACCGGATAACCGCCGAGCATGGTGGCCAACGCGCCAGCGATCGGCATGCCGATCAGCAACAAGTACAACAGCAGGTGCGTACCGCCGCCGATCAAACGCTCCGGACCGGTCAATGGCGGATCATAGGGCGGCGGCGGCGATGCCTTGCGCAAGGCGACCCGTAGTATCATCAGCAACAGCAGCAAAATGCCGAAGCTCTTGTGATATTTGTAGAGATCGTTGGTCATATCGTTACCGAACAGCTCCTTGGTGCCATCGTATCCAAGCGCCATAAAGGTCAGGCCGACGGCCAGCAAGCCAAACACAAGCAACGCAATCACCCAGTGCAGCGAGCGTTGCGCGAAGGTATAGCGGGTCTGAGTCATCATTGTCTCCATGCGGGTTGAATAGATGCCGGGCGCGGCAGGACGGGCATTGCCCTCGCCTTCTCCGCGCGGCACCCACGCATTTATCGCCAAATCGCACGCGGACGCAAGCGCCAACTTGCACTGCCGGTCCCGACGACGGGCCCTTACCAACCAAGAACCCTAACCCCTCATAAGGCAACAAGCTGACACCCGGTACCGAAGTCCGGCGTCTACCCTTGGGGCGGAGTAGAAAATTTGGTGACGCGGCGAAGGGTAGTAGTCAAGGAAGATTTCGCAACAATCAGCATCGGCGCGTCATCCCGGGTCAATGCGCCCTGCTCGGCGCCGTCATCGCCTGCCCGCTTGGCGCGGCGCAGCGCCTCTAACTCCCGCGCCTTGGTGCCGAGCTGGAGCAAGCCCGCGAGGGAGGGGCAGCCATGGCCGCGGAGCTCCGCGAACGCGAGGCCAAGAAGACAGACCCTGAGACATGCGCGGCACTCTCGTTTGATGCCGTGCAATGCGGTGAGAACAGGCCCATGATCAGCGAGCAAGATGATCGGTACGGGGGTCATGTTTACGTTGCCAATCGGGAGCATTGAGCGCAGAATGCGCGGCCATTCGGTACCTTTTCGCGGATCGCCGCCAGCGCAACCCGACAAACCTGAGAGATTTCCGTGGTCGATAATCCTCGAATGCTGATGGCTGTCTCAGTGGGTCTGATCTTGACCTGCATCATCGTCATCATTTTGTTCATTGTCTTCGTGCATACCATGCCCGGCAAGATCGCCAAGAAGCGAGGCAGCGCGCAGGTGGAAGCCATCGAGATCCTGTCCCTGCTCGGGCTGCTGATCTTTCCGCTGTGGATGGCCGCTCTGGTGTGGGCCTACATGAAGCCATTTACCCTGTCGGTGGCGTTGGCCGGTCAGCGTGGCGCCGCCGCGTCCGAGCCAAAGTCGGCGCCAGTTCCGGAACCGGTGCGGGTACCGGCATCGGAATCAGCGCCGGAAGTGACGCGCGACTCGGCACAGGCACCTGCGGAGGATTCCACGTCCGCATCGGACTCGGCGCCGCGATCGGACGCGGTACCCGCGAGCGCGCAAGCCGAGCGACACGCCAACATGGCAACGCAGGCATAGCCTATGGAACTGCTGGTCACGACCGCCTACTTTTGCTTCGTCTGGCTGGTTTTCTTCCGCTTTCACCTGCTGCGGTTCAACCTGTTCTGGAGCTTCGTGGTCTTCGGCCTCTATGCCGCCGCGGCCATGACCGAGATCGTCGTGCTCGGCCAAACCACGCCTTATTCGAAGGAATTGGTAGTGGAGCGCTATGTGATTCAACTGGCGCCGGAATTCGGCGGCCTGGTGACTGAGGTGCACGCTAAGCCGAATATGCCTGTTGCCAAGGGTGCGCCAATCTTCAGCATGGATACCGCCCCTTGGCAGAACAAGCTCACCGAGGCGACCGGTGAGCTGGACAGTGCGACCCAGGAGCAGAACTCGGTCGAGGCCGAGCTGGCAGAGGCCAAGCGCAAGCTCCAGGACGCGGTCAAACTGGTGCCGCAAGGGAATATGGCTGCCGAGCAGTTACCGATCCGCCAGGATCGTGTCGAGGGGCTCAAGGCGCAAGTTGCTGGAATCAAGAGCAAGCGAGCGACCTTGCAGGCCGAGGTAAACGAGGCGAAATACAACCTGGAGCATTCGACTATCGTCGCTCCCACCGATGGCTATCTAGTCGATCTGGTGCTGCGCCCCGGGAGCTTTATTCGCCTCAAGCAGCCCGTGGCCAACTTCGTCAGCACCGAGGATGTCTTTCTGATTGCCAGCGTCGATCAGCGCTCGGTGCAGTGGATTCGCTCCGGAGACAAGGCCCATTTTGCGCTGAGCATGTATCCCGGGCGTATTTTCCAGGCCAAGGTGGACTCAGTGGCCTGGGCCACGGGTCGCGGCCAGCTCACCGCAACGGGTCGCCTGCCGTCGGAGCAGCAGCTAGGAACAAGCAAGACCTTCTTCGTCAAGCTCGATCCGGAAGGCGATTTCAGCCAGACACCGCTGGAATTCGGCGCGAGCGGACTGGCCGCCATTTTCACCAGCAAGGCGATCGACCTAGTGAGGGTGTTGCGGATGATCGAGATTCAGTCCGAGAGCCTGCTCAACTACGTCTTCAACCCGTTCTGATCCCGCGCCTGCGCAAGCGCCCTCCGCGCTCGCTGGTCCGCCCGTCCCTGGCGCCAAGCACCCAGCGCCAATCGGCCAACTACGACTCTCTTTGTGAGGATGGTATCAGCGGCCGTCAGTCGAGCCGATCTCCAGCAGGTGCAGACGGTCGATCAATCGCGCGTTTTCAAGCGCCGGCCCCAATTGCTCGGCCAGTTGGCACAGAAACGCAACGTCCTCTTCGCTGTAGACTGCTGGCAAGGACAGGTTGTCGACGTAGAGCCCGGCATCTTGACCCGGGAGCGGCACGCACAACGCGCTATGCAGCGAACGGCTATTGGCAGAGATGGTGTCGACGCCGGTGTCGGAGTTGAGCAAAGGCCCCCCCTTGACCATCGACGCAACGACGATGGCATAGTCGAAAAAGTTGGGCTCAATGGGGACGCCGTCGCGGGCGCGTCTTGCGAGTTCCAGCATCTCGCGGCGTTCGGCGCCAATAGCGACGATTGCGGCTCGGTCTACGTCGATATGCTCCAACACCAAGTCCAGCGCTAGACCCATCCGCTGTTTCACTTCACCCGAGCCAGCCGGCCCGGCCCGACCAACCCTTCCATGGGCTTTGGCCAGCCGCGCACCAATGCTAATGAGCAGCCGCAGCTTGGCTAGTTCGCGCTCGGGACCGGGTGGCTCAGAGACATGGATCAGCGAGCGCGAGGCGTCGTCAGCACCTCGACTCTCGGATGCGGCGACTAATCGACGCAATTCTTCGTGACGTTCTGGGGTGACCCCGTCGAATGCCGCCTGAATGTTCGACGGGTGGTGCCCGACGAAGTGCTCGGCATCGCCGAAGGGGTGATTGTCTGACCGCTCGAGGCAACCCTTTCCTGGCGGTTCGATGCGCTGACCGCCGTGCTCGTCTAGAATCTTTTGAAGGGCCTCGCGCTCAAGTGGATCACTAGCGATGGCAGCGGGCGACTGACTTGCATCGAAACGGAAACAGAGGCTGCTGAACTGCACTTCATCGCCGTCGTGCAAGTCTGCGCTGCTGACCTGTTGGCCATTGACAAAGCAGTGATTGCTGCTGCCTAAGTCCTCTAGGCGAATGCCGTCCGGCATCAGCGCAATTCGAGCGTGGTGGCGTGAGATGTCTGCGCTGTCGATGCGCACGGCATTGTCCTTGTCGCGCCCGATATCGTTCATGCCTGGGCTTAAATGATAATGCCGCTCCTCAGGCGTGCCGGGTTTAAAGATCAGTGCAGCCATCGGCGATCCTCTTGCTGTACGCGCGCTATAGGCTCGACGCCTCTAAGGTATTACAGCTTTGCAAGTCTGCGCTGCCATCAGCCAGTCTTTGTTTGTGATTCGGAATCATGGTATTGGATACAGTGCGGGTTATGAAAGAGAGACCTGACGCCTCGCGACAACGGCGTTAAACCACGCGATAGCATTGTTGATATCTTCGTCACTGAGCATTTTCTCAATGATGCTTATGCAATACTGGCCGCCTATGAACCAACGCAGCCCACTCATTCCGACGCGGAACGAGCAATCGCTAGAGACCCTCGCCGGCTCTATTGAGCGCGTGACCTATCACGGCGATAGCGGCTTTTGTGTGCTGCGAGTGAAGTTGCGTGGGCACCGAGACCTGGTCACCGTGATCGGCTCCGCGGCCAGCGTCACGGCCGGCGAGTATCTGGAATGCAGCGGCAACTGGGTCAATGATCGGCAACATGGCCTGCAGTTCAAGGCTCGCCTGCTACGCGTAATCGCGCCCAGCACGCTGGACGGTATCGAGCGTTATCTGGGCTCCGGCATGGTCAAGGGCATCGGCCCGCACTTTGCCCGCAAGTTGGTGAGTGCCTTTGGCGAGCGGGTGTTCGATGTCATTGAGGACAACCCGGATGCCCTACTCAGCCTGGATGGCATCGGCCCCAAGCGTCAGCGGCGCGTCACCGAGGCCTGGGCCGAGCAAAAGATCATCCGCGAGATCATGGTCTTTCTGCAGTCTCATGGCGTCGGCACCGCACGTGCGGTGCGCATCTACAAGACCTACGGCGAGCAGGCCGTGGAGCGGGTGCGCGAAAACCCCTACCGGCTGGCACTAGACATCCACGGCATTGGCTTTAAGACCGCCGACGCTATCGCCCAGCGGCTCGGCATCCCGGCGGACTCGCTGATCCGCGCCCAAGCCGGCGTGCGGCATGTGTTGCAGGAGATCGCGGGCGATGGTCACTGCGCGGCTTGGTCCGACGAACTGGCTGTACGATCGGCGCAATTACTGGAAATACCGCCCGCTATCATCGGTGAGGCAATCGATGCGCAACTGGCGGAAGAGCACCTGATTGCCGAGGCCATCGACGGTCGCCCGGTTTTGCTGCTGACTCCTTTGCAGCGGGCCGAGCAAGGCATCGCGCTAGGAATCCAGCGCCTGGGTCGCGATCCGCCCCCCTGGGAGCCAATCGATACCGCCAAGGCCCTGCCTTGGGTCGCGGCTCAGACTGGGCTCGCGCTATCCGATTCCCAGCGTGCCGCCATCGGCCAGGCGGTGAACGGCAAGCTGATGATCATCACCGGTGGCCCGGGTGTCGGCAAGACCACCGTGGTCAATTCTATCCTGCGCATCCTATTGGTCAAGGGCGTCGAGGTCCGCCTCTGCGCCCCTACTGGTCGCGCCGCCAAGCGGCTGTCAGAGTCCACTGGGCGCCAGGCCAAGACCATCCATCGGTTGCTGGAATTTGACCCTGCGGTTATGGCCTTTAAGCGTGACCAATACAGTCCGCTGGAGACCGACCTGGTGGTGATCGACGAGGTGTCGATGGTGGAGACGGCGCTAATGAACCAGTTGCTGCGGGCCATCCCAACCCGCGCCGCGGTGCTGCTGGTGGGCGACGTGGACCAGTTGCCGTCGGTCGGCCCCGGCGCGGTGCTGGCGGACCTGATCGGCTCTGGTCAGGTGCCGAGCCTGCGCCTGACCGAGATCTTTCGTCAGGCGGCGGCCTCGCGCATCGTCGTCAATGCACATCGTATCAATCATGGCAGGCCGCCAGAATCCCCGCGCGAAGACCAGCGCGAAAGCGATTTCTATCTGATTCGCTGCGACACTCCGGAACTGATCCAGGAGCGGCTGATGCGGGCCGTCACCGAGCGCATTCCGCAACGCTTCGGCCTCGACCCGGTGCGCGATGTGCAGGTACTGACGCCAATGAATCGCGGCGGTCTTGGCGCGCGGGCACTGAATCTGGAGTTGCAACGCCAGCTCAATCCGAGCACGGCCCCGCGTGTCGAGCGCTTCGGCTGGACCTACGCCCCTAAGGACAAAGTGATTCAACTCGTCAATGACTACGACAAGGATGTCTTCAATGGCGACATTGGTCGCATTCTCGCCGTCGACCCTGAGGAGGGTCAACTGCGCATCGACTTCGAAGGCCGCGCCGTCGACTATGAATTCGGCGAACTCGACGAGATCGCGCTCGCCTACGCGACAACCGTGCATAAGGCCCAGGGCTCGGAGTACCCGGCCGTTGTCATCCCGCTGGCGATGTCGCACTATATGCTGCTCCAGCGCAACCTGCTCTATACCGCAGTCACCCGCGGCAAGCGCTTAGTTGTGCTGGTCGCTCAGCCGAAGGCGCTGCACATCGCCATCGATCAAACCGGCGCAAACCGCCTCACGCGGCTGCGTCAGCGGCTGATCGACAGCGAGGTTCCAAAACGACAACGATTTTGATTTTACTGGGTTAGGAGCATTGGAAGTCATCGCGGAGCGGATTGCTCGTTGATTAGGGACGCCCACCCTAATAGCCTCCCGGACGCCAGGATCGACGCCAAGCAGCTAGCGGCTTCTCCAGCCGCGGCCTTGCAGCCTAATTGTTTTGTATCACGATACGTGGGAATTTGGCAGCATAATCTTTGGCTTGCAACGACAGCCTAGCGGCGGTCTTGCGCGCGATCTCGCGATAGATCTCGCTAATACGTGAATCGGGATCGGCGACAACGCTGGGCTTGCCTCCGTCAGTTTCCTCGCGAATGGAGATGTCCAGCGGCAGCGAACCGAGCAGGTCAATGCCGTATTGCTCGGACATGGCCGAACCGCCGCCTTGGCCGAAGATGTGCTCCTCGTGCCCGCACTGCGAACAGATGTGGATACTCATGTTCTCAACCACGCCGAGCACCGGTACCTCAACCTTCTGAAACATCTTCAGTCCCTTGCGGGCGTCGAGCAGCGCAATGTCCTGCGGTGTAGTGACGATGACGGCACCGGATACCGGCACTTTTTGTGCCAGCGTCAACTGGGTGTCGCCGGTGCCAGGCGGCAGATCAATAACCAGATAATCTAGATTGGCCCAATTGGTATCGTTGAGCAGTTGCTCCAACGCCTGCGTGACCATCGGGCCGCGCCAGATCATTGGCGTTTCTTCGTCAATGAGGAAGCCGATGGACATAGCCTGGAGATGGTAGCTGTTCATCGGCTCCAGGCTGTTGCCATCCTTGGATTCGGGCTTGCCGGTGATGCCGAGCATGCGTGGCTGCGATGGGCCATAGATATCAGCATCTAGTATGCCGACTTTGGCCCCCTCGGCGGACAGGGCCAGCGCTAGGTTAACAGCGGTCGTGGACTTCCCGACCCCGCCCTTGCCGGAGGCAACGGCAATGATGTTTTTGATGTTATCGATTGGCTTCAGCGACTTCTGAACTGAGTGCGCCTTGACCTCCCAGTCGACCTCCACCTGAGCCATGGCAACGCCGGGCAGGGCCTCAATCTTGTCCTTCACCGCCGCGGCGATGAGCGCCACAACACCGTTGGCAGGGAAGCCGAGCATGACCTGGACTTTAACCTGGTCGCCTTCGATATCGATACTTTTTATGACCTTAGCCGATACTAGGTCACGCCCGAGATGCGGATCAATGTACTCCTTGACGGCGGTTTCGATGCTCTCTTTGGTCAACTCGGGCATGGGTTGGCTCCGTTGTCTCGGGGACCGCGTGCTGGGGCAACCTCGGTCTGCCGGGTGCGCCGTGGCGATCTATTGTTAGTTGAGGAGTTGGTTAAGGGTTCCGGCGCAAGAGTGCCGGCAAGAAATTCGCTATTGCGTTCGCTCAGGAAACCTTTGCCCTGGGAACTGGTATCAGCAAAGGCTAATTCAAGGCTTGCGGCGGCTGATCCTGCGCGCGGGTCGGTTCGCGCTCAATCCTCGTCGCCAACCTTGGCCATCTCGACACGATTGCGGCCATTGTGCTTCGCCCCATATAGCGCGCGATCTGCAGCGCGCAGCAGAGCGTCAACATCCTGTCCCGGTCGCCAGCAGGCAACGCCGAAACTGCTGCTAAGCTTTGTGTCGATGCCGGCGATAGCGGTCTCACAAAACGCCGCGCGAATACGCTCGGCCACCTGCACGGCCTCTTCCGCGCTGCTACTCGGCAACAGGATACAAAACTCTTCGCCGCCTAGACGCACAACCAGGTCGTCGTCGCGCGTTCGTTCGCGCATGGTCTCAACGAAGACAATCAACGCCTTGTCACCGGCCTCATGACCATAGCGGTCGTTGACCAGCTTGAAGTGATCAATATCGGCCATGATTAGCGCCAGTTCTCCCGCGCGGCTCTGTTCGCCCCTGTCGAGGCCTGCGATCTGGTCGCAGCAGTGCTCGTTGAAGCTGCGCCGGTTTGCCGCGCCGGTGAGTGGGTCGGTGAGCATGAGCCGACGAATCTCTGCCTTGTCCCGCTTCAGTTGACGATTGGTTCGCACCAAATCGCGCTGCATCTCCGCCATCTCTTCGTTTAGGCTCAGCACGGTGGCATTGAGCCGCTCCAGATCGGCGACATCGTGCTCGGCGAGCAGAAACAGGCGGTCGCCGCGGCGCTGTACCTGGCCGCGGACGGTACGCACTTGGCGGTCGATATCGCCCAGGCTCAACAGGCCGACATAATGGCCTTCGCCTTGCGCCGCGTCGGTCGCCTCAAGCAGTGTTGGGTAGCTGGGCTGAACGAATAAGTGGTCGATCTGTTCGCCAGGCAGCGGAGCTTCGTCGCGGTCCAGTAGATAGGCAAAACCGCGGTTACCGTCGCGATAGGCGCCGTTCACATCCAAAACAGCCACAACGACCGCGGTCAGTCCCCGCATCAACGCCGGGATTGCCGCGTCGTCTGTTTGAGAGGAGGTGGCGAGCGGGACCTCGACCGGCGGCAAGGCGTCGTCCGTGCTCGGCAAACGAGGCGCCAATACGGGCTCGGGTTCTGGCTCCGGTCTTGGCTTTCGCAATGGCTCTCGCATTGACGGCTCCTGCTTTGGCGCGGCCATCATTCCGATGCCCTCACCGCTTCACGGGCATCGAAGAAGCACTCGTCCGCGTCGAGACGCAGCACTGAGCCGCGATGCGCGCCTAGCGGCAAGCCGCCGACGACGATCTGCGGAGCGCCATTACCCATCTCCGCGCGAACGCGGGCGATCACCTCGCGCAACGTGATCACATGATGCGCGAGCCCGACGGACAGACCGAGCAAGTCAGGATTGGTCTCGGCAACGAACGAGATGATAGCCGGCGTGGGCGTGTTCGTGCCAAGAAAGGATACATCCCAGCCAGCGACCTCGAAGGCATCGCTGACCATGCGTATACCGATGCCGTGATGATTGTCCTCGACACAGGCAAACACCGCCGATCGTCCATTCGGTTCGCGGAACTCGGCTCGCGCAAAGCCGGCGGCCAGTGCATTTTGGGTGATGGTCGTTACCAAATGCTCCTGCGCGACGCTAATGCGGTTCTGCTCCCAGAGTTTACCGATCCGATACAGCGCGGGCTGCACCAGGTCGACGCTCACATCGACCAGCAAAGCGCCGCGCGCCATTGCTTCGAGGACGCGCCGGACAGCGATATCGCGATGGCCGGAGATCAGGGCCTGGGCATAATCCGTGACTGCCGCGGACGGGGGTACGCGTGATGTCCGTAATGCGCCAACTGATGCACCCGCGGTTCCAATGGGGGGCAAATCGTCGGCCGACGCGGGCTCGCCACGCATGAAGAGGTCGGTTCCGTGCTCTATGATGGCGACCGCGTTCTTCGCGGCGGCGTGGGGGATGTTGGCCGCGATCCAATCTCGAATCAGCGAAAGTGCATCGATCGTGTGCTGAAGCGGTATCTGGCGATGCGTCAGCACCGAGCCTAGCCAGAGGAGGTAGGCATCGAAGGATGCGGCATCGCCTAACTCGAGCGCGCAACAGAGTTGATCCAAATGGTGGGCGGTATCCTCATGACACAGGCGCCGGACACGGGGCGAATCCGCATGGGCGCAGGCCGGGTGCAATTGGAAATAGCGGTCGGTCACGAAGGCCAGGATCCGATCCTGGCTCATCCGGATTTGGCCAACCAACTGGGTCGAGGAGGGTTTGAGGTTGTAGTTATCCATCAGTGCTCACCTGTGCAACTCTATGGATGGCGAGGCCGATGATGGGACATGTTTCCCGTCAGCGGCGACGGATGAAAACTGGAAGCACGCGGGCTAAGTCGCAACCAAAGCAGCGCGCGCTGCGCCGGCCCCGCGGAGGAGGCCCCAGACAAAAAGCGTCGTCTCACTTTAATGATGGCGCAATAGGGGCTGGTTGGTGCGATCGAGGCGGTTTTTTTTGCCCTAGGTCATTATCGTTGGTCGAAGCAGTCTTTACCAGGCGGCACGGCACTCCAACAGCCTCTTTGGTCGAAAAACGCCCGCCTCGACGGCGGGACCCCGGAGTCAGTCTACGACTGATTTGCAAACAGATGCAGCCTTAAAGCAAGCCAGCGTCGGCGCCAACCAAGGCGGTAGCCGACCGAGCTAATGTGCCATAATGCCCGACTACGCTGGCGCCGCGGCATGAGTTTGCGGCCCAGATGATGACTCCGACCGCCGATCCCCAAGGTTGCGCCGTCAGCGCATGCTGGCCTGGTCATTTTAGATTCTGGAGACCTTCGGCCTGTTCCAGCGCCAAAATTCCAGCGCCCGAAATCTCTGCTGCTTGAGCAATCACTGGAGAGCGCCGACGACGGCGCCAGCTAAACATGATCAAACTCAGGACCTACGTCTTCATCGACTCCCTTCAGCCGCAACTTGCGGAGTATATGGCCACGGTGTCGCAGGGTTTCTTGCCGATACCGGGCGATGCCTGTCTGTGGGTCGAGGTGTCTCCGGGCATGGCCGTGCACCGACTCACCGACATGGCCCTAAAGGCGACGCGGGTGCATTTGGCGCAGCAGGTGGTGGAACGCGCGTTCGGCTCAATGGTCATTCACCAGCGCGATCAAAGCGATGTACTTGAAGCCGGTCGCATGCTGTTGCAAAACATGGGTGCCAACAAAGACGAACGGCAAAAATGCCGCGTTGCCTGGAAGGAGATCATCCGCGCCATTACGCCGGACCACAGCGTGTTGATCAACCGCCAAAATCGGCGCGGCTCCATGATTCTTCCCGGCCAAAGCATGTTCATCCTCGAGACCGATCCTGCCGGATATATCGTCTACGCCGCCAACCAGGCGGAGAAGGCCGCCAACATCTCGTTGATTGATGTCCGCGCGGTCGGCGCCTTTGGCCGGTTGACCTTGTCGGGCAGCGAGGCCGACGTGGACGAGGCCGGCGCCGCCGCGGTGGCCGCGGTCGAGAACCTGAGCGGTGAGGCACGCCCGGTGATCGAGCATTTCGGATGAGGCAGGATTCCGGCCAGCCATTGAAGCAGTACAGCGCCCTTGCGGCCATGCAAGCAGCCTTGCGGGGCCGCGCCATTTCTATAACTATTCAATCCAAAGGCTCCGAGAGATCGTCGTCCGGCTCCATCAGGCTCTGAAAGCGCTCCACGGTCTCGGCGGCCACATCGGTCTTGCCAAAGCGGGCAATATGGAACAGCGCCTCGCCCTCGGTGACCAAAGGTAGGTTGACGCGGCCGATAACGATGCCCTTGGCGGGGGAGGGTACCGGGTCCTCCCCATTGCCGAACGGGTCCGCGATCAAGGCCAGGCGCTCGCCCTTTTCAACGCGCGCACCAAGGGGCTTGAGAAAACGCAGCATACCACTCTGGTGCGCCCGCGCCCATCCGCTGGAGCGGGCCACCACCGGCTCGGTCTCTTGGCGTCGGCGCCCGGCGCCGTCGCGAATCATGCCGATGCGGCGCATCACCGAGAGCACGCCGCGCACCCCGGCGCGGATGGACAACTCGTCGAAACGCAGCGCCTCGCCGGCCTCGTAGACCAGCACCGGCACGCCGATGGCCGATGCCTCGCCGCGCAGCGAGCCGTCGCGCAGTTCTGAATTGAGCATGACCGGTGCGCCGAAGGCCTGGGCAAGCTCCAGCACGCCCGGCTCGTCGAGCTGAGCGCGGATCTGCGGCAGGTTTTCGCGATGCGCGGCGCCGGTGTGCAGGTCGATGCCGAGATCGCTGTTCGCGACCACTTCGGTCATCAAGGCGGCCGCTAGCCGGCCCGCCATCGAGCCGCTCTCGGAGCCAGGAAAGCTGCGGTTCAGGTCGCGCCGGTCCGGCAAGTAACGCGAATGGCGCACGAAGCCATAGACATTGACCACCGGCACCGCGATCAGTGTGCCGCGCAGGTTTCTGATCGATGCGCTCTCCAGCAGCCGGCGAATGATCGCGATGCCGTTGATTTCGTCGCCGTGCACGGCAGCCGTCAGAAACAGCCGCGGGCCGCTCCGGCGTCCGTGCACGACGTGGACCGGCAGGAAGACGGCGGTTTTGGTGAACAGGCTCGGCAGCGGCAGGTCAATGCGCAGACGTTCGCCCACCCGGATGCGCGCGCCGCCGATCTCAAGCGGCGATACGGTCGGTTTAGTGACTGGCATGGGGGATCGTCCAATCAGAGCCCAAGATGCCTCTCGACCTCTGATAGTCGCTCTTCGCCGGACATAATGAGCCGGCGGGGGAAGCGAATAAACTGTGCGGCACGGCCCGGTTGGTCCGGGCGGCGACCGCGCACCAGTTCGATCTCGCTTGCTTCTTCGTCGTGGCGGTCACGGACGATATTCATCCGGTCCAGCCATAGGTGCATGCGTTCCAGGCCGATATGGCGCTCGGGATGATCCAACAAGGCGATCAGTCGGTCCAGGTATTGGGCGATGTCCCCCAGGCCGCGGCTCGTGTCGGCCAGGTCGCGCTCCGCCTCGTCGATGCGCGCTTGCAGCTGCTCGCGCTCGGCCAGGTGCTGGCCGCTGCTGTTCAGCATCAGTTCGACCGCGCCAGCGCGCGGATTCACCACCTTGAGCTTGAGTCGCAGCATGCGCACCGCCTGTTCCAGCGCCGCGATGCGCTCCTCTTGAGCCACGATGTCCGCGATGGCAATGGACACGATCAGGTCTACAATCTGACCCGATAGCGTCCGACGGGTGTCGGGCATGCGCTCCGTTACCGCATACAGCTCGTGATCGATGAAGCTGAGCGTTTTCTGCTTGACATCGCGCCGCACCTGATCGCCGAACAGCTTGGTACCGAGCTGGTTGCGCTCCAGCGGCATCACAGCAAGCAGCGCGTAAAGGTCGCCGCCGTCGTTCACCGGCCGCTGCTCCAGCCGATGGCGTACCGCCGGCCCTGAGAGCACCTGGCGGATGCGCTGCACATCGCCGAACAGCGCGTTCACGAGGGGATCAGACGACCAGCTGTCGGGGTCGAGGGTGATGGGGCCAGGTATCTGGGCCACCAACTCGTCGCTGTATCGCAGCAGTTGCTCCACGACCGGAAACAGCTTGCGCCGGTAACCGCCAAGCCCCCGCAGCGCAGGATTGGCCTGATCTACGATGCGCTCGATCGCCAGATCGACGGCGCGCTCGCGCAGTCGGCGTTCGGCGCCCTGCACCTTCTGGCGCGACCAGACCTCCTGGAACCAGAGTGAGAAGGAGTTGAAGACACTATTCATCGTCAGAGTCTACGCGGTAACGCCCGCCAAGGGCAGGGGTCCGTTTGCGACCTCTGCCCGAGGACTAACCGCCCATTCGTTTGCTAGGTCATCCGTGCCGAGCGAGCGAGGATCAGGACAGATCACCCCAAGTTGTGCTTGAAGACGGGTTGCTTGAGCCCAAAGTTCCCGGAACCGCGGGTACATTCGCGCCCAACATGTTCGAGATGAGGAATTCAAAATGGTCCTGTGCCCAGTTGCCCTCACCGCTGGCTGTAAGAAATGTCCAGCCGTTCAATTCTGCGTAGTAAAAACAGTCATTGGCGACTATAAGGAGCCAGGCGGGACAGAAACCAAGCCTGGTTCTAACAAGACTCAGTCCGGCCAATAGCAACGAACCGGTTGCGTCAAAAAGAGACCGCGAAGTCCTTCGCGGTCTCTCTTCTATGCCTTCAGCTCCGGCATTTTCAGCCATCTGAGAAGCCTTGGCTCAGGGCGTTTCTCCGAATCAGTACCTCTGCTTTCCAGCGCTAGAAGGTCAGGACTGGCGCATCCTGACCGGCTGCGACCCCAAGACCAATTGTCCAATGATCGCCGAGCTTGAAAAGCTATCAGTCTGTTGAGCGCATTGAGAATTCCGCTTCCGGGAGGGTTGCATAGCGCCCGGTAGTAGACTCCACAGACCAGGCTTCCTTGCCCTTACCCCCCCCTTTTTTTTTTGTGATCAAGGCTAGATGATCAAGGCCCACTCGCAACGTCTCCTGCAGCCGTATTCGGCTCAAGTACAAATCGCGGAGTCCGAGCATGCGCGGGCGCTGTCGATGGATGGCGATCTGTGGGAATTTCAGTTCATTTTTGCCCAGGGGCGCGGTGGCAAGGCGGGCGCGGCTCGGCAGCAGGGCCGCTTCACTCGGGCGGCGCACATCCGGCATTGCGATCTCCGCGGCCTGATTGACAATCCCGCCACCGACGATGGCGAGGCGGATCAGCGCATACTCGACTTGGCCAGCTTTTTGCTTGGGGCCAGCCTGCCGTTTGAAGCCGCCGATCGTTATGAATACTGGCTGCTCGATCCGAAAGACGCCTCGCCGCTCGCGTTGATTTTCTCTTGCATCGACTCCTCGGAGATGGCGTCGTTTCCAAAACTCACCGACTGGACCGCGCTCCCGGCCGCTGTGATGCCGATCGAAACCAGCGAAGCGGAACGCAGCAGTTCATACGGACCGGTGAACTATCGGTTGGAACGCGCTGTCGCCGAGCGCGCGGGTACCAAACCAAGGGCGCAATGGTTCACCCGGCGGTATCACGAGACCGAGGCGTTTCCGCCTTTCCTGGTGCGCGAGGACTGGGATAGCGAGGAGCATCAGGCGCTTTGCCAACGCTATCTGCATCGCCAGGCCCCCCGGCTGTTGATGCTACATGGAGTCAGCCTGGACGAGCGGCGGAGAATGGAACAGGCGGCAAAGTCCAACGTGCTCGACGTGGCGCGCTTTTATCCACTCTACCCGGAAATTGCCGATGACGGCGTGATGAAACAGATCCGGATTGAGGCACGGCTGCGGCTGGCGGCAGGGGAGACGGCTTATGCGATGGGGCGGCGGGATGGCGTCCTATACCAGTAATCTTGTTGCTGTTCAGTCTTTCCGGCAGGCCGGGGAACCACGTTCCGAATTCGATGACGTGGCGCAAATGAGCCTCGGGCCTGCGCCTTAGCATCTTTGTCTGTTTTCTTAACCAAAAAACCGCGAATTCCCGATGTACTCTTGCCTTTCTCATCGAAGCTAGATCGCGGGCGTTCGTCGTTTCAGCCGCAATTCGGGATTGAACCAGCAGGCGCGTGGCACCGCGCTATTAAACTAGTGATTTACTAGGTCTTTCCCTCCGAGGCCAAACCATTAACAGCGGTTATGACGCCCGAAAATGTATTAGTGCCTGCTCATGTTCGAACAAGCTTATACTCTAGCTTCGCTTTAGCTGGTATCGACCGACCGACCATCGGTTTCCCAGCGGAACGGTCGGATATCTGTTTTGGTTGATATCTGTTCTGGTGGACATCCGTCCCGGCAGCCTAGCCACTCGACCTGATGCGAGAGCAAATCGGGTCGCTGCGTCTCAAGGTCGCTTTGCCTTAAGACACTTTCGCTCAACAATCGAAGTGGAGTCACTTTCCGATGATCACAAGTAATCCCTTCGCCGCTTTGTCGGCGAACCTGCCGCTTGACCCTGGGGTCATGCAAGCCTACGTCGTTCTGATGGTCCTTCTGGTCGTCGGCGGCACCTTGCTTGATGTCGTCCATAAGAAAAGCGCCAAGTATTTCTTCGAAAAGGGCCAGGCGCTGAAGAAGATCGCCACGCGCCAGGTCGGTGGCGGCGAGAAGGCAGGTATCGCGGTCAGCACCATCGCCAACGAGGTATTAACCTCAAGCGAATTCGCCAACCCCGAGCGCCGAATTTCGCACCTGTTCACTATGTACGGCTTCATCTTCTTTGTAGCGACAACAGCCGCTTTGATCTTTGGCCTGCCAGCCGAGGAAGGCGCCAGCTCAACCTTGGCCGCCTTGTTTTGGCACCTAGGCGCCGTTTCGATCTGCATCGGTGGCTACTGGTTCTGGTTCAAGATCCGTGTCGATGTGCGTTCCGAGGCCAACGAGTGGCACAACGTGCATCAGTCCGATCTATTCATTGTTTCGCTGCTGCTGATGGCGTCCTTTGCGTTGATCTGGTCGCTGCTGCAGGCGAGCATGGGCTCGACCTCGGTGCTGAGCATGTTGGCCTTTATCGGCTTCATCGTCGCGTCCACCACGCTGTTCAGCACCATCCTGTGGTCGAAGTTTGCGCACATGTTCTTCAAGCCCGCGGCGGCCTTCCAAAAGAAGGTCGCCGTTGCGGACGGCTCGCGCGACAAGCTGCCCGAGATTCCCGACCTGTCCAGTGCCGAGTGCAAAGAGCGTTATCCGGACATCCCCGAGTACATGGGCGACAACCCGCCAAACATGGGGCTCGGCATCAAGCGCGAAGCGCCGACCCACTACTAAGCCTAAGTCGCTGACCCAAGTCACCAAGAGGAATTCAATATGCCAACTTTCGTCTACATGACTCGCTGTGATGGGTGCGGCCAATGTGTTGACATCTGCCCGTCGGATATCATGCACATCGATCCGGTGGTGCGCCGCGCCTACAACATCGAGCCGAACATGTGCTGGGAGTGCTACTCCTGCGTCAAGGCGTGCCCGCATAATGCGATCGACGTGCGCGGCTATGCCGATTTTGCACCGCTCGGCCACTCGGTGCGAGTGCAGCGCGATGAAGAAAAAGGCGTCATCGCCTGGCGGATCATCTTCCGCAACGGCGAGAAGGATATGAACCTACTAGCGCCGATCACGACCAAGCCCTGGGGTAAGCACATCCCGCAATTGGCGGATGAACCGGCCCCGAGCGACGACATGCGCAACAGCCAGTATCTGTTCAACGAGCCTAAGTATCTTCGTTTCGATGATGGCGGTCTGCACACACTCGAATCCAACAAGCTCCAACTGAAAACAGGGGTGTACGAATAATGGCCTACAAGACAATCGTTGAGGACGACATCGACATCCTGGTGTGCGGCGCAGGTTTGGGCGGCACTGGTGCCGCGTTCGAGGCCCGCTACTGGGGCAAAGACAAGAAGATCGTTGTCGCTGAAAAGGCGAACATTGATCGCTCCGGCGCCGTCGCGCAGGGCCTCTACGCCATCAACTGCTACATGGGCACCCGTTTCGGCGAGAATAATCCAGAGGACCATGTGCGCTATGCCCGCATCGACCTGATGGGCATGGTCCGCGAAGACCTACTGTTCGATATGGCCCGTCACGTGGACTCGACCGTGCACCAGTTCGAGGAATGGGGCCTGCCGCTGATGCGCAACCCCAAGACTGGCGCCTACCAGCGCGAGGGGCGCTGGCAGATCATGATCCACGGCGAGTCGTACAAGCCCATTGTTGCCGAAGCGGCCAAGAAGTCCGCTGACAAGGTCTTCAACCGCGTCTGCGTCACGCATCTGCTGATGGACGAATCCAAAGAGAACCGCGTCGCCGGTGCCGTTGGATTTAATGTGCGCACCGGCAACTACCACGTCTTCCAGTCCAAGGCCGTGGTTGTCGCTGCCGGTGGCGCATCCAACATCTTCAAGCCGCGCTCGGTTGGTGAAGGCGCCGGCCGCGTTTGGTATGCCCCCTGGTCGTCCGGCTCCGCCTATGGCTTGATGATCGGCGCTGGCGCGAAGATGACCCAGATGGAGAACAGGATCGTTCTCGCTCGCTTCAAAGATGGCTACGGTCCAGTCGGGGCCTATTTCCTTCACCTGAAGACCTACACCCAAAACGGCATGGGCGAGGAATACGAGTCCAAGTGGTTCCCCGACTTGGAGAAAATGGTCGGGAAGCGCTATCTCGACCTCGAGGCCTCGCACGTCTCGCATCGCCCGATCCCCACCTGCCTGCGCAACCACGCCTTTATCAGCGAGGTCAACGCCGGTCGTGGTCCGATCCACATGGTGACCATGGAAGCCTTCCAAGACCCGCATCTCGAAGAGATCGGCTGGCACAACTTCCTGGGTATGACCGTTGGCCAGGCCGTCCTTTGGGCAGCAACGGACGTGAATCCGAAGTACGAGAATCCGGAGCTGACGACCTCCGAGCCCTACGTCATGGGTTCTCACGCCACCGGCTGTGGCGCCTGGTGTTCCGGTCCCGAGGACGTCTCCCCGGAGGAGTATTTCTGGGGCTACAACCGCATGACCACCGTCGAAGGTCTGTTCGGCGCGGGTGATGCGGTGGGTGGCACGCCACATGCGTTCTCGTCCGGCTCGTTCACCGAGGGCCGGCTTGCGGCAAAGGCCGCCTGCAAGTACATCGACGATGGCAAGGGCGAAGGCATTCGCGTCTCCGACGCCCAGATCAACCGTCGCAAGGAAGAGATCTACAAACCGATGGAGCACTATAAGGTCTATCGCAACGAGATCACCGGCGGCTCGGTCAACCCGAACTACATCAACCCCCGCCAGGGCCTGGATCGTCTGCAAAAGCTGATGGACGAGTATTGCGGCGGCGTAACGGTCAGTTACATGACCAACGAAAAGCTGCTGAATATCGGGCTGAAAAAGCTCAAGCTGTTGGAAGAGGACCTGGACAAGCTTGCGGCGGAGAACATCCACGAGTTGCTGCGTGCCTGGGAACTCAAGCATCGCCACCTCACGTCCGAGTCGGTGATGCACCACACCCTGTTCCGTAAGGAAACGCGCTGGCCGGGCTATTACTACCGCGGTGACGCCATGAAGGTGGACGACGAGAACTGGCATGTGCTGACGGTGTCCCGCCGTGATCCCGCGAGCGGCGAATACACCATGGAGAAGGCGCCTTGCTACCACCTGATCGAAGACCAGCCCGAGGCCAAAGCGGCGGCCTAGGCGGCTCGGGAGTCGGGGCCCCTTGATTATCCAGGTTGATCATCGACGGGCCAACCGGCACCTCCCGGCTCCCAGGCGAGCTAGGCTAGCTCCCACGCTCCTGCGGCCATGAAGACGTATTGTGGGAGCGACTCGGCGCGCGCGAAAAAAATGCGCTGCAGGCTGAACCTTGTTCAGAGATCGGGCGTAGCGCATTCGGCATTCGGCATAAAGATGGCGGTGTGAAATGAACATTATCGATCAGTCAGACGAGGAGATTCTCGCCATCGCCCATCCGATGTGGGACGAACTCATCAAGTTCTCGAACAAGGGCCAGTACGGCAAATTCATCAAAAAGTTCTCCTACGAATTGCTGCTCGGCTTGAACGAAGTAGAGCTCGGCAAGCAATTTGCCCATAGCGAACTGTCTCGGAACCTGGTCGAAGAGCGGGATTTCCTCGGCCTCATCAGACGGGGCCAACATGTGACCGTCCTCTATCGAGTACGCAGCACGCAGAAGGAAGGGGAATGGCTGGGCCGAATGGTACTCGGCTATGAGAGGGGTGAAGTTCGCATTTTCGCTGCATCGATTTTCTAAAAGGACCGTTTTTTTGAGGTAATTTTTTAGAGGTATGACAGCAATCATTCAACACGGCAAATATGTCGAACTGACCTACCAGGTCATCGACGCCAAGACAGGCCAGGTGCTGACCGCGGTGGAGTTTCCGCTGGGATATGTCCACGGTGTCAACGAGGTGCTGTCTTCTCAAGTCATGGCCGAATTGGAGGGGAAAAGCGCCGGGGATACCATCTCCGTCGACCTAGACTGCAACAAGCTGTTCGGCCCCAGGGACGAGTCTCTCGTCGTGACCGACTCTATCGAGAATGTCCCCGAAGCCTACAGAGAGGTCGGCGCCACCGTCGTCATGGAGAACGATCAGGGCAAGACAATGACCTTCCTGGTCACCAGGATCGACGAAAAGACACTGACGATTGATGGCAACAACCCGTTGTGCGGTCGTCAAGTGGTCTTCAAGCTTGAAATCTTGATGGTCAGGGACGCCACCGAGGCGGAGACGGCAGTCGGCGGAAAGGTCGAAACGTCGCCCCCAACCATGGCGGGTGTCAAGCCTGTGCCGCTCTAGCGAAGGACCCAATGACGCAGGCACCCAGCAGCGATTTCACTGGGCTAGGGTGCACCCATAAAAACAAGGTGATTGACTATGCAGCTCAACCTTGATTCCGCTGGATTCGACGATCTACAGATGCTGTTGGTCCGCGACCTGGTCCAGAGCATCCGGGTCAAGCTGCAAGAGGCCGGCATCACCGGTACCAAGCTTGACGAACTGACGGCGAGCATCGCTTTCAGCGTTGCCAGCAGCATTGATGACACTTCGGCGATCGAAGTGGACGGGACCGAAGTCCATCCGTACTTGACCTTTCGCACGTCCGACGATGAGTTGACTCACTGCGGCGAAAATTCGTACACGCATGAGTTCGTCTACGAGGTCTTGCGCAGCATGGACGAACAGGGCGCGCCTTAATTTGAGCTGAAGCGATTTGATCTGGAGCGATCTCAGCTAGCCTATTCCAAGCTAGTGTGATCCGATCTGGCTTTTGACTCAGGTGCGGAATTTATACCCAAATTGGGCGCGCACTAGGCAACTGAAGCGCCCCTTCTATCCACAGTGACATGTCCAGAGAGAGGTGAATGATGAGCGAGCAATCCAAAACCAGACCAAAGGTCCCGGAAGGCAAGGCACGTTATTTCAAGACCAAGCAGATGGAGCCAAACGAGAAGGGATTTGTTGGCTATCAGACGACCTGGGACCAGCTTCAGAAAGAGGTCGAGTACAAGACCCCAAAACGGCCCTGATTTGCCTAGGAGCTGTATTGGGGGGCTGTTTCCGGGCCAACTGATACTGAACTGACTCGTGGGAGCGGCTCACAGCCGCGACTTCCGCTGCGCGGGCGTAGTCGCGGCTGGGAGCCGCTCCTACAAGGCGTGTCTATCGCTTGCTTGCGGAATGGCATCGGTTTCAAGTGCAGTTGTTCCAAGCCCGATTGGTTCAAGCCTGGGTGGCAGGCGAGCTATCGAGACCTAGGCTGCGGCAAGACCAATCCTGTGCGGTCCGCCCCGCGCAACTGCCGTCGCGGCGCTCACTCTTCCGGAGTGGTCTCGAATGTGCCGCCGTACTGCTTTTCTTCAGCGGTTGCGTCACGAACCAAGAGGACCTTCACCTGGTAGACGACCTCCCTGCCACAAAGCGGGTTATTGCCGTCGAAGGTGATGCTGTCGCCTTCGACCTTGGTCACTAGAAAACTCTTCATTCGGCCTAGATTATTCTCCATCAGAAACTGGCGGCCTACCTGACGATACTCGCGGGGTACGGCAGCGGCGTTTTCCGTGATCACGAGGGACTCATCTCTCGGACCATAGATCTCGGTGCAGTCAACGAGCAGGTCGACGCGCTCACCTTGCACCTTGCCCTGCATTTCCCGGGTGATCGTCGGCGCCAAGATCTCATTCACCCCGTGAACATAGTTGAGGGGCCGAGTGATCTCGGTCAGGACATCGCCGGTCTTGCTGTCTCGCACCACGTAGGTGATTTCGACGTACTTGCCGTCTGCAATGGCGTTTGCCTTGGTCTCGGTCATCTAGCTTCTCCGTCGTGGTACGGGTTGTGACGCGTGGCACGGGTCGCGAGGGTTGAAATGCCTGGCGATACCGGATTTCGATTCATTTTAGCCAGCAGGTGAGCGCTCTTGTCGACAAATCTCCTCATCATCGAGAACGATGCCATTTCCGACCTCGCCTTGGAAGTCACCCAGGCGATGCTCGCCAGGGAAGAGGAAGCCCAGGCGATCATGCAGGACCCTTCTGGCCCGGTTGCGCTGGCGCGCGCCTTGTCAGAGTTCTTTCCGGTCGCCGGGATCTTGGAAAGCGGGACGGTGGAGCTTGAGCAGGAAGAACTGCAGGCATTCTGCGCCCATGGCCTGGACCTGTTCGACCGGCTGGCTTTCCTCGTGCGTAAGATCGAGATCATGGACAAGCGAGAAACGGTCGCGCGCATGTTTGCCTCGTTGGGGGTCTGGGTGGCTCGTCGCGGCGCGACCATCGACAACCTTGAGGGCACCGCCGACGGTTTCGGCATGATCATGAACGGCACCAGCGCAACCGATGAGCTCCGGCGTCTGTGCGAGCTGATGGAAGAGGTCATAGAGGCGGCGTCCTTGGCGTTGAAACTGGATCAGGACCGTGCTGACGCCTGGCGTCCTTGGCGCGTGATCAATCTCAACGCCGGTATCGCCGCAACCCGGTCTCTTGACCCGGAGCTCATGGAGCGCACCTTCGATCGCATGGGCCGACGCCTACCCTACGACATGCCAGAGTTTCTTGCCGACGGCATGCGACAAGCGGCGTTCCAAAACGTACCGGACGAGGTCAAGGACGTGATGCGTAGACACATGGAAAAATGGCCGGCCAAGGCGCCCCACTAGCAGGCCGTGCGTCATCAGGGCTCCCAGCCCAGATCTCGTCAGTCTCGTCGGGCGCGTCAGCCCGCCTTTTGAACTGCGCATCAGCCGTCTGAAGCACTGCTGTTGGCGACCGCGGTGACCGTCTTGCCCGCGGACAATCCGAGGAAGCCGCGGGTGATGACCTGCTCGCCGGGCTCCAGGCCACCGAGGATCTCGATGGCGTCGGCGATGCGCAGGCCGCTTTGGACCGGGCGTTTGGCGGCCTTGCCTTCGCCGTTGATGTTCCAGACGAATTGACCGTCGCGGTCTTGGCGCAGGGCGCGAAAGGGGATCAGCAAACGCGGCACGGCGGCGGTGGCGAGTTCGGCTCGGATGAATTGGCCGGCGCGGGCGCCGTCGGGGATCTGTTCGAATTGGACCTCGACCTTGGCCTGGCGGCTGGTCTCGGACAAGGTGGGATGGATGCGCAGGATGCTGCCGGCGAAGCGCCGGCCGCCGAGGGCGTCGATGCGGATCTGGACCGGATCGCCGACGGCGACATGCGGCAGCACCAGCTCGGATACATACGCCTCGGCGATCATCGACGCCGGGTCGGCCAGCGTCAGCAGGTGGGTGTTCTTGGTGACAAAGTCGCCGGGCTCGACCAGGCGCTCGGTGATCACGCCGGCGAATGGGGCGCTGATGCGTGTGTAGTTCAGGCGGGTCTGAAGAACACGCAGCTCGGCATCGGCAATGGCCAGCGTGGTGCGGGCCTGGGCCAGTTCGTCGTCGGATGCGGCGCGGCGCTCGATCAGGCCCTCCAGTCGCTCGACATCCATGACCTCTTGGGCGCGTGTGGCGCGTGCCTTGTCCAACTCGGCCCGCAGCAGGTCGTCCTCCAGCCGCACTAGGACCGCGCCTTGCGCAACCCGGTCGCCCTCGAAGAGCGCAAGCTCGGTGACGCGTCCCTCTTCCTGGCTGTAGAGCCGCACCAGCCGGCGCAGCCGCAGTGTGCCCGGGCGCTCGTGCCGAGCGGAGATCGGGGCACGCTCGGTCGTGACCGTCGTGACCAGATGCGCGCGGGAGCGGCGCGTTTTGGCATCAGGCGACGCGGCAGCGGTGTTTTTCGCGTCAGTGCCCTGGCCGCAGCCGTCGAGCAATAACAGCGCGGCGCCGATCCATGCGATCGCGAGCGCTCGGCGTCGGTGGCCGTTCACGCGCCGCCGGTGATATCGATCGCGTCGATCGGGCGGCCGGACGCGGCGCCCGCGTCGGCATAGTCGTAGTGTTTGATCTTGCGTCGAATATTGCGCTGGATGATGACGCCGAGCACCTTCCACTCCAGCCGGGTGAGCTCGATCTCGGGGAAGTCTCCGTTCACTGCCAGCAGCCATTCGCGACCGTCGGCATCTCGCCGATACTGGCGAAACCAGCGCACCCCTTCCACCTCGGCAAAGACGAACATGCCGCTGCGGCAGAACTCGGTCGGCTCGATGATGACGATGCATTTGTCCGGGAACTCCGGTTCCATGTCTGGCCCCAGCACTTGCAGCGCAAAGGGTTCCTGCATTGCACAGCCGGTGCCTTCGAGCATGGGTTCTGTCATGATTGGTCTCCATTTGGTTGTTCGTTTGGCGCGATAATCGTCGGTTCTGGCTGGTTCAGACCCGGGTCAGGCGCTCGTCTCGACTGCGGACCCAGGTTGGGACCGCCCGCAATGCTCTCAATCACATTATGATCCGAATCAACGCCACCGAGCGTATCCACGACGACCGACGCGACTGGCACAACCTGCGCGGTATGCTGCCTTTTCTGTGGGAGTTCCGCGGCCGGGCGTTATTCGCGCTTGGCTGCCTGGTCCTTGCCAAGGTCGCCAACGTTGGCGTGCCTTTGGTGCTTAAGCAGATCGTCGACGCTTTCGAGAACAGTCAGACGCAACTGCTGGTGCTGCCGGTAAGCCTGCTGCTGCTCTATGGCGTGCTTAAGCTGTCCGGCTCGCTGTTTAACGAACTGCGCGATGTGATCTTTGCCCGGGTGCGCTTTCGGGCAATGCGGCGCCTGTCAACGCGGGTGCTTGAGCATTTGCACCTGTTGTCGCTGCGCTACCACTTGGAGCGCAAGAGCGGCGCCGTCAGCCGCGACTTGGAACGCGGTACCCGTTCGGTCTCGACTATCCTCAACTACATGGTCTTTAGCGTTATCCCTGTGCTGGTGGAGTTTACGCTGGTAGCCCTGGTGTTGCTCACCAAGTACGAACTGGTGTTCACGCTGGTCACCTTTGGTACGGTGGCCATCTATGTCGGCTTTACCTTCGCTATCACCGAGTGGCGCATGGATTATCGTCGGCAGATGAACCTGCTTGACTCCAGCGCCAACTCGCAGGCATTTGATAGCCTGCTGAACTATGAAACGGTGAAATACTTTGGCAATGAGCGCATGGAGCTGGAGCGCTACGACGGCACGCTGACCCAGTGGGAGGAATATGCCGTCAAGAGCCAGAGCTCAATGTCGCTGCTCAATTTCGGCCAGGGCAGCATCATCGCGCTTGGCGTCACGCTGATCATGTTCTTTGCATCCCAGGGGGTCGTATCCGGCAGCATGAGTATCGGCGATCTGGTGCTGGTCAACGCCTTCATGCTGCAGTTGTTTATACCACTCGGGTTTCTCGGCATCGTCTATCGGCAGATCAAGTACGCGCTGGCGGACATGGACCTGGTGTTCAAGCTGCTGGAGCGCGAGCCGGAGATCATCGACGCCCCCGGTGCACCGGCCTTGGTCTTGAATCGCGGCTCGCTGCGCTTCGACCACGTCGATTTTCACTATCAACCGGAGCGACCGATCCTGCGCGACGTCGATTTCCGCATCCGTCCCGGTGAAAAGGTGGCCGTGGTCGGTCATAGCGGCGCGGGCAAGTCCACGCTCGCCAGGCTGTTGTTCCGCTCCTACGACATCAACGGCGGGCGCATCCTCATCGATGATCAAGACATCCGCGGTGTGACCCAGCAGAGCCTGCGCGCGGCCATCGGCATCGTGCCCCAAGACACGGTGCTGTTCAACGACAGCATTCTGTTTAACCTCGCCTACGGCAGGCCTGGCGCCAGCCGCGACGAGATCGAGCGCTCCGCTGAACTGGCGCATATCGGTGCCTTTATCGAATCCTTGCCGGACGGCTGGGACACGCTCGTCGGCGAGCGCGGCCTAAAGCTCTCCGGCGGTGAGAAGCAGCGCGTCGCCATTGCTCGGACCATCCTCAAGCGCCCGCGCATCATGGTCTTCGACGAGGCCACCTCGTCGCTGGATAGCCGCACCGAGCAGGCCATTCAGCAGACCCTGGCCGAAGTGGCCGAGGACCATACGACGCTGGTGATCGCCCATCGACTCTCCACCGTAGTGGATGCCGACCGTATCCTGGTGATGGACAGCGGGCGCATCATTGAGCAGGGCGCGCATCGCCAGTTGCTTGCCGATGGCGGCCTGTACTCGGCAATGTGGGCCTTGCAGCAGCGCCAGCGCGAAGAGATGATGGCCGTAACCGAATCGTAAAGCCCTAGTTGTAAGCTGCCGCTGGATGCGCGATTGTCCAACCATTGATTAAGCCTGGCCTGCGCTGCACGGCCCAAGACAAGGGGGGATTTTTCCATGAAGCTGCTTCGTCTTGCCGTGCTCGCGGTCGTCCTGATGCTGTCCGTGTCCGGGCTATTGGCCGGTCCGCGGCTGAGCTTCGATCGGTCTTGGAGCCACTTCGCGTCGCAGTCGCAAAACGAGCCGCAAGCGGATGTGTTCGACCAGAGCGCGGCGGAGATCATCGCCCACGACCTGACCACCCAGCGCGTGTTCGTTGTCAACGGCAGTCAAGATCGCATTGATGTCCTCAACGCCAATAACGGCAACTTTCTCGGAACGCTCGACGTATCGGCTTTTGGCAAACCCAACAGCGTCGCGTCGAAGCATGGCAAAGTGGCGGTCGCGGTCCAGGCCGCGAATCCCCAGTCCGCGGGTAGCGTCGTCTTTTTTGATGCCGGCGACTCGACGATCGCGACCGGCGGCGCCAGCACTGGCAATGCTGCGGTCGGCGCGATGCCGGACATGGTCACCTTCACACCGGACGGCACCAAGGTCATTGTGGCCAACGAGGGTGAGCCAAATTCTTATGGGCAAAGCGACAGCGTCGACCCGGTCGGCAGCCTGTCCATCGTTGAGGTCGCCAACCTCACGAATGTGACCACGGCATCCTTTGCTGGATTCGACAAGGCCAGTCTGGTCGCTGACGGCGTGCGCATCAGCAGTCCAGTGACTACGGCCGCTCAAGACATCGAACCCGAATACATCACCGTTGCCCCGGACGGCGCCCACGCTTACGTGACCCTGCAAGAGAACAACGCGATCGCCGAGGTCGATCTGTCGAGCGGTGAGATCAGCGCTATTCACGCCCTAGGGACCAAGGACCATAACGCGGCCGTCAATGCGCTGGATGCCAGCGACAGAGACGATGCAATCGCTATCCGTAACTGGCCGGCGCAAGGCATGTATATGCCCGACACCATCGGCTCCTATGAGGTCGGAGGCCAGACCTACCTGGTGACCGCCAATGAGGGTGATGCTCGTGACTATACCGGCTTTACCGACGAGACCCGGGTCGAGGACCTGACCTTGGACTCGGCGGTCTTCAGCGACCCGACCACCCTGCAACGGGAGGAAAACCTGGGACGCCTGCAGGTCAGCAGCGTCGGGTTCGACGGCTCGATGCCGGCCACTTTTGATGAGCTGTTCAGCTTTGGCGCCCGCTCGTTTTCCATCTGGGACGCGCTGACCGGCGATCTAGTTTTCGATAGCGGCGATGACTTCGAGCGCATCACCGGCGCCCTAGGGCTGCTCGATCAGGACAGCAACCCGGTGTTCAATTCGACCAATGACAGCAACGGCAGCTTCGATTCGCGCTCCGACGCTAAGGGGCCGGAGCCAGAGGCGCTGGTGCTTGGCCAGATCCATGACAATACGCTCGCCTTTATCGGCCTGGAGCGCATCGGCGGTATCATGATCTACGACATCACCGATCCGTCCAATCCAGAGTTTCTCCAGTATCTGCTCGATCGCGACTTTTCCGTCGATGCCGAGACCGTTGCCGCTGGCGACCTGGGTCCGGAGGGCATGTACTTCCTGACCCCGGAGCTGAGCCCGACCGGTGGCTACGGCCTGCTGGTCGCCAACGAGGTCAGCGGCAACACCACCTATTACGACATCAAGGTCCCGGTGCCCGCACCGTTAGCGCTGCTCGCCGCCGGTCTGCTGCCGCTGTTGCACCTGCGCCCCCGCCCCGTAGGAGCGGCGCCTCGCCGCGACCGCCCCAAAGCCGCGCCTCGCCGCGACCGCCCCAAAGCCGCACCTCACCGCGACCGCCCAGAAGCGGCGCCTCGCCGCGACCGGCGCCAACTTGCTGCTAAGCTCGCACTCGCGGCGCGTTGCTTGCCGCAATCAACCTGGAGTAGTCAGTGGCGCGAATCGATCGAGACAGCGACAACCCAACGCGTGCGGATTTAGAGCGCGCCCTCGGACGCTACAGGCCGCTGTTCGGCGATGTCGTCGATGACTGGCCAGGCTTTATCAATGCCCTGCTGCGCCCGCCGTCCACCTGCATCTGGAGCAATCCGGCGCGTATCGGTGCCGATGGGCTGGCCGCACTCATCGCCGACGAAGGCGACGCCGCTGAACCCATTGCATGGCTGGCCGGTGCCAATGCTGGCGCCAGCGCCGGCATTCTCGGCGGCGCCTTCAGGCTGCCGCATGGATTCAAACCCGGGCAGCGCTGGTGGTACTGCGCGGGCCTAGCGCATGCGCAAGAAGAGGTCTCGCAGTTGCCCGTCGCGCTGATGGACCTGAAACCGGGACAACGCGTGCTGGACCTGTGCGCGGCCCCCGGTGGTAAGACCGCTCAGATCGCCCTCGCGCTCGGCAACCGCGGCACGCTGCTGGCCAACGACTTCTCGCCGGAGCGCCTTGCCGCGCTGCAGGGCAACCTCGACCGGCTCGGCATCGTCAACTGCAGCACCACCTGGTGCGACGGCGGCAACTATCCAGCAGCAGCCGGCCCCTTCGATCGGATTCTGGTCGATGCGCCCTGTTCCAGCGAGGGCACACTGCGGCGTAACCGCGGCCTGGCCAACCGCATTGGCCGCGAGCGCAGCAAGCGGATGGCCTCGCGTCAGCGGGCGCTACTGCGCAAGGCCGTGCAGCTATGCCGGCCGGGCGGGCGCATCGTCTACTCCACCTGCACCTTCGCGCCGGAGGAAAACGAACTGGTCGTGGCGGAGGTCTTGGCGACCTATGACGGACGGCTGACCCTGCTGCCAGCGCGCGTGGATGGGCCGATCACCAGCCCGGGCATCACCCGCTGGCAAGACCAGCTGCTAGATGCGAGTCTGGCGTGCTGTCTGCGCGTCTGGCCGCATGCAAACGACACCGGCGGCTTCTTCGTGGCGGTTCTGGAAAAGGCCGCCGATGCGCCAGGACTGAGTCAGGGCGGGGATGCTCCGCTCTCGATGGATTCGGGCGATGGCACTTGGATCGACGACCTGTCGCAACGCTACGGTCTGGGCAGCCGGCTGCGGCGGCATTATCGGTTTCATCGTCAGACCCGGCGCGGTCTGCATCTGGCCGCCGCCGACCATGCGCCGCCCGCGGTACCCGCGCCCCAGGGCAGCGGGCTGTTCTTGCATCGCACCAACCTGCGTCCGCCCAAGTTGACCACCGCAGGCGCGCTGCTATTGGGGCCGGGTGCCACCCGCAACTGGCTGGACCTGACGCCGGTCCAGCGCGACGCCTATCTGCGCCGCGAGGAGCTGACACCGTCGTCGCGGCAGATCGGCGAGTGCGGCCTGGGTCAGGTGCTGGTGCGTTATCGCGGCTTTACCCTCGGTGTCGCCCTGTTGCATCGTTCCGGTACCCTGGAGAGTCTGTTTCCGCGTAAATGGAGCGGCTGTGCCGCGGGCGCCTAGCCGCTGGGTCGCTGATCGCCGGGAAGATCGCGAGTACGATCGTCGCGGCCGGTTCCGGTTGGACGAGGCCGTGCCGCGTGCTAGCCTCTGAGGCTTTCTCGCCAGTTGCAGTTCTGCTCGACTGCATTTAGCGACGTTCGATCATTGCTCTGACATGCCAAATTCAAACCGAGACCCAAACCGAGATCAACCGCTCATCGAACAACTCTTCGCCTTGCTGATGGAACTTACCGAGGGCACGGACGGCTATCTTGACCGTCAGGACGATCCTCAGCTTTGGTACAACCGCGGCTATGCTAACGGCATGGCCGCCGCGCTGCGTGACCTGGGCCATGGCGATCGGGTCGCGCGGGCCATCGCGCCGGACGCCTACGACTCGGCCCGCGACCAGGGCCATCTGCCCTGGGGAAAGGCCTATGAGCACGGTCGCAGCATGGGGGCAAAGGAGACCCGCGAGGTCTTGCCGCCGAAGTCGTTGTCCGCCCAATCCGAGTAATCCCGCCACTGGCCATCGCACAACAGGACACATCTATGCCTAGACTCGTCTCCTTCAATACCAACGGCATTCGCGCTCGACCGCACCAGCTCAATGCGCTGAAGACCCGCCATGATCCGTTCCTGATCGGTATTCAAGAGTCGAAGGTGGCCGATGACGCCTTCCCCGTGGGGATGATTGACGAGCTGGGCTACGTGCCCAGCTTTTATGGCCAAAAGGGCCATTACGGCGTCGCGTTATTGAGCAAGGAGGCGCCGTGCCGCCTGCTCAAGGGCTTCCCGGGCGATGATCACGACGCCCAGCGGCGCGCCATTACCGGCACCTTTGGGCTGCCGGACGGTCAGGAGTTGACCGTGATCAACGGCTATTTTCCCCAGGGCGAGAGCCGTGACCATCCGACCAAGTTCCCCAACAAGCGACGCTTTTATGCCGATCTGGCCGCGTATCTGCAACAGCAGTTTCGCCCCGATCAGAACCTGGTTTTGATGGGCGACATGAACGTCGCGCGTCTGGATGCCGACATCGGCATCGGCGCCGACAACGCCAAACGCTGGCTCAAGACCGGCAAGTGCAGCTTCTTGCCCGAGGAGCGTGAATGGCTAAAGGGCATTATGGACTGGGGATTGTTCGACGCCTATCGTTTTGTGCATCCGGACGTCGACGACTGCTTTAGCTGGTTCGATTATCGTTCCCGCGGCTTTGAACGTGAGCCCAAGCATGGCCTGCGCATTGATCTGGTGCTGATCACGGCGCCATTGCGCGAGCGCTTGCGCGACGCTGGTATTGATTACGCCATTCGCGGGCTGGAGAAGCCTTCTGACCATTGTCCTGTGTGGGTTGAGATCGAGTGGTGAGTGGTGAGTGGTGAGTGGTGAGTGGTGAGTGGTGAATGGTGAGTGCTTTGAGGCGAGTCGGTGCAGG
>JGI12210J13797_12108015_pt1 | contig 33588 bp, 25 predicted proteins | sample ElkSlonscriptome_3_FD_13797 | JGI IMG/M metagenome (IMG submission 13797) | reverse complement strand
GCATCGACACAGCTAAAATCGTGCTTTAGGTAGGTTGGTGTTGAACGGAGTGAAACCCAACGACAGAAAATGTTTTGTTGGGTTTCGTTCCTCAACCACAACCTACAACTTTAGAGATGTCGTACCACTACGCTCTTCATGAAAAGCCTTATCTGATTGTCTTGTTGCGATACACCCACTCCAAAGTGCACTTCGAAATTTAAAATAGCTTTAAGACACCCCGCTCACACATATAGACCTACCTTATGTTTCACCGAAAACAACGGAATGTCGGATTAGAGGTCTGACAGATTGAGTGCCCACCACCTAGTGCCGATAGAGGTTTTAACCCAAACATGCCACTGAAGCCATCTCAGATTCAGGCGATTCTCACGGCAAAACGTGAGGACTTTGAGGCATTTAATCAGAAAGCGTTAATGCTGCTTGAAAAATACTGTGAAGCGCTCGACGAGTTGTCTCAGTGGCCTCTCGGAAAATTGCAGAAGGAACTGAGTCAGCAGTCAGGAGAGATAGGAGCGCGATCGCTCGAAACCTGCGAAGGTTCGTCTCATTGTGTCATCGCCTCTAACCTCAACTGGCAGAGCCGTGAACAAAGTATTGCCTGGGTGCGCGATCGCCTCACGGGCATTAGCACCTTTGCTGTGGACGGGTCACAAATTTTTCCTGGCAAAGATGTCTCGATTCCAGTTGCGTTAGTTCAGATCGGCTGGTTTGAAAATCCCCATCTCGAACGAGGTGACTATGACAAAGATATTGAGTTAGACGTGATGACACCGTCTGATCTTCGGGTCAGAAATAGTAGTGAACCAGCCGACCGTCGGGTCAATTTCCGTCGGTTTGAGATGGAGACACAGCGCTTGGTTCGCTATATCGAGGAACACAGCGATCGCCAAGATTGCCTCGTCTTTTTTGATGGGTCTCTCGTGGGTACTTTTGCTGAGGCGTTTGATGCAGAATTTCGAGAAGAGTACGTCAAGTGTTTTCTGCACTTGTTGGATGCCAGCAAGACCCATCGAGTACCGCTGGTGGGCTTCATCGATACAACCTATGCTCGCGATCTGACCGTGATGCTCCAGCATCTGTTTGAGCTACCGGATAGTTCCGCAATTCACGATGCTCAATTGCTGAACCGATTTATGGAGTGGGGCGATCGCACGCCGTTCTTTCAGTGCGATCGCACGGGTATTTTGCGTTACTACGGTGATCAGCGCGACCAGATTGCTTTCTGCTATCTCAAAACCACTCGTGACAGCTATCCTGCCCGTATTGAGATGCCCTTGTGGCTCTACGAAGCAGGGCTAGCAGACCGGGTGATGGACTGGATTCGCGGTGAGGTGATTATCGGCAGTGGCTATCCCTATGTGATCGAAACGGCGGATCAGACCGCTGTTTTGCAGGCTGATGATCGACAAGCCTTTTTCAGAATTTTGCAAGACTGGTCAGAAAAAGAAGAGATCACCCTGCGGCTCTCGCGCAAGATGATCAGTAAGAAGCGTCGGCGCTAACTATTGTCGGCGCTAACCATTGTCAGTGCTAACATTCAGCACAAGCCTTACAACGATTCAGGTGTATTAGAAGGTGCAGGAGAAAGAGCTTCTTGGGTGTCCGTTGGGTCTACTTCTTCCCCAAACCAGAGCACCGCATAGCCTCCATAGATGCCGATACCAATAGCGTTCCATTCTCGGCTGTTCCAAGCGCCTTGGTTGAGCAGCACGGCTTTGTGTCCCTCACTGCTGCTCCAGCTCTCAAAGGCGGCTGAAGCGGATGCCTGATAGTCGCCAGGAGCCCCAAACAAATTTTCATAGCCTTGTCCGGGATATCCGGTGTTGAGTCGCTGGGGTGCTTCCCACATGCAAGGCCAAGTGTCCTCTTGTTCAATCGAGTAAGAACAGTCACTCCATCCGTGGGTGATTTCGTCAATCCCTTGTTCGAGATTGCGCTCTAGATCGAGGACATGACGATTAGCTAGTTGAGTCAAAGCGGGCGATAGAGGGATTGCAGGAAGTCCAGACTCTGCTCGATATCTGGTGATCATTTGGTAGAGCTGATCTTCTTCCTCGCTTAGCTCATCACCATCACATGACGGAGCCGTGAGAATGTCCTGTTCACGACAGCCAGATTGCTCGGCAACTTCTTCGGAAGGAGTCTCAGGAGCGGTTTCGCTGGAACTTTCTTGCTCAACTTCATCTGGACTCTCTTGAGCTTCATCAGGTATCTCAGCCTCGTTGGAGGGTTCTACCTGTTGAGCAATCTGCTTTACCTGTATAGAGGGAAAAGAGGCGATCGCCCCTGCTTCTGCAATTGTGAGTCCCCCTCCCAGACCCATGAGAAGAACCGAGAGAGAACGTAGCCAGGTCATCACAATAGCCTCCAGTTAAATCGCATTGAGTAGGTAGTCAAGAGCAAATGTTGCGAGCGTAGTCGAGTTGAGAACGTTTACATCAAGAGAATTTACATCGGGAGAAAAGGGTTGAAAATTGACCCTTGGTTATGGGTCAGGATAGCCGTGATAGATGCGTCTGTGTTTGATGAGAGAGCACTTATCTTCTCTCTAAGCCAGCGGCAGATATTCTCTCAATGAGATTAACGGAAACAATACTCATAGAAGATCAGCGTTCCCAAAAACAGCCGAAAGGTTTACGAAGAGCCGTCAAGTCTTGTGCCGCAGCTAGCACAGAATCGATCGGTAGAGGTTATGGGTGCGCCACACTGACTACAAAATCGACGTGGGTGAGCAGATTTTGCAGATTCCGAAGCTTGCCCCGATGCCATTGAACGAGAAGACGATACGGAGCTTTCAGAGCTTGAGCTGCCTGACTTTAGCTCCATGTCTCCCATCCGCATTTCCATTGGCTTCATGCTCATTTGCATGTCTCCCATGCGCATTTCACCCTTGCTCATGTTTCCCATCTTCATGTCTCCCATTTTCATGTCACTCATGTCGCCCATTTTCATGGGAGTAGAGTTCATCGACGATCTGACAAAGTCAGGTTCCTGGTCGATTGACCTAACCGAAATACGTTGCTCGTCTCGGACAGAGAGATTGTCGTGGGTAGAGCTAATGCTGCCGCCCTGAATCTGTAGATGGCGATCGCCTCCATCGGTATGAAGTCGAACCACAACATTCATGGGTGTGCTGAACACTTCTGGCGGGGCCGTCCATGTACCTGTGGAAAAACTACTGCTCGACTGTTGCTGCTGTCCGGGTTGAATATTGGCTAGTGTCACACTGGTTTGCGTCCCACTTTGGCTGAGATATAACATTTGACCAGAGCTGAGTTCGCACAAGTATGGCATGGGGTTTCCTTTCGATGAACAGCAATCCTTGTGGATATGGGGGGATTTCTGAATGTGCCCCTTGACACTATTTTATGCCTTTGACTGCTACAGGGTCAGCTAACTCGACTCAATGTTTCGATAGAACGAGATCAGAAGACCTAAAAGGAAGAGTTTTTCTGAGAGCTTGTAATTTTTCTTAAAGTTAGCCACGATAAAGAGTGAGAACCTCTGAAGTTTCGGTTCACCGTGATTCTGGGTTTATTCCGATCTCTGCAAGAACGTCGTGCCGCAAATCACTCCACTATGGCTGGATCAAAACCAAAGTCCCCTACGAAAAATTACATGGATGAGCCGAATTGGCACATTAAGCTGCTCTATGACGGTGAGTGTCCTTTGTGTATGCGAGAAGTGAACTTTTTGAAAAAGCGTGATGCGGGGCGAGGGCGGGTCGCTTTTGTGGACATTGCTGCAGAGGATTACAGTCCTGATGAGCATCAAGGCATTGACTACGAAACTGCTATGGGGCGCATTCACGGAATTTTGTCTGATGGCACAATCATCAAGAACGTAGAAGTTTTTCGGCGGGTATATGAAGCGCTGGATATGGGCTGGGTCTATGCCGTCACACGACTTCCAGTTGTCGGAACAATCGCCAATTGGGTGTATGAACTTTGGGCAGATCAGCGTCTTGCTCTGACGAGACGACCCAGCCTCGACACAATTTTGAGCCAGCGTCAGCAGGGGCGATCGCCACAAGCTTCGGAAGAATGCGAGCCATCGGGACGTTGTCGTATTGATGATTGAAGTCTTTCTGAATGAACTGGGCAAGTAAGGGCAGCCTCAATCCTGAAATCCAAGCCCGAAATCTAAACCAGTTCACAGCATGGAACCCGCCACAACAATTCATCGTTGTGTTTCACGCTTTATGTCGAAATGGGCGATCGCCGTTCTGCGTGCTGCCGAACTGGGAATATTTAGACCTGAGCCTGCTTGGAACTGTCTAGGCAAATTTCTCAGGTTTTGTTCATGATTATTGAATCTCATGCCATCTCTCAGAGTCGAGAAGCTTCTCGATTGCCATTGCGTCATGCCTCCGTTCCACAAGCGGCCTGTTCTAAGATTGCTGCTACGAACGCAGAGACAATTGTTTGGCGATATCAAGAGGGCGATCGCGACTTTCGGAAAATAAATCTCACAGGAGCCAACCTTGAGGGAGTCAATCTGGCAGGAGCTGATTTGTCCGAAGCCCTTTTGGGGTTTGCTAATCTCAGTCGAGCTTTTCTTCAGAACACGACTCTCAAGCAAGCATTTCTTTGCGGCACAGACTTAAGCTATGCCAAGTTGCACCAGAGTGATTTGACTGACGCAGATTTGACGAAAGTCAATCTTCGAGGAGCCGTTTTAGTTCATGCCCAGTTGCAGCGAGCCCGCCTCAGTGGAGCGATGATGCAGGGCGCGAATTTGCGAGGGGCAAATCTTGCAGGAGTGAATCTCTGTGGTGCGAACTTGAGGGAAATTAATTTGCGCTCCTGTAATCTCAGCAGTGCCAACCTCAACTGGGCCAATTTGGACGGGGCTCGCCTCAGTGGAGCTTGCTTGAACCAAGCTGCACTCAACGGCACATGCTTTAGCAATGCTTGGCTAAATGGCGTTGACTTGAGTGGTCACGACTTGAGTGGGGTTAATTTTCATCGGGCACGGTTGAGCGGTGGAAACTTAAAAGGGGCAAACCTCGCAGGCGCGAATCTGAGTCAGGCTGTGATGAGAATTACGAACTTGGCGATCGCCAAACTTCAGTCGGCTAACTTGACCTCGGCGAATCTTGAACGAGCTAATTTGCACGGGGCTAATTTGACGCTCTCCGATCTGACCCAGGCTTCTTTGGCGGGCGCTAACTTGACGGGTGCAACGATGAATCGAGTGAATTTGACGGAAGCTGACCTTTCGGAGGCTTGTCTTCAACAGGCTTGTTTGTGGCGTGCCGTTTTCTGTAATAGCAATCTGCAACGCGCTAATCTCACCCAAGCCAGTCTGCATGGAGCCACGCTAGATGAGGCGATCGCCCCAGATACGATTCTGCACGAAACCATTTTGCCGAACGGCGAATGCTCATCTTGAACGTGCGAACCACGTAAAATTATGTGGATTGCGCAAAGTAGAGGGCAAAATGTTGCATCTCTCTTTATGCAATGTCTCAATGTATTGCATTGAAATCGACCCTTTGAATTTGTCTGTTTATTAAGGTCTGTTTCAGTCTATTCATATTCTGAGACTGAAGCCCAAATGGACGAAAACTCCGTGATACGATTCATCCCGTACTTGAGGACGTTGGGAGATAGACCCTTGACACTACGGGTTGCTGTTGTCGGATCGGGTCCAGCAGGTTCATCCGCCGCTGAGACACTTGCAAAAGCTGGAATTGAAACCTATCTGTTTGAGCGTAAGCTCGACAACGCTAAGCCTTGTGGTGGGGCAATTCCACTCTGTATGGTGAGCGAATTTGACTTACCCCCCGAAATTATTGACCGCAAGGTGACTCAGATGGAAATGATTTCTCCGTCAAATCGGGCGGTTGAAATTAAGATTCGCAATGATGGCGAATATATCGGCATGTGTCGTCGTGAAGTCCTTGACGGGTTCATGCGCGATCGCGCAGCTCGGTTGGGAGCCAAGCTGATCAACGGCACCGTTCACAAGCTCGATATTCCTACGAGCGACAAAGCACCTTACACGCTTCACTACACAGAGCATGCTGAAGGCAATACGCCTGGAAACTTTAAGTCACTCGATGTGGATGTGGTAATCGGCGCAGATGGAGCCAACTCCCGTATTGCTCGTGCCATTGATGCAGGCGACTACAATTATGCGATCGCCTTCCAAGAGCGGATTCGTCTTCCCGAAGACAAAATGGCTCGTTATGAAAACATGGCCGAGATGTATGTTGGCGATGATGTCTCCACCGACTTCTACGGTTGGGTGTTCCCCAAATATGACCACGTTGCTGTGGGCACCGGGACGATGAAGGTCAATCAGGCTGATATCAAGAAGCTGCAAGCAGGTCTTCGTGCCCGAGTCGCCGACAAGATCGAAGGCGGTCAGATTATCAAGATTGAAGCTCACCCCATTCCTGAGCATCCCCGTCCTCGTCGGGTTGTAGGTCGTGTTGCTCTTGTTGGCGACGCTGCAGGAACCGTAACAAAATCGTCGGGTGAAGGCATCTACTTTGCCGCTAAGTCTGCTCGCATGTGTGCTGAGACGATCGTGGAAATGTCGGAACAAGGTCAGCGCATCCCAACCGAGGCGGATCTGAAGATGTACCTGAAGCGATGGGACAAGCAGTATGGCATGACCTATCTCGTCTTGGATCTGCTCCAGCGGGTGTTCTACCGTTCTGATGCGACTCGTGAAGCCTTTGTGGAAATGTGTAGCGACTTGGACGTGCAAAAGCTCACGTTTGACAGCTACCTCTACAAAACGGTTGTTCCTGCTAATCCTCTAACGCAGCTCAAGATTACGGCAAAAACTCTAGGAAGCCTTTTGCGCGGTAGTGCTCTAGCTCCCTAGTTCGAATTGTCGACTTGGACGTTGGGTGTAGATTAGCAGGCTTGCTTAGGAGTGCGTTGGCAGATTGTGAAGTTGTTCACGGTCTGCCAATTTTTTGCACAATTTATTTAGATTATTGGCGTTGCACAGCATGGAATGATGCGGAAAGATTCAACTCATGGATGACCTGCTGTAGGGGCATCGCATTGCGATGCCCCTACCAAAATCATTCTTCGAATGTGCAACGCCAGATTATCTATAGCAATGCGTAGATAGGTTAGGACAGATATTGATGGAGAAGCCGCGCACCGCGCGGCCACAAAAACCTCCTAAGGCTACTGGCTGTAGCCAACATCATGAAGGGACTGGAACTGTTGACTCGACTCGATGGATGCGATCGCTCACCTCTCTCAAGGTATCTAGGAAGGCATATACTGCTGGAGGATGTAGAGCTTCGGCCAAGATTCCAACCCCGATGACCCGCTCTAGAGGAACAGGCAAGCTGAATGCCTTGACGTTGGGAGGAAGGGGTTCTGCGGCAAGTCTTGGCAGGATTGCGGCTCCCAAGCCTTGAGCGACCATGCTGATCATGGTTGAGTCTTCGGCAAGATGGTAATCGGCACGCAACTCCTGTCTCTGTTGCACAAAATGCTTCTGAACCAGAATGCTACAGGCGTCGCTATCTGGCCCCAAAATGAGCGGATATTGGCTTAATAGGTTCCAGGTGAGTGCTTCAGACACATTGGCATCAGGAGGCATCAACACCAAATATTCGTCGCTGAAGAGCTTCCAGGTTTCAAACTCGGCAGATGTGGGTAGGTAGGTAATACCGACATCTGCGCGCCCTTCTCGAAGGGATTGTTCAATGGAAATGTAGTCGGCGTGTTCGGTAATCGTTGCGGTGATCGCGGGAAATTTTTTGCGAAAGTGGGCGATCGCCTGTGGCAAAACGTGGGTTGCAACGCTCCGAAATGATGCGATGCGAACAACTCCACCCTGAAGCCCCCGCGAGAGCTGAGCCTCTTTGCCAATGGCCTCAAGAGACTGCAACATTTGCTGGACATGGCATAGCACTCTTTCTCCCACAGGCGTTAGATGGGCACCGTGGCGTCCTCGTGAGACCAGCACCACGCCCAGTTCCTCTTCCAGAGTGGCGATCGCATGGCTTACCGCAGATTGAGATACCTGAAGCTTCAACGCCGCTTCACTGAAATTTTCGCATTCTGCAACAGCGGCCAACGTTCTGAGTTGAGAAAGCTTCACTGCTTCCAAGTTTTGTCCCTTCATAGATGAATCCCTCTAGAGGTTCGCCCTCAGTTAGAAACCAATGATATCAAGGCGTATGAGCGTTTTTGGATAGAGTGGTACTCATCAATTTCTACACGATGTCTACAAGTCGGGGCGATCGCATTACAAAGTCTTGATCCTCATAAGTTTCTCTTAACACGATTTACGCCAACTCTTCTCCCTCCAATCAGGGGATAAGCCTCAATAAATCTATCTCTGGCGTTTTGTTTGCCACAGACTTGTCCACCTAAAAAGACATAATGGAAACATACACATGCTGTTGTAGTTCAGCATTACATAGGGCATAGGCAAAAATCGTAGATCAGTTGAGCGATTTCTTGCAGCCTTTTTCCCATTCAACTTTAAGCTAGGAGGCTCTGTGTTATCAGGCATTACTCAGACGAGCGCCCGTCAGCGCGAAATTGTCGAAGTGGTTTTTCGCAATGGCTGGGACTATATGCGGCAGCTGCTGCTGGGTAGTAGCAAAGCCGATGAACCTGAGCTTCCTACTCCAGCTGTTTTGCGGAACATCCTGACAGATTTGGGGCCGATATACGTCAAGTTGGGTCAGCTTCTTAGTACTCGTCCTGACTTGTTGTCACCAGACTATATTGATGCGCTCTCAGAACTGCAGGCCAAAGTGCCTCCAGTGGCGTGGTCTGAGGTCGAATCGGTGATTCGCAAGCAGTTGAACAGGCCGATGCATGAGGTGTTTGAGAAGATTAACCCTGAAGCGATCGCCGCAGGTTCCATTGCGCAGGTTCACCGGGCGACTCTCTCGACAGGACAAGAAGTCGCCATCAAAGTGCAGCGTCCAGGCATCGAACGCACGGTTGATCAAGACATTTCGATTGTGAAAGGCATTGCTGACTTGGTGTCACGCACTAACTTCGGCAAGTACTACGATGTCGTATCTTTAGCCGACGAGTTTGCCAGTGCGCTGAATGACGAACTTAACTTTACGAAAGAAGCTGGTTACACAGATCGACTGCGCAAAAATCTTTCCTCCAGCCGCTGGTTTGATCCCGAACAGGTTGTTGTTCCGGAGATTTTTTGGGAGCTCACTTCTGAAAGAATGTTGGTCATGGAATGGCTAGAGGGCGTTCCGATTTTGACAGCTGAGCTGAAGGGAATCGGTCACGACGGTGATGTAGAAGCTGAGCGTCAAGCCATTACTCGACAGCTCTTTCGCGTATTTTTCCAGCAACTCTATATTGACGGCTTTTTCCATGCCGATCCCCATCCGGGTAATGTGTTTTACCTGAGTGATGGGCGCATTGCACTATTAGACTGTGGCATGGTGGGACGGCTTGATCCCAGGACTCAGGACTTGCTGACTGAGATGATTTTGGCGATCGTCAGCACAGATGCTCAGCGGTGTAGTCAACTTACAATCAAATTGGCGACTCCAGTGCAGCCAGTAAACCTCGTTCGCCTAGAAAGCGACTATGACTATCTGTTGCGAAAGTACTATAGCCTCAGTCTTTCTGAACTGAACTTTAGCCAAGCGTTTTATGAAGTACTACAAGCAGCACGAAAGAACTATTTGCGCTGGCCGAGCAACCTAGGACTGTATGCCAAGGCTCTTGCCAACCTGGAGGGGCTGGGTCGGAAATTTAATCCAGAGGTCAACTTGCTCGACGAGGTTCGACCGTTGGTTACCGATATGTTTCGACAGCAACTCGTGGGTGAAGACCCACTGCAAACGCTGCTGCGCACTAGTCTTGAGCTGAAAAACCTCGGCCTTCAATCTCCTCGGCGGATCGAGTTTCTGCTGGATCGTCTGTCGTCAGAAACGCTGAAGTGGAATCTTAGTGTCCGAGAAATTGATGGATTGCGGTTAACCATTGACGATTCTGCCAATCGACTCTCTTTCAGTCTGGTACTCGGATCGCTCATTATGGGAGCAGCGATTATAGCGTCGAAGGAGCAAGCGGCTCAGTTTTATTGGGTCAGCATTGGCTTGTTTCTGGCGGCCAGTGTCATTGGCCTCTGGTTAATCGTGTCAATTTTGCGTTCTGGGAAACTCCGATAATGTGAATTAGATTTTGATTCGATCTGCTGAGCTGAAGCCGGTTGAGAGACTTTTGAACCTGAATATTAAGAAAGCCTTAAACTTCGCATAGTACTCTGAAGCCTTGGGCTGTGGGCGATCGCACTGTCTTTATGCTTGGTTTCAGCTTCGGGATTCTACACGGGATGAACTCTTGAGGAGTCTTTGGACGAGCACAAGCTTAGCCCAACTGCTATTAGCGTGTTTTGTTCACGGATTTCCCCGGAGTTTTATGAGTCATCATTCGTCCAGCGATTCACAGAGCGACAATCTCAGTTCATCAAATCGTCTGTTGAAACCCCGTCTGTCAGTCCGCTTACAAGAGTTAGCGCGGCTGTTTCTAAAACTGGGAACAACTGGCTTCGGCGGCCCTCAGGCTCACATTGCGATGCAAAATGATGAGGCGGTGGTGCGACGGCAATGGATGACGCCAGAGGAGTTTTCGGACGGCTTGGCTATCTGCGAAATGCTACCTGGGCCAGCTTCTACACAGATGGGAATTTATGTGGGCTATGTGCGGGCAGGGCAGATAGGAGCGCTCGTTGCAGGTTTGTGCTTTATTTTTCCTGCGTTTGTCATCGTTGTAGCGTTAGCTTGGGTCTACTTTCGATTTCAGAATGTCCCCCAAATAGACGACTTATTTTTGGGGATCTCACCTGTGGTGATTGCGATTGTGCTCGGCTTCTGCTGGAAGTTGGGAAAGCGCACGATTCGTTCTTTGCCTGCGGTACTGGTGGCGATCGCCGTCTTTATCATCACGATCATTTCGCCTTTGAGCGTGTTGTTGCAGTTTATCGTTTCAGGACTGCTAGGGCTGTGGCTCTATCGCCCTCAAGCTTCTGATAATTCAGGGTTGTCAAATAGGGGGAGCTGGATGTTGCCTCTGATTCCGGCAGCGCCGTGGTTTGCTCCGGGGATCGCTGTACTGGGAGCTGTTCCAACCGAAGTCCTGACGCTATCGAGCTTTTGGGGAACGGAGCGAATAGCAGAATATTTTCTACCACTCAGCACGTTTTTTCTGAGGACGGGAGCATTTATTTTTGGCGGCGGCTTGGTCATCATTCCCCTGCTGGAATTTGACGTGGTCGATCAGCTCGGTTGGTTAACCCGCGAGGAATTTATCAATGGTGTTGCAATTGGGCAACTGAGTCCTGGCCCCGTGGTTTTAACAGCCGCATTTGTTGGATACAAGGTAGCGGGCGTATTGGGCGCACTGGTGTCGGCGATCGCCATCTTTTTGCCCTCGTTTGCATTCATCATGCTAGCTTCTCCGCTACTGCTGAGGCTGCGACAAAACCTTTGGATTAAGGCGTTTCTCAAAGGTGTGATGCCTGCCGTGTTAGGGGCGATCGCCGCAGCGGTTGTGCCCTTAGGCGAATCGGCCTTTGGACAGGAAACATTAGCTCAGTCTATGTTGGCGATCGCGATTAGTATTGCTGCTCTAGTCGCCCTGATTCGCTTTAAGACACCCACTTGGATTTTGGTGCCCGCAGGTGGTCTCATCGGTCTACTAGCAGGACTGGTTCTGTAGCGTAAGAAGCTTATTCGATGTGGCGCGCTCATCTCAGACTCATGGCAATCGTCGTTTCTCGTGGTTCGCCCCGCAGTCTGTGAACCACGTATTTGCTGCAAGTCTAAAACTAGACACGTTTTTTGTCGCGATGCAACACACACATATAGGTAGCCATAAGTAAACGATGCTATCTGGAGGTATGCCTCCCAGCGGGAGACACACCTCGGTTCATTTTAGTTTTGACCACACACTCAATATAGTTATTTCTACACAGTAGCCTCAGAAAACTATTAGAGTTGCCTTCAAGAAATGAAAGCTAAGTGTTTCTTTTGACAGATCTTTTGGCGATACTTGATGCTCTCTAAAGTGACAAATTGTTCGTTTGAAGCAAATTGTCATTTATGGACAGAAAGCGATCCAAATCGCTACATGTCTTCTCTACTATAAGCTTTGAAGTCAATGCATATCACTTGTCGAAGTCATGCCGCACTTCAATGGTCATGACGGGGATCGCCTACCAGGAGAGCGATCCCCGCCTTAAGATTTATCTAATATCGTTGCCACGCTCCCAAATCGCTGCCATAATAATTGAAGGGGTAGTTCACATCGGTATTGATTTGTTTAGATTCTCTAGTGTAGAAACTCACGGAGACTTCGCGCTTGAATGTTCAACTTAATCTGGATTCTTGCGGTTTCTTAAATCGAGCTAGCCGAGTGAATACACGTTAGAAATGTCAAAACCTTCCAGCGTTTTTAGTCTTGACTTAAACAGTTTTGTTGGCAATGTGAATATTCCTGCCCCTTTTATGAAGTCATTTTTTTGAAAATTAGTGGAGATTTAAGATGCAAGTTTTATCTGCCACCGTTCAGAGTGTACGCTGTCCAAATTGCGGCTGCTTTGGAGAACGGCACCATCTTCTTGAAAGCAAGATCATACGAACTCAATGTCCATCGTGCGATTATCTGATGGTGACTTGCAGTGAGAGCGGACGGGTTATTGAGGCGTATGCACCCGGTATTTCAATGTGTTCGTTCAGCGATTCGTAGCTGTAAATTGTGGTTGACGCAAGGAAACTCGGCGGCACAATTGATTGATGTATGAATGAGGGAGGTACAGCAGCACTGTCTCTCCTTCCTTTTTTAGGAATTAAACAGCTAGTGCCAAATCACAGCTCAATTTTTGGCGTTGCCCAACATGGAAGGATGCGGAAATGTTCAACGCAAGGTGTGCTTCCCGTGGTTTGAGTGGATCTAGCTCATTTGCAAAGCCTTCGCTCGGCCTGAAACAAAACAACTCGGAGAGGCGAAACTCTTGCTTAAGATTCTCACCATCTCCGTACATCTCAATCTGTAATTGTGTGGTCAAAGTTCAAAGGACTGGGGGTGTACCACCGTAGGAGCACACCCCCAGTCCGCATCGTTTACTTATGACTAGTTACTTATTACGTTTTACGCACTACTAAGACGACAGTGCCAACAATTAAAAGCAAGATTCCCCACATAACTGAGGCACCCGGCAATATTGTCAACAAAAACGTTATGAGTCCTGAAGTGATCAGCGACCATCCAATTGTTGTACGGTACTTTAGCATGTTTCCCTTAGATTCTTCTGATGAAATCAAGTGTCTTAGCTCCTTCAAAGTTCATTTCAAATGACTCAAATTGACATCTCAGCATAAAAGCCAAGAATAGACTTAGTGTTGGACTTCACTAGGAGTGCAAGTCTACTTAGAGCAATCATCATTGCGCCCATTAACAGCGATGGCTTCACTTAATGTGGTTTAAATCGCTGGTTAGGCAAACAAATAGTGCTAACAATCACCACCTGAAAAGGACGAAATCTTAGTAGCAACTTGCATTGCTATTTAGCAGCGAGTGACTGTTACTCTCCTGGTTAGCTCTTTACACAATTAGACTATTGTGAAGTGCATAGATTTTCGGTCTACCCATAGGTTCGTTTATCACAGTTTGCCTATCATCCATAGGACTCATAGCAAAATGCAGATAGACTGAAACCAAGGTTTTGTGGGGGGTGCATACGCACGACTCCTACAAAATCTTTGGCTCTTACACTAGCGTGTAGCGTTATCAGATGGTGATAAACAAGTTATCTGAAGTTAGCTCTGTTTTTTATCGAGAAGAGACTTATTTACATGCAAAATTATGATTTTGCTTTGTTATAAATCTTCCCAGATACAAATGTGATTTCGCGCGATCGCCTCTCATTATCTTTGTCCAGTCATCGCTAGGTCTTGAGAAGCACGCAACTGACCGCAAGCAGCATCTTTTTCAAGCCCGCGCGATCGCCTTACACTAACAGCAATATGTCGCTGTTTGAGCCGATCAACAAAGGTTTGGATTCTGCGATGATCAGGCCGTCCGTAGTCAACTTCCTGGATAGGATTGTAGGGAATTAAATTGACGTGGCTCTGAAATCCGCGCAAATGGTTGGCTAACTCATCGGCGTGATGGGCACAATCGTTCACTTCTGCAAGCAAAATGTATTCAAAAGTCACTCGTCGCCCGGTTTTGTGAACATAGTCGCGACATTCATCCAGCAACTCAGACAGCGGATAGGAGCGAGCACTCGGAATCAAACTCTCGCGGGTGACTTGGTTGGAGGCATGAAGACTGACGGCTAGAGTGGCTTGGAGGCGGTGCTCGGCTAAGCGACGAATGTGACCAGGGATTCCCACAGTCGAAATGGTGATGTTGCGCTGGCCGATGCCAATGTCGTCGTGGATTGAGCGGACGGACGCAAGTACCGCATCTGTGTTGAGTAACGGTTCACCCATCCCCATAAAGACCACATTGCTGACCCGACGCTGCATCACCTCTTGTATGGTCAGCACTTGATCGACAATTTCGTGACGTTCCAAATTTCTCAGAAACCCGCCTTTGCCTGTCGCGCAGAAATCGCAAGCCATCGGGCAGCCGACTTGAGAAGAAACGCAGACGGTGAGACGTTTGCCTGAGGGGATGCCAACGGTCTCAACCACCTGCCCATCGCTCAGCCTCAGCAAACACTTAACGGTGCCGTCTGGGGCTTCGACTTGGTGATGGATGGATGATCGCCCCACTTGCACAGAACCGAGTTCCGATCGCCACGCTTTTGGCAAAACGGTAATATCGGTGAGCGATCGCGCACCCTGCTGATAGATCCACTGATAAATCTGTTTGCCGCGATAGGCGGGCTGCCCCTGTTGCTGCACCCAAGTGGTGAGTTCGTCGAGGGATGCACCCAACAATGGCGGCTGTTCTGTAGGAGACTGAGCGGAAGGGGTGTCGGTTGAGGTGACCATGATGGTGCGCAAATGTTCTTAGAAAAAGGAGTCAGAGCGATCGCTGCTCTTGAGGCCAAATTGACTCAGTGTTCTATCTTAACGCCTGCGTCGAAGTGCTTGCCTTTTAGGATGAATTGACTTTGGGATCGAATCCGATGAAGCCTAAGCTTTTAGTCTGGTGCCTTGGGGATCATAGGCTGCATGGTCAAGCACCGTTGCAACAACCTCCTGACCGTTGGAACAGCGAATGGTGAACTGGGTTCCAGGCTTAGATTGCTCAGATTTTACCCAGGCGAGGCCGATCCCCCGGTTTAGGGTGGGACTGAGGCGAGAACTCGTGACTCGACCGATTAGCTTTCCTTGATAAAACGTAGCCATACCATCTTCTGGAATGGGGGAACCAGGATGTAGCTCATAGGGAACTAGGAACTGCTCTGTCTCCCGTTCGCTAAAGTTTTGAAGAAATGCTTTTCCGACGAAATCAGTTTTATCTTCCTTGATTGCAAATCCAACTCCCGCTTCGTAGGGATTGGTCAGGGCATCGGTATCGATACCGGGGATCAAGTGCCCCTTTTCCAACCGCAAAATTCGCTGAGTCTCTACTCCAAAGGGCTTTAGCTGGTAGGACTCACCTTGCTCCAGCAAATAATCCCACAATGATTCTCCGTACTCTGAGGGAAAGTGGAGTTCGTAGCCTAGCTCTCCGGTGAATCCAACTCTAAACATGAGAACGGGAATGCCTGATATGTGGGCTTTGCGACAAGCCATGTAGGGAAACACTTCATTGGACAAGTCAATGTCTACCAGAGGCTGAAGGAATTTTCGAGAGGTGGCTCCAGTGACGTTGACTGCTGCGTATACGGCGGTCAGATTTTTCACCTCCACATCAAAATTCTCCACGGTCAGCCACCACTGAAACATGGCGTTGATGGCATCTTGATTGCTAGTCGTCGTCGAAAGATAGTAGACTCCCGGCTCAATCTGAGACAGAGTTCCGTCCTCGAACAAAATACCGTCTTCTCCTACTATGACTGAATAGCGCGTGCGTCCTACAGCCAGCTTGGCGTACTTTCCAGGCAGCAGGAAGTGGAGAAAATTCAGGGCATCTGTTCCAGAAATCTCAATCTTGCCAAGGGTACTGATGTCAATGATGCCAAGCGCAGTGCGAACATGCTGAGCTTCCTGCTGGGGATCGCGATATGAATGGGGGCGTTTCCAGCGTCCAGCATTGAGGAAGGTGGCACTTGCATTGAGGTGGGAGGAATGCATGGGGGTGCGCTGAATGGGCTGAAGGTGGGGCGATCGCCCTGCTAACACGCCAAACGACACGGGTGAGAAGGGAGGTCGCATGGTAGTAGGCACAGCTTCGGCTTCAGGGAGTCCCGTATCTTGTGCTGCCAGTCGCGCCACTGCTTCGTAGCAAAGTTTTCCCTGACATGGCCCCATGCCCATACTGGTGTAGCGTTTCAGCGTTTCGACTGCATCAAATCCTTCGGCAACAGAGCACTGAACCTCTGCTCGCGTCACATCCATGCATTTGCAAATGAAGTGACGGGTTCCGCCAGCCTCAATATCCGCAGGCAGTGCCGGAATATGATCATCGTAGTCCCGCACTGATTCCGGTTGAACTTTTCCAGCAGCAGCGGACAGACCTGTCTGCCATCCTTCGTCATAGAGATGTGCGAAACTCGCCGTCCCATTCACCTCTCCAGCAGCATAGATTCCTTCTGGCAAATCGGTGATGCGAAGCACCTGCCGCTTCCGATCCCACACGGGACGTTGTCGCCCAGCAGAGAGAAGATTAAGTTGGGGCTTGTAGCCGACAGCCATGACCACCAAATCACAACTGAAGCTGCGGAGCACTCGGTCGCCCTGCAAATCGCCAATGTCGATGCGATCGACGGTTTTGAAGCCGTGGGCAGCGTGAATGGTTTGACGGTTGTAAATCGGAATGCCTAGCGCTCGAACCTTAGCCTCAAAATATCCAGGTTCGCTAAGGGATCGGGCATCGACGATCGCTTGAACATAAATTCCAGCACCATGCATCAGGAGAGCTGTATGGTAGCCTCCGTCATGGCAGGTGACGACGACTGCATTCTCACCCGGTACGATCCCGTGACAGGCAATCAGACGCTCAACCCCTCGTGCTGTCATGATCCCCGGCTTGTCATTGTTCTCAAAAACGAGATGGCGATCGCTCGCTCCCGGTGCTAACACAACAGAATTCGCGCGGATTTTGAACAGTTCTGTATCAGTTTGGGCAGCGATGTAGAGATCTTCGTACACCCCAAAGACGCTGGTTTGAGTGAGAATTTCTAGGTTTGGCTCAGATTGTAAGGACTCGATGAGATGGGCGATCGCCCTCTGTTCTGTTTGTCCGTTGAGGGATTTCTCTCGACAGTTCTCGACTGGGGCAATAGAGTGCAGCGACTTGCCGCCCAACCTTGGGTGATCATCAATCAGCAATACCTGTTTTCCTAGTTCCAATGCCGCTTTGGCAGCAGCCAATCCTGCCACACCTCCACCCACCACGCACACATCCGGAAATCGATATCGCTTCTCATAGCGGCGGTCGAGCTCCTGTCCGTCAAGGTCAACTTTCCCGAGTCCTGCGGCTCTACGAATCCACGGCTCAACCCATCTCCAGAGTCCCTTTGGTTTGTGAAACATCTTGTAGTAGAAGATGTTGGGCAGCAGCGGGATCACGGCATCGTTCACCGCCATCAGGTCGAACTCGACCGAGGGAAAAGCATTTTGGGTTTCGACCTGCATTCCTCTGCGAATCAGCGTGCGATCGCCCAACACATTCGGCACATGGTCGATGGTTAGCAGCGTTTCTGGCCCTTGTCCGTGACCGTCGTATACACTACGAGGACGGTGAAATTTGAAGCTGCGAGACATCACCGACACCCCAGCTGCCATCAACGCCGAGGTGACAGTGTCGGTATTGTAGCCCTCAATCGGTTGACCGTTGAGAAAAAAGGTGACGGGCTTACCGCGATCGGGTAGGGAACAGTAGGGATGATGTGAAATTCGATTTGCCATCCACTTGTTATAACAAGTTTTCACGCTCTATTTCGATATCTGGAGTACAAAAACCTCTGAAGTTTGCTTCGCGTTGGGACAAGAGTTTCATGAAGCGATTCGCAGTGAGAGCCTAGAATCTCTTCGGGATGAAATGGGCGATCGCCAATCGTTCTTGTGAAATTTCTTGCTTTCTTTGAGTTTTATCAGAAAAAGCAGGATGACAGGTTGTAATGATGAATAAGCATCGTCTGGTGCTGGTCTGCTCAATTTACCTCTCTGTGTTTTTATGAGCATCCGTTCGGCTATCTCGCTCGAATCCACTGACTCTTCCCAACCATTTGAGAGGGTCAAAGCTCGCCTTTTCTTTGGGCGCTTCTTGCTGTTTCAGTTTGTGGGAGGACTGATCCTTGTCATCTTGGCGGCTATCGTCCAGTCGTCTTCAGGAGTCAGCGCCGAAGACCCGATATGGCTTTTGATGGGGCTCTATGTTGGTTGGGCGGTTTTCCTGGGGTGGGTGTTGTCGTATCTGAGAAAATGCAACTTGCCTGTCTCCCAAGTCATCGGTTCGACCCGACTTTCAGGCCGTGACATTCGAGATGCCGTGTTGGTGGCGATCGCCTGCCTTGTTTTTTCTACCGGAGCTGGGCTGCTGATGTTCGGTCTTTTGGCTGTTCTGCTGCCAGAGTTTGCAGATCAGCTCTTGGAAAGTTCGTCTCTGGCGCAACCTTCGTCATTTCCGTTTCTTCAAAAATTACTGACAACAGGTTTGCTAGTCGTTGTCGCTCCGACTCTTGAAGAACTTCTGTTTCGGGGGCTTTTGCTACATCGCTGGGCGCTCAAGTGGAATTTGATCAGGGCAATAGTCGTTGGCTCAATTTTGTTTGGAATCTTGCACATCAACCCAATTGGCCTGACCGTCTTTGGAGTCATGATGGTGTTGCTTTATCTCAAGACTTGCAAGCTTGTTGTGCCGATCTTGGCTCATGCTATCAACAACGGATTTGTTGCTTTGGCGTTGTGGCTGCCTCAAACAGAGCCACCTGATGCCTCGTTTAGTCATCTCTATGCGGGGCTTTTCTGCCTTTGCTTGTCTTTGCCGTTGCTGGCCTGGTTGGCCTACAAGCTTTGGAATAGTCGAACCGTGGACTTACCCTACCGCATGAACATGCGGAAAGAATTGGCGTAGTCTATCCGCCTCAGAACGAGTGAAAGAAATCGGCTTCCCAAAACTATGGGTTCGACGACTGAAGGGACGGGTAAACAGCAGTGTGAGCCTTGTTGTCCGTGGTATCTCGTTCGACGATAAACCAGGTCTGACAACCGGAGCGGTGATACCACCATTCGCGCTGGGTGCCTTTGAAATTGTCTTTGAGATATACGTAATCTGACCAAGTTTCAAAGTTTGCCGTTGGGGTCGGGCGATCGCGCTGTTCACCTTTGCAAACAAATTCATTGACAGAGCGTTTGCCGCAGTTGGGACAGGTTAGCTGGAAGCTCATAGGTAACAAAGCAGTTTCTAGCGGGACTGAATTCAGCGATAAACATGAACTGAATCTTCGGATTCTGCTCATGTTTGTTCAGAAGAACAGGTTCAACGTATCTCGGCGGACTCTTTGGGTGTCATGGCCATCCGATTAAGAATTCACGGTTTTCTGAAATGATAAAGGAAAAAGCTGACGAAGGTTTTTTAGAATAGAGATTGCTAATCCAGTGCTTTCGCAACCCCTTGCGCTGTTGGGCGTTGCACATTCGAAGAATGATTTTGGTCAGGGCATCGCATTGCGATGCCCCTACAGCAGGTCATCCATGAGTTGAATCTTTCCGCATCATTCTATGCTGTGCAACGCCCGCTGTTGAGATAACTGGATTGTGGTCTAACCTTAGTTCTGGATTGATGACTTGAGGAAATGATGGTGAGTACTCTCAACCGCACGTCAAAAGAAGTTCTGATGCCGTCTGCAAAGTTATTACAAGCCTGTTTTTTAGAGCGAAATAGGGTGCTGCATGTGGCGATCGCTACCCTTACTCTGCTTACTCTTGGTTCAGATCGTGTTGCTGCCGAATTTTCTACAAAGAACTCCGCAACCATCTCGCCAACTGACATCCATCTAACTGATATCAGTCAGTCTAGAGGCGTGTTGCTGATGGCTTTTGACTATGATCTCAACCGAGCCAAAAACTTAGCGCGTCAGCGAGGTGAAGCCGAGAACGGTGGAGTTAGCGTTTATGAAACAGAGCCATCCATGCATGGCCCTGCTGCGGAGTCGCCCCACGTCATCAACTCCGACGGTAGTGTTACCTTTACCTTTCGGGGTCGGCCTCGGGGTGGAGACTTTTATACTCTCGAAACTCAAGTCACGGTTTTCTACGATGCTCAAACCCAGTGGGATATTGTGACCGAATATAACCAGGAAATTCCACCAACCACGGTTTCGATGTCTGACTTGATGTGATGTCTCGATGTAGTGGGAGGCGCAGAAATAAACCGCTTTGCTAACTCCACGCGACATAAGGCAGTTTTCCAGCCGTTTGCTGAATAGCTGAAGCTTGCGCCACCAACTGACCACAGGCGTCCCAAGTGCCTGATATAAACATTTGCCGAGGCCCGTCTCCTATCTCTACAGGGAACGTTAAATCGCCACAAGACGCTTGCATGGTGTCTATATTGACCTCGATGGTCGCTTGAGGATGGTTGGCGATCGCCTCTTGCAACGCTTTCACATTGTCAGCCGCAGCCGTGACGCAGGGAATGCCCATTGCAACGCAATTGCCAAAGAAAATTTCGGCAAAACTTTCTCCGACCAATACTTTGATACCCCAACGGGCGATCGCCTGAGGTGCATGTTCGCGGCTCGAACCGCAGCCAAAGTTGCGGTTGACGACTAACACTTCTGCATCTTCATACTGGGGTTGATCGAAGGCATGACTTCCCTTGAGAGCGGTGCGATCGTCTTCAAAGGTGTGTTCGCCTAGGCCATCGAAGGTGACGCATTTGAGAAATCGCGCCGGAATGATGCGATCGGTATCAATATCGTCTCCCTTGAGGGGGATGCCGCGACCCGAAATTGAGATTACTTGAGACATTTAGACTCTTCCTTCCAGTCAAATTCCAGCCGACTCGGAACTCATGGCTATTGCTTGTCGTTCGTTGCTCAGCCTAATTCCGAAATCATAGCTGTTTCCGAGCCTCTTATGATAAGCCCGAAGCGGAGTGGGGAACAGAGCTATTTTCTAGGTACCCCGCAGATTCTTAACGAGCGACGGAGTTCTGCTGCGCTTGGAATGCGACGGTCAAGACATTGCTTTGATTGCTCTAGCGACTGAGTCAATGTTGATCAAGCGAACGAAAGTCCCCTAGTAGCTTTCATCTGTAACTACGGTACGCAATTCGAGGCGATGGTTTGCTTGGTTAAGACGATCGGCGATCGCCTGTCTTTCTTTCAGTGCAACGTCTGGATCTGCTAAGACTTCTAAGGCATCTTGTCGATATTCTGCACAGGTGGCTGTATCCGCTGACTCAAGCTCTTGGAGGTGCTGATAAGCGGTCTGGGGAGAGACAGAATCGATAGAATTTGGCATGGTAATAGGTCTCCTTATGGTCAATAACTGAGACAAAGTGAACCGTGTTGTCCGTGGACAGCCGCAACTCAAGACGTTTCATCCATTTGTAATCTGTTGTGAGCTGGATATAGTCCCTTTTCCAGTGCTTTTCCTTTTCCAGTGCTTTGTGGAACGACAGCCAGAATCGTCTTTGGTAACAGAGTCGATGATGACTGAGATATCTCCTCTGCGCTGGAGCTTGGAGAAACTTAGCTTAGACGGGACGAATTTTTTATGGCTACGTGTGAAAACGTCGTCTGAAGGTATCGAGCGTTATGTTGTTAATTGGACAATGGTTCAGTCAGCGGATGATTTCCGGGTGACGATATTTTTCTTATTTTCCCCGGAATTGACTAATTTGGGACTTGGTTTGACTAAATCGTGTTGGATCTTTGCACTGATTCAAGAAACGATATTTTTTTATGAATAAGAGTGCGATCGCCCGCTAAAGCCGTCAATGGCTCGTGAACAAGGCCAACCGATAAAGATATCGCCAAAAAAAACAGTGAGTAGCAGGCATTCTGCCACTCACCATCATTCATCAAAGAGGCATGACACGCTTTTCTAAGAAAAGAAACGTGCCTTGATGAGATTGAAATTTCTGCTCGCGTTTTTCTGGAGTGGTAGCTAAGCACTGACTGGGAGTTCAGTATGAGTCGTAGCTACAACACAACCCACGACTCAGAAAATCAATCATGCTGATGACGTATTTAGCCTGTTTAGCGTGTTTAGCCGTTGCCAGCAACATGAATGGCAAACGTCAGCGAGGAGCGATCGCCTTGTTCTAGTTCGATATCAAGGCTATAGATAGAATCGACCTCGGCCTCAAAAAGCTCCACATTCAAAATGCCGGGGCTGGTGCGTTGAGCCATGGTCTCGATCCCACTTCCCTGAAGCTGGAGTTTTCCGGCACAAGGCAAATGAGCTTCGATGTTCAGGCGCTGTAGGCGAGCATCAAATCCCGCTTGGATTGATAGATGACCCAATGCAGTTTTCCACTGACAGGATTTACTGGGACTCTCGTTTGAGAGCTTCAGAGTTAGCGACTCAATAATTTCTTGAGCAGCCAAGAGTGACAGCGCCATTTTCTGCACGGGTGTTGCAGCATTGTAGTGGGCTGGAAATCCCGGCAGAGATTGAGCTGCAGTGGGTGATGTCAAGGTTGCAGATCTTGCGGGAGAGGTTAGAACCAGACCTGCAAGATGATTGAGGGTTTGTCCTTCGCCGGGGAATAGGCTCTCTACCGCTTGAACAATCTGAACCCCTCGCTGGAGGGAAGATTGAGCTAGCGTTTGACATCGCTGCATGAGTTCAGTCAGAAGCGTTTCTGACATAGGAACCGGAATGCGGTTTTGAATATGTTCTGCCCAAGCCCTATTTTGAGCAGAGTTAGCCGCAGCTAGATCCTGGAGTTCAGAGTCATAGTTGCACGCTTCACTTTCCCACGGAAAAATGGGAGGCTTGCGGGCGATTTCATTGCGTAGCCGACGCTTTAACAGAGCATGAAAACGATCTTGCACAGCGGGTATTTCTCCAACATTGAATAGTGACGACTGCTCAGGTGATCGATCATCTGAGCGTTCTGAGTCATTAGGGCTGAGGTTGTGCTGCATGGTGGGTTGCTCCTCAGCAACAGAACGGTTCAGGTTATCAAGTTTCAAGCCCTGAGAGTCTGACGACTGATGTTCAGCAGAATCGCTGCAATTATCCCCTGATGGCGTGCCATCAGCCTGGTCAGGATCTTGAAACAGCCAAGCCAATAAATCATTTATGGCTTCTGCATCTCTATTCATGGGGTAAAGTCTCCGCTCCGGATAGTAAATTGTTGCGGATCTCCCAAGCTTTTTCCAGTAGCTTTGACCACTTTTTATGGGCTTGGGTGGTTGTACATCCCAGTTGCTGTGCGATCGCCCGGTCGCTTTCGTTTTTCTGTTTCAGTTCTAGCAGCAAGCGTTGCTCGTCTGTAATCTTTGCTAGGAAGTACTCCCATTGGAGCGGAGTGAGCCCAAAATTATGCTCTAAATCGGCTTCCAGCCATTGATGCACCAATTCCCACTGATGAGATAAAGCAAATCGAATCAGGTGATATTTGAATCGTTGCTGGAGATAGTCACGCTCCCGTGGAGTGAGCTCCAAAATAGCTTCGATTTCGTTAGCGGGTAAATCTTGCAAGCGCAAAACAAAGTAATCGGCACAGTCTTCTTGCTGTTTGTCTTCTAAGTAAGCTAACAATTTTTCAACAACGACATCGCGAAGCGAGTTTTCAGCAGGTTCTACATCGAGTGCGACCATTTGATCTCGCACTTGTTGGATGGGGGCAGTGCTCCAGCTTTGGTCGGAGTCAGGAGAAGATCCTTCGGCAGCTTGCTCGATGTCCACCATGGTTTCCGGCGGCTGCTGTCGTGAAAACGTTTGTGCTCTTAGAATGATGAGCTGCTGACTGCGGCGGCGAGGTAAGGGAATGCGGCGTTTGCCATAGCGTTCTGTAAACGCCATATATTCTGCAAGCTCAAGCAGCGATCGCGGACAGTAGCTTCCATCGAGTACGTTTTCTCGACGAAATGCGTTCAAGGATTCCACGTAGAAATTTTGCAGAAAATCCTCAATCAAGTTAAGACGAGCTTGGTAGCTGGACTGCACCTGGGGCGGAGTAATATACCGATAAACGACGGCACTCAGAGTGCTGTGTAGATCAATCCGACCCTGGCGTGAACCAAGGTTGTAATACTTGAGGCACTGTTTCAGTCGCAGTCGAGCTAAATCGACCATCCAAGTTTCTACTTCTCCAGAATCTTGGATGCGCTGACTTTCTCTGCAAATCCGAGCGACTTCTTTGGCCAAGCGAGCAGCAACTTCCCGACAGTGCTTGTAGGATGCACGAGTGGAGTGCTGAAGCTCGCCACAGAGCAACTCTGACAAGGTCTCGGCGCTATCGATATTTTCTTCCTGACGTTTGGCTGTGATCACAGTGTCTTACCACCTTACGTTTGACTGCAATAGATTGATGACGGTCTAGACTGAGTTAACACGCAGGCTGGCATGACGCATGACCCCTACCTCAGCGCATCTACCCTTCCCGCATCTTGAGCCTTCGGCTTGTTGAGAGAAACAACTAAACGACTCTAATGAGATTTGAGATTAGGTATGGAACTAGACAAACAGATACAAGAACTCGTCGATAATGCACCCCAGGATGGCACGACGGCCAACCTTATCCGGGCGATCGCCCCTGCATTGAAGCAAATTGCCGAGCGACTCCGGCATTCTCAGTACTATGTGCTGCAGACTCTCGATCGCGGTTGGGTGATTACATCATTAACCAACCGGACGCAGCCATCCATGGCAAAAAGTGTTGTTTATGCGTATCCCACATTGGCGGACGCAAAGGCAGGCACTCAAAATCCGAATAATCCTCAGATCGTAGCCCTACCCATCCCTGTTATACATATCCTATTCCAAATGCTAGCGATGAAGACAGTCGATGGAACAGTCTTTTTTGAGACACCCGACAACCTCAAAGACGGAACAGAGGTGACGCGGGCTAATCTCCAAGAACTGCTCAAACAGACTTACCAAAAGGGACAGAGGCCAATTTCCCCTCCACCAGACCTTGCGTGAAATACGGCTATCTATTGGTGATAAAAGATACAATTTTCGTCGATTTTGGCTTATTGTGAATTTACCATAAAGATTTTGCCTCAAAGTCCTGTGAAGTAAGGGTTTCAGTGATATTACGGGGGGCTTCAGTGCAAGAGCTGCGATTTGGGTGCCCACACGCACTATGTGCCCACTTTTCACCGTGTTTTTGCGGTGCTTCTGCAATATTCTGTTATCTAGCGTTGCGCACAAATGTTGAGTACAAGTACTCAGGGTTTAGTTATTTTCAGCCTGCTCTCGATAAAACATCTGTAGCAAGTTTTCCAATTTTTCTTCGGGGCAGCATTCTATGAGGGCATCAAAAACTTCGAGCATTTTGGCAGCATTTTCACCCAGGGTTGGACTTAGGCCCCAGATGTCCTGAACCCAGTCTTGAGGGCGTTCGTAGTCGAAGACTAGGCGTTCGAGGAGTTGTTTTGCTTCGGTTTTGGAAATGGTCATGAGTCTATAGCCAAAATAGGTATGGGCAAATCCTTAGCATTTACCCTATCAGGGTTCCTTTCAGGTGATGCAGGATAGAGGTGTGAGTCTATTGAGTATGGCTCCATTTCACAGGAGCTGAGGAGACGATAGAGGGTTCTTATCGTGGCGTGAACGGGGTTGATGTTCTAATAACGGGGAAATGCTTATGCAAGCTCAATTGGGTCAGTTGACATGTTGGGTTGGTGTTGTGTTGGGCTTCTCTTTTTCTGAGCCGTGTGATGCTCATGCGGGACTGCAGAACGATGGAGGCTTAGCTCTAAATCGAACCATTTTTCAAGACAGCTTGTACAGCGAGGATTTAGGTTTTGTTGAGCAGATCGTTTTGAGGGATGGGATGGCGATCGCCCAACAGTCTACGCCTACAAGCTTTGCCCAAAGCTTGCCTGATGTTGCTGATGTGCTGTCTTACGAGTTCATTGCGGAGTTAGACGGATTTGCGGTGCAGATGCCGAGTCCTCCTGTGGCTCAGCCACTCCCTCAAGATGAATTCTTGAACGATGGAGCAATGTATGTGCAGATCCGGGTCGAAGAAGACAATCAACTAGCGATTCTTGTCGTGGGTTATGCAGAGTTTGCTGGAGAACTCACGACTCCTGGTGCTGTTGATCGAGCGCTGAATGGATTTTTGTTGAGTTTTGCTAGTGGGAATGACGTGACATCGCCGCGAGCCCTCGAACTTGACGGATATCGAGGCTTGGAAGTTGAAGGCCGCGATCGCGCCTCACTCAATATTATGCGAGCCTATGTTGTGGACGAACAATTCTATTTTTTGGGCGTGTTCTTGAGTCCATTCGCGCTATTCAGCACACTCCCGCTAGAGCCTCCTGACATCATTGCACCTGACTGGGTCGCACCGTACTTTGATTCATTTCGATTACTGCAGTAATCATCGCACCAAGGATTACAGCGGCGATGTCCCAGAGTTAGATTTGGTCTCTACTGTATGAGCTTCGTTGTATGAGCTTCGTTGTGTGAGCTTTATTATGTCGTTCGAAGAGCTGAACTTTACACGTCAGAACTCGAATTCTCCAACCTGAAATGCAGTGATCCCAATAAGATTTAGTGATCCCCAACGCAATGAGTGATCCCCGTAGTATTTAAGTATTGAGCTTGAGAAATTGAGTGTTGAGCAACTTTCGGCAGTATGAAGCGATTCCCTGTGCTCTGCTCTTGTTATTGAATCAGTAGTGATGCTGTGTCGTTTAACCCATTTTTTTCGCTGCTATTTCTTCGCTGCTAAATTATGCAAATTCAATCTTCACGGCCTGTAGATGTGAATCCTTCAGGGATGATCTCTGAGTCTGACGCTCAGACCGCCGTATCAGGAGCGATCGCCACAGGTATTTACGTCACGGTTCACGGTCATTTTTATCAGCCTCCTCGCGAGAATCCCTATCTTGACGCGATTGAGCGCCAGCCGAGCGCTTCTCCGTTTCATGATTGGAACGAGCGGATTCACCACGAGTGCTATCGTCCGAATGCTTTTGCCCGCATCCTCAACGATCAAGGTGAGCTGATCGGAATTGTCAATAACTTTGAGTATCTGAGCTTCAACATGGGGCCGACTCTGATGAGTTGGCTAGAGCGGCATGATTTCGAGGTCTATCAGCGAATTTTGGACGCGGATCGGCTCAGCTGCGATCGCCTCAATGGGCATGGAAATGCGATCGCTCAGGTTTACAACCACATCATCTTGCCTTTGGCGAATGAGAAAGATAAACGCACTCAAATTCGTTGGGGCAAGGAAGATTTTCGCCAGAGATTTGGGCGAATGCCTGAGGGCATGTGGCTCGCAGAAACCGCTGTAGACTACGCGACTCTGCGTATTTTGGTCGAAGAGGGGATCCGATTCATCATTTTGGCTCCTTCTCAGGCACAACGCTGTCGTCCGTTGCCGTCTGACGGACAGCTCGAAATCGCTTCACCCGAGGAAGACCTGTCATCTTGGATAGAAGTTGGGGGCGGACAGATAGACCCGATTCGTCCTTATCGATGCTTTTTGCCGGGTGGCGATCGCCATCGTGACTTCATCGATATCTTTTTCTACGACGGCCCCATTTCTCGCGATATGGGCTTCAACGATGTTCTTGATAGTGCCAATCATTTCGCAGGGCGTATCAGTCAGGCTGTGCGCGGAAACCATCGGAGTGCCCAGTTGATTTCGGTGGCGACGGATGGCGAAACTTTTGGGCACCACAAAAAGGGCGCTGAGAAGGCATTGGCCTATTCCCTGCTAGAGGAATTCCCTCAGCGGGGTTGGATTGTCACAAACTATGCCCATTATCTGAGTTTGTCGTCCCCGACCTGGGAAGTAGAGCTGAAGCCTGTCACGGCTTGGAGCTGCTCACATGGGGTCGATCGCTGGCAAGACGATTGTGGTTGCGGCGGCGGCGGACTGTGGAACCAGCAGTGGCGGCGACCTCTGCGAAATGCTCTAGATCAGCTGCGCGATCGCCTATCCTTGCTTTTCGAATCGGCAGGAGGTTTGCTGCTTCGTGATCCGTGGGCGGCGAGAGATGAGTATGTTGACGTAATTCGCGATCGCCATCCCGATCAGATACAGCAGTTTCTAGAGCGACATCAATCGTATCCGCTGAGCCAAAACGAACGCACGGACGCGCTACGTTTGCTGGAAATGCAGCGTCAGACGTTGTTGATGTATACCAGTTGTGGCTGGTTTTTTGACGAAATTTCTCGTCCAGAAGGGGTGCAAATTCTCCGCTATGCTTCTCGGGCGATTGAGCTGGCCGAAGAAGTTTCAGGACAGCAACTGGAGCCTGAGTTTGTGCAGTGGCTTGCAGCAGCTCCGAGTAATGTTGAACAGTTCGCGAATGGAGCTGATATTTACGAGCAGTTGGTGCTGCCCTCTCGTTTGGATCTGGAGCAAATCGTGGCTCACTATGCCATCAGTTCACTGTTCGAAACCTATGCGGTAGAGCAGCGAGTCTATTGCTACTGGGCGCATCAATTGGATTATCAGCTCCAACGTATTGGCCCTCTGACCCTTGCTGTTGGTCAGCTTCAGCTAACGTCTGACATCACTCAAGAAAGCGCTAACTTGGTGTTCGGGGTTTTTCATCTGGGCGGCTGGGACTTCCACTGCTGCATCAAGCCCTTCTCCGGACGGCTAGCCTATACCCAGGCTCGCGATCGCCTTTTTGAGATGCTGGCTCAGGGCAACATTGCACAGATGATCTTGTGTATGAATCAGGTTCTGGGCAATCGCTCCTATAACCTTCAGAATTTGTTTGCCGAAGAGCGCCATCGACTCATGGCATTGCTCAGCCAAAATACGCTGGTGCATCTTGATCAGCTGTATACCCAGGTTTATCACGACAACTACAGTATGCTGATGGCGTTCCACCGCGATCATCTCGATACTCCTAAGGAGCTTCAGGTCGCGGCTGAAATTGCAATTGGGCAAAAAGTCACGAATGCTCTGCGGATGCTAGAGCGAGACTTAGTAGACTCTGAAATGCCCCATCAGCAAGGCTTGAAATATTTGACAGAGCTAGGGGCGATCGCCAACGAAGCGCGTTACCTCAACTGCAATCTCAATCTGCCCCAGGCTCGTCAGCTGATTGAAACGCTGATTTTACAATCGCTCTGGCATGTAATTCACGATGAAGCAGCAAGCCATGATGCTGATCTTTTGGATGCCTGGATTGATTGTGTGTATCGGCTGATTGATTTGGGCGATCGCCTGCAAATTGGAATGACTCTCGACCGTGCTCAAGAACTATACTGGGACTACATTCATACAACCGTTTTGCCCGACCTGCTGGCCTGCAAGTTAGAGGCGTCTCAGATGAGCGACCCTACTCAGTGTCTGCCTTTGATACAAGTGCAAAAGCTCCTCCTTGTGGGGCAAAAGCTGGCGCTGGATGTACATTACTTCCTTGATCAGCTAGCATAACAACTCCGAGGGACAGGCTAGAATTCGGAGACCCGTTTGTTCCTGCCCGCAAATGAATTTTGGGCCGATCAGTGAAAGCTCCGTCAGGGCTAAAACAGTTGGATTTCAGTCCCTGATGCCAGTCTCTTCGAAACTTGATTTGCTGTGATCCCCAACCTGTTCATAGACCTTGGAACGTAACCGCAACACCACAAATCAATTGTCGGCTACAGACGATCAAGTCTTTTCAGGACTGATAGCCGACGGATCTAGCCCCAACTGGCTTGCATTAATTAGTCCGCATTTTTTCGCGGGCAGCTCGGAAGCGTAGCCAGATAGCCAAGTCGCCAAATTGAGAATGGCTGTATTTTGTGGCAGGATGACTCAAGAACTCAATTATGGGTTATTCTTATTAACTGGGATTGCTGAAGTGCGCTGTTGTCGTTACTCAGCATTTATGCGCGGATGTGGCGGAATTGGTATACGCGCACGCTTGAGGGGCGTGTGGCTTCGGCCTTGCGAGTTCGAGTCTCGCCATCCGCATTGACCTCATATCAAAACCAAAAGACCTACAGAAGCTGTCTCGATGAAAGATTGGGGCAGCTTTCAAGTAGCAAGCCTTATTGTTAAATTTCTAAAAAGCAAAAAAACGACCCGCAAAATTTGCAGGTCGCTGTGCTCACTTAAGTTCTGAACTTTGCCTTGTTACAATTATTATCCATGTCACAATCCTCAGAGATCCGCCAATTCAAGTAAGCTCTCTGCGCCATATTGCTGAGAAGGCGTTTTCTCTCTCCCTCTGTTTACCAGCGCTGCTAATCGTAGTCGTCAATAATGAAGACCTCATATTTTCGAGCAAATGTTGATGAGATGACTGGCTACATTCCGGGCGAGCAACCGCGTCCTGGAACTCCAGTCATCAAGCTAAATACCAACGAAAACCCCTACCCTCCTTCTCCGAGAGCGATGGAGACGTTGCGCAACCTTGATGCAGAATGGCTCCGTCGCTATCCGACACCCTATGCAGATGACTTTCGTCAGGCGATTAGCGATGTGTTTGCCGTTCCCCTCGATTGGATTATGGCAGGGAACGGCAGCGATGAAATTCTCAACCTCGCCGTCCGCTCTTGTGCGGAAGGGGATCGGAGAGGTGTTGTTTATCCAACTCCAACTTATGTGCTCTACAAAACGCTGGCAGAGATTCAGCCTGCTACTGTATTTGAGGTTCCGTATCTTGAAGAGAATCGACTGCCGATCGATGCTCTGGTAGAGGCAGATGGAGCTGTAACGTTTATCGCCTCTCCCAACAGTCCTTCTGGTCATGTCGTCTCGAATGAGGATTTGCGGCAGTTGGCGTCACGTCTCACGGGAGTGTTGCTGATTGACGAGGCCTATGTTGATTTTGCCGATAGCACTGCTTTAGAGCTAGTGCACGAATTTGAGAACGTTATCATCAGCCGCACCTTATCGAAAGGATATTCCCTGGCGGGACTGCGATTGGGGTTTGCGATCGCCCAGCCTCAGCTACTGAGCGGATTTTTCAAGGTCAAAGACAGCTACAACATTGATGCGATCGCCTGTCTGGTCGGTGCTGCCGCCATTCGGGACCAAAATTATAAGAATGAATGTGCTGAAAAGGTCAAGGTATCGCGCGCGACCCTGGCTTCAAAGTTACGTCGTTTAGGGTTTCAGGTCACTGACTCCCAGACCAACTTTTTGTTTGTCGTTCCGCCTAATGCCAATGCTGCTGCGTTGTATCAAGGGCTGAAAGAGCAGGACATTTTGGTTCGCTATTTCAACCATTCGGGCATGGAAAACAAGCTGCGAATTACAGTTGGAACTGAAGAGCAAAATCAAATGCTGCTGAATGCGCTGATTCCGATGCTGTAGAGTTTATATTTCTCAGTGAAGGGAATAATTTTGGGGCGATCGCCAACGAGACTGTGCGATCGCCCCACTTCAGAGCTTGGTGTCAGGGCTTGGTGAAAGGAGTCAGACCTGCGTGCTATGACTATGAGAATTCTCGTTGTTAGTCACACCTACATTGTCAAGCTGAACTGTGAAAAACTGCGTACCCTCGCTTCGCTACAGCCTGGAATAGAGGTAACGGTCGTGGTTCCTCAGCGATGGCGACCGGGAGGCGTCCAAAATAAAACAATTGAGTCGCAGCCTTGGCAAGACGGCAGTTTTCGGGTGGTGCCTGTGAGGAACTTCAGTCAAAACAATCAAGGAATGCTGACGTTTGGAGTCGATTTGCTCCATCTGCTGCGGGAGTTTCGTCCTCACATTCTTCAAGTGGAGCAGGGAGCCAAGTCTTTGGCTTATGCGCAGACGATTACTTTGAATCAAATGCTGGGGCTGAACGCGAAAAATGTTTTTTTTACCTGGTGGAACTTGCCCTATCGACTGAAACCACCTGTCTCATGGCTGGAATCATACAACCTCAGCCATACTCACGGACTCATTGCGGGCAATCAGGATGGTGCTGATATTTTGCGCGAGCGGGGCTACATGAGTGATGCGATCGTGATGCCCCAGCTTGGAGTAGATGAAACGTTGTTTCGGCCTGAATCGCAGCCTGAATCGCAGCCTGATTTGGCAAAGAAGTTGGGTATTCAACCCGATGAGTTTGTGATCGGATTTGTAGGACGTTTTGTTGAAGAGAAGGGATTGTTGACCCTGTGGAGTGCATTAAGAGAACTGGGCGATCGCCCCTGGAAATGCTTGTTGTTAGGGCGAGGCTCTCTCAAACAGCAGTTAATGGACGAAGCACAAAAAATGGGCATTGGCGATCGCCTCATTTGGGTCGAAAGCGTGCCCCATGACGATGTGCCTCGCTACATCAATCTAATGAGTGTTTTGGTGTTACCGTCAGAAACATCTGACCGCTTCAAAACCCTCACTTCGGTTGGATGGAAGGAACAATTTGGTCATGTATTGATTGAGGCGATGGCCTGTCGTGTCCCTGTCGTTGGGTCTGATTCTGGCGAGATTCCCCACGTGATTCAAGAAGCGGGATTGATTTTTCCAGAAGGAGATGCAGCTACTCTGGGCGATCGCCTGATGCTCTTGATGAATCAGCCGACCTATGCACAAGAGCTAGCTTCCCGTGGATATAAACGAGCGATGGACGACTATACCAATCGCGCCCTAGCAAAGAAATGCTTGTCCTTCTACGACAGCCTTTTAGCGACAGCAGATTGAATCCGGTCGGCTCATCATCCTAGCTCAGTAGGATGATTAACTGGATTGTTTTGATCGCTGACTAGCTCAATTGCGGGTAGGGGTACAGAAATTTGCGCCCCTACCTAATCAAACCGATTATTCGAAAAATTTTGGCTAAAATATGCTTCAGAGCTTAGGCGCTAGCGTTAGCTGGAGCCGGAACGTAACCCTTTTCTTCTAGATATTTCAACACTTTTTCCGCGCTTTCATCTAGAGATTCTAGGTCAGTGCGACACTCGATGTCAGGATTGAGAGGATGCTCATAGGGATCATCGATGCCGGTGAACTGTTTGATCTCACCTGCTCGGGCGCGTTTGTACAGCCCTTTAACATCGCGCTTTTCACAGATCTCCAATGGCGCATTGACATAGATTTCGACAAAATCGCCAATGCGATTCCGAACTTCGTCTCGAATGTCGCGATAGGGAGAAATGGCTGACACCATAACCATTACACCATTGCGGGTCAGCAGATTAGAGACGAAGCCAATCCGACGGATGTTTTCGTCTCGATCTTCTTTGGAAAAGCCAAGTCCCTTGGTTAAATTTTGACGCACGATATCGCCGTCTAGTACCTCAAGTTTCAATCCTCGGTTGCGTAGTTTTTGCTCTAGCGCCATCCGAATGGTGGTTTTTCCGGCTCCACTCAGTCCAGTGAACCAAAGTGTGACTCCGCGTTGGTGATTGGTCATCGTCTTTCCTCCTCTTTAGGTCTCTGAATTTTTAGGTCTCTGACATTTAAT
>JGI12210J13797_10021559_pt1 | contig 33600 bp, 43 predicted proteins | sample ElkSlonscriptome_3_FD_13797 | JGI IMG/M metagenome (IMG submission 13797) | reverse complement strand
TATGCTACACTGGAGTCCTCAGAAAGAGTGTCTTAAGAAAGGGGTACCTTCCAAACCGTTCATGTTGAACGGCGTCTCATTGGCAAGCGGACTATTGGGGGAGGCTATAAACTGGGTCCGCGCGCTTCCACTATGACAATGCTTGAGCTCGTGATGTGGGTTGAGTCATGCGAACCAAGGAGGCATGACCAGCTCGATCAGATGCCTGCAGGCTTCCTCGCGAATGAGTCTGTATTTGATTCGTAACACTAGAAAACAACAACCGGCGGGAAATTCACCGCCGGTTTCTGTGTGTTTCGTGGTCGCTACCATACACCTCGATCAAACTCGTGGGCGAACTTGTCGCCTGCAACACTCAGAAAGTGTAGTACGCATTCGTCTGCGCCGCGCCGAGCATGCGCTGGATCATGTTTGTACTCCTCTCCAGTACCTAGTTTGTTGAGCTCACAGTGTGTAGCGAGCCACACCTGCTCAACCATTCGGCGGTACATGTCGAGCGTGGTATTCAGCATATGTTTGTTTTCCCATTTTGTACTGAGAGCTCGACGAACATCTCTGCAAACCGTCCGAAGATATGCCTGCGTACGACGCTCTAACTTAGTCGTGCGACTGTTCATGGTGTTTCTCCCGCATGGCTCTGGTGCCATGCATGTGCCTACATATTGTAATACTCCTCTAAAATTTCGCGTCAAGAGGGTGGGGTGCATAACTCCGTGCATGCTCAATGGAACAGGCGTGTCCCGCTAAGCCACCACGCGCTTCTACGTTGTGCTCGCACTACCTCCTTATGCGCTTTGGGTGTACACTTTCTGTATATGGAACCACAAACACTACAACAACATATCGAAGCAAAGCTCGAGACTGGTGCACGTAAGGACGGTATTCTGGAAGAGCTAACCGCCGTGGGCTGGCAAGAGAGTGAGATAGATGCCGCCTATGCGCAAGCGCTCATCGCTCGTGGTGTGCCAACTCCTGGTTCGCATGGAACGGGGGCAGTAGGTCGGCGTGCGAGCACGCTTGATGTGGTGTTGAATTTCTTTTCGTTTATTCTTCTCGGTATTATCGCAACTGCACTTGGCACGCTCTACTACCAAGTAATTAATCATTATTTCCCCGACACGCTTGCTTCGTATGGTGCTCGCATGAGCGCAGACGCCGTGTACTATGCAATAGCAGCATTGATTGTGGCATATCCTTTGTATTACTACGTGATGCAGGTGTGGTTCAAGCGGTTTCGTGAGGATGAGGCAAAGCTGGAAAGTAAGCTTACTAAGTGGCTTACATATCTCGTGCTTCTGATTGCATCGGTAACTATCGTGGGTGACCTCATTGCAGTACTGTTCACATTCTTCCGTGGCGAGATTAGTATGCGTTTCTTCCTGAAAGCATGTACGGTGCTCGGCATTGCCGGCATGATTCTTGGTTTCTACGTGCATGAACGCAAACAAGTGCAGTTTCGTCAGAGTGTGGCACGTCAAACGCTGCGTGTATTTGGCTATGTGCTGACCGGCGTTGTGCTTGTGGGTATACTGCTTGGTTTTCTTGCTGCAGGAACGCCTGCGACAGAAAGGATGCGTACGTTTGATGAGCGGCGAGCCCAGGACCTTCAACAACTTGTGCACTGTGTAACGAGTTACGTTAATGAGTTTCGAGTGTTGCCAACATCGCTTGAGGACTTGTCGACATCAAGTGTTATTGGTCAATGTGCAACAACTGACCCTGAGACAGGCATAGCGTACGAGTATCGTGTGCTTTCGCCACTTGCAATGTCAGATGTTGGTGTATCTCGCGGTTCCTTTGAATTGTGCGCGACATTTGCGCGTGATGCCACAGCAGAAGACCTGCAAAATAGGTACTCGTACCTGTATGGTAGCGAAAAATGGTATACACATACTGCCGGTCGCGCCTGTGATACTGAGGTGGTGGCGGTATCGTCAGATTCATAAGGTGCTTGAGTTGTGCGCAACGTTCTGGTAGGGTTCCTTTTGGTCTAAATTGAAAGGGTGCTTGGCATGACATTGTTGTTAGTAATGCTGGTGGTACTTACCACAGAGGTGTGTGCCGTGCTCGCTGGCGCAAGCTTTCTGCATGTTGGTGTAATCGAGAAAGGCGTACTTTCTGGCATCGTTCTCATGTACTGGTTGTACCGGCCAAGATCTGTAGAATCTGCTGAATAATATCGTGTCCGGCCTTGCGCCGGACTGTTTTGTGCGAGTGCATTGTAGTGTGTGGTATGGGAATGCTTGTGCATAACAATACTTGACTGGGTGTGGTCATCAGGTACTATGCAAAGTATGTACGGTGCACAGTTTTATTTCTTTGCCTTTTGGAGCCCTATTCGGGCGGCTTTGTGCTAGTGCAGAAGAAATTCACGCAACACGAGACAAAGACCGCCATCAGGGCGGGTTTTTTGTTTCAATCAGTTCTTTCACAGGAGAAAGCAGTCATGCAAGCGAACATTGCCCCGTTGTTTCCTATGAATGCAACGCTAGAGGTGACGCGACACAGTGTGCATTGGCGAGTAGAGCCGATGGGTAACGAGTCGACATTCACGTGTCGTGTGGTGCGTGTCGAGCCAGTAACCGACAAAACGAGTTTGTGGCACCATGCTTGCAAGCGCGCACAGTTGCAAGCTGAGGTAACGGTCGAAGGTCCTGGTGGCACTGAGTTCAGCTTCTTCACCGACGCTCGTTCAGAAGTCACGGTGGTGGCGGCGCAAAAGGCGGCATGACATGGCAGCAGCAAGCTGCCTTCAGAGGAAGTGTCATGAATGTTCTGTTGCCACCACTGCGCCCACACCTACGGGTCGAGCAAGCGCTCACCCTTATCGATTCGTTGCAACAGTACGGTGTGCCGCAGGCAACAATCGACGAGCTTCGCGCACACGTCTTGTACGCAACAACACAAGAAGCGTTGCGTACGCACGAGCTTCTGCAGGCGCTCGCACAGCTGTGCGACCCCTAGCCCCGCCGAATGGCGGGGTTTTTCGTGCTACACTATGCAGTTGTGACCCTCATTAACACACTTGAAACGCTCATTGCCTTTCCAACGGTAACTGGCCACCGGGCAGCTACGGACGCACTCATGTTGTGGGTGTGTGAACAGCTGCGCGATGTGCCGGTGTATGTCCGGCAATATGAGCACAACGATCTTCCGTCGTTAGTGATTACCCCCTCACGCCGGAAGCGTGTCACCGTGTGGCTTGCTGCCCATGTAGACGTGGTAGCAGCGCCACCTGAACTATTTGCAGCGCGAAGAGAGCGTGGGTTGCTTATAGGCCGTGGTGCAATCGACATGAAATGTGCACTTGCTTGTTACATACAGCTGCTGCAAGAGCTTGGTGAGTCTTTTCGGGACTATGACATTGGCCTGATGCTCACGCCAGATGAAGAATGGGGGAGTGACAGTAGTGTGCGGTACTTGCTCGAAGAGCAGGGCTTTACGGGAAACGTGGTGTTTCTGCCCGACGGCTACGGTAGTTGGAAATTTGAAGAGAAGGCAAAGGGGATTCTGGGGTTACGATTTGAGACGACCGGTGTTGCAGCACACGGCAGCAAGCCGTGGTACGGAAGGAGCGCAATAGAGGAGTGTGCGCGCCTTGCCACTGCGTTTACAGATGCTGTCCATGTGCGTTTTGCACATGCGGATGACGAGACGCATTGGTACACAACGGCAAACATTGGCACCATGCATGGTGGTGACACGTTTAATGTGGTTGCACCCCACGCAACTGCAACTGTTGATGTGCGGTATGTGCGAAAAAGCGAACGTACCGCGCTTCTCGCGCTTGCGAAGAAATTAGAACGAGCCTATGGCCACACCACGCACACGATTACCCACGATGAGGCACCCTATGGCATTGTGCGCAAGAATGGTCACGCAAGGGCGTTTGCACGCATCGCACAATCGCTGTATGGCATTGAGTGTGGTTGGGTGCGTTCACATGGATCGTCTGATGCACGGTTCTTTAATCGTGCAGGTGTGCCAACGTTACTCATTGGGCCCACAGGCGGGGAATCGCATGGCGATCATGAATGGATAGACATAGCGGACTTAGAGAGGTACTATGCAGTCCTGCGTGCGTGGATTAACGAGGTGGCACGAACAACTTAAGCTATGAAAGACAAAACATATATCTATGGAAAGCATGTGGTGGCACTCGCCTTAGAGCGTACGCCGCGTGCGATTAAACACCTCTATTTCGTGAGTGGGAGCGACACGAAAGCGCTGCTTGCGCGCGCACAGGCACTGGATTTACCCCATGACCACTGTGACGAAGCACATTTGCCGCAAGGGGTGGAAAGGGATGTTGTACATCAGGGGGTGCTTGCTCTCGTGAATCCGTCGAAGCTCATGGTGCCATACAAGCGTTTTGTGGAAGAGCTCACTGTGACGCCGTCTACGGGACTTGTGTTACTCGACGAGCTGACCGACCCGCAGAATGTCGGCGCGGTGATTCGTAATGCTGCTGCATTTGGTGTGGCAGGGGTGCTGATTCCGGAATACCGACAGGCACAAGTGACCGGTACGGTGGTGAAGGTTTCTGCGGGCATGGCGTTTTCCTTGCCCTTGGTGGAAGTGGGAAACGTCAACACGGCATTGCGGGATTTGAAAGACAAAGGGTTCTGGTTGTATGGCCTCACCATGAACGGTGACACGAAGCTCTCGGACGAGCAGTTTACGAAACCGAGTGTGTTTGTCCTTGGTAACGAACATCGAGGGTTGCGTGAAAAGACCGAAGAGCTCTGTGATTTCCGCATACGTATCCCTATCGAGCAAAAATGTGAATCCTTGAACGCTGCAGCAAGTGCCGCCGTGGTGTTGTACGCGTGGAATAACCAGCGCGGCGAGTAAGCAACAATCGACGTCGGTATCGACGTCGAAGAAAAAACTCATCGACGTCGATACCGACGTCGAAATACATCTGCGGACAAAGCACATCCCTGCGCTTGCAGGCTCACGGCCGTACACCAGCAAACGTAGCAGAGAACCCCAACCATGGTTCTCTGCTACGTTTGGCTATATGTTTGGTGTGACGGGTCGTGTATGGTGGGTATTGGTGTGGAGTATGGCGTTGTGGCACAATATGGTCATGCTGACGCTGCTTGAACGATTATGCAAGATACTCGGGGCGCTTGTATTGCTTGTTGGGGCAGGCTTTGGTTATCTCTGGTTTGCTGATCCTTTTTCCATGAAAGCAGAGTACGAAACACTTGTGGGTAGTGTGGCCACGGTTGCAGGTGACACAGCAGCGCACGTGCGTGGTGCAGTGCATGCTCCTGATACCCAGGTGTCTCTGCCGGGGATTGACCGCATGCTGCATACGGTGCGCGGGGATGAGGGTGAAACGCTGTTTAGCAGACTATCTGAATAATATATGAAAACGTTTCTTGTTCGTTTCTTTGCAACACTCGGTGTCATGTTCTTTTTACTCCTCTGTGCTGGGGCCTATGTGTGGTTTTCAGACAGCTTTGGTGTGCGTACTTTGGTGTCGGTGCTTCGTGGTGACGTCGCGGATGTTGTGTATGAAGAGGACGGTGTTGATGCACATCCCGCATTAAACGAACAACAGGAGGCGGCATTAGAAACCGTGGGAATTAATCCGGCTACTTTGCCGCAAACGATTTCACCTGCTCAAGAAGCATGCTTTACTGAAGCACTTGGCGCAGCGCGGGTGGATGCTATCAAGGCCGGAGACATGCCGACCGCAACAGAGATTGTGGCTGCGCGTGGGTGTTTGGAATAGGCTCCGTGCATCTTGCACTGTCAGGTGAGTGGTGCACAAGGATCGCGCCGTACGGGTGTTGTCTCTCCATACATGCTATGGTAGGTACATGCGTATTGGAATAATTGCCGGTTTAGAAAGTAAAACCGTTGAGGATGAGCTCGTGCCGGCTGCCCGTGCCCGTGGGCATGTCTGCGAAGTCATACAGTTCCCACTCATCGACATTTCGCAATTCAATGAGGAAATGGTTGCGCAGGATTTGCGTTTATACGATGTGCTGTACTACCGTACCGGCCTTGGGCCTATCGGTGCTCTGTTTCTGCGAAAATACCTCGCACACCACAATCTTATCGCAGTGAACCTCGGGCCGGACACACATGTCTCGGGTGAGATAAAGTCGTTTCAAGTGTTGCGTGCTGCTCGCGCGGGAGTGCGGTTGGCTCGAACAATCGTCAATCGTACGGGCACCTATAAGGACGTGCGTGCCCTCTTAGGTGTGCCGTTTGTCGCAAAGCCGGACAATGGTTCGCAAGGGAAAGGGGTGGTGCTTGTGGATTCGGAGGAGTCGTTTGACGCATTAGACACAGAAGTGGGTGAAGCAGAGCGTATCTACCAAGAGTTTATTCCCCATGCGTGTGACTACCGGGTGCACATTGTTGGGGGCAAGGCGGTAGCCGCGTATTCTCGTGTGTCTGCGCCGGAGGAGTTTCGTACCAATGTCAGCCAGGGTGGTGCCATGTGTCCCATTGAAGAAACGGCTCGTGCCGAACTGTATGCTCTTGCGGAGAATATCAACAAGGTCTTTGGCTATGATATTGCCGCGATAGATTTTCTGGTGCACAAAAACACAGGTGAGCTGTGTTTCGGAGAAGTAAACAGCAATCCCGGTTGGGAGGAGAGCGATGCAGAGGCGACCGGTGTCGATATGACTACACTTGTACTGGACTATCTCGAGTCACTTGGCGTGCGTGCGTAGTGCGCTGCGTTCCTGTGCGAAAGACACAAAGCAGCCCCGCCGAAGCGGGGTTCTTGCGCTACTGCTCGTCGACGCAGACGAACTTTGCATGAATGAAGGGAATCCACTCGCGGATGTGATATCTCAGTGCCCGGTAGGCCGGAATCATGCCGACACCTTCATGCGCACACGCTGTCACGAAGTGATTGATACGCTCGAGCAGTGCTGCGTGCAGAATCCACTCGAGGTCCCGTGCGCTGAGGAGGTCTTTGTGTTCCATGTCGAGTTCGATTGCCAAGCTCCGCAGCAATTCGGCCAATGACAGTGACGAATCAGTGCGTATGGCGATGCTGCCTGGAAGTAATGCCTCAACGTCCTCCAGCGTGTAGGGTGCTTCTCTTCTTGTCAGCTCGTCTCTGGAATAGGGAACGTGGATAGTGAGCGGTTGCATGCTATCACCTCGTTTGGTGGGTGAGTGGGTCCGCGCTTACAGTACGCCATCGGTGTATAACTTGTCCACCCTTCATCTCTCGCAGCACCCTCGCTGGTGTTACTGCCAACTCTCCTTCTTTCCGCTGCAAACGTCCTAGTGCCGCGCGCTTGTTCTCGCCAACGGCAAACACCACCGCATGGTCAACGTGCCGCTTGAGGTAGGTGATGGTTACGGTCATGCGTTTGGTGTGGGGGTTCTTTTCTTTCGGCACGCTATAGCCGCGCACACAGGTGGTGGTATGCGTAAAGAGACTCTCGAAGGTTTCCGGGTCTTCCGGGAAGGGGAGGATGCCCGCGGTGTGGCCGTCTTCGCCGATACCCATGGTTGCGATAACGACCCCCTCACGATGGGTGATGTGCCAGTGCTTGAGCGCAAGGTCGAAGCGTTTCGCGGTGTCGACCAGACTTTCCGGTTTCTGTGGGCGTGGGTCGATTGTTTGTGCTCCGGATGCGAGCGCAGTCGTGTAAAAGCTGATATTGCTGAGCTGCTCAAAATTGCTATCCGCCTCAGTATACGTCCAGCGTTCGTCTAACACCGAGATGGTGACGTGCGGCCCAAGGAGCGACGTATCAATGCCATCCAGCAGCGCAAGTGCACTGCCGCCGGAGAGTAATAGCAGTATGTCCTTTCCGTGTGCTTCTTTAAGCGTTGCGTTAAGCGCCGATGTTGCATCCTCTTGTGGGGTGGTGGTTGTGTGGATGGTGAGCATGGTGGTGTGTGTAAGGGAAATGCGTTATGTTCTTGGGTGCTATTCCTGGATCCTCTCCGTCCGAATCCATGATACCTCGGACGGGCGGATTCGCGAGGATGACGAAACGACGGACATATAACTCCTATACCGATGCCACCCACATACGCATACGCTCTCCCCATACGTATACATTCCTCATGCGAGCAAGCACTACGCGCTCGTGCTATGTCCTCCGAATTGATTGCGCATGACACTGAGCACCTGTCCCTGGTAGGTCGGCTTTTTTTGACTTTCCTCACGCACGCGGAGTGCGTCTGCGATCACTGGCGCAGGGACACTGAGTTTTTTTGCCGTTTCCACCGTCCATTTGCCTTCGCCGCTCGCGGCAGCACTGCCGGTAATGCCTGCCAGGTCCTCCCCGTACTCTTCATAGCCGTCTTTTAACCAGCCAACAAGACGTGACTCGATAACACTGCCGTGATTGTATAGCTCAGCAACATCGGTAAGTGGCAGGTTAAAGTCGCTAGTGCGTAAGACGTCAAACCCTTCAGCAAGTGCTTGCATCATGCCGTACTCGATACCGTTGTGCACCATCTTTACAAAGTGCCCCGCGCCACTTTTTCCTGCATAGAGATACCCTCCAGACACGGAAAGATCTTTAAAGAGTGTTTCGTACTGTGCGTACACACGCTCGTTACCTCCCACCATAATGCACGCCCCGTTGCGTGCTCCCCCGGGGCCGCCCGAGACACCGGCGTCTAGGAAGTTGATACCCATCTCGGTGATGGCGCGTGCTCGTTCTATTGTTTGTTGGTATGGGCTATTTCCGCCCTCGATGATTGTGTCGCCCGCTTCCAAGTGGGGCACTAGTTCGTCCAGCACCTCGCCAACAACAGTATGTGGAACCATGAGCCACACAGTGCGAGGCGTGTCTCCCTTCGTAAGCAACTCTTCAATGCTGGGAGCTATCGTTGCACCAGTAGCTGTTGCGGCTTCACGCGCCTCTTTGCTTGTATCAAACGCTGTCACCGTGTGACCGGTCTCAAGTAAGCGTTCAACCATATTGCGACCCATTTTTCCAAGACCAATATAGTGGATATGCATACGTGTATTGTTAGGATTCAGTAGTGTGTTCTTAGTAAAAAATACGGGCTATCTCTTCTTGAAGTGTGGATGCTGGGCCGGGAGTGCCTGGCTCGTAGGGTACTGGCGTGCGGCCTTCCCACAACTCAAGAAGTTTTGTTACGTAGGTCCATGCAGCCTGCTGCTCTTGGCTGCTCACAAAGAGCGTCTGGTCACCACAGATAGCATGTTGCAACACTTCCTCGTATGCATCGGCTATAGCTGTGCCACCATGCTTTGCAGCATCGTCGCGGTCGAATACGAGGTCGTTGGGCTCGAGCGTAAAGGCGCTACCGGGTGCACGTACCCAAAAGCGCACGGTAATTTTCTGTTCCGGAGAAATGTTGAATCGAACAAAGTTTGGGTGGTCGTGGGGTTCGCGCTCGCCACACACACAATCCTTCGCACTGCGAAAGCGAACCGTGATTTCGCTTGCGCTTTCGTGCATTGCTTTGCCATGCTCAAGGTAGAAGGGCACCCTGCGCCAACGGTCATTTTCAACATAGGTCTTCAGTGCAAAGTATGTTTCCGTGGTGCTTGCTGGGTCGACGTTCGGAGTGTTGCGATAGTCTGCATATTGCCCCTTCACAACGTTGTGCTCAAGTGCATCCTCAACAGGGTGTTCTAATGATTCGAGCAGCTGGGCACGTGCGGCTCGAAGGTCGTTGGCTTCAAGTGAACGTGGGTGCTCCATGCCGATTAAAGCGAGCATTTGGAGCATGTGGTTCTGGCCAACGTCCCGAAGTGCGCCCACGCCGTCGAAGAATGCGCCGCGTGTGGAGACATCAAACTTCTCAAACACCTTGAGGTACACCGCCTCAACATACTCGTGGTTGAAACGGTTTTCGAAAAGTACATTACTAAAGCGGAACGAGAGAATGTTTTGCAGGGTATCTTTCGCTAGGTAGTGGTCGATACGGTAAATCTGCTCTTCTTTGAACAAGACCGAAAGCTTGTCTTCAAGTCGATGTGCGTTATTGAGGTCGCTACCAAATGGCTTTTCAACCAGAACTCGCACCCAGCCGCCCGTTTCACGGGCCGAGCCTGACGCACATGGCAAATCAAGGCCGGTGCGTGCGATTTGCTCGAATATAATGTCATAAAATGAGGGTGGGACCGCAAGGTAGAAGAGTTTGCTCGTGCACTGACCGACAGAGGTGTCGAACGTGAGCAGCGCCTCTTTTACTGCGCCAAAAGCAGCCTGGTCTTCAAAACTGCCACGCACATACCCAAACTGTTGTACAAACGTAGCAAGAACGGTGCTCTGTTTTCTACCTTTGTTGAGCAGGCAGGTGGTGACGAATTGCTGGTATTCATGCGTGGTGTACTCGTTTCGTGCGAGTCCCAATATGTGGAAGCGCCCTGGGAGCATGCCGCGCTCGAAAAGGTCGAAGAGCGCAGGGATGAGCTTTTTTTGTGCCAGGTCCCCGGTAGCTCCTAAAAGCACAATTTGTGTGGGTGCGAGTGCGTGCGGACAGTGACCCATATGTGGACTAGTGTAGCACAGCTTCTTTCCCTGTGCGCTGGGGCATGTGGGGTGAATTGCTGTATACTACTCTCCATGGATAACAAGACCGCATCAATTCTCGCTGTGTCATTGGGACTTATTGCGGGCGCGTTCGCATTTGGGCTGCAGGTTGGTGCAGGGCAGGTGCCTATGGCAGACCAAGTGGCTCAGGTGGTGCAGAAAGATGGTGACCCGCTCACCGCAGGTCCTTCCGTGGACACGATTGATTTTACGCCCTACTGGCGTGTGTGGAACACGTTAGAGCGAAAGTTCATCCCCTTTGGTACGACTTCTGAGGCAACAAGCAGTATCGCGCTCGAAGATCGTCTGTACGGCAGTATTGAAGGATTGGTGAAGAGTTATGACGACCCGTACACCGTGTTCATGCGACCGAAGGTGAGTGAAGAATTCAAGATAGCGACGAAAGGCTCACTTGAGGGTATCGGAAGCGTCATTGGTGAACGAGACGGCAAGCTGTTGGTAGTGCAACCACTCGAAGGTTCTCCAGCAGAGAAGGCAGGATTGTTGCCTGAAGACACGATTCAGGAGATTGACGGCACCCTTACAGAGGGTATGACCGTACAAGATGCCGTGTCACTCATTCGGGGTGAACGTGGCACCGAGGTGGTGCTCACGATCGGTCGCTCGGGTGAGGAGTCGCAAGACATTCCGATTATTCGGGGTACGATTGAGATTCCGAGTACACGCCACGCAATTGTTGAGCGAGAAGTACCTATTGTAGCAGCGAACGATAGCGTTGAAGCGGAAGGCAATTCAAGTAGTGGAGATGCAGCAGATTCAGACGAAGAAATAGTGCCAGATGAAGATGAGCTGGTGCAAACAGAGACAAAATCGTTCTACATGCTTCGGTTGTTTAGTTTTTCCCAGTCATCGGTGAATGCCTTTGAGCGCGAGCTTGTGGACTTTGTTGAAAGTGGTTCGGACTCATTGATTATCGATCTGCGTGGCAATCCGGGTGGGTATTTGGAGGCGGCGGTCAACATGGCAGGGTGGTTCCTGCCTGAAGGGACGATTGTGGTGCGCGAGCTACGTGGGCCAGACAAAGCGGAAATAGTGCATCGCACGAAGCGAAAGCCGCTCGTAACTGATACTGAGCCGAACATTGCCGTGGTGGTTGATGGCTCTAGTGCAAGTGCAAGTGAAATCCTTGCTGGTGCACTCCAAGAACACGGTGTGGCAACGGTGGTTGGGGTAAACACGTTTGGAAAAGGAAGTGTGCAGGAGCTGGTGTCAATCAGCGATGAGCTTTCACTCAAGGTTACCATTGCGCGATGGTTTACACCGAACGGCGTATCTATTTCTGAAGGTGGTTTAACACCGGATATTCTCGTAGATGTTGAGAACGCATCGAGCGCCGACCCATTCATCGACGCTGCGGTAGATGTATTGGCGGGGATGTAGTTCGTTCTTGTTGAAATTGTCTGTATACTGAGATAGTGGCTTCTAATACACACGTAACAACCATTCGCACTATGCATCACAAAAACATTGGCATACTAGGCTCGGGAGAAGTTGGGCAAGCGCTTGCGAAAGGCTTTATTCTCGACGGCTACGACGTTATGGTTGGTAGTCGCAATGGTAAGAAGGCAGAAGTGGTTGACGAAGCGCTCGGTATGGATGTTCCTACTGGAACATTCTCCGAAGTAGCTAGCTGGGCAGAGTTGGTGATACTTGCCGTGAAGGGGAGTGCTGCAGAAGGGGTGGTGGGTGAACTTTCGGATGTGCTTGGCGAGAAGATTGTGGTTGATGTCACTAATCCTATTAGTGACGCAGATCCCGAGAATGGTGTGTTGCAGTACTTTACCTCGCTTGATGAATCGCTCGCTGAACGCGTACAGGTTGCTGCACCAAAAGCGCGCGTAGTGAAGGCGTGGAACACGGTCTCGCATCGCCATATGATTCGGCCTGAGTTTGCAAGCACGCCAACCATGCCAATAGCGGGTGACGACGAAACGGCACGAAATGAGGTCGCTGCGATTGTTGCAAGTTTTGGCTGGGAGGTTGAGGATATGGGTTCCTTAACTGCGGCGCGTGCTATCGAGCCCTTGACCATGTTGTTGTGTATCCCCGGCTTTTTGCGCGGTGAATGGGATCATGCATTTTCACTCATGCGTCGCACGTAGACATATGCGCCGTGTGTGCACGACCTTCATCGGCTCTGATGAGATTTCCTATACCCTCCACAAGCGTCGAGGTGTTAAAAAAATGACTCTCTCCGTGCGGAGGGATGGTACTATTACACTCACGGTGCCGTGGTGGGTCTCGCAACGTGCAGCAGCACACTATATTCAAGAAAAGCAGAGCTGGCTTGAGGAAGCGCTCGCTCATGCTTGTGCGCGCGGCGGAATGCCGCGCCAAGAACTAGACGCGCACTACAAAAAGCATAAAGAAGCTGCGCGCGTGTTTGTTCAGGAGCGTCTCCCTGTACTCAATGAGCAGTATGGCTTTTCCTGGGGGAGGGTCGCGATTCGCAAGAACAGTACCTCCTGGGGTTCGTGTAGTAGCAAGCAAAACCTCAATTTTGACTATCGCATTCTTTTTCTTCCACCGCATTTGCAGGATTACATACTCGTGCATGAAATATGTCATTTGAAGGAGATGAACCACGGCACACGCTTTTGGGCTTTGGTTGCTCGCGTACTCCCCCACTACAAACGCTGTTGCGCTGAACTTCGTTCCATTCATAAGTAGAGATAGTAGATGGCTGCTCTAGTGTCTAGTGCTGAATCGTACTTGACACCTGCCCTAAACCGTGTATACTTGTACCATCCTTACCTCTTTGGCTGTTTGTCCGGCTTGTAAAACAAGCACGTAGACCCTGAAGAGACCGGTCGTCATTAGTTAAAGACCGGGGGTGTACGGGGCAACAGCTCCAAATAACATATATGCAGAACGCAACAGCGCGACCCAACCGTGGTCGCACGGGGGCACGTAGTGCTTCCAATCCGCGCTTTTCGCGCAACCACGGAGCTCAGGGCCGCTCATTTGGCGGAAACCGGTCCCAAGGTCGTGGCAATAATCGTGGGCGCAACAACAGAGGCGCGCAAGATATTCACTATTCTCGTTTTATCAACAAGGTTGATACAGTAGAAAAAGAGGAGGTATTTCAAGCTCGTTTTTCTTACAACGAACTTCCGCTTGCCGAAGATCTAAAGCAGGCTATTGCAAAGAAGGGGTATACCCAGCCTTCGCCTATACAAGATGCGGTTATTCCACACATTCTGCAAGGCAAAGATGTGGTTGGTATCGCAAATACCGGCACGGGCAAGACGGCAGCCTTCCTTATTCCGTTAATCGAAAAGGTCCGTGCGCACCGTGGGGAGCAGGTATTGGTTATTACGCCAACACGCGAGCTTGCGATGCAGATTGAAGATGAATTGAAGAGCCTTTCGAAAGGTATGCGTATCTACTCAGTCACCTGTGTTGGTGGGGTAAACATCCGCCCGCAGTTGCGTGCGCTGAGGCAGCGCAACGATTTTGTTATCGGTACTCCGGGTCGCTTGAAGGACTTGGTGAATCAGCACGCTCTACATCTTGAAGATATGCAGACAATCGTGCTCGATGAGGCAGACCGTATGCTCGACATGGGGTTCATCAACGACATGCGTTACCTTATGGAGCGTATGCCTCAAAAACGTCACACACTGTTCTTCTCGGCGACTATGTCACCAGAGATTGAGCGCGTGGTAGGCGATTTCTTGTGCGAACCTGAATATGTGTCGGTAAAGACACGCGACACCAGTAAGAATGTCGACCAGGATGTGGTACATATCGCACCAAGCGAACAAAAGATCGATGTGTTGTGTGGGCACCTAGAACAGCAGGCATACGATAAGGTATTGATTTTTGGACGCACGAAGCACGGTGTTGAGAAGCTCTCGAAGGTGCTCACAAAGCGTGGTGTACATGCCGTATCTATTCACGGCAACAAAAACAACGCTCAGCGCATGCGCGCACTCAGTGATTTTAAACTAGGGAGAGCTCAGGTGCTTGTTGCGACCGATGTTGCTGCTCGAGGATTGGACATTCCACGTGTAAGTCATGTAATCAACTACGACGTACCAACAACCTATGACGACTACGTGCACCGCATTGGACGTACCGGTCGTGCAAATGAAAAAGGTATCGCACTTACGTTCATTGGTAATGGCAAGAAGGTGGCACAGGAAGGTGACGCATCAGATCGCCGTGAAGCACGACACCAAGACCGTGGTCGTACACAAGGACGAACTGCTCGCCCACAGGGGCAAGGGTCTCGTTCGACCGGGCGCCCAGCGTCCCGCCCTCGTCGCGATTCCAACAACGGAAGCGGTCGTGTTGTACGCCTTGCGTAACACGTCCTACTGACACTGGAACGACAAACGCCGGCAGAAGCCGGCGTTTGTCGTTGTATTGTTGCTTGGTGTTGTGGGTTAGCGTAGTAGTGGAAGATCAGTGCCTCCCAGTACGTTCATGCCGCTGGTCTCCACGTAGTCGTGGATTACGCGCACCGCGTTCCAGTAGGTGGGCTCATCAAATTCGTCACGCCATGTATCAAGCACGTCCGTGCATAGTTGTTGGGTTGAGACCGCGCCGTCTTTGAGTAGTATCTCCAAGACCGCAATCGTGCAGTGCGTGCTCATGCGTGGTGGATTAGAAGTGCTCAGTTGCTCGCGGTACTCAGCTAACTTTGCCTCACGTTCGCTGACGCGCTCTTGGTTCTCGGGTAAACGAATATCATTCATCAGACTGTCTCCGCTGTGGATACTGAGTTTCCACGGGCAATGTATAGTGCACCACTGACAGTGTCAAACTGGGGGATCGTATCTGCTCGGAGAGAAAAGACGAAAAGACCGTAACGGTAATTAATTACCCGAGCGCCATCAGTCGTCGATCGTATTCGTTACACCAGCCCAAACCCATCAGGGAGGGGTAGGAGGTCTTCTTGTGTGTCGCCGCTTCGTGTCAGTACGAGAAATGTAGTAACGCAGACCACGGCGACGATGAGAAGCAATACGAACCACATCCATCGTTTGCGGCGAGGGTGTGCTGTGGTGGCCGGCTCAGGTCGCGTAGTTGTTTCAGGTTCCATGCACACCAGTATACGTCAGTGTGCTAGGTGCACGAAATGTAGTGGCGAGTTAGCGAGTGCGTACCAGTTGACGGAGGCCACTACTTACAAAGAAGAGTGCAATGAGTGACAGTACGATGGCACTGCTTGTGGGTACGTCGATTATAAGCGAGATGCCGATACCAGCAAGGACCGACGCCCACGAGACGAGCACGCACCCTACAACAAGGCGGGTGAATGTGGTGACGTACGCGCGCACGATAAGCACCGGAATTACCAAGAGTGCACCCACCAAGAGCCCGCCCACCGTGGTAAGCCCCACCCATACCACCAGGGCGAGCACCAACAGGAATGCAAGGTGGTAGAGCGCCGGCCGCGCGCTGTATGGCTCAACATACTCGGGGATCTGTACTACACCAAGCAGGCGGTGCCACGAAACAAGGGTAAACCCGATAGCGAGCACGGTCACAATGGCCATTGCCACAAGATCACTTGTAGTGAGTGTGAGAATGCTGCCAAACAGAAATGATTCGAAGGATACGGTGTTGTTACGGGCCATGTGGAAGAACACAAGCGCCACTGCAAGTCCTCCGGTCAAAAAGAACATCGCAAGCGCATCAGGCGCGATGCGTCCGTAGCGCAGGAGCGCCCAGAGCAGCACCGAGCCAGCGAGGAGTACGGCAAGTGCCCCATATTCGGGCAGAAAGCCGGCAACGACGCCGAGACCAACGCCTGCAAGGGCGAGGTGTGCAAGCATGTCCGATGCCACCGATTGTCGCCCTGCGACCACGAAGGGGCCAAGTGTGCCGGCTAAGAGCGCCAGGAGTGAGCCTGCAAGGAGTGCGTCTTGAATGAAAAGAGGGATATCCATATGAGTTAACAGTGATGATGCATAGCATGCAGTGTCTCATCTCGGCGCATGAACGCAACCGGGTGGCATCCCTGGGCGAGCGTTTTGTTGAGGCAGAGCACTGTGTCACAGGTCTCCATCACACTTTCGATATCGTGCGAGACGAGGAAGATGGTCATGTTGAGGTCCGTGCGCATGGTCTTCAAGAGTTCATAGAGCTCACCTCGGGTATGGTAGTCGACTGCTGAGAACGGTTCGTCAAGAATAAGCATGGTTGGTTTGCGTAGCAGTGCGCGTGCGAGGAGTACACGCTGTCGTTCGCCGCCGCTTAAGGTGCGCATGTCCTGGTCGAGCTTTGTTGCTCTGATGCCGACCTTACCGAGCGCGTCCTGCATGGCGTCGTGGTAGCGGTGCGCGTCCCAGGGGAATCGTGCGCTGGTAGCAATCGCCATGAACTCGCACACCGAGAGGGGAAGAGCATGTAGGTCGTCCGGTGCCAGTTGGGGAATGTACGCCATGCGCACGTTGGGCGACACGGTTACCGTACCGGTGTCCGGGTGTAGTGCGCCAATGATGATGCGGACCAGCGTTGACTTGCCCGCACCATTTGGTCCGATGAGGCCGGTGATACTATTTGCTCCAAGCGTAAAAGATACGTTCTCTAGAATGTCGACCCCCTCAGCTCGGAGCGATACGTTCTGTAAATCTAATGCGTGCATTATTGTGTAGTATCGCACCCAAAGGCATACGCGAGCGAGTCGAGGTTTGCGTACATCACATCGAAGTAGTCTTTGTCATCAGTGAGTGGGCCACGCCCAAGCGGGTTAAGGGGTACCATCTCTAACCCTGTCTCGCGCGAGAGTGTCTCCGCGTAGGTGGTCACGGTGCCTTCCTCGGCAAGGATTGCGCGCTTATCCGCCGCTTCTTCAGCGAGTTCAGCAAGCAGTTTTGCCGATGGCTCGTCTTCGGTTGAAAGCCCTGCGATTGCGTGGAAGGTGAGGTCGTAGCGTCGAGCAAGGTACCCGGCGGCATCGTGCGAGATAATTGCTGCCGCTACAGTGCATGTTGCCAGACGTTCGGCATATGTCGTGTCGAGCGCTGCGAGCTCACTATTGAGTGTTTGTGCGTTCGTTTCTAGTGTCGCTTGGGCTTCAGGGAATGTGGCAACCAGTGCGGTCGTTATCTCCGCAACCATGTCTTGAGCGAGTACCGGGTCGAGCCATGCGTGGGGATCTACGCCGCCGTGGTCGTGGCCGTGTTCATCCTTTTCCTCCCCATCCTCATGCTCTTCTTCGTGTTCTTGATCATGCTCGTTCACCCCGTGATCTTCGCCTTCCTCATGCATGTCTGCCTCGTAGCTTTCTTCGTGCTCGTCGCTATTATGCTCGTCCTCGTGCGCATCCATCAATTCGTAGAGCGCAACATGGTCTGCAAGCACAAGTAGGGCAGTGTCCGCCTCCGTGAGGTCTGCTTCAATATCTTCTATCCATGTCTCGAGACCGCCACCGTTTGCAATCACGATTCGTGCATCGCGCATACGGTCGATGTCAGCGCGGGTTGGGTCGTAGTCGTGCGGGTCGCGGGCTCCTGCGAGGTTGGTAACCGCAATATCGGTACCCGCAGTGATTCGTTCAGCAAAGAATGCAGGTACATAGAATGATGTAACAACCTCCTGCGTGTTGCTTGCTGTGCGGTTGTTCGATATGTTGTTCAAGAGCAGGTAGCCACCAAGGGCAACGAGCGCGACAATAACGAAAATAATAAACTGTTTAGGCATACAGTAGTGATGGTTATAGTTGCAAATAATTTGCAGGTGTGTAGTATGCTATGTATAGCACACTCTATGCAGCAAGTACAGCCAGACCACCAACGAACACATACAGGCGATACGTCCACAATGCATGCGCGGCGGCTCCGTGCGGCTCATTTGCGGGCGACGCCTCAGCGCCTTGCCGTCTTGGACGTGCTCGCTCGTGCGCACAAGCCGCTCGCGCTCCACGACGTCGGCGCACGGCTTGGGGAGGGCGTCGCAAACCAATCAACGCTCTACCGTGCGATGCACGATCTATGCGATGCGGGTATTGCACGCTCGGTCGATCTTCGCCACGCACATGCGCACTACGAATTGGTAACTGACACTGAGCACCATCACCTCATTTGCACCTCGTGCGGGGCAGTCGAAGACTACTCCTCACCGCTGTGCCGGAAAATAGAAGCCGACGCCCTCAAGCAGAGTACCTCATTTGCTACCATATCCGAGCACGCGTTTGAGCTCTATGGCACCTGCAAGCGCTGTGCAGCCGCCTAGCGCGTTGTGCTGGTGCGAGATGCAAGGTAACTACTTGTCGTGTGTATGCAATGCGCGGTGCATGTGTGCCAACACGGCTGCACCGTCTTGCAGGCCGACCAACAGAAAGCGCATGGTCAGCACTCCAAATCCTACAGACATCCATGCAGTAACAAACTCCACAATGTCACGTAGCATGTCTGTGCTCGGTACTGTTCCTAGTGGTTCGATTGGATTAACAAAGAAAAGTGCTGCAAACGTAATCCACATTGGGAAGCAAAATCCACATGAGAGCGGCCTACCTACAACCGGCAAGCTTTTTACAAACGCACCGAACTTTGGGTGATCTTGCTTGAGCGTACGCCACACGACAGACGCTGTTGCAAGCGACGAAGTAAGCATGAAGTATAGTATCCAGTCCATGATGATGTGTTATGTGTAAAGCGGTCCTGCAAGGAAGCAGGACCGCAGGTTTCGGGAATCAGTTCCCCATGAGTTCGTGAAGTTCGCCCGTACGGCGATCTAGCCTTCCTTGGGCGTTCAAAAGTGCTGAGACGGTTTCGACGTGCTTGGCAGAAAGCTGGGCAGTCCGATCCTCCAGCGACACTGGTGTCTGTTGGGTGTGCACATGCACATGGTCGCCCCCAATGCATTCGCTGCAGATGTGCGGGTGTATGGTCACCCCGCGTACTACCGTACCGTCGGGAAGATGCCACGCTTCCACGAACATGCGCCGCTCAAGGCCTCGTCTGGTTTCGAACTGTCCTATCCTGACTTCCATTACCCAGCTACCGGCGTTGATGTGAAGATGTTTCGTTTGCTGCGCAGGTATCGCTGCGCTGCGGGCCGCTCGCTATCGACAGGGAAGAATCGTCCGTCTCGCTCGGCACCAACCCGGCCGAGATTGTCGACCGAAAGTGCGACAGTACCGCAGTGGCTCACATATCCAGCACGACTATCGCCATCCATAAGTGGCGTAAGGGTGAGGTGCTGTGCATCCTCGCCCGTGCCACGGCCGTTTGGAGTGACAAAGCCCCATGCACAGCCCATGCATTTGCCGTCGCGTCTATCCTTGGGGCCTGGCTCGTCCGTGATGTCGTTGGGGCAGTGCTTGGAACGTACTCGGCGTTTGCGTATATCGGTCATTGCAGAATCTCCGAATGTCGTGGGTTGAGGAAGTCTAGTGTTAATGACCAGCATCCACACCTGAGTATCGCACACTTTGTTTGTACATGCAAATAATTCGCATATACAAACTGCGGGTGGGCATCATACACTTTCGTAGCAGTTGCACGATTTATCCACACCATCTCCTGTGTGCTAGAGTAACAGTGTTATCCGACAAAAATTAAACTAACTAACACGTTCTATGAGACTTACAGGAAAAGTAGCCCTAGTGACCGGCGCGTCCCTCGGTATCGGGCGTTCGATAGCAATCCTCATGGCCAGAGAGGGTGCCAAGGTTGCTGTTACCGATGTAAAGGTTGAGGAAGGGCAGGCGTTAGCGGACGAGATTTGTGCAACGGGGGGCGATGCCGCCTTTTTTGCGCTAGATGTAACACAGGAATCTGCCATCACGTCAGTCTTTACGGCGGTGCAAGAGCGCTATGGCAATATTACTGTGTTGGTGAATAATGCTGGCATTGCAGGAGTCAACAAGCCTACACATGAGATAGAGGAGTCGGAGTGGGATGCGCTCATGAAGGTAAACGTGAACGGTGTCTTTTTGTGCACCAAGCACGTGATTCCGCAGATGCAAGCAGCTGGTGGTGGCAGTATTATCAACCTGTCGAGCATCTATGGACTGATTGGCAACGCGGACATTCCGCCGTACCATGCGAGCAAGGGAGCGGTTCGTTTGATGACCAAGAACGATGCACTCATTTACGCCAAAGAGAATATTCGCGTGAACTCTATCCATCCGGCATTTATCTGGACGCCGCTCGTCGAGAATTTCCTTCGCGAACAGGGCGACGTGGAAGCTGGTCGAAAGGCGCTCGACGCGTTGCATCCGATTGGGCACGTTGGCGAGCCGGACGATATTGGCTGGGGTGCGGTATACCTTGCAAGTGACGAGAGTAAGTTCGTCACCGGTACCGAACTCGTGATCGACGGTGGCTACACCGCAAAGTAATACGACAGAGACATCATACTATATTGAGTCGCAAACACTCCGGCATCTAGTTGGAGTGTTTCGCCGTGGTGGATGGGGTCGCGTACGTGCGGTTCATGGTAGGATAGTGTGCATGAATGTGTTCCAAACAGTGTGCACGTTTGCAATCGTATTCTGGACACTGCTTCCGCTTGCAAGCCACGCGCAGCAACCTCGAGGCGAGCTTTCTGGTACCTACCGTGCTGAGGTTGTGCGCGTGCTAGAAAGTGAGATGCGCGAAGTTCCGGGCACAGGGACAGAGCGATTATTCCAGACGATCGAGGCGAGGCTCCTTGAAGGCGAGGCTGCGGGTGATATTGTGACAGTAAACAACGATTACCTTGCGCTTACGCGCGGTGACAAACTGTTTGTATTGCACTACACCGATTTTGACGGCACCGCACAATATTCGGTGCAGGATGTCGACCGGCGCGGGGCGCTCTTGGTGCTCCTTGTTGTATTCGTGCTTGGTATTGTAGTACTTGGGGGTTGGTATGGGGTGCGTGCGCTCGTGTCGCTTGCGGCCTCGTTGTTTGTGCTTGCCTATGTACTCGTGCCGGGCCTGCTTGCTGGTTGGCCGCCTTTGTTTACCTGTTTTGTGGTCGCGACAGCGGTCTTAGGGGGCGCAATATTTCTCACACATGGCTGTAATCGCGAATCACTCATAGCATTTGTGGGGACACTTGCTGCAGTAGCGTTCACGCTGGTGCTTGCAGCATGGTCGGTATCGTTTGCGCACCTTTCTGGTTTTTCCGCAGACGAAAGCGTGGCGCTCAACTTTAACACACGCGGGGCGCTTGATATCGTTGCGCTTTTGGTGGGTGGTATTGTGATTGGTGCACTTGGTGTGCTTGATGATGTGGCAATTACACAGGTCTCGGTGGTGCGTGAGCTTTTGGCGGGGCATAGCAAGCGCAGTCGCAAAGAGGTGTTCTTTCGCGCCATGCGCGTTGGCCGCGAGCATGTGGGTGCGGTCATAAATACACTTGCGCTCGCCTACGTTGGCGTCTCGTTGCCGCTTGTGCTTTTAATGCACCTTTCACCTGCAAGTGGTAGTGCGCTCTTCAATATGGAAATATTCGCGGCCGAAATCGTCCGAACCGTCGTGGGATCTTTTGGGATTATCCTTGCTGTGCCGCTCGTAACCCTCTTGGCAGTGCGGTATCTGCCACGTGATAGTGAAGGTGGGTCGGTACATGTTCACGGTAGAATAGAAGGGTAACTGGTCTGTGTGCTGATGCAAGCACACGTCCGGTGGTACACTGTATGCATTAGTATGTTTCAATTCTATGTATGAAAGCATTTTTTGACGAGTTTAAGGTGTTTGCCATGCGGGGGAATGTTGTCGATCTTGCAATCGCGGTCGTTATTGGTGCGGCGTTCGGAAAGATTGTTACGTCGTTTACAAACGACATCATCATGCCAATCTTGGGCTTGCTTACGGGCGGCATTGACTTCAGTGCTATGGCCTGGACATTGAAGGAGGCAACAGACACGGCCGAGGCGGTCACCATGGGGTACGGTCTGTTCATTAACAGTGTCATCAGCTTCCTTATTATTGCGTTTGCAGTCTTTGTGGTAATGAAGCAAATCAACCGCATGAAGAAGCAGGAAGAAGAAGCACCTGCAGAGCCTCCACAACCTTCACAACCAAGTAGTGAAGAGGTGTTGCTTGCGGAGATACGCGACCTGTTGAAGGTAAAGAAGTAACATGACCCAACTCATGGCGGCAGCAGTGACGCGTGCGCTTAAGATGCACGCTTCAGTCGCACGGCAGAAATCAAACGAGCGGTTTTTCAAGACCGGGCCGGGGGAATATGGTGAGGGCGACGAATTCCTTGGCGTGTCGATGTCGGACAATCGGAAGGTCGCCAAGCAATTTCGTCATCTGCACTGTGACGAAATCGCAAAACTATTAGAAAGCCCCATCCACGAGCACCGGATGTGCGGATTGCTTATATTGGTGTTGCAATACGATGTGTATGAGAAAAAAGTGCAGACGCCACATGATGTGCGGAAGCACCCAGGCACAAGTGTCATCGGTGCGCCGGGGGTGCATGGTCGCGCAGCAAGTGGCGCGAATCACATGGCCCCTGCGCCTGAAGCTCGTGCAGCGCAGAAGGCTTGCGCAGCAATTGTGCGGTGTTATCTCGCGCATATAGACTGCGTGAACAGTTGGGATCTTGTCGATTGTTCTGCGCCACAGATACTTGGTGCACACTATATCATGTATGGCGGCGAGGCTAAGCTGTACGCGTTTGCAAAAAGCCGGTCGCTCTGGCACAGACGTGTTGCGATAGTTGGCACAGCGGCGTTTATTGTGGCGCATCAGTGTGAGCACACGCTTGCCATTGCTGAGCTGCTTCTAAACGACAAAGAAGACCTTATCCACAAAGCAACCGGTTGGATGCTTCGCGAGGTGGGGAAGCGTGACAAGGCTATGCTTGAAACGTTCCTAAGAAAGCACGTCCACCACATGCCCCGCACCTGCCTGCGTTACGCCATTGAACGTTTTGCGCCTGAGGAGCGTGCATGCTGGCTGAACGGCGAACGGTAAGAACCCGCCACAATTAGCGGGTTTCGGTTGTGCTGTTCCGAGGATGTCACAAGTCGCCACGGTAGACGAGTTTCTTGTGTTTCGGGTCAACCAAGAGGTCAAGTGCGGCGAGTGTTGGGTGGCCGAGTAGTGCAGAATACAGCGGTTGTTCGATGCTGGTCACCACGTGATCAGTGATAGTGGCTACGCGGTTGTCTGCAAAGAGTACCTGTACAGTAGTGCGCCATTTCTGCGCACGTTGCACGCTATCGTCCGCCATGGTGAGTGTAGTGGAGCCGATGTGCTGTGCGAGTCCACGGTCGGCAAGTGTTCGCATGATGCATCCAGGAACAACTGTTTTGCTCGCACCGGTATCCACGAGTGCACTGTGTAGTTGGATGTTGCCAACTTGTATGGTGACATGTGTGCCGCTGCTGTTGTTTGTTGTGCGGACCGATGTGCAGCGCTCCGTCGGGTCTGGTGGTCGGTTGTTGTGTGTGTGGAGCGCAAATGCGCTGAGCACGATGAAGCCAATAGCGATACAAGTTCGCATAGCGAGCACCTCGTGTTGTTTCCTCTTCGGAGCATGCCAGAAGCTGGACCCGGTTGCAAGCATGCATGGTACGAAACAGCGGCACCCTGGGATGGGGTGCCGCGCTGGTTATCGTGTTGCCTCGGGTGGGTGTTTGCTCTCCGTCCTCGAATCCGGCGTTGGCTGGTCGAGCCAGTAGTATGCCACCATGGCGAGCAGAATGCCGAACATGAGCACAGTGACAAGGCGTTCGATAACCGTCGTTTGTGTCTCCTCCAGTTAGCGAATCCGCACAACGTCGACCGACGGTCGGCTGCTTTCGCAGCGGTCATTGACCATGTACCCGTCGCAGTACGGTTGCGCGTTCTCTGACGCCCCGGCCTGTTCTCGCGTACGCGCCTGGTCTGCATAGTGCAGATAGTCGGGTATCGTGATCGCTGCCAAGATACCGATGATGGCGATGACGATCATTAGTTCAATCAGGGTGAAGCCGTTACAACGTCTGATCATTTCTCTGTTTCCTCCGGGTTTCTGCGCTGTGCCACTAGAAATATGGCAAGAAGGATGAAGAAGGGCGGACCGAACAGCAGACGTACTGTTTCTCCAAACCACTGCACGGCATCGCCAATGCTGTAGTAGCCATAGTAGGGCGGGCTGGCGGTAGTGATGGTGTCAGCCCACAGACTAACCACATGGTCGAGTATGCCGGGATTGTCGGTGAACAAGCCGATGGTCATCTCAAAACGGTCGGCAAAAAGCGGAAGCGTCACATGCTCATCGAGCGGCATGTAGCACCCCTTGTGCATGAAAGAAAGCTCACGTTCATGGAGTGCCGGCATACAGCCCTCGTTTGCGTGGCGCACAAGCGCATTGAGGCCAAACCCAAGGGCAGTTGCTGCTATCCTCGCCGCGAAGCTTAGGGTGCACACAATCGCCGCAAGCCGTAGCCGTTTCCGTGTGACGTTGCTCATTGAACACCTACTGTAGTAGACATGGGTGTTTCCTGTGTAAAACAATACTTTATATAACCCGTTGTGTCAATACTGTCGCGTAGAACGGGGTCGATGTATAGTGTATCTATTACAGTAACTCACACGAGTATGTCCTCTCATAAAGCCCCAAAAGAAGACGAGCTGCGTTTCGCTGTGCTTGCGAGCGACACGGTTGCCTTTCGTTTGCACAATAACGGCCTTGAGGTGTTGTTGATCAAGGTTGAGAATCCGGTTTTTAAGAACATGGAAGGTCTTCCTGGCGGCCTTATTAAGCCGACCGAAACCGCAGAGCAGGCTGCAGTGCGCCACCTTACCCTCAAGGGTGGACTCTCGGGTGGCTATCTCGAACAGCTCTACACCTTTAGCGACGTCGATCGCGATACGCGCGGCCGGGTAGTTTCGGTCGCACACATTGCGCTCTTTGAGCCCGATGAGGCCCGGCTCGAGGGCAGGGAAGCACAAGTCGTGGGACGCTGGTGCCCGGTAAACAGCGTACCTAAAAAGCTCGCCTACGACCACGACATCATTCTGAAGACCGCACTTGCTCGCTTGCGCGCACGCATCGAATACACGACCATCGTTCGCCACCTCCTGCCCAAAGAATTCACGCTTACCGAGCTTCAGATTGCCTATGAGAGCGTGCTCGGCCACGAGCTCGATAAGCGCAACTTCCGCAAAAAAATCCTCGGCCTTGAGCTCGTTGCCGAGACCGGCCGCACGCGCACCCAAGGCGCAAGCCGCCCCGCCGCGCTCTACAAATTCGCTCGCCCGGGCGTGCAGACCATTGAGATACTTTAGTAGGTGATTCTATACCGTCGTATACAAACGCACGCCCGGCATTGCCGGGCGTGTTGGGTTATGCGAAAACGAAGTACTTCAGGCCACCAGCGTGTTGGGCTGTGTACGAATGCGTGGGCAGGGTACTTTCCTCGATCGGTGTAGAACATTTCCACGTTGTACACGCGGTTGTGCTTAAAGGGAACCNGGTTAGGAATGTCTGGATTGATTTTGACGGGTATTGGGTTGTTGAGACGTACCATACCGTCAGGCGCGGGAGTAAATTCAGCGGTGAGTGCACCAGACGAGATTGCGAGTTCGAGAAACTCGGTATAGGTCATTGCTTGTCTCCTCAGTACCGTAGGACAGTGAATGATGCCAAAAATCATAATACTACAAAAATGTTTTACTAGCAAAGTACGTAACACCCATGAACAGAATACATGCCATTATAGTGTATACTTGACACTTAAATAGACAGTGTGGCATAAAGATAGTGTAAACTTGACACTTAAGTAGCGAGGAGTAAAGTGTACTACAGACACTAAGTATATGGGATGCTTTCGGGCAGCCCCTATATTTTTCGTCTTAGTAAGTGTGATAAATACACTACTACGGCGCCTCGCTTTTCTTTGCGGGGTACGTTCTTTGACAATAGGAGATCACAATGCAGATCAACACCTACAGAGCACTCATTGAGAGTGGTAAGCCGCCACAAGAGCCGGTTGAGGGTTTGGTGGGCAGGATCATTCGCGGCAAACAGCCGCAGGATTTCCGCACACTTTCATACGACCTGGAGCGAAAGATCGTGATGCTCGTTGATTCCTCAGGGCTCGCAGAGCTCGTGGGGAAAAGCGGCTACGACATGCTCGTCACCATCGGCTATGAGCCGGAGTACCTCAAGCACAAGGTGCGGGAGGGTAACCGGTTCAAGCTCGTCGTCTTTCCGGAGGGAGCGGTCGCCAAACTGGCAACCTGGGCGAACGTCATCGACATGGTGTGCGACGTCTATCCGGATGTCGCTGTATCGGTACGAAACGTGTCGTCCGAGCTAGCGAGTCGCTCCTTTCGGGAGGTCGAAGCGCTGGCCGGGCACCGCTTTCTCGAGGTAGAGAAGGCGGGCAAGAACGACCCGCGCTTCATGACCTACGAGCGGTTTGCCGCACTTGGAGCACCTTCGGTCGCGGATGTCCGGGCGTTCCTGTACTTCTCTGTGCATCTGCGCGAGCAGTACGCAGGCGACGGCTACACCTACGACGCGCAAGGAAACCGAGGCGTTGCCGAGTACATCATTCCGAACAAGCCGATTTCCGAGCTTGGCACCCACGAGATCATCGATATCGATGTCGTGCTGCCCGGCACACAGCGCACCGGCGCACCCGGTGCATATCGTCAGCAATCCAGAAACGGCAGGAGAAGAGCCATGCGTGCAGAACTCGTGATCATCGACCCTCAGAACGACTTCATGGATGCTTCGGGTGCGGCATTGCCGGTCCCCGGTGCAGTCGCTGACATGCAGCGGCTTGCCAGAATGATCGACCGTATCGGTGACAAGCTCGAGGACATCCACGTGACCCTCGACAGCCACCGCGTGATCGATGTGGGGCATCCGGGTATGTGGCGCAACCAGAATGGCGACCATCCGGCACCGTTCACTATTGTGGCGGCGGACGACATCGAAAATGGCATCTGGACGCCACGCAACCCGGCATTCCGCTCTCGTTTGCTCGCCTATGCGCGCGCGCTCGAGCGTGAAGGGAACTACCCCTTGATGGTCTGGCCAGAGCACTGCCTCATCGGCACGCCGGGGCACAACGTCCAGGCGGATCTCATGGAGGCACTGGTGCGTTGGGAGCGCCGTGAGTTCGCGAATGTCGACTACGTCGTGAAGGGTACCAATACCTTCACCGAGCACTACGGCGCCTTGATGGCGGAAGTGCCCGATCCGGAAGACCCGGGAACGCAACTGAATAGCCGCTTCCTCGACATGCTCGCCGAGGCGGACATCGTTGCGGTTGCCGGTGAGGCTCTCTCGCACTGTGTGATGTCGACCGTGAACCAGATTGCCGACAACATCGGCGAGGAGCACGTGAAGAAGTTCCGCATCTTAACGGACGCGTCGAGCCCGGTGCCGGCTATGCCCGGTGGGCCCGACTTCCCGGCGATTGCAGCGCAGTGGCTGAAGGACATGGAGGCCCGCGGAATGGAGCTCACCACGACCGATGCCTTCTTGGCGTAACCCCAGGGCGGGTGCGGCACCTGTTGCCGCACCCACAGCAACTTACAGAGGAGAACGATCATGCCAAAACTCAATCAATCCACGAGTGTTGCGGTGCAACAGATCGGCGGCAGCAACTTCACCTTCACCGGTGCGCGCATCGACGAGCTCGGCGCGACCGAGTACACGCTCGTTACCATTGCGGTCGACGAGACCGGCTCGGTTTATGGCTTCGACAAAGAGCTGCGCGACACGCTCGTTACGGCGGTCGAATCGTGCAAGCGTTCGCCACGTTCCGATAACCTGTTGGTGCGCGTCGTAACCTTCGGCAGCCAGCACGTAAATGGCGTGAATGAGATCCACGGCTTCGTCCCGCTTGCCGATATCGACGTCAATGACTATCCGGCCATCCAGCCGGGTGGAGCGACACCGCTCAATGATGCGGTGTACTCGGGGTTCGGTGCGAGCAATCGCTACGCAAAGAACCTCGCCGACAACGACTTCGGTGTGAACGCGATCGTGTTCGTTATTACCGATGGTGGCGAGAACGCCTCCGTTGCATCCATGAAGATGGTGAAGGATGAGGCGCAGGCCGCGATCCGGAGTGAAAGTCTGGAGTCGATCGTATCGATCCTGATCGGCGTGAACGCCGCCGGCTGTAGCGGGCTACTCTCGAACTTCCAGCAGGAAGCCGGGATGACTCACTACGTCGACGCGGGTGATGCCACCAAAGCCAGGCTCGCGAAGCTTGCCGGCTACATCTCGCAATCGGTTTCGAGCCAATCGCAGGCACTGGGAACCGGCGGACCGAGCCAGCTGATCTCCGCAACCATTTAGCGGCCATGCCGCACAACCCTATGCGGGCGGCAGCACATGTTGCCGCCCGCTTCTTCTTGTGAGGTATGAGACATGAACAGTTACACGAGTGATTCCTACTTCCACATCGGGGCGCAGCATGTTCGTAGCGGCTTGCCCTGTGAAGACTACGCGCTCCACGGTGCCGCGGGTGAGGTGTCCTACATCGTCGTGTCTGACGGCTGCAGTAGCGGCGGGAGAACGGATGTCGGGGCGCGCTTACTTGCGCATACGACCGCTCGCGCGATCGAGCGTGGTGCACAAGATGTAGCGCCCACTGTAGACCCATGGAGTATCATGCTCTCGAGTAATCTATTGCTCGATGAGGTCGAACACTCCCTGGCGCTACGGCCGGAAGACATGTTTGCGACCCTGCTTGTAGGGGTGGTGCAAGCGCACGGTGATGGCTACCTGCGCGTGTATGGGGACGGCATCGTCGCTGCCTGCTACGATAATGGTGTGCGGGTGTATTCACAGGTGTCGTGGGACGACAACATGCCGTTCTACCCACGCTATCAGGGCAACCTGCGAGATGCGTTCATTGTGGCCCATGGCGGCGACCTGGACAGGGAGCGCGTGACGCAAGAGGTGGTACGGGTGAGTGGTGAGCATGTTGTGCGAACCAAGACACGTGTCACACTCCGCGAAGCTATGGATGGCGACGAGATGTCACTACGGGCTCCCCAGCTACCCGGCGATGCGCCACGAATGGTTGCTCTCTTCTCAGACGGCCTTGCGCAGATCGAGGGTGTGTCGTGGGAGCAGGCGGTAGACGAGGCGCTTGCCTTTCGGTCAACGAAGGGCGCGTTCCTCAAGCGGCGGATGATCCGTCAGTTCAAACAGTACGAGCGCGACGGTGTGATCGCACATGACGACGTCGCGGGCGCCGTGCTCATACGCAACAAAGATGGAGGTGAGACATGAACGCGCGCGGAACACTAAAGGTGGTGTTGGTGGGCCGTGGCCCGCTCACACTTCGGGCGAGTGATTACCTTGCGACCGGTGGCGAAGGCTCGGTCTATCGGGCGAAGGGCACGGTGGTAAAGCTCTATACGGACCAAGCAAAGATGCGGCGCGAGGGCACCGATCAGAAGCTCGCGCTTCTGTCGCGGCTCTCGCATCCGTACATTGTTGCGCCGAGTGGCCTGGTGACCAATGAGCACGGCGAACCGCGTGGCTACTACATGCCACATGTGAATGGCGAAGCGCTTTCTCGCGTCTTTACGACGAGCTACTGGCAGCGCGAAGGGTTTTCGCTTACGGACGCTAATGGGCTCGTGGCGCACATGCGTGCGGTCGTCGAGTACGCGCACGGCAAGCAAGCGCTCCTGGTCGATGCAAACGAGCTCAACTGGCTCGTGGTGCGGGGGAAGGAGTACGAGCCTCGCGTCATTGATGTGGATTCATGGGCAATAGGGAAGTGGCCGGCATCGGTCATCATGCCGTCGATCCAAGACCACCACACCAAGGGGTTCAATGAAGGAACCGATTGGTTTGCGTGGGGCGTCGTGAGCTTTCAGGTGTACACCGGCATCCACCCGTACAAAGGGACACTCCCGGGCTATGGTCGGGGCGATTTGGCGCGACGGATGCGCGAGAATGCCTCGGTATTCCGAAGTGACGTACGCCTCAACAAGGCCGTGCGCGATGTGGGTACGATTCCCGGGCCGCTTCTGGATTGGTATCGGGCGGTGTTCGAGGCGGGGGAGCGCATTGCGCCGCCCTCACCACACCAGACTGGTGTGCCACAGGCGCCACTGTTGCGCACGAAGCGCGTGGTCACCACTGCGCAGGGAGCACTGATATACACGCGCCTGCGCGCGCGTGGTGGCGACCCGGTGGTCGCAGTGTACCCCTCGGGCTATGCACACCTTCGGAGTGGAGCCTTGGTGTCACTTGCGTCGGGCAAGGAGCTCTTACCGCAGGTGAGCCCCGATGCGGCCGTGGTGGTGCGAGAGGGTGCACTGATGGTAGGAGAACCGCAGCACGATCGAGTGCTGGTGCGCTGTGTTGGTGTGGACGAGCAGGTGAAGGAGTGTACAGTGCCGCTCGCTGCCTCAATGGTGGTGAGCGGGAATGGACGCCTGTTCGGCATCACCGCGCGCGGGTTGCAGGAGCTTGCGATTCGACGTGTGGGTGCACGGTACGTTGGTGCAGTTGGTGCAGAGTGGCCGTTGTTGCCACAGGCAACGAACTGGTTTGCGGGCGTGGGTGTTATGGATGGCCTGGGTGCGATGTATCTTGTGGTGCCCTTTGGTGAGCGCGGGATTGCAATTGCACGCGTGCAAGAGCTTGATAGATACCGAGTGCTTGCCGCAACAGCGGCAGGACGCATTGCGGTTGTGCTTGCGCTTTCACAGGCAGGCGAGTACGTGCGCATGGAGTTCGTGTTCGATGCGAGTATGCAGCAGCACAGCGTGCGCACGGAGGTGGTGCAAAGTGCTGAACTGAACGCGGTCGTGCTCGAGAAGGGCGTAGTGGCGCGCATCGACACCGACGGTGAGCTGGTGATCTCCGTGCCGACGACCGGTGTGGTGAACATGGTGCACGATAAAGACATTGCCACCGACATGCAGCTTGCACGCTGGGGCGACCGCGTGATCTACCTCAAGGACGGGGCAGTGTGGTCGCTCGCGATGAAGTAGAAGTAGAAGATGTTCTTTCGGGGCAAGGATGCCCCAACCGCTTGCCGAGAGGTGAGCGGTTTGTTTTGTGCTCCGCGTTGCATCGCGAGCATTAGTTGGTATAGTCCCCACAGATCAACAGCCGGAGGAATGCTATGGATGCACATGAGTACCTGTCGTATGTAGTGCGTGGCGAACAATGTAACCATGTGTCGGAGCATTTGGTAGGGCGCGTGTTGCGCGGAATGTGCGAGAGCGACTTCAGCACGCTTGCAGAGAATCCCGCGCGCAAGCTCGTGTTCTTGCTTGATGCGGAGAGTCTGGCGACGTTTCCCGGCAAGACGCCCTATGAAATCCTCGACTCGATTGGGCATGGCGCGCAGCGTATTGCAAAAAGAGTTGCCGCAGGCATGCAGTTTCGCCTTGCGGTGTTCCCACGAAACGGCATTGCCAAGCTCGCCACGTGGGACAACGTGCTTGATTTGGTCTGCGAAGCGTATCCGCGCATTGCGCACGTGGTCGCTCAGCACCGTGAGATGCTCGCGACGACGCCAGTTGCGGACATTGAGCGTACACTTGGCTTTCGCCTTGCGGAGCTTACCGAGCACGATTCGGGCGACACACGGCGAATGACGTATGAAAAGCTCGCGTCGGGCAGGGGAACGCTCGAAGAGCTGCGACTCTTTCTCTTCTGCGCTGAGTCGCTCAATGAACACTTTGGAGGCGATGGTTACACGGTTAATGCGCGCGGCATCCGTCAGTACCGTGAATACCTCGCCCCCAATGTCGAGCTAGCCTCGATCGAGGGGCTGGCGCAGCACGAGCTAGCGATCGAACTGCCAAATGCTTGACAGCAGCTATATAGTGTATATACTACACTAAGATGTAAATCACTTACAGCGAGGTGTTTCGACATGAATACGAACGTAGAAGGCAAACGACTCGTGTACCCCGGCGGCAGTGTGCCAGCGCAGTTTGTCGCATCGCACGACAATGATGCGCAAAAGGGGTTCACACTACTGTGTCCTACGGAGCTCCCGGTTCCTGACGGTGCTGACATTGGTGCTGAGCTCAACCGCCAGGCCGAGTTCGCCATGTACCGCACCTGGAGCAAGGATGCGCACGGCGTGAACTCAACATGGGAGACGGATGATCCGGCTCGGATTGGCGCACCCTTAGAGGGGGTGCCGGGAGTGGATCGCTACTGGAGCGTGCATGCGCGGGCGGGTACGCTTGGCCACGAACTGCCGCCAGAGGAAGTGTACGACTTCTGGGTTCCAAAGGGAACGGAGCGGAATCATCATCCGTATGGCGCCTGCTACCAAAACCGTACGGAGACCATTTCGACCGGCTTGCGTGAGTGGTACTGGTATAATGACGTGCAGGTCGTCCTGTTGGGAGGCCTTGCGCTCGAGTATTGCGTCGCCACAACTGCAAAGCAGCTTCGTGCGCTCGGCTTCACGGTCATTCTGAATCTGGCGGCCAGCCCGGCGCTCAATCCTGCTGATGGTAAACATGCGGTTGCTGAGCTCAAGGCGCTCGGCGTCATCATGATCGACTCGGCTGCCGAATTGCGGCTCGAAGACATTGCGCAGACAATCGAGCTTGAATAGCGACCCAGTGTCGCCACCACCTGCCTCTCGGGGTAGGTGTTTTGTATACGAAGGCGCGGCACCGAAGTGGTGCCGCGTTTGTGGGGTGGGGGCTGCCGTACTGTTCCAAGAGCGGTGAACTGCACTCCAGAGCTATTGTCTAGTGCTACATACGTTGACAATGCTTTATATAGTGTATAAATTACACTAAGATTTATAGTGAAATGGCTACAACGTGAGGTGTGCTATGAAGACAATGCTTGTACAACTGAGTGTGGTTCCCGGAGACGTTGCCCTGATGCAACAACGCGTGATCGAGCACATTGCGGATGCACGCGAGCAAGGAGCCGATCTTGTCGTGTTCCCGGAGATGGTCTATGGCTACCTGCTGGGCGACCGATGGGAGGACGAGGGCTTCTTGCGCGACATCGAAACGGCGGATCGGGCGATACGTGACGCAAGTCATGGCCTTACGGTAGTGTGGGGCTCGGTCGTTATAGACTGGGCAAGGCGCAACGAAGACGGACGCGTGCGCAAGTATAACGCGGCGCTCGTTGCGACACATAGCGCGTGGGCGAACAATGGTTCGCCGCTACAGCACTGGGTGCCGAAGACCAACAT
>JGI12210J13797_11811461_pt1 | contig 33695 bp, 24 predicted proteins | sample ElkSlonscriptome_3_FD_13797 | JGI IMG/M metagenome (IMG submission 13797) | reverse complement strand
AATACGGTCAAATAGAGCCACTGGCAAGATGTTCAGACCTTCTTTCAATGTGGCAACCTAAACGTCGCGTATCAAGCACGTTGGCGAGTCCGGCAACATTGACTTGTCAGCCGTGACCAGCTGGGCAAACCTTATTCCAATTTTCAGTTTTATTCAAAATCAAGATGAACAGCTATAGTGCGACACGCCACCAGCGTTAAAAAACTCCTTAGGTTTTAGACGATAGTATTTATCTTCTGCTTCTTGTGATTGCTCATCATATGGATAGCTAAGTACTTCTTGCAACTCCTTAACTAATGTGTAGTCGCCCTGCATGGCGTGTTGGTAGGCAGGGACAATCAACCATTCGCGCCATGTGTATTTTGGGTTAGTCTGTTTCATATTTGTTGATATCTCAGCCAAATTGCCATCTTTAATGACGAGTTCACGCCAGCTTTTTAGCCAAGATTGCCATAGCTCATCGAGTTGTTGTGAATTTTCAACATAGAAGCTCTTTTTCAATGCTGAAAGATCCTCTGGAATGTAGGATAGCTCGCGGAAGAAAATGGTGTAATCCACCTCTGAGTAGGTCATTAACTGCATTAATTTCTTAAAAAGCTCTGGGTTATATTCAGTCAAGCCAAGTTTGGCCGCCCACATTTTTTGGATTTGTTTTTGCATTGCTTGTGCAAAGCCATGACGTACTTGGTCGAAATGTTCCTGAGCTTCAGGATCTTCTGCGAGTAGCGGTCTCACAGCTGTCCAGAACATGTAGTAGTTCGCTTCCGCTGCGATTGGCTGATTGAAGAATGAAAAGTGTTCGCCGCCGCCAGTCCAAGGTTGAAACTGAGGGTCAAAAATTTCACAAAATCCAAATGGTCCATAGTCCAGGGAAAAGCCACCAGCGGCGCAGTTGTCACTATTAAAGTTCCCCTGGCAGTAACCAATACGTTGCCAATTGGCCACCAGTGAAGTAAGACGCTGGCGAAACAGCTTGGCCAACTCAACCAATTGATTTGCAAAATCAAGGTCTTGATTAATGTCGCTTTTGTATTCTCGCTCAATTAAATGCGACACTATCATGCGTAACTCTTCTAATGCTCTTGGATGAGCATTGGTGCGAGCGCGGCGGGCAAATAACTCTAGCTGACCAACGCGCAAAAAGGATGGAGCAACGCGAGTTGAGATAGCCACAGGATTGTCCACTAAAATATCAGGATCGGTGGAGCGGGAATCTTGAGAATACCAAGGCCGAGTAACGGTCTCAGATTTAGAAACATACAGTGTTAAAGAGCGCGATGTTGGAACACCTAAAGCATGCATATGTTCTTGCGCTAGAAACTCACGCACACTTGACCGTAGTACTGCCCGCCCGTCGGCACCACGGCAATAAGGCGTTGAGCCGCCACCTTTCAATTGCATTTCCCAGCGCTGCCCATTGATTATTCCTTCAAATACAGATATCGCTCGACCATCGCCATAGCCATTACCAGTACCGAATGGACATTGTTGGGTATATTCGGTGCCATAAATCGACAAAGCATAACCAGTCGCCCAGCCAATCTGACGCATAGGCTCATGCGCAGCAGAGAGATCACCAGAAAATACCTGCCTAAATTTTTCATCAAGCGCCAACTCATCGCTCAACCCAAGTTCATTAAAAAAAGTGCTGCTATGGGTTACATATTCTGGTTCTGCAATCGGTGTGGGTATCACAGGCACGAAATGACCAGAAAATACCTGACGGGCACAATGATCATCCCCATCTTTGGTGGCATCAGGGTCACCATTTAAGGTACCCATCAGAGAATAATCTACTAATCGCACAAACTCGTCAAAGGTCGTTACGCAGGACTTAGCAGATGGTTTAGATGTATATGACATTGTTGCAATCACCTTGCTAGTGAGAGCGCGTATTTTGCGCTTTCTAAGTATCTTATGCTATTAAATATGTTATTATCTGGAAATACCGCAATACGATCCATAAATGCATCAAGCTTCCCGACACTTTTTTCCCGGCAGACTGCAGTTACTTGATAACCCAAATCTAATACGTATTGAATCATGTTAAAGTCCCAGTTTCCCGGAAGCACCAATGACACAGATCTTTTTCATATCCGCTATCTGATATTAGAGACAAAGTTATATTCTTTTGTCATTTATGGACAAACCTAATGCCACATCGTGGTATGTCAATTGATCTGTTTGTTTTTGAAGCTGCAGCACTAATTCAATTCTAGATCCTGCGCCTCGATTGAGAACAAAAATACCTATTTCTGAATGGATACCAGTTGGCCGGGTTGTCAACAGGCTTGCCTGCAGACGTTCTGGCTGCAGACACCCGTGAAATGAGCACCCCGTCTCCCTGGAGGGGGATAAACTGAGTTTCGGGGTAATCAAAAATTTTCAAGGAAATTTGCGGAGAAGTTAGGGTGTGTTTGCAAAGACTACCTATCACCTTACTAGATCATGACGATGCTTCCTTGGGATCGTTATAATTGGGGTCGTCCTCGTTGGCTTCATGCACCTTGAGGAAGAGCTTTTCGCCTGCGAAGACCAGAATCAAGCCGATAAGCGATGCCCAGATGACCAGCATGTCGGACTGTATCTTGACCCATATGAAGGCACCAAGGACCACCACGTCAAGCACGATAGCGGTAATCAGGATGGACGGTATGGCATCGACCTCTTTGCGAAGATGCTTGAACACGCCCCAGTGGATACCGATGTCCATGATGATATAAAAAATTGCGCCAAGTGAAGCAATGCGGCTGAGATCAAAGAAAATGGTCAGTACGATGGCTATGGCGACCGTGTAGATCAGAGTGTGCATTTGCAGCCCGCCGGGTAACTTGAAGTGACGGTGCGGCACGAGCTGCATGGAGGTGAGCATCTCCAGCATCCGAGAAACCGCGAAGACACTGGCGATCACACCCGAGACCGTGGCGACGATGGCGAAGCCGACAGTGAACCAGAGCCCGTATTGCCCAAAGGCCGGGCGCGAGGCCTCTGCCAGCGAGTAGTCTTTGGCCTTAACGATTTCTTCGATCGACAGGTTTGCACCTACGGCTAGAGCGATCAGCACATAGAGGACGGTGCAAATGGATATCGAAATGATGATCGCGCGACCGACGTTCTTCTCCGGCTCTTTCAGCTCGCCACCACTGTTGGTGATGGTTGTAAAGCCTTTATATCCCAGGATGCCCAAAGCGACCGCCCCGAGAAAACCGGGGACACCGGTCTGCCTGGGTGCCGTGCTCACGCTCTCGAATTCCAAGCCCGACGCCCATAGTCCGCCGATCGCGAGTACGACCAGACCGGCGATCTTCACGAAAGCTGTGAAAAAGGAGAAGGACTGGATGTATTTATTCTTCAGCAGATTGATGCCGAAGGCGAAAACGAGCAGGCCCACGCCGAGCGCGGGCACAAGCCAGTCGGCCTGCTTGACGTCAAACAACTGCAAGGCGTAGGTACCAAAGGTGCGTGCCACCAAGCTCTCGTTTATGCTCATGGAAAAATACATGAGCAGCGCGTAGGCGCCGGTCATCAGGCCCTTGCCGTAGGCCTTTTTGAGAAACATGGCGATGCCGCCCGCCGACGGATAGGCCTGCGCCATCTTTACGTAGGAATAGGCGCTGAAACCGGCGATGATCGCGGCGATGAAAAAGGCCAGCGGAAACCAGGTACCGGCCAACTCGGCGATTTGCCCGGTTAGCGCAAAAATACCGGCGCCAATCATCACGCCCGTGCCCATGGAGACCGCGCCCCAAAGCTTTAGGCTATCTTTTTTGTAGTCGGAAGAACTGTTCTTGCCCATCGTTTTTTCCAGTGAGAGATTTGATTTTCATTCGGGCGACCCGGCCTCTATCCTTTCGGTGCGCATCAGGGCGCCAGGTCGCCCCTCAGCGTCGTCCTATCCTCTGGATGAGTGCTACCATTGTAGTCACTGGTTGTCTCCGCGGCAAGCGGACACCGTCCCTGGATTATGGACATGACATCAAAGGCAGAAATGAACGAAGGTAAAGTGAATTACGCTCGAAACTCCCATAGAAATTGTCGCAGGGGCATCCTGGATCATATCGATCTTTCAACCACACAAGGGTATCTCGGAGAGGTCAAGAAATCTGAAGCAAATCGTTGGACCGAAAAACTTTATGGCTAGTATTTCAAGAGGAGCGAGGATAGTTTCTCGCCCGTTAATGGGACAGGAATAAGGTGAAATAGAGGTACTGGAAGGATATCTAGAACTTCGGACTGGCAATGAAGCACCGTGCTCTTGCCCGTCCGTAGGGAACCTATTGATGCAAAACTTCAATGTTAAATTTTTCTAAAATCTTTCCTCATCAGTTGGGACTCGAAAAGAGCTGTTTACCTGATGGAAAACTTCTTCCGTATCAAATCGAGCGCGTTCTGGTGAGTCCTGTCTTCGTTGTTCAAGCCCTTAAAGCACATTGCCCGGAAAGGTCGATGTTCAGGTTAGCCAGAATGTGTTTACTCACATGGAATGTTGGGGGCAGGCAGCTCTTTATTTTCTCTCGAAGATTCCGGCATACCGATCCTGGAGCACGATGACGGTGTCGCTTTCTCTATCGGTTTTGGCAAAGCTGTCTTTTGCCTTGGAGGAGCAGCTGCCGCAGGCATTGAAGGGTACCGTGAATCCGTGGACATGCTGGTGCAGTCCCTCGGCGACTACCTCCGTGTAGCCCGGACAGCGCTGACAAAGGTGATAGACCCTGGTTTCCGCCGCCTGAAACATGGTGGTGTCGTAGAAGATGCGCTTACGCTCAACCACCTGCTCCTGGCCGGCAAACTGTTTTTTGGCCTCATGGCGGCCGGCGAACACCTCGATCGCCTGGGAGCAGATGTCCTCGATATAGCGGTTCATTTCCGCCGACTGGACAAAGCGCTCGGGCCTATAGTCCGGCTCGCGGACATGGCTGGTATCCATGCCGGCCATGGCCAGGATGATGCCGAGATTGGTATAAGGCAATGCCCCTTCAAGCGCGTATCCGCCTTCCAGAACACAGATATCGGGATTGAGGTTTCTGTTAAGCCTGGCGTATCCCTGGGCGGTGAAGTTCATATTGGTGATCGGATCGGAATAATGGTTGTCCTGGCCGGCGGAATTAATAATCAATTCCGGCTGGAACTCCTCGAGCAGCGGCAGCACCACCCGTTCCATAACCGTGTCGAACCCTTCCTCCGAGGTGGAGGGGGGCAGAGGAATATTGATATTGTAGCCCGGCGCCGACGGCCCACCCGACTCGTCTACAAAACCGCTGCCGGGGAAAATGGTTCTTCCGTCCTGGTGCATGGAAATAAACAGGGTATCGGGGTCGTTGTAGAAAATGTCCTGCGTGCCATCGCCGTGATGACAATCGGTATCGACAATGGCGATTTTGCCCACCCCGTAATGTTTGCGGATATACTCGACCATGATGGCCTCGATATTGACGATGCAGAAGCCGCGATCACCGAAAACCGTCTGCATGGCATGATGTCCGGGCGGCCTGACGATGGCGAAGGCGCGCTCAACCTCCCGGTCCATCAGAGCCCGTGCCGCTCGAATGGCGCCGCCGGTGGAAATGAAATGCGAGGTGGTCATCAACTCGGCGGCGGAGGGTACACAGAGATGAACCCGGTCGACATCCTCTTCCAGAGCCATTTCCGGATTGAAAAAGTGAATATTTGCGACATCCTCAAGTCCTTCCTCAATGAGCTGGTCCTTGGTGTAGAGCAGCCGTTCCTCGCGTTCGGGATGAGAGGGTGAGATACACCAATCGAAAGCGGGAAAGAGTACCAGCCCGGTTTTACGCCGAGCCTGTGGCATGAAAAGAGTCATATTTACTCCGTAATCTCGGTCAGTCCCGGCCTGATCTGAGCCTTCAGCGATATGATTCTGCCGGTGGTGGCAAAGCCGCGAACCGTATTCATCTGCATGCGTTCAATAAAATCAACCTGCGACGGGGCTACGCCCCCCAGATCTCTGGCCAGCATCCTCACTGCCTCTTCGAGGCGCAACTCGGCACTGTCCATGTCAAAACCCTTATCTATACTTTCCAGGAGGCTGATCTCGGGTATGGCCAGCCGGCGCTGGGTGGTGTCGGCGTAAAGACTGGCCTGCACGGTCAACCGGGCCCTGGCCGCGCCAACGGCGTTGGCGACCTCGAAATCGGCAGGTACCAGACAAGGCAGGTGGAAGGTGGATTCGAGCGTGCTTTGCAGGGCCGCCGCCGGGCCGCCAATGACAATGAGATTTTCGGGGGTGATTTTTTCCCGCTCGAGAAAATCGGATACCGTGTACACCGGCCGGCTGAAAACCTCTTCTATCATGCCGTCGACCACTTCATATACTCGGTCGGCGAAGCATTGCAGCAGTTCTTCGGCCGTTTTCTCGGCAGCCTCGCCGGGCCGGAGCATTTCCATCGCCTGGCGGGCTTTGGCTTTTTGACCTTCATTAATTCTGCCAAGGACCCTCATGGCATCGGTGGGCGTGGGTGCGGCGCCACCGAAGGTCATGGGGGCGCCATGCCTTTCCGGGCCGATCCGGAAGGAGCCGTCCCTCCAGGAAACAGAACTGTCGCCTCCCAATCCCACACTTCTGGTCAACAGTGCGCGGATCAGCGTCGGCCGACCGCCGACACTGGCCCCATAGGGCTCGAGCAGGGGAATGCCGTCGGCCAGCAGGGCGATGTCGGTGGTGGTGCCGCCGATATCAAGCAGAATGGCGTCCTTTTTACCGTCGATCAGCGCCAGGGCCCCCATGACACTGGCCGACGGTCCCGAGTGTATGGTCTGGCAGGGAAATTCACAGGCGCCGTCAAAGGAAATGGTGCCGCCGTCGGCCTTGAGAATATAGCAGGGACAGTCGATATTGAGACGGGAAAAGCCGAACTGCATCGCTTTTCGAAAAAGATGGAAGCGGCTTTTAAGAGCGCTGTTGAGCCAGGTCGTATAGACCCGGCGCGGGAAGTTGGGCATTCCCGAAAGCCGGTGACCCAGGCTGATATGTTTGAAATCATCAGCGATTTTATTTCTTACCCACAGTTCATGCTCATTGTTCCTGTGAGAGAACTTGGTGACAACCCCCACGGACTCAATGTTTTTTTCCCGCATCACCACCGCCGCCTCTTCAACCTCGGCCAACGACGGTCCGCGCAGAACCTGCCCTCGATGATCCACTGCTCCCGAGAGAAAACAGACATCATCGCCGCAACGGAGAAACTCGGGGTTCATACCGGGACCAGCCTGGATGAACATGCCCACCCGGTCGAGACTGTCCTGGATCAGGGCATTGGTGCAGAGGGTGGTACTGAGATGGATTCGTGCAAGTCGATTCTTGTCGGCCGGAACAAGGGCTTCGAGCAAGGTGATGATCGACTCCTCCAGTGCTTCGCCCCCCAGGATCACCTTTTTCTTGGCCAGGATGGTTCCGCCCTGCAGAAGAACGCCGTCGGCGTGGGTTCCCCCCACATCGATTCCAATAATCATCGCGTTTCCTTGCCGTAGAGTTTAGCCAGAGCGGCGGACGTCTTCCAGGACCACCATTACGGTTTGTAAGAGACACCAACCCTTGCGTTTCCTGCTCCACACTGTCTTTCTTTCTTGATACTATTCAAAGAAGAGAAGAAACACAAAGGGATTTTCCCCTGCACCCATATTCACCGCCGACAGGCGCTCCCCAGCAGTCTTTTCCGCCACCCGGACAATGATGATGCCGCCAGGGATACAATTTTTTGTACTTTTGCGTTCTCTCGTTGTCCTAATTTGTGGTATACTGGCGGATGAGATTAGCTTTTTTCGTGGTTGTTTTATTGAGAACAAGGGAATAGTCAGTATGGCGCAGACAAATACCATCATGGTGGTGGGTGCCGGTCAGATGGGTCGAGGTATCGCCCTGCTGTCGGCACGATGCGGCTTTCAGGTGCTCCTCCACGATCTGCTCGAAGCCCACCTGCAGGAAAGTATCTCGGCCATTGGCCTGGAACTGCCCTCACATCCGGAGCTCTCCAAAACGGGGGCCGACAGAGTCCTCGGCAGAATCCATCCGACCACTTCCCTGCAGGACAGCGTCCGCGCCGATTTCGTCATCGAGACCGCCACGGAAAACATCACCATAAAACAGCAGATATTTACCGCCCTTTCCAACTACACTACCCAGCATACCGTACTTGCCACAAATACCTCTTCATTGTCCATTTCAGATATCGCTTCGGCCACCGATTGCCCCGAGCGGGTCATCGGCCTGCATTTCATGTATCCGGTCATGTCCATGCAGCTTGTGGAAATGATTCGGGGCCTGAAAACCAGCGAACATACCTGCAACATCACTCGAATACTAGCCGATAAGCTCGGCAAGCAGGCAATAGAGGTCAACGATTATCCGGGATTTGTCTCCAACCGGCTGCTGATGCCTATGATCAACGAGGCCATAATACTGGTCTTTGACGGTGTCGCCGATGTCGAATCAGTCGATAGAATCATGCAGCTGGGCATGCAGTATCCGCTTGGCCCTCTGCAAATGGCCGACATGATAGGACTGGATACCTGCCTCTCCATTATGGAAATTCTCCACCGCAGCCTGGGCGAACCGAAATACCGTCCCTGCCCGCTGTTGCGCACCATGGTCAAGGCCGGCAAACTCGGCCGCAAGTCCGGGGAAGGCTTTTATTTTTACGATAATTAGGTGACAGGTTACCGTTGAGTCAACCTGGCTCTAATGTATCGTATTCCAGAAGACCTCTCCCTCGAATACTTCACATGTCTGCTGAAGCCCCGGCTGAAGAAGTCCCCCTTGATGTAGTTGAAACTTTGAAATATTTCTATGTACTTTTCAACGATTACTTTCAAAGAATTTTTCTTGGTGTTATACATTCTCGTGGAACGTTATGACCACACTTTTCCTTAACGAACGTTTTCTCGAAGAGGAAATAACAGCTGTATTTTCCGGGGGTGGGTTCTCCAATTGTATATCTCAAGCTTATTGCTCACTCGGAAAATATAAAAACCTCCTTTTCAGGCAATCATCCAGACTCCTTGCATATGCTTCAACTCGATGACACCCAGATCGTTGGTCGCGGAGTCGACAGAATTGTATATGCACACCCCAGTGATCCACATCTGTGCGTGAAGATAGCTCGATGCAACTTTTCCACTGACTATGTGGTCAAAGGAGCACGGGATTACCTTTATTATGCGCTTCGATCGTTCAACAAGGAGTATTTCGATTTCAACTTTATAGACGTTCGTTACGCCTGCCGGCTTGCACAGCGTGGTGAGGAAAAAATATTCTTTCATCACCTTCCACGGTGTTATGGATTTGTGGAAACAAACCTTGGGAAAGGGGTTCTATGGCAGCGTATCCGCAATTTCGACGGTTCCGACTGCTTTTCCTTGCGTGACTGTTACCTTACACCTGGCCTGTTAGGGGAGAATGAAAAGGAGTTGATATGGGCCGCCCTCGATCAATTCTTTGCTTGGCAGATGAAAAATGCAATTATGTTGCGGGAAATGGCTTTTACCAATACCTTGGTTTGTCGCATCGATCCTCAAATCATTCGGCTCTATCATATCGACGCCATCGGCTGTGCTGATATAATTCCTCTTGCCGATCACGCCGGATGGTTTGCCAGGATGCGCATATGGAGTAAAATACGATCATTCCGTAAGCAAATAACCAAATGGCTGGATGGACGCCTGGAGAAATAGATGACAAGCCCTCGCTTTAAAAACCCGTCCTCCATTTTCCACACACCCTCTCAACACATACCTACGGAATAACCTATCGGACAGCTCTCGTTTATGTTCCTTAGGTTTTCCTGAAAACCAGCGAGCACATCCGCACCATCACCTGAAAAACAGCAAGTCAAAGCAGTCAGGAACAACAGGGGCGACGATTAGCCTGAATCTGTCTCCAAGTGACTGCTGATGCCGATGATCAATGAGATCAGATTTCTTTGCCCTCGTGATACTGACCAATCAACTGATTAAGGGCTTGCGGCCTGCTGAAATAATACCCTTGTATGGCATCGCAGCCGGCATCTCTTAGCTTCCTGGCACCCTCCTGGGTTTCCACTCCTTCGGCGATCACCAGCAGTTTCTGGTCATGGCAGAAGCCAACAAGAGAGCGGATGACCTCAAACTTCTGGTTTTCGACCGCCTTCATGATAAAGAGCCGGTCGAGCTTGACAATATCAATTGGAAAATCAACAAGCTGAATAATCGAGGTGAAACCGGAGCCAAAGTCGTCGATGGCCAGCCTGAAGCCTGCATCCTTGATCCTTTTCAGTCTTTCAAGACTGCTGGCGGTGTGATCGCGATAAAAGGTTTCGGTTATCTCGATGGTGAACCTCTCGGGGGCTATCTCTTTGCTTTCAACCAGCAAGAAGAGCTTGTCTACAAAATCCATGCTGAAAAACTCAGCTGCGGAAATGTTTATGGATATCTCAACATGTTCTCCATATTTTTCCCAGAGTACCGGCGCATCCTCAAAGGCTCTTTCCAGTACCCACATATCAATCTTCTGGTACAAGCCGAGATTTTCGGCCATGGGTATGAAGGTACCGGGAGGAATCTGTCCGAGTTCCGCTGAAAACCAGCGCAGCAAAGCTTCAAACCCCTTGACCCTGCCTGTCTGGGCATCGACGATAGGCATATAGTAAAGTTCAAGCTCACCGGCATCAAGGCGTTTGAGTTCGACTTCAATCTCCTGCTGATGACGAGCATACTCTGACAACTCTGCGGAATAGTAGGAGATAGTGTTCTTGCCGCTCTTTTTCGACTCGTACATGGCCGAGTCCGCATTGATGACCAGCTCCTCCGCGGTCTCGCCATCCTTGGGATAGGTGGCTACGCCTATGCTCAGCGTTATCGGAAAGTCCCCCTTTGCACAGCTGAACCCGTTCTCACAGGTCATCAGAATCCGCTCGGCAACCCTCCGCGGCACATCATCTTTGCAGTAGTCGTATATAATCACCGAAAATTCATCACCGGCAAGCCTGGCTGAGGTAATGTTTTCATCTCCGGCGATATTATCAAAAACAGCGTCGCGCCCTCGGGTTATTTCATGGAGCTTGTAGGCAAACGACTGCAGCACCATATCGCCTACGGCATGGCCAAAATGATCATTGACGTATTTGAAGTTGTCGATATCGATATAGAGCAGGGCCACCTGCCCATTGCCACTACCTCTGTCGGCACGAGAGATCAACTGGCTCAGGGTGAGGCTGAAAACTCTCCGATTGTAGAGCTTGGTCAGCGAGTCCTTTTCGGCCAGCTCCCTGGTTTTCTCATAGGTTTCCTTGAACGAATCATAGAGCCTGATAAACGAGGCGTTGAGGCTGCCGATCTCATCATTGGCCTCATAGGCGGTAATCTCATTTGTGCCGTCAAGGTCGATATGACTGAACTGGTGTTCCAGTTGCTTGATGGGACCGGTTACATATTTTTTCAACAACCATTGCAAGGCCAGGTGAGTGACCACAGCGAGACCGAGAAACCAGAGAATCATCTTCAACAGGACATTTTGTAAATCCTGCTCCACTTCCTCCTGCCCGGCCTTGACCGCCAGAGAACCGAAACCTGGAATATCTCTTTGGGTACTGAGCTGAGCGAAATTCGACTGTTGCACCTTCTGCGGAAGAAGGGTGACGGAACGCCCTTCCTGCTCAAGCTGCAGTCGCCTGGTTTTGAAAAGCGACGGACTTATGAAAACGGCGATGGCAAAATTTTCGGAATTGCCGACAGCAAAGCCCGGCCTCAAAGTGTCGCTGGTGAGCACCCTGGCTACGGCAATTTTAGCAGAGCTGCCAACGAAACCTTTATTTTCCTGTTTTTTCTCGACAAAAAGCTGCGAAACCCATGATATCAGCTCCTGTGAAGGCTCTGCAAAGGGGTCGAGGCTCTCTTCATAGTAGTAATCGACAACACCATCTGAACGAAGAAACATCACCGAAAAATATTTCGCCGGCAGATCGGCAGCGCTGTCCAGAATGTCATCAATGGCCGAATCGAAGGCCAGGGTCCGCAGATATTGATCGGAGGTCAGGGTATAGCGTCTGAGCGCATCGCTCTGGACAATCGAGGCCAGGGTTCCACCGGCAAAATAGGTGTAGGCGTTCAGGCTGCCGGCAAGTTCGGATGCCTCTTTTTCAACCGAGCTTTGCACCAACGAATAAATTGCTCGCTTCTCGATGAAGTAGAGCCCTATACCGGTCAGGAGAAAACTGGTGAAGAGAACGGGAATGATCAAAAAAGGCAGTCGTCTATTGAGTTTCATGCCTTTTTTTCAGCGTGTCCAGCATTCTTTTGCGCAGTCGCAGGTTATCATCTGAGATGATACGATAGTGCTGTACAGTTTGAAACAGCTTCTCGGGCCAGAACAGTTCGGGATCTTTGGCAGCTTCCTCTGACATATGTTTGCGAATGGCTCTGTTGGGAGATGCATAGTAGATCTCCTCGGTATTCTCGGCGCCAACCTCGGGATCAAGCAGGTAATTCAAAAACCTCAAGGCCTCGTCTTTATTGTTGGAGCCCGCTGTAATACTGAGACAATCCACCCAGACAGCGGTTCCCTCCTTCGGCACCACATACTGCCAGTTATCGGTTCCAGCAAGATCATTGAGAACATACTGGTCGCCCGAGTAGGCGAAAGCCATATGCAGATCACGGCCCGCTTCAGCCTGCTCCACCTCGGTCAGAACATAGGTATAGCCGGTAAGATAGGGCAGCTGGTCGACCAGGATCTCATAGGCCTGTCTCAGCTCCGTCGGCTCTTCGGAATTGATATTGTAGCCAAGAAGCAGCAGTGGGGGTATCAACACATCGGTCATGTCCTCAACCATGCTGACATGGCCCCGATGTTTTTCCTTCGGCTCCAGCAGATCGCGCCAGGAATCAGGTGCCGGATTTACCTGGGAGGCATCATAGGCAATACCAGCGGATCCGTAAAAATAGGGAATACCAAAGCTGCCACAACTCTCCGACCATCGCTCATCAATGTTTTCCAGATTTGGCACACTGGCATCGCTGATGGAATGCAGGTAATTGCTCTTGCCAAACACCTGGACGGCGATGTTGTCGAACAGGACAATATCGAAACTTCCTTTGGCGGTGGAGGAGATGACCTCATCGCGAGACTGATCGCTGTCAAAGTGAATCTGTTTAATGGCAATGCCGGTCTCTTTCGTGAACCGGTCGATTACATCCTGCGAGATATATTCTTTCCATATAAACAGCGTAAGCTCAGCAGCAGCAAGATTGGGCGTAACCAGCAAAAATACAGCCCAGAACGACACAACAGCATGATATAGTGTTTTTTTCATAACCTCTTTACATACCAGATAAATTTCGCGGCAGTTGCCTCCGTATCTCATTGTCTCACCCAATGACGGGGATCAGCAAAACAATGGGCCTGTACAAAACGACAAGAGACCTTTTGCCGGTCTCAATGCAGGTGATCAACCCGGCCGATGAAACTTTACGGTGTAATTGCAGCTACTCCTGGTAGCCGGCTGGGGGGTGAACGAACCTGTTTCGCGCCCATACTATTGCACACGGCGCGGCGGGAAGATACGCAACGCGTTACGGCCATACCACACTCAACCTATATAACCGAAGGCATGTCATTATTCAAGTCCCGGTCCCCTGCTGGTATTCTTCGGCACCAAGCAGCTGAGAGTTTACAGGCACGTGCTCTCCGGCAATCTAACAATGGTGTCTTTGCCCAAGAAGCTGTGCTCATCAACACGCGTATACACAATGAGTAAATTGGAGCAGAGTCATGATAGAGTGTCCTGTGGATCTTGAAAACCCCAGTCAATTCATGGTCCTCCCACATATGCATCCAGGAGATGACAGTTTCGAACAAATGATTGAGAATATATTGGATTCAACGTATCATGCGCCTAAGCTCAACTTTTTTTCAACTGGATAACTACATGCGACCTCTCAGATATACACTTTTTCTCCTGTTACTGTGGCCTCTTTACGGTTTAGCCTCACCCGCGGACAAAGCTGAAGTTATACATTGGTGGATATCGGCAGGTGAAAGCAGAGCCTTAAACGTCATAGTCGATGCTTTCGAAGAGAAAGGCTATCGGTGGCTTGACACACCTGTCGAGACCTCTTTTCATGCCAAGAGCGCAGCACTTTCCAGAATCCTCGATGGACATCCGCCGGTGATGATGCAATGGCATGCCGGCATTTCATTGAAAAACCTCTGGAATGAAGGAATTCTGCGTGATATAGATCATCTGGCGCAACAACAGAACTGGCAGCAGAAACTCCCCGATGCCATATGGAACAATATCTCCGTTGACGATCATATAGTTGCCGTTCCCGTGACATTGCACGTGGGCAACTGGTTATGGGGTAACAGACAGATCCTCGATGAACTTGGCCTCTCCCCCCCGCAGAGCTGGGATGGTTTTCTCAAGATGGCCCCGAAAATCGCCGAGGCAGGCTATATACCGCTGGCAGTAGGCGGTCAGGCCTGGCAGGAAAGATCGCTTTTCATGACTGTGCTTCTTGGAACAGGAGGGCCAAAGCTGTTCCAGGAAGCCTTTACGGATCATAAGGAGTCTGCATTATCAGGGCCCGCTATGATCAAGGCCCTTGAAACCTTCAAGAAGCTCAAAGCATTCACCGACAAGGACAGTCCGGGAAGAAGCTGGTCCGATACAGCCTCTCTTGTCACCGAAAAAAAAGCCGCTTTCATGGTCATGGGAGATTGGGTAAAAGGAGAGTTTCTTCAGGCCGGCCTCGTTCCGGATAAGGACTTTACCTGTACCCTGAGCCCCGGCAGTCATGGGAAAATCATCACCATTTCCGACGTATTTGCCATGGCCAGGGTTTCCGAGGAAACGGATCGGCATATGCAGACGGTCCTCGCGGAAATACTCATGGACCCTGATATACAGCAGAAGTTCAGCCTCCATAAGGGCTCGATCCCTCCCTTGCAGGGCGTTGACCCCTCTCCCTTCGACACCTGCGCACAATTGGCCATGGAGATGGTCTCAAAGCCGGCAACAACACTCCCTGGTTTCAATATGTCCAATTCAGGCATCATGGCCAGTGCGATCATGGCTGTCATCCACTCCTTCTGGGAAGGCGAAGATTCACCGCATAATGCAGCCAAGGCACTTGCCCAGGCCATTAGAGAAAGCGACATCTAGAATATATGACTCTTCCCGTATATGCCCATCACCAGTAAAACCACCAGGAGCATTCGCTTCAGGCTCATTGTTGCCTTCACACTGCTGGCTGTGATGGCCATGTTGGCAGCGCTCTATGCCTGGAGATCGGCGTCCAATACAGGCAACAGGGTTGAAGAGTTGGCCAAAACCGTTCTCCCGCTTGTGAGGCTTTCCAACGAGCTCTCCAATGATGTCGGCCGTTTTGCCATGACAACGGGCAAACTTTCTCAGGTCGACAGCGAAAAGGAACTCGAAACACTCAACACCGAGCTCCGGCAAAGCAGTTCGACAATAACCTCGAAAATTTCCATCCTCTACAATTACATCTTCGAGACGGAAAGAATCTCCACAATCCATCGCAAGGTTGACCAGCTCTTCACCAACCTTGACCAGCAGTACCGGCTTACCCAGAACAAGCTTGGAACGCAGCGTCAACTGCAGGAGGCACTCGATGATCTTACAGCATCTCAGGAACGATTCCTGCAGTTTGCACGGCCCCGCATATCGGAAGGTTACAGCAATTTTCTTCAGGAAGGACGTGAGATAAACCAGGACATTCGTGCCACCATAGGATCCTATGCCAGTGGTCAGGAAAAGCCCGATTTGAAAAAACTCGACGACAAGCTGCGCATAGGCTTTGAAACGCTTATCAACACATCGGCAGGCGAGATGAGAGCCAACCTCGAAATCGTGGCCATGACGTTTCTTTCTTCCGGTCTCCTGCATGAAGCAGCCAACCTTGAAAGTATTGAAGAAATCGACAAACTGGAGCGGCAATTCGATGTAAATACACCGTTCATAGCAAAAATCAAACTGATTCTCTCCCATTCCACCCCAGAGAACTACAGAGTGCTGCTGCTCGCCTCGCCCATACTTGACGCCGGCAGTGGTGAGGAGTCTATATTTTCTTTGCGCCGTGAAGAACTTGTCCTGAGAAACCTCTTGGACCAACAATCCCTGGAAGCCATAACCCTCTCGGAACAGCTCGCCAGAGATGTTGAGTATCTTTCGAGCTCTATTGAGGAATATACCGATTCCTCGGTTTCGACACTTCAACAGCGACTGCACAGATTCCGTCTCTATAGCGCTGTTTCCGCCATCGTTACAGTCTTCATAGTCATTGTCATAGGTCTTTTCTATGTCGACAGGTCGGTTGTCAGGCGAATCGCAGCGCTGCGAGTTCTTATGGAACAGCAGGCGGAGGGGACCGATGCACATATTCCTGAAGACCGCCACGGCGACGAAATATCGGCAATGACCAAAAGCCTCGAGCATTTTGTCCGGCAGCGTGAGGAGCGACGACACCAATTGCAAAAAGCCCTGCTTTCTCTCGATGAAGCGCAGCATCTCGCCAAGATTGGTCACTGCGAAAGAAACCATCTCACCAAGAAATGGTTTTGGTCCTCCGGTTTCTATAATATTTTAGGATATTCTCCCGAGCAATTCCCCAGCAGCGAGAAAAATTTCTGGAAGATCGTCCACCCGAAAGACAGGTTGAAAGTGGAGCTCTTTTTCAATACCCTTTCCTCTCCATCCCGTCCTTCACCGATTGAGTTTCAACTCATAGGCAAGGACAGTGAAACCGTGACGGTCACAGGCCTGTGGAAACTCACCGAAGATGATCGAACATATACGCAACACGGCACTCTTCAGGACATAACGGACAGAAAGAGGATCGAGGAAGACCTTTTGAAGATGCGTAAAATGGAATCAATTTCGGTACTTGCTGGAGGGATTGCCCATGATTTCAACAATCTCCTTACCGGCGTACTCGGTAATATCGCCCTGGTGATCAAAATTGCCCAAGACAGGCCGGAAATCGTCGAGCACCTGAAGCTTTCGGAAAAAGCCGCCCTTCGTGCCCGCGATCTAACAAAGAAACTGTTGGTGTTTTCCGGTGGAGGCGCACCAACCACAAACATCGTACATCTCCCCGAGAAACTGAAGGAGACGACGGAGTTTGCGCTTTCAGGCAGTAATGTCAAAGCCCTGTTCTTTATGGACGATCCACTCTGGCCTCTTGACATCGACACCACCCATCTCGGACAAGTACTCCAGAACCTCGTGGTGAATGCCAACCAGGCAATGCCCGATGGCGGTACTGTACATATTTCATGTAAAAACAGAGATTTTAGTGGTAGTCATCACCCTCATCTGCCGGCAGGAAAGTATGTCGAGATCACCGTCACTGATTCAGGTTTAGGCATCGATCCGGAACACATCGACAAAATTTTCGATCCTTACTATACAACCAAGGGGTTCTACTCAGAAAAGGGCAGCGGCCTGGGCCTTGCCATCGTCCATTCCATCGTCACGAAGAATGGCGGCAATATCGAGGTCAATTCGACACTCGGCTCCGGAACAACCTTCACACTCCATCTGCCGGCAATGCCTGGTCATCAGCCGAAGCCTGCGGTTACAACAGAAAAGCCAGACCAGAGCGGAAGCGGCTTTATTCTGGTCATGGATGATGAGGAGGTTGTCCGCGAGGTAGCCGAACAGATGCTTACACGTCTTGGATACACGGTCGACACGGTCGAAGACGGCGCTCAGCTTCTCGAAAAATACGATGAAACAGTACGATCCGGCAAGATGGTCGACGCTGTCATTATGGATTTGACCATCCCGGGAGGGATGGGCGGAAAGGAGACAATCCATAAACTGCTCGAACGACACCCCTCAGCGCGTGTTCTTGTGTCAAGTGGATATTCGAGCGATCCGGTGATAGAAAACTATCGTCTCTTTGGTTTTTCCGGCATCATTATCAAACCCTACCAACTTCAGGAACTTGCCGAGGTGGTTGCTCGTGTTGTAGGCGGAAAAGAGCGACCGGATCCTCTCTGTTGATTTTCCCGGAGGTAATGGTGAGAGGGAAACGCTCTCCAGGCTCCCCTCCTTTTTCTCATGCGCTCAGACATATACGCACAGACTCCGAATGCCCTTCAGCTGGCTGATCCGCACTTCTCAGTCGTCCGAAGCGGGAGGGCTCTGGGCTTTTTTTCTGATCTTGAATAGTTGTATTTTACGCTCCTTGCGCAGTTTCAAAAACCAGAGAAAGCGAACGAGAAGGATGTAGGAGAGCAGTGCGGATATGGACGCCACTACCAGAGAGCCGAAGATCAGGGGTAAGAGCATCTCCCGACTGGCCTGGACGAAGACCTTGAGCTGGGCACCAACCTCCCAGAAATCCAGCCTGGCCATTTGACCGGTGATTCTGATAAAATACCCGTAAACCTCTCTCACCGACGGGCCATCGAAGAAAAGACTGCCTACCCAGTAGTTGAAGGTGAAAATCGGCGGCACCGTCAGCGGATTGGTTATCATCACAGAGATCAAGGCTGCCGGTCTGCTCAGCTTAAAAAGGGTCGCCAGGAATATAGCGACGATGATCTGTATACCTACGGTCGGTGTCAGGGCCAGAAAAAGGCCGAGACTGAAGCCGCCGGCAATGGCCTCAGGCGACCCCCGAAATCCCCTGATGAGCCGTAACAGCGGCCGCAGCCGCAGAAAAAGACCTTTCAATGGTACTGATGGTTTTGCATCGGCCATGATAGCACTATCCGCCGTCGGCGGTTACAGGTGAAACAAACCCCGGCGGCTTGACAGCCAGCACGGAAGTATCGATCTGACGAAGCACCGCTTCCGAGGTATTGCCGACAAAAAACCCGGCAAGATCGGTTCTGGCCGCCGTGCCCATGATCACCAGATCCATGCCCTGCTCTTCGACCAGTCCAGCAATCACCTCTTCGGCTTCACCTTCGAGAAAATGGAAGGTGCAACTAATATCGGATATGGCGTTCTTTTCAAGATATTTCTGCACCTTTCGTTGAAAAACAAGCTGGGCAGCGGCAATGTTTTGCCGCTGCTCCTCCACCCATATCTCCACTTGCTCATGATAGTGGGTTGAAAGCTTCTTGGCCAGAGTTTCGCCGTCGAAAACGATCCAGGCGTTGACGATATGGAGGGCTCCGTTTTCTCTGTAGGCCATGGATGAGGCGATCTCCACTATCTGCAAATTGAGTTCATCGAGCTCTTCCTCTTCACCTATGGCTTCGAGCTGCACAGCCGCCAGTATGTTTCTACTTTCCGCGCTATCGTCGGCTTTGACCAACCAGACAGGACAGGGGCATTTACGCAGGAGTTGCAGGTCCGTTGAACCAAAAAGGATCGATGAAAAGCGCTTCTCCTCCCCCACCGCCTTGATGACCAGGTCGCAGTCGCATTTTTGCACGAAGCGTATGATCTCGGCAAAGGGTTTTCCCTGCAGCACTTCGCACCGAATATAGATCTCCTGGCTGAGTTCGAAAAACAGTTTTTCCAGCTCCTGCCGGCGTTCTTCACCGAGCTGCCTGTGCAGCGTAAGCATTTTCTCGTTGAGGGAAGGCAGACGCAGCCCCAGGGTGCTGAACTGCAGTACATCGACCACCGTCAACCTTGCCCGGTTGGCCCGGGCCAGCTTTATGGCCCGCTTGGTTTCGGGGCCTTTCAGATCAGAGCCGTTCAAGACCAGAAGAATGTTTTTAAACCGCCTCATATCTCACCGTTTGCACATTTACTCAATCTCTTGTGTTTCTCGAACATAAGTACGGCCAACACCGCGACAATAGCTGAGGGCATCAATAGCTCTTCAAGGCCGAAGAGCTGCAGACTGACAGAGAGCAGATATACTGATGCTTTTTGCTGGCGTGCCAGGGGCAAAGCAGGTCGGCCCCTTATTTTCCGCCGGGGCCGGACACGGCCAGACAGAGCCAACCGGCCATAAAAAGAAAACCGCCCGCCGGCGTGATATAGCCTGCATCAACGGAGGTGAAGGCCATGATATACAGACTGCCGCTGAAGAGGGCGATACCGGCAAGAAAGCAGAGACCAGCGAGGACGGCCAGTGTAGACGTTGTGTTCTGAAATGCCAGAACGAGGGCCGTACACAGCAGCGCCAGGGAATGAAACATCTGATAGCGCACCCCCTTGTCTATCCATACGGTCTGAACCTCATCAAAGGCCTGGGAGTGTGCACCCACCGCCCCCATGACCACGGCGAGTGCGGCCAGAATGGAACCTGCGGAAAAAAAGAGACGGGCCATGAACTCCTCCTCGCAATAATCTATCTGATTACCCCTGAAACGCAGCCTCGCCAATTATGAAAAGAGCACCCCTGTTTCAGAGGGAGTTGCTGAGAATATGGAGTTATCAAAATAATTTGTTTGCAGTGTCCGTGTTTTACGGTAATGTGAGGCCACATTCCGGCCTCTGTCAACAGCTGTTGCCGGCAGCCGCTGGTTTCGTCTTTACCTGATTAGCGCTCAATTCTCAAGCGAACAGGCGCAGAGGCAAATGTTTCAGCGGAGACCGGCCATTTTGTCACTCCCTCTCTCCTGAACAGTAGTGGTAATCATTATCTTTTCAACCTCTTTTCCGAATCTCACAGCAGAAGGAGGAAGAACATGCCGGAGAAAGCCTTTCAAGACTATTATCCCGAATCCTACAGCCACTGCTACGGCTGCGGCAATAAAAACGAGCACGGTCTGCAGGTCAAAAGCTATTGGGACGGGGATGAAGCGGTTGCCCACTTCACACCGGAAAAGCATCATCTGGCCTTTCCCGGCTATGTCTACGGTGGTCTAATCGCCTCGATAATCGACTGCCACTCCACGGGCACCGCCGCCGCTGCCAGCTACCGGCGGGAAGGCCGCACCATGGACACCCTGCCGCCCTTCCGCTTTGTCACCGCATCTCTGCAGGTCGATTATCTGCTGCCGACGCCGCTGGGCCCACAACTGCATCTGCGCTCGAGAGTCGTCGAAATCAAGGAGCGCAAAGTCGTGGTCGAAACCGATCTGATCGTTGAAGGAAAGAAGACGGCCAGGGGCAGGGTGGTCGCTGTCCAGTTGCCCGATCATCTGGCCCCGGAGTAGTTTTTCCGGGGCTAAGACATGGGAACAGCAGCCGCAGTCTTCTGTAGACGGTCAACCGTGGATAGCACCGTCGCCGAGGCTGAGCGCCGCCTCCCGCAGGGCTTCAGACAGGGTCGGGTGGGCATGGCTGATGCGTCCCAGATCCTCGCTGCTGGCAGCGAATTCGATGGCGGCAACGGCTTCGGCCAGCAGGTCGCCGGCCTGGGCGGCAATTATGTGGACGCCGAGGATGCGGTCGGTTTCCCGGTGGGCTACGATCTTGACCATTCCCTCGGTTTCGTCAAGAGCCAGGGCCCGGCCGTTGCCCTTGAAATAGCTCACCCCTGTCTTCACCGGTATCTCCTTCTCGGCACACTCTTCTTCACTGAGACCAACGGTGGCTATTTCCGGATGGGTGTAGACGATGGCCGGAATGGCCCGATAATTGACATGGCCGTATCCCCGAACCAGCTGCTCGACGCAGGCCACGGCTTCATCCGATGCCTTATGGGCGAGCATGGCCCCGCCAATGACGTCACCTACGGCATAGACTCCGGCAAGGGAAGTCTGCCAGGTTGAGTCCACTTGAATAAATCCCCGACCGTCAACCTCCCCGTCCAGTTCGGTAAACCCCAGACCGTCGAGGCAGGGCGCTCTGCCGGCGGCGAGCAATACTTTGTCGGCCGTCAGCGATTCCTGACCGGCTATGTCGATACGACACCGGCCCCCTTCCTCCTTCACCGCTTCTATCTTGGCGCCGAGATGAAACTTCATGCCCTGCTTTTTGAAAAAGCGCAGGCCCATCTTGGCAATCTTTTTATCCAGCGTCGGCAGGATGCGATCGAAGTACTCGACCACGGTCACCTCGGCCCCCAGCCTTAGCCAGACCGAGCCCAGCTCCAGCCCAATGGCCCCGGCGCCGATCACCAGCAGATGGTCGGGCACGGCGTCCAGCTCCAGCGCCCCGGTGGAGGAAATGACAGACTTCCCGTCTATCTTCACTCCCGGAATCTCCGCTGCGCGGCTGCCGGTGGCCACCAGGATGTTTTCGGCTTCCACCACAGTGCGATCGCCGTTTTCGATTTCAACCCGGCCTTCTCCCAGAAGTCTGGCCGTTCCAGTAAGGCGCTCTATTGTATTTTTCTTGAAAAGGTGTTCGAGCCCCTTAGTCTGAGTGGCGACGATGGCGTTCTTGCGCTCCATCATCCGCGAAAGATCAAAGCTGATCTCCTCCAGATCTATACCGTGGACGGCCATATCCTGGGTGCACTGATGATATTTCCAGGTCGATTCGAGCAGGGCCTTGCTGGGAATGCAGCCGACGTTGAGGCAGGTTCCTCCGAGGGCATGGCGTTTGTCGACGCAGGCGGTCTTCAGCCCCAGCTGGGCGGCACGAATGGCTGCAACATAGCCGCCCGGCCCGGCGCCTATCACCAAAAGATCATAATTTTTTTGCCCTGCCATATTTATATCTCCAGAAGAAGTTTCTGCGGGTTTTCTATCCGCTCCTTAATGCCTCTGAGAAAAGTCACCGCCTCCCGACCGTCGATGATGCGGTGGTCGTAGGTCAAAGCCAGATACATCATCGGCCGTATAACGACCTCGCCGTCGATGGCCACCGGTCTGTCCTGGATGGCATGCAGCCCGAGAATGGCGCTTTGCGGAGGGTTGACGATGGGCGTCGACAGCAGGGAGCCGTAAACGCCGCCGTTGCTGATGGTAAACGAGCCTCCACTGAGTTCGTCCATGCTCAGCTTGTTGGCCTGGGCCCTCTCGGCGAAATCGCCTATCTGCTGCTCAATGCCGGCAAAACTCATGGTTTCGGCCCGTCGCAGCACCGGCACCACCAGTCCCTTGCCGCCGCCGATGGCCACACCGATGTCACAGCTGCGGCGATAGACAATCTCGTTGCCCTCGATCCTGGCATTGACCACGGGAAAATCCAGCAAGGCGGCAACCGAGGCCTTGATAAAAAAGGACATGAAGCCGAGACGTATGCCGTATTTCTCATTAAAATCCTTGCCGAACTGGCTGCGGAACCGCTTCACCTCCGACATATCCGCCTCGTTGAAGGTGGTGAGCAGGGCCATATTCTGCTTGGCCTCGAGCAGTCGTGAAGCGATCGTACGGCGAATGGGCGTCATGGCCACCCGCTCTTCCTCTTCCTGGCCGTCGTTGCCCTGAGGTGTTTTCGCAGACGGCGGCTGCTCCTTCTTTTCTTGCGGTGCCTTCGATTTTTCCACCGCCTTCAACGCATCTTCCTTGAGAACCCTGCCGCCGGGGCCCGTACCCTCGACACCGTCGGCATCTATGCCCAGCTCCCCTAAGATACGGGCAGCGGCCGGCATGACCATGTTGTTGTCGGCCAGTTCTTCTGTCTCTTCCGCCTCGGTCGTGGCGGTATCAGTATCCTCAGAAGCCCGCGTCGTCGTCTTTGCAACGCGTTCTTTGCTCTTGCCGGCAGGAGCTTCGGATTCTGTTTTCTCGCCCGCACCGCCACCGTCGCTTTCGGCTTCTTCCTTTTCCGTGTCCAGTCGGCCCACCACTTCGCCTATGGCCGCCGGCTCCCCCTGTTTCTTGATAATCTCAACCAGCACGCCGGCCTGGGGAGAAGGAATCTCCACCGTCGCCTTGTCGGAATCGACGGCCACGAGATCATCGTCGACATTTACCCAGTCACCGACCTCTACCAGCCATTCGCCGATTTCCACTTCGTTTATCGATTCTCCTAAGTCAGGCACCTTGATTTCAACGATCATGTGTTCTCCCAGTTGCTAGTCAAACGCTGAGTTCAACAGTTGTCGGTAGATATCTATCAATTCACAGTTTTAAAAAAAAACCTGACTACCCCTGAAACTCAGCCCGGCCAATTATGGGAAGACAGGGGTGCTCTTTTCACGGGCGTACCGGGAAAAGAGTATCCCTGTCTCAGACCGATTTGCTGAGAATACGGGGTAATCAAAAAAAAATTCTCGCTCCCCTGCATACTCTGCAGGATACGCTGCCGGCTTGAAGCCACCGGCCTGCACCTGAGCTCAGGATTCAAAAACTTCGGTGAACAGCAGCGACTGCTCCAGTTTATGGCTCGCAGCCGAACCCGTCGCCGGGGTGGCCGACCTCGGCCGTCCTACTTTTCCAAAAGACCAGCTGCCAGCCAGCACATCACCAAAGCGCAGCCGCATATAGGAATAGGCTCCCATGTTCAGCGGCTCCTCCTGAACCCAGAGCAGGGGAATATTCTTCGGATACGGCTCCAGGGAAGAGACCAGGGTCTCACTGGCCAGCGGATAAAGCTGTTCGACGCGGATGATGGCAACGGTGTCGTCGAGGTTTCTCTCCCGCCTCTCCCTGACCAGATCGTAGTAAATCTTACCGGTGCACAGCAGAATCTTCCTAACATCGTTACCGTTAACCTCTTCATCGCCTATAATCTTGCGAAAGCCACCTTCGGTAAGACTCTCCAGCGGGGATACCGCCTCGGGATGCCGGAGCAGATTCTTGGGGGACATGACAATCAGCGGCTTACGGATACGACGCATGACCTGTCTTCTGAGAAGATGAAAAAACTGCGCCGGCTCCGTCGGATTGACCACCTGGTAATTATCCGTGGCGGTATTGGCGAGATACCTCTCCAGCCGGGCCGAAGCATGCTCGGGCCCCGTTCCTTCCAGGCCGTGCGGCAGCAGCAGGATAAGACCGGAAAGCAGGTTCCACTTTGTTTCGGCCGAACTGATGAACTGATCTATATAGACCTGGGCGACGTTGGCGAAGTCACCAAACTGCGCCTCCCACACCGTCAGCGACTCTGGATAGGCGGTAGAATAACCGTATTCGAAGCCGAGAACGGCACCTTCGGTCAAGGGAGAGTTGACAATATCGATTCTGGCCTGCGATTCGCTGATATTGGCCAGAGGCATGTAACTTGAACCGTTTTTAACGTCATGGAGAACGCTGTGCCGGTGGCTGAAGGTTCCCCTCTGGCTGTCCTGGCCGCAGAGCCGCACCGGAACCTGATCGCTGACCAGGGTGGCATAGGCAAGCAGCTCGGCCGCCCCCCAGTCCAGCGGAACTTCACCCTTGTACATCTTGTCTCGCGTTTTGAGCAACTTGACAATCTTCCTGTGGGCAGTGAAGGTCTCGGGGACATTGACCAGCGTGCTTCCCAACTTCTGCAGGCGCTCACGAAAGACGCCGGTCTTCACCTCCGCCACCCTGTCGTCCTCGCCGCCGACATACGGTCCATGAACAGGGGTGAAAAGGCTCGGCGGGGTTGAGCCGTTGTCGGCCGGATCGTCGAGTTTGCCGTACTCCTCCTCGTAATACTGCTCCCGGGATTTGCGTATGACATCCGCCTCCTCTTCCTCCAGCTCGCCCTGGGATACTAGATGCTGGGTATAGCTCTCGCGCACCGTCGGTCTCCTGTCTATCTCCTGATACATGACCGGCTGGGTAAAGCGTGGTTCATCACCCTCGTTATGCCCTTTTCGGCGGTAGCAGTACATGTCTATGACCACGTCGCGTCCGAACTCCTGGCGGAAGTCGAGGGATACATCCAGACACTGGGCGACTGCGTGGGGAACCTCGCCGTTGACATGAAAAATAGGAGACTGCAGCATCTTGACAACATCGCTGGCGTAGGCAGTGGAACGGGCCTCAGCCGGCAGGGTGGTAAAGCCGATCTGGTTGTTGACGACGATATGGAGGGTACCGCCGACGGAAAAATTTTCCAGACCGCTGAGATTGAGGGTTTCCTGGACGATTCCCTCGCCGGCCATGGAGGCGTCGCCGTGTATGAGGATGAGCAGTCCCTTGCCCCGTCCCTTGTCTCCCCGCCGGATCTGGCGTGCCCGCAGGGCACCCTGGGCCACGGGACCGACGAACTCGAGATGACTGGGGTTAAAGCTCAAATCGAGGACGACCTTCTTGCCGTCCTTGGTACTGTACTCACGGTGGTAGCCCTTGTGATATTTGACATCTCCCCGGCCGATATTGAACTCGGCATAAGAATCCTGAAACTCCTCGAAAATAGTTCGCGGATATTTTCCCATTATATTGGCGAGCACGTTGAGCCTTCCCCGGTGAGGCATACCGATGACGATGTTGTCAATGCCGTTTTCAGCGGCCTTTTCAATTACCTGGTCAAGCAGGGGAATGAGTGTTTCCGCACCCTCAAGGGAAAAAGACTTGGCGCCGACGAACTTCTTCTGGATAAACTGCTCGAAGACGACGGCATCGGTCAAACGTTCGAGGATGCGTACCTGCTGCTCCTTGGAGAGAACAATTGTATTGCGGCTCGCCTCCATCCGTTTCTGCAGCCACTCTCGTTCATGGAGGGCGTCTATGTGCATGAACTGTACGCCGATGGAACCGGTGTAGGTTTGTTTGAGAATGGTAAGAATTTCCCTGAGCGGCATGGCCTCGTGGCCGGAGATGTGACCGAAATTAAAGAGCAGATCGAGATCCTCGTCGGAAAGCCCGTAGTATTCGGGATCGAGTTCAGCAAAGGTGGTGCGCGGACTGCGCAGGGGATTCCAGTCGGCAAGCAGGTGACCGCGAACCCGATAGTTTCTTACCAGCAGGCTGACATTATACTGGAGAAAGGACATCGCCTCGGCCCGGCCGCATCCGGCACACGCCCGGCCGCCCGGACCGAACCCCTGTCTAAGCTGCTGCCGACCCTTGCTTGTGCCTGCCGGAGGTTTTGAGGGCATGGCTGCATTCTCGTCTGTGCCGACGTCGGCAAAGTACGAGCGCCAGCTCCGGGAAAGGCTTCCGGGATCCTTCTGATAGCGGCGCCACATTTCCTCAATATAGGCTATATTCTCCAAGTGAGGGATTTCACTATTCATCTGCTTGCTCTCTTTTTGACTGCATTCTCAGACGCTCCCCGGCGCAAGCCCGCGCGCAACTCCACAGTAAACCAAAGATTTCAACTCTTTGGTCGGGAAGCGGCAGTGGTTTGTAAACTCTCTCTATTCCGACACTATGGTATTGTAGTTGTTTTTTCCATACATTTCCAGTTACTCTTGGCAGATAGCCGGGATATTTCGCCGGCGCACCGGGGGTCGCCTGCAAAGTCACGTTCCTCTTCGGCCTCCACCGCTCACTCCGTGAACAGTACTTTTCTTATATTACGCATATCTGATGCGAGCCTTGAACATGAACTTTTATGAACGGGGATACTGCGTGCGTTCCCAGCCGGTTGTGACAGGCGGCGCCATATTCCCTGCCGACAAAGCAGTCGATCTCGGTGACCGGCTGGCAGCACCGGGATTCGTCGACCTGCACTCCGACGCTGGGAAGAGTGAAATTGAACCACGCCTGGCGCCATTTGCGGGTTTATTGACATTATTGCCCGTCTGTTTACAGTTTCAAAAAGAATACCACGGCCCAGCTGCAGACTCACTGCAGAGCGGGGCGGTGGCGCCGATCCGGGATCGCCGGTATCGACGATATCATTCTTATAGGCAAAGGAGAACTATAATGGCTCATACATGTAATAGCTGCGGCGCCGTAGCCGATGATCCCGGTCATCTCTGCGACCCGACACAAGAAGTTCTCTCCTGTGAATACTGCGGAGCTGACGATGTGGGTGTCAACCATGTCTGCCAAGAAAAACTGACGGCAATGAAATACTCCTGCAGTTCCTGTGGCAAGATGGCGCCTGATCAAAGCAGGCTCTGCAGTCCCGAGGAGATAAAATAGACATCGTAAACAGACTCCCGGGCCTCTCCAGGGCTCCGGGGGTTCTCATGTTCGATGCACGTAGCCTGGCGCATAGCCGTGATACGCAACCACCATTTCCGCTGCTTCCTCCGCCTTATCAACCGCTGTTCTTCCACGGTTCTTCTGTTTACCGGTAATCTGAGCTTCAGAGCATTATCTTTTCTCATTTTTCGTGAGTTTCAGCCAATTTCATACTGGTGTTCTGGAGGTGCGCTACTCCCTCACCTCCGAAGCTATACGCACACAGGCATCGCATAGCAAGGCGTAGACGACGTCAAGCTGCATGGTCTCGCCCACCGAACTGTCGAAAAGCAGCTTTGCCTCTGCCGGAAAATCCTCGTCGCCCCTCCAGTAGAGCAAAGCAATTGTCACCGAGCCGACGACGTCGAACGAAAAGGAGCAGTCGGCCATATCCAGGGAAACAGCCCCCATGGCCTGGCATTTTTGCCGCAGCTCGTCGATATTATCACCGAATCTTTGCACAATCAGCTCGGTGGGGATGGCATGCGGTCCTCGAAAAAAGGTGGTGCCGCCGGTGAGATCCTTTTCCGAAATCCACCGTCCCGTGGTTTGCCGCCGTTTCTCCGCCAGCAGGTAGTTGATCAGAAAGATGGGGAAGTACTCATGGGTCCCGCGCTTTTCCACAGGCCATATCTGCCGCCTGTGCGGCCATACGGTGTACGGGGTACCCCAGACGGTGACGGTATAGCTTTTGTCGTCGTCGTTAAAGCGGCAGACCGGTGGCATCACCACCTCCTGCGGCCGCCTCCCTTCCAGCTGGGCATAGAGCCTGGGATCAACCAGCGGTGCCATTTGTTCGATTCTTTCCATGGGGATCGCCTCGTCAATTCAAAGAATCAGAGTGGGGATAAACCGGTACAGCCCCCTGGTTTTGCGGCACTGCCAAAGGCTGCACAGCGGTTTCCCTCAATTATTTTCCTTGCATCTTTTGCTATCTTTATCTAGTCTTTCGTATTCGAAAGTTGAGCAGAGACAAGCATATCCGGACATCCGAGCATGCCCAGGAGTTCCCGGACACCGCCATGGGGCTCGGAGCCACAGCAAGGACACAGTACCGATGCTTGCCTGCTTCCGTGCATATCATTGCAGGAAATCATCCATACAGAGTACTGTCTGTTTACCACACACCGCCAGCTACGCAAAAGAAAAACCTATCATTACGGGGGGAAAAAGGAATGAAACGAATTCTAACGGCGCTGTTTCTTTGTCTGATGGCCACACATCTGTCGGCGGCCGAACCTGTCAAAATCGGCATGATTACCACTCTCTCCACCAAGGCCGGCTATCTGGGAGAGGACATCCGCGACGGCTTCAAACTGGCCATCGCCCAGGAGAACGGCACCTTGGGCGGCATACCGGTGGAGCTGATGGTTGAGGACGACGGCAGAAAACCCGGCAAGGGCAAGCAGATCGCCGAGCGCTTCATTGAAAAGGACGGCGCCAAAATCCTCACAGGCATTGTTTTCTCCAACGTTGCCATGGCCGTAGTCCCCAAGGTGGTTCGTGAAGGAACCGTCTACTTGAGCGCCAACGCCGCGCCCTCGAAGCTTGCAGGTAAGGGGTGCAGCCCCAATTATTTCAGCGTCTCCTACCAAAACGACAACCTCGACGAGGTGGTCGGACAGTATGTCACCGATGCCGGTCACAAAAGCGTCTATCTCATCGCTCCCAACTATCCCGCCGGCAAGGACCATCTCGCCGGCTTCAAACGCTATTATACAGGCGAAATCAAGGGTGAGGTCTACACCAAACTCGGCCAATCCGACTATGCCGCGGAAATAGCGACGCTGAGGGCGACAGCACCGGAGGCGGTCTTCTTCTTTTTACCAGGCGGCATGGGCATCAATTTTCTCAAGCAGTATTCTCAGGCCGGTCTTAAAGGCGACATTCCCGTCTATGGCCCGGCCTTTTCCTTTGACGAGCGCATCCTCAACGCGGTAGGGCCAGCCGCCGAAGGGGTCAAAAACGGGTCGCAATGGACCCACGACCTCGACAATGCAGCCAACCGTCAATTTGTCGCTGCCTATCAGGAGGCCTACGGCCGTATGCCCACCCTCTATGCCGCCCAGGGCTACGACACCGCCAGGCTCATCGCCGCCGCCCTCAAGGCGGTGGGCGGCAAGCTGAGCGACCTCGATGCCTTTAAAGTCGAACTGCGCAAGGCCGATTTCGATTCGGTACGGGGCAATTTCAGCTTCGGCACAAACCAGCATCCCGTCCAGGATGTGTATATACGCGAAGTGGTCAAAACCACCGAAGGCTATACCAACAGAACCGTTGAAAAGGTTTTTGCCAATCATATCGATGCCTATGCCGACCAATGCTCCATGAAATAACGGGCTGCCCCCGAATATTTCCTGAAAAGATGGACGATTCCTCAACACTTATGATGGACATCAAACAGTTAAAAGCGTTTTTAAGAAGAGCATGAGTGCACCAGACGCCCACCGCCACGTCAAAGGGGCCCGCCGCGGCCCCTTGCCGCCATGCTTTTAGTTATTGAACAGATTCTCAACGGCCTGCAGCTGGGCATCACCCTCTTTCTGATGTCGGCCGGGCTGACGCTGATTTTTGGCATCATGCAGGTCATCAATCTGGCCCACGGGTCGTTTTATATGATCGGCGCCTATGTCTGCGCCACCGTTGCCGCCAGCAGCGGCTCCTTTCTTCTGGGAATGGCAGCGGCTCTTGCCGCGGCGGCCTGCTGCGGCATGCTGGTCGAGTTCGTGGTGCTGCGCCGGCTCTACGGTCGCGAGCATCTCGACCAGGTTCTGGCCACCTTCGGGCTGATCATGTTCTTCAACGAGCTTACCAGGATTATCTGGGGCCGCCAGCCGCTCTATCTCGATGTGCCCCCCTGGCTGGGCGGCAGCATCGAGCTGCTGCCAGGCCTCATCTACCCGCTTTACCGCCTCGCCGTCATAGGCGTTGGAGTTTTCGTCGCCCTGGCCCTGTGGTTTATGTTTTCAAGGACCCGGCTGGGCATGCAGATCCGCGCCGGCGCCTCAAACCGCGACATGACAGCGGCACTCGGGGTCAATATACGCCTGCTCTATACCCTGGTATTCGGCCTCGGCACACTCCTGGCCGGCCTGGCTGGCGTCATGGCCGGCCCGATTCTGGCGGTGGAATCCGGCATGGGCGAGTCCATTCTCATCCTTACCTTCGTGGTCATCGTTATCGGCGGCATCGGTTCCATTCGCGGCGCCGTCGCCGGCGCCCTGCTGGTCGGCATGGTCGACACCCTGGGCCGCGCCTTCCTGCCGACCCTCTTTCGACTGCTCTTCGACAGAGCCACAGCCGACGCTGCTGCCGCCTCGCTTGCCTCCATGGCCATTTATATTCTCATGGCCGTCATACTCGTCTGGAAACCCAAGGGGCTGTTCCCCGCCCACGGCTGATGAACCCGCAATCACGAAAAATAGCGGTCATCACCGCCGGCGCGCTCCTTCTCCTCCTCCTGCCGCCGCTGACGATTCTGGCGGGCCAGGGCTACTTTATCTCGTTGTTCAGCAGAATACTCATCTACGCCCTGGCCGCCGTCAGCCTCGACCTGCTGCTGGGCTACGGCGGCATGATCAGTCTCGGGCATGCCGCCTATGTCGGCATCGGCGCCTATGTGGTCGGTATTTTCTTTTTTCACGCTGCCGAGACCACGCCGCTGCTGACCATTCCCTTCGTCCTCCAGGGCAGTGACAACGGCCTTCTGGTTCTACCTGCGGCTATGCTGGTCTCGGCCGCCTTTGCCCTGGTCATCGGCGCTTTATGCCTGCGCACCAAGGGAATGCACTTTATCATGATCACCTTGGCCTTTGCCCAGATGATCTATTATTTTTTCGTTTCCCTGGAAAAATATGGCGGCGACGACGGCCTCTCGCTCTACTCCCGTTCTTCTCTGCCGCTGATCGACCTTGGCGACGATACCCACTTCTACTATTTCTGTCTGTCGCTGCTTTGTTCTTTTCTTTTTCTGGCCCAGAAACTGGTGCACTCACGTTTCGGCCTGGTTATCCGCGGGGGCAGGGACAACGAGCGCAGGCTCAATGCCCTGGGCATCCACTCATTTTCGTACAAACTCGCCTGTTTCGTCATTGCCGGCGCCGGTGCCGGTCTGGCCGGAGCCCTTCTCGCCAACCAGACAGAATACGTCTCTCCCGGCCTGATGCACTGGACGCTTTCGGGTGAACTGATGGTCATGGTCCTGCTCGGCGGCCTCGGCACCCTCTATGGTCCGGTGCTGGGGGCAGCCGTTTTTCTCCTGATGGAAGAGATGCTGGCCATCTATACCGAACACTGGATGGTCTACATGGGCCCCTTTCTCATACTGGTGGTACTTTTCGCCAAACGGGGACTTTTTGGTCTGATCGTGGGGGAAAAAGGCGGTCATGACTGAAAACATTCTCCAGGTACGCAATCTCAGCAAACGCTACGGTGCCCTCTGGGCCACCAGGGATCTCAGCTTTACTGTCAGACGCGGTCACATTCACGCGGTCATCGGCCCCAACGGCGCCGGCAAGACCACTCTCGTCAACCAGCTCACCGGCGACATCATCGCCGACAGCGGCAGCATTCTCTTCAAAAAGCAGGATATCACCCGCATGCCCGATTATCGTCGGGCGCGGCTGGGCATCGCCAGGTCGTTCCAGATCACCCATATCTTTGAAAACCTCAGCGTCGCCGAAAATATGGCCCTTTCCATATGCGCCCATAACGGGCACAATTTTCGCTTCTGGCGCAACAGCCTCAAGAGTCAGGCCGTTCGCCGCAGGCTTCCCCAGGCTCTGGCAGCTGTGGATCTCGAGCACCGCGCCGATATGCCGGCCAGAGTTCTCTCCCACGGCGAAAAGCGCCAGCTCGAAGTCGGCATGGCGCTCACCGGTGAACCGGAGCTGCTCATCCTCGACGAGCCCATGGCCGGCATGGGGCCCGGGGGTACGGTGGAGCTGTCCAAACTTATCAACAAACTCAAAGGCGGGGTTACCATCCTGCTGGTGGAACACGACATGGACGTGGTCTTTTCCCTGGCCGATATGATCACCGTTTTGGTCTACGGAAAGAATCTGCTCACCGGCGAACCTGAGCGGGTACGCGACGATGCCGAAGTCCGCGCCGCCTACCTGGGAGATGGTAAATGATGCTCAGTGTCAATGCCATAGAAACCTTCTACGGTCAGAGTCAGGCGCTTTTCGGGGCAACACTCGATATCGCCGAAGCCGAGGTGGTCACCCTTCTCGGCAGAAACGGCATGGGCAAAAGCACCACCATCCGCTCCATCATGGGCCTCACCCCCATACGCCGGGGAAGAATCACCTTCGACGGCAAAGAGATTCACCGACTGCCGAGCTACGCCATTGCCCGCCAGGGCCTGGGACTTGTTCCCGAAGGCAGACAGGTCTTTGCCAACCTTACCGTCCGCGAGAATATTCTCGTCACTGCCGCCAATTACACCAAACGGCCATCCCCCTATGTCATCGACGATATTCTCTCTATCTTTCCTCGTCTGGGCGACAGGCTCAACCATTTCGGCAACCAGCTCTCGGGCGGCGAACAACAGATGCTCGCCATCGGCAGGGCCCTGATGATCAACCCCAGACTGCTTATCCTCGACGAAGCCACCGAAGGCCTGGCACCGCTGGTCCGCCAGGAAATATGGCGTGGCCTCACCATACTCAAGAACAAAGGTCTGGCTATTCTCGTGGTTGATAAAAACATCAAGGCCCTGATGAAAATCGCCAGACGTCATTATATTATGGAAAAAGGCGAGATTGTCTGGAACGGTACCACCGAGGAGCTGGAGAACGATCCGCAAATCCAGTCACGGTATCTGGGGGTGTAGTAACCCTCTTTCGACGGTTCCTCTCTTGGAAGTACCGGTGAAAAGATA
>JGI12210J13797_10167124_pt1 | contig 33831 bp, 17 predicted proteins | sample ElkSlonscriptome_3_FD_13797 | JGI IMG/M metagenome (IMG submission 13797) | reverse complement strand
TTGGGTGTATTGTTCAATGTCTTGCTGACGCGAGGTGATGGTCTGGCGCAATTCCTGGAGGCGAGCTGCCATCGGCTGTCGCTGTCGCACCAGGGCGTCGCGACGTTGTTGTTCGGTCGTCACTTTGATTCGAAGTTCATTCAACATTTCCACCAGCTCCTGCTCGTTGCGGGCGAGATCTTCGGCATGTTGACTTCGTTCGTTTCGGCGCGAATGCAGCCCGTCCAACTCTTCCTTACGGGCTTCAATGAGCGATTCGAATTCCGTGATCTTGCTCTGGGCGGCTTCGGTCTGTTTGGTCACGTTTTCCAGTTCCCACCGGACCGAATTCAGTTTGCCGCCGGTTTCCTGCACTTCTTTTTCCAGAAGCTGTAGCTGGCCCTGCAAGGTAGAGACCGAGACCTGCGCGGTTTGGGCGGCTTCTCGCGATTCCGAGACTTTGGTCCCGGCCATTTCCAATTGTAATTCAGCTTCCTGCCGTCGTTGATCGAGCTCGGCGATCTGGTTTTGCGCGGAGGACTGGGCGGCTTCCAAGTCACGGATCTCGGCTTTGCGGCGCAGGATCGAATTGGCGCCTTCCTGCACCGGCCCGGCGGTCACCAGGCCATGCTCGTCGAATAATTCACCGGAGAGCGTCGCCACGGTGATGGAACCGAATTCTTTTCGCAACCGAAGCGCGGTGGCTGTGTCGGGCACGACGAGGCAACGATGTAACAGTTGATGAATGAGCGGGGTGACCGAGCCGTTGGACTTGACCAAATCGGCCGCCCAGGCAGTGGCGCCTTCGGGCAACGTCTCCATCTGCAATTCCCCATGCTGCGGCAGCCATTCCAGCGCCGAGAAAATGGCGCGGCTCGATTTACCATTCTTCAATTCCGTCAGAAAATGTTCAGCCACGGAAGCGTCGCGAACAATCACGGCGTGCAGATGTTGGCCGAGCAGGGCCTCAATGGCCGTGATGTGATCCGGCGCCACTTCGACCTGGCCGGCTAGCGCGCCAAGAATCGCTGTTTTGAGATCATCCGTCAGACCAATGCCTTTTAACAAAGCCTGAGCGCCTTCGGAGAGACCGGCGCCTTCTTCGTTTAACTCGCGTAAGACTCGCAATTGCGCATCGACGCCGGAGAGATGGGAGCGCACCTGCTGGAGTTCGGAATCGAGGGCGCCGAGTTCCTTCTGCCGGGCGACCTGTTCGGCTTCAGCTTCGCTCAACGTTTCGCGGGCGGTTTGAAGGGTGGTGCGGCCTTGCTCCAGGTTCTGGTTCACTTCCTCGGCCTGCTGCCGGACGGCGTTGTGATTGTCTTCGATCTGGGCGAGCGCGTTCCGCAGCAGCCCAGCCCGGGTATCGCCAGCTTCCCGTTGGTTCGATGCGGCGTTCATCTCCGAATGCAGGGAGGCGAGGGTGGATTCGAGCTGGCTCAGTTGGTTTTGTAACTGGCGCAATTCGTTTTCGGTCGACTCCCGTTGCTGACGCACTTCGGAGGTGCGGGCGTTCTGGACTTGGAGTTCTTCCTCTTCCGCTTTCAACGAACTAATGGTCGATTCAATCTGTTGATCTGCATCAGCGAGTTGGTCTTCATGGGAGTGAAGGCGTTGCTCGGCTTCCGTCAGATCTACCCGATGTTTCTCGATCAGTTGTTCAGCTTCCTGGATCCGTTCCGTGCTGAATTCGATCCGGTGCCGGGCGGAAGAGGCGCGGCTCCGAATTTCTTCAGCTTGGGTGCGGGCCAAGGTGAGCTGCTCCTCGACTGCCGTCAGCTCGGCGCGCGATTCGTTGAGGTTGGTTTCATGTTTGGCGGCGAGCCCTTCATACTCGGCTTGCCGGGCAGCCAACGCCTCGGCGTTCGCTCGTGATTGCTCCATTTCTTCGGCCAATGCGGTGTAACGATGGTGCGAGAGATGGGTGTCGAGCACCTTGATATCCCGCATGAACCCCTGATAACGACGCGCTTTGGCTGCCTGCCGTTGCAAGGAACCGATCTGCCGTTTCACCTCTTTGATGATGTCGGCCAGCCGAACCAGGTTCGCTTCGGTATATTCCAATTTCCGCAGGGCCTCTTTCTTCTGTGCTTTGTATCGGGTGATGCCGGCGGCTTCCTCGAAGACCGCGCGCCGTTCTTCAGGCCGCGAACTCAGAATCTGGTCGATCTTGCCTTGTTCCATAATGGAATAGGCGCTCCGGCCGATCCCGGTATCCATGAAAAGCTGGTGAATATCCCGCAACCGGCTCGGCGTCTTATTGATGAAATATTCCGAACGGCCATCCCGAAAAATGCGGCGGGTGATGCAGACCTCGTGATATTCCAGGCCGAGTTCCTGTTCGCACTCGGCGAAGGTGAGGGAGACTTCCCCCATGCCGACCGGTTGCTTGCTGTCGGTGCCGCTAAAAATGACGTCGGACATTTCGCCGCCGCGCAGGGCTTTGGCCGATTGTTCGCCGAGCACCCAACGGATGGCGTCGAGGACGTTGGATTTGCCGCAACCGTTGGGTCCGACCACAGCGGTGACCCCGCGGTGAAAGGTGAGAACGGTGCGATGAGCGAAGGATTTAAAGCCAAAAAGTTCGAGAGATTTTAGATACATGAGCCGATAGATTCGATTGGGGCGAATGTAGGAAGCTCACGGGGCATCAACAAGCGAAAACACAACAGATAGGTGCGATTGTGAATAACTTGCACTAGATGTTGTGGTCGCCGGCGTTACGCCAAGGCTTGCCACAAGATCTGCGCAGGGTGCAAGGCGGTCCGGCCTGTCCCATCATGGATCTGATGTCGGCAACTGGTGCCCGGCGCCGCAATCAGCACCTCTTTTGGCTGTTGACGCACGGTGGGGAACAGGACCAGCTCGCCGACCTGCATCGAGAGCGCGTAGTGCTCCGACTCATAACCGAAGGAACCCGCCATGCCGCAACAACCCGATGGAATTAGCTCCACCTGGTAATGAACGGGCAATTCCAGCGCCCGGACGGTCGGGGTCAATGAGGACAAGGCTTTTTGATGGCAATGACCATGTAGCTTGATCTTGCGCGGAGCCGAATGGAACGCCTCTGGCCTGATCCGGCCCGCATCGATCTCGCGCGCGATGAATTCTTCGAACAAGAACGTTTGCTTGGCTAACGCTCGGGCTTTTCTCTGGCGTGGGCCGCGCAGAAGATCGGGATACTCATCGCGGAACGAGAGTAGCGCGGAAGGTTCCAGACCAATCAACGGGGTTTGCTCGGAAACGAGGTCGGCGAGGCGATCGACATTCTGTTTGGCGAACCGCCGGGCTTTCCGCAGCAGCCCCTTCGACATGGCTGCGCGGCCACTCTCGCCATGGAGCGGGATGATTACTTCGTAACCTAATTGCTCGAGCAGCTCGATGGCAGCCATCCCGACCGGGACATCATGGAAATTGGTGAATTCGTCACAAAACAGGTAAACGCGGCCGTTGGGCGACAACCCTTGACGAGGCGTCCTTTTACGAAACCAGCTCTCGACGGTCGTGCTGTGGAGCAGGGGGATCGTCCGATCTGGATGAAACCCAACCACTTGGTTCGCGAGACGCCGCAAGGGCGGGGTACCGTAAATAAAATTCCAGAGCGCCGGGGCGAGCGAGGCTAACCGGCTTGCCAACCCGAATTCCGAAATTAGGCGCGCGCGAAACGGCACTCCGTGCGTGTCCTGATACTGTTGTTGGAATTCCGCCTTCATCTTGCCGATATCCACATTGGACGGACACTCGCTCTTGCAGCCCTTGCAGGAGAGGCAAAGGTCCATCACCTCCTTGATTTCATCGCTGGCAAAGGGCTGACGGGGATCAATCGGGTGCGTCAACATCTGGCGCAGGATATTCGCCCGCGCCCGTGTGGTATCTTTCTCATTGCGGGTCGCCATGTAACTCGGACACATCGTGCCACCCATTAAATGCGACTTCCGGCAATCCCCTGAGCCGTTGCATTTTTCGGCGGCGCGCACGATGCCGAGGACCTCCGAAAAATCGAGCACCGTCTCGTATTCAGGAGTGGGATCGGCGGGGCCATGCCGCAGATGCGAATCCATCGGAGGCGTATCGATGATCTTGCCGGGATTGAAAAGATTATCGGGATCGAAGACGTTTTTGACCCGCTCCATCATGGCGTAGCAGGCGTCGCCGACCATGAACTGGATGAATTCCCCTCGCAACCGGCCGTCACCATGTTCGCCGCTCAAGGAGCCTCGGTATTTTTTTACCAGATGCGCAATATCGGTCGCGATATCGCGGAACATCTTGAGCCCGGGTTCCGTCTTGAGATTGAAAAGCGGCCGGGTATGAAGTTCGCCCGATCCCGCGTGGGCGTAATACACACATTCGATGCCGTATTTATTGCGCATTAACCCATCGAATTCTTCGATGTAAGCGGGCAGATCCTGCACATCGACAGCCGTGTCTTCCACCACCTCACGTGGTTTGGCATCGCCGACCACATTGCTCATCAGACCTTGACCCGCCCGCCGCAGATCCCAGACGCGCGCCCCTTCCGCTCCCCACAAGATGGGATAAGCATACCCGAGTCCCGCCGCTCGCAGTTGAGTCTCCAGAACTCCCAATTCCTCCTCGACGGCCTCACGCGTATCGCGTTTGAGCTCAATCACGAGAATGGCGCCGGGATCTCCTTGAAGAAAGAAGCGGTTGCCGGCTTGTTCCAAATTCGTCTTGGTGCATTCCAGAATATGACGATCGATGAGTTCGACCGCGCTCGGGTGATGTTCGACCGCGATTAACGTGGCGTTCAACGATTCAATCAGACCTTCAAAATGAGCAATCAGGAGTGCGGAATGCGGGGGCGGCAACGGTTCGCAGTTCAATTCGAGTTCCACCGCGAAAAAGAGAGTGCCTTCCGAGCCGGCGATCAGTTTGCAGAGATTGAACGGTTTGTCGGAGGCCGGATCGAATACCTGACAATCCATCAGCCGATCGAGCGCGTATCCCGTGTTGCGCCGGGGAATCGTCGGTTTTGGAAAGTCCTCCCGAATTTGATCGCGATTACCGCCGTCGCTTAGGAGATCGCGGATTTCCTGATAAATGCGAGTTTCGAGCGTGTCAGCGCCCTGGCATTTGGCTTCGAACGCTTCCGGAGTTAACGGTCCAAACGTCACTTCGCTGCCGTCGCTCAGGAAACCGCGGGCCGAGAGGAGATGTTCGCGGGTGCTGCCATAGACCACGGAGTTTGAGCCGCAGGAGTTATTGCCGACCATCCCTCCGAGCATGGCGCGGTTGGCGGTGGAGGTTTCCGGGCCGAAAAGCATGCCATGCGGTTGAAGCGCGAGATTGAGTTCGTTCCGGACAACCCCAGGCTGCAACCGGACGCGGCGCCGTTCCGGATCAATGGCCAGAATCTTGTTCAGGAAACGGGAACAATCGACCACGATCCCATGACCGACACATTGCCCGGCCAGCGAGGTCCCTGCCGTGCGGGGAATCAGGCTGAGCTTGTGGGTGTGCGCGAACTGGACGAGCGCCGCGACATCCCGCTCATGGTGCGGAATCGCGACGGCCAATGGCATTTCCTGGTATTCAGAAGCGTCCGTGGCATAGAGTCGGCGCATGACATTGCCGGTATGAAATTCTCCGTCCAGGGTGCGGGCCAAAATGTCGAGCGGGATCGGGGCAGCAACAGGAGCAATCATGAAGCGAAAACCCTAGAACAACATCCGGATTTTCACAAGGGAGCGCACCGCAAACAATGCCGGCCGGACCTATTCTGCCCGGCCTGCCTGTCGTTTGATCCAGTAAAGCTGTTCTTCAGTCAGAACCCGATTAATGCCGATCAAACCGGCGACAACCCCAATGACGAAAGCGCTTCCGGAAAGCATCATGAAGATGGCCGAAATGATCAGGGACTGAATGTGTCCTGCGCCACCTCCCGAGAAATAGAAGAACAAAAAGCGGGCAACCAGAGCCACGCTCGGGGTGGCTAGCAAAAAAGCAAGAAGCGAGAACGTTTTATACGGCTCATAAATAAGATAAAGCCGTAGGATGCTGAGGGCAGACTTGCGCACGTGCTCAAAACTATTGCGAAATAATCGGGATTGACGAGTTGGAGGGTTCACGTCAATGGGAACAGACATGACGTTCAATCCTTTCTTACTGGCCTGCACAATCGTATCTAACACATATGAGAATTTCGTTGTGACGTTCAGTAAATAGAGCGATTCACGAGAATAAGCACGAAAACCGGAAACCATATCTCTTACCGGTGAATCGGCAATTCGGCGGGTGAGATAGTTGCCGAAGTATTGCAAACAACGTTTGGCTGGGGAGAAATGCTTAATTTTCCACGGGCACCGATCCCCAACCACGATATCGGCTTTACTTTCAAGAATGGGTTCGATGAGTCTTGGAATGTCCTGGGGAGGATATTGGTTGTCGGCATCGATATTGACCATGATGTCCGCGCCCGATTCCAGGGCGGCATACATGCCGCTCTTAAACGCAAAACCCAGACCGCGATTTCGCCGATGCGATATAATACGGCAACCATAGGATTCGGCGACTTGGCACGTGTTGTCGGTGCTGCCATCATCAACGATTTGCACCTCAATAGAGGTGATTCCTTTCACCTCTTTTGGCAAGGCATCCAGCACCAGGGGAAGCGTCTCTTCTTCATTCAGGCAAGGGATGTTAATGACGAGTTTCATAATTGAGTGGCTGAAGGTGATGCGGAACTAATCTCAAAAATAACAGGCGGTATTGGGGTAGCTGAAAATGATATTAAACTGAATCATGCGAATCACGGCGTAGCAACTGACTAAAGCGACGAGGACCGAAAGAGGGATTCTCAACTTGCCAATAGTGAGAACCATTTTAGTGCCCATGGCTACGACCAGCCCGTGCGCAGCGAGGATTGCCATTACGGGGATCACGGGCTCAATATACCGGCATTGAAAATTATCCCAAAGAATATAAAAAATGAGAAGTGGGTAAGCGTAAATAAATAAATATCGAGCCGAATTAGGTTGTTGCCGAAACCATAATGGAACTAAGAAGGCCCCCAAAAACAAGGGGGAATAGATAAGCATGCGTTCGATGTAAAAGTAAAAAGGTTCTTTGTGGAAGAAACCTAGCGCCCAGCTTGTTTCTGGAAAATAGTGCCAGTTCAATCCTTGCATTACGGGGATGATGAGGGCTCCGACAATTGCGAACGCGAGAAGTGATCGTCCATGGGGAATGGGCGGTTGGAACCTGATTTTTGGCAATGACTTGAATATATGAGGGTTGTTCAAAGCCCAAATCACCAAACAGAACAGGCAGATACTGAAACCTACTAGAAGCCAGATGGTGAGCGGGGTTTCTTGATAACTGGCCGCGAAGTGGATGACAAAGTTGTTGTAAAAAAGATCAAGCCCGTACACCTCCATGTTCCATTGTAACCAAGGCAGGAAAAATAGGAATGGGATCGCGAAATAACCAAACAGAATGGGTTTGCTTGGTCGAGATAGCCAAATAGGGATGGCCAAAAGCGGGAGAGCCAGGATGCCAGGATACTTGGTCAAGGTCGCTAAACCGATCGCGGCGGATGCCAAAAGAAAGAGGTAAGGCTGTTTTCGTTTGAGTCCGACAAGGGTCAACAGGACTGCCGCCGTCATAAAAAAAGTAAGAGTCGTCGCAAGCCATATTTTTTGCCCGCAAATCGCGTGAATGGGATTGAACGCGAGTAAGAAAGCGGACACGAACCCCGTTAGGGCATTATAGCAGACTTTACCGATTCCATACACGAGAAGAATGGTTGCGGCACCGAAAAAGGCGGACACCAGCGCCGAGGTCGCATAAGTGGATCCACCCAAAATTTGGGCGATCAGGATGAAATAAGAGAAGAGGGGGGGATGTTTATAAAGTGGTTGCGTGAGATAGTCAGGGATAGGCCGCCCGGGAGCCAGGCTAAGTGCGAGAGGGATTGCATGATAAGCACTCATATCAACTTGCAATTGAACTCCCATATGATGGTAGACTGCTTCGTCAAACGTCTTCCGAGAGGTTCGCGAAAACGATTCTGACGCTAAATAAAAATAGATGATAGCGAGCAGAAAAGAAAGTACGAGAAAGATTCTAGAGGAAACCCACTTGCCTCGGATGCCTTTTGTAAATGAAGAAGGTGCCGGTGGTTCAGTGGATTCGAAAGTTTGCATGGTGTTGGGTTCTGCTTCGGTGGCTGCTCTGAGCTGAAAGGTGAAAAGAGGGGCGACACCGAAGATAACAGTGAAAATGATGGGTTCGCCAATCAGAAAAGGGTTTCTGGGCGAAGAGATGGGTCGAGGCTGAGTTATTTGCGATCGTGCTGGCTTTCTAATTCATTGGGTAAGAATGCGAAAGGCCTGAAGCGGAAACGATTATCGAGCTTGGGGCCTCGGCACACGCGCCAATTCCTGCATGTCGAGCCGATACCCCCCTTTCGGATCACGAATCGGCAGAAGAGTGCCGGTGGCAAACCGCAGTTGAAGGATTGCGTTGGCATACTGCGAAGCGTAGGTGGCGACGGTAAGTTGGGCGTTGGCCAGGTTGGTTTGCGTCGTGATGACTTCGGTAAGCGAGGTCATGCCCATTTGAAATAAGGTCTGCTGGGCCTGCACGGATGTCATGGCGTCCTTTGCTGACTCGATGGCTTCTTCCAGCGCTTGACGCATCAAGATGACCGATTTTGCGGCGTTGATGACGTCGGAGGCGACTTGGCTTTCGGTTTGTGAAGAGGAGATGCGCGCCTGATTGAGCTCGCCTTTTGCTTGGACCAGTTGGCCTTCCGCCACGTTGTTGTAAATGGGCCAATCGATGCTGAGCGAGGCGGAGACAGCAACGCCGTGTTGGGTGTCTCGCGTGGTGTTGGTGTTGGTGGATTGGCGGGTTGTCGCCTGCTGCAACCCGCCGCCGACGATTAAATCGATTTGGGGGAGTGTATTGTTACGCGCCCCGTTGACGAGATATTGACTCGAGACAATGGATTGCCGGCTGGCCCGGACATCGGCGCGACGGGCGAGGGCGATTTCGATCAGGCCACGAATTCTGTCGGGCGTCAGCACATCATCCTGGTGAGGGTTCGGAAAAGTATCGACGACCAACGGCTCCGAAAAAAGTTCAGACGGGGTGAAACCCATGGCAATCGCCAGTTGCTGACTGCTCTGAGATTGTTGCTGTTGGGCGGCGATGCGTTGAGCGGCGTATTGTTCGAGGTTGGCGTTGGCTTGGGCGAGTTGAATGGCCGGTTCCACGTAGCCGGAGATGAGCGATTTGGTGATCTCCACCAGCCGTTGCGCGGCGGTCTCGTTGCTGCGGGAAATGCGGACATTCGTTTGGGCAAGGAGCGTGCTCCAATAGGCCGTGCCAGTATTGTAGATCTCCTGAGCCGCAGTAAATTCCAGAGACGAAATTTCGGAACCCACATCGACTGCGCTGGAGAGTTCCGTGGTATAACTGGCATTATTCGGTCCGAGCCCTTGCGCGAGGGGAATGACCAGAGTAAACCCGACAAAAGCTTCCGTGCTGTCGGTTGATTCCCCAGTGACTTGGGTCAGGTCGTCCGTAATGGTGATTTGAGGTGCCAGGGTGATCCCGTTACGAAATACCTTTTGAATGGCGAATTGCAGACTCAGCGCATCTTGGACATCGTTAAGAAATCCGCCGCTGGTGGAACCGGCCGCGCCGGTGGCGAGGGCGTAGGTGCTGTAGTCGACCGACTCATCATCGTCCGTCGTACTGTAAGACCCTTGCATTTGGCCCGTGATGGCGGGGTCAAATGCGCCGACGGCTTCTTGCAGAACACCCCGCGAGATAAGGACCTGCTGTTCCTGCAACTTGATGTTGGGATCTTTCTCCAGAGTCAGGGCGATGGCATCAGCCAGGCGAAGTGGAAGGGGTTGACCAATCTGTGGGAGGGGCGGTGTGGTCGGAGGCAGATCGGTCGATGCCGGCAAGACCCGCTCCGACATTTGAGGCATCGAATTCGACTGAGCGCCAAGGGGAAGGGGTGCCGCGAGGCAACAAGCGACGAGCAGGGTGGGGAGGTTAGACCAATTGACGGGCGGCAAGTGCATAAAAGACTCCTTTCTTTTCCATGAGTTCATTGTAAGGACCGGTTTCAACCAGGCGACCGCCGTCGAGGACACAAATACGATCGGCGCGTTTGATCGTGCTGAGACGTTGGGCGATGACGATGCGGGTGATATTCATCGAACAGATATTTTCAGTGACAGTTTCTTGACTGACATTATCGAGGGCGCTGGTTGCTTCGTCCATGATCAGGATGGGGGGTTCATGAATGAGAGCGCGGGCGATAACGATTCGTTGTAGTTGGCCACCTGAGAATCCGGCGCCACCCTCAGGGATATGCGTGTGCATGCCCATCGGCATCCGGTGGATGTCTGCCGCGATCCCGGCTTTTTCCGCGGCGGCCCAGGCTTCATCGATCGTGTGAGCCCGGTTCCCCACAATGTTTTGGAAGATGTCGCCAGTGCGGACTTTATCATGTTGCAGCACCACGCCAATTTGGCGCCGGACCGAAGGAAGATCGAGATTGCGAAAATCACGTTCGTTATAAAGCACCTCACCAGTGAGCGGCATTTCGAAGCCAAGTAACAACCGGACCAACGTCGATTTTCCTGAGCCGCTGGTGCCGACGAAAGCCACGAACTCCCCAGGCTCCACGGTAAACGAGATTTCTCGCAGAATCTTGGGCGCGTCCGGCGAGTAACGGAAACTTAACAGCCGAGTTTGTATTTTACCGGTCAAACGCCCCGGATCGGCGCCAGCTGTGATGCGTTCGAGGGGGGAAGTTAGAATCGGTTTTAACCGTTCATAATAAGGAATGATGGAGACCAGTGCGACAGTGGCGCCCGTCGCGGCCAGCACCGCACTGAGCAGTTGCCCGAAGGCGGCGGTGAAAGCCATGAACGCGCCGACATTGAGTTCGTCATGAAGAAAAAAGAAAAAGATCGAGTAATTCACCAGAATGGCAAAGACCGGGTAAGCGCTTTTGATGGCGTGACCGGCGCCGTTCAGGTAACCTGAAATCTTGTCGATGCGTTTCTTTTCGAGGAAGAGTTTCGACCATTGATCGAGCGCGCGTTCCTCGGCGGCTTGCACTTTCCATTTAACAATGCCGGAAAGAATCTGGTAGACACGGCCTGTGATGGCCCCGGCGAGGTTGAGGCTTTTTCGACGGTAACGGAGGGTGATCCAGGCGATCACCAAATCGGTGACGGCGGCGATGAGGACCAGGATGATCGCGACAATCGCGAGCTTCCAGCTATAATAAAAGATCAGCGCTAAATTAACGAGTGAGAAAAGGGCGCCGAGCACATAAGCCACCGTCGTAGTGGAGAGGGTATGGCGAATACTGTTGACGCCATCGACCCGATTGGCCAAGTCGCCGGCCGAGTATCGTTTGAAAAAATCCGTATTCAAACTCAGAACCCGGCTCCAGACACCGGTCTGCACGGCGTGATCTCCCCGGCCTTCCACCCGTAACATGGCAAAAGCGGCCACCGCATGAAAGGAAGTGAGAGCGACCGCCGCGATCAAGAGGATGAATCCGATTTGCCACAGCTGTTCGGTGGCGGCGCGTGGAATAATATCGCTGATGATCACCTCAGTCATCAAGGGCAGGAGCAGACTGAAGAGAGCGCCGATCAGGCCAACGAAAAATACCATGCTCAAATCGCCATATTCCCCCCGCAACGCGTGAGCGAGAAGTTGCCGGGCATTGACGGCGCCCTCTGGAAAGGGCGGGTAAAACATGCGTGCATTCTCTTCCAGCAGATCGGCCGTTTTTTCGGTTACAGGGAGCGCAGTCCGCTCGACCGGATCGACCATTGTATAGGCTTTCCGATTGTGAGGCACAAGCGCAACAGGACGTCCTCCCTCTCGAAGAAATCCCAGCAACGGACCGGCGTCGCTATGGTGCCAGCCCGGTTCTAGCGCCACCGTGCGTTGGCGAAAATTTGAAGCACGCAGGATTCGATCCAGAAGGACTTCCGGATCTGAATCGGTGGCATCGCCCGGAATGGGGTTCAATTCATAGCCGTGGCTTTTCGCGACGGATTGTGCGGCTTCAAACATGCCGGTGCCGGATCGCGCTGGAATGGGTTCTTCGGCGCTGATTTTGTTGCCAAGCAGATGATTTGCCTCAGAGAGAAAACCATCTGGCAGATCGGAAAGGATCGTCTTGGTATCGGCGTTGGGTTTCGATTCCGGCATGTTAAGCTTCCACCAGATTGGCGTAATGACCTTGCAACTGCACCAGTTCTTCGTGGGTGCCGCGCTCGACGATGCTGCCTTGGTCGAGCACGATGATCTCGTTGGCATCACGGATGGTGCTGAGTCGGTGAGCGGAGATAATGCAGGTGATGTTGCGTTTACGAATATTTTGGTCGACTTGTAACTCGGTCATTGGGTCGAGTGCGGAGGTGGCCTCATCCATCACTAACATCGATGGCTCCAGAGCCAGGCCACGGGCGATTTCAATTCGTTGCATTTGGCCGCCGCTAAAATTTAGGCCACCCTCGTTCACCTTCGCCAGGTAAGCGCCTGCTCGGGTGCTGATAACATCGTGAATGGAGGCATCCATGGCGGCGTGTTCCACGGTGTCGAGGGAGATGCTGTTATCGAACAACGCGATATTCTCGTAGATGGTGCCTTCAAACAGATAGATCTGTTGGCTGACATAGCCGAGTGACCGGGCTAACAGTTGGCGAGGCCAAGCTCGGCGCGGCTTACCATCAAATAAGATTTCACCCGACCATGGCTGTAAGAGGCCAACGATCAGCATCACAAGCGTCGATTTGCCGCTGCCGGAAGAACCAACGAGGGCGATTCGTTGGCCGGGTTCCAAGGTCAGACTGACATCCTCCAGTAGAGGCGGTTCTTGTTTGCTGTATCCGAAGGTGACGTTACGAACTTCGATCCGGCCGGAAAGACGGGCCGAGGAATCATGGTCTTCCGGTTCCGGCGCGTCCGATTCGGTGATCGGATCGAGCTTGGTCCGCAGGACATCGTTCAATCGATGCATTTCACCTTCGGCATTTTGCAGTTGGCCGCCAAGACTCGCCAAGTTTGAGAAAGGGGCGAGGAAAGCCGCCATAAGACTTTTGAAAGCGAGTAACCCGCCAATGGTAAAACTCCCTTGGATAATGGCCCAGCCACCGAGCGTCAGCATGGCCATGGAATTCACGTTATCGAGAAATTTCGGCGCCAGAGAAAGCACTTGGCTCCAGGAAGCGAGTTCCTGTTGGCGATTGATGACCTTGGCTTGGGTGCCAGCGAGCCGAGCGAAGAGATCCTGTTCACTGGCGGTGGCTTTAATGCTTTCGATATTTTGAAAGCCGCTGATCGCTGACCCGATGAGGACGCCTTGTTCTTGAAGCAGTTGGGCGTTCTTGTCGGTTCGCACCCTTCCGATCGCTTTCATGATGATGAGGTTCATCACGGCGATGGAAAGCCCGACCACCGACAGGAGCCAATTATAAGTAAAGAGGACCAGACCGTAGGGGAGAATGGTGAGAAGGCTGACGGAGGCGCGGGCCAATTGGCCGCTCAATAAGGAAGCGACTTTATCATTGATCGTCGTTCGTTGGGCCAGTTCGCCGGCAAAACGTTGCTCGAAAAAAGCGAGCGGTAATCGAAGGATATACCAGAGGAAGCTTCCTTCCATCCGAACCGCCATCTGGATGGAGAAACGAATTAGGACAAAACTTTGTAACCAAGAGAGAATTAAGGTGAAAAGGGCTGTCGCACAGACAAACCATAACATGGGTCGCACCCAGCTATCCTTGCCATCGATGAGATAATCATTGACGAACACTTGCTGGAACGCTGGCACGATCAATCCTGTCACCGAAAGGGCGAGACCGGTGACGATCAGAAAGAAGATCGGCCAGCCGCTACCTACCGGGAGCCGATCGGCAAGGGCGCGGAAAAGATTGGGCGGTTTGCCGCCCGGCTGGAAATCGGGACCTGGTTTGAAAGTGAGGGCGATGCCGGTGTAAGCCTGGTCGAATTCCTGGATGGAACATTTGCGTGGCCCGCCAGCCGGATCATTCAGGTAGACGCAATTTTTCCCGAATCCTTCCACCACAAGAAAGTGGGAGAAATTCCAAAAGACGATCATCGGCAAGGAGAGATCGTCGAGTTCGTGGACATCCCGTTTCCATCCGGTGGCTTCCAAACCGTAAGTGCGGGCTGCTTTCACGATCTTGAGCGCGCTGCTACCGGACCGAGAGATATCGCAGGCGCTGCGCAACTCCTCGACTGGGACGAAGCGGCCATAATAACGGAGGATAATGCCAAGCGACACCGCCCCGCATTCGACGGCTTCGATTTGGATGAGGGTCGGTGTCTTGACCCGCTTGCGGGTCTGGCCGCTGTAAATTTTGGGCCGCAACGGCTTGCTGGGGGCGGTGGGCTCGGAAACGGCGGGCATGGCTGGCTCAGGAGTCGACGCCAAAGAATTTTTTCAGCAACGGAATGACAAGTTCGATCGGGCGCACCTCACGAACCACGACGCGGGCGGAGCAGGTGGTGCCGGAGGGAATTTCGAAGGGAGGCCCGTGAGAGGAGGACCATTGGTAACCGCTCTTACTTTGGTTATCGGTAAGGACATCCGAGGTGACTTCGATCACCGGGCCGCCATCGGTGACGAAGTCTAGAGCTACCGTATTCGCCAGCAGCGCCATGATACTTCCTTGGGTAGCTGGCACATCACCGACCTCGGTGACTTTACCGATCAGATAACCGTATTGATCGACGGGCGCCATGATGGGAGAGATTTGAGCTTCCATCCCGGGAAAAATCTTTTTTCCGAGTCCAGGAGGAAAAAAGAGAACCGCTGCCATCGCTTCCTGCGTTTTTTCCAGGACGATGACTTGGGAACCGGGGTCGACCGTTTGGCCGACGGCGACATCGATGCTGACGACCCGGCCGGAACGCCGGGCATAGACCGTCTCGCCTTGTTGCAACTGCGACTGCAAATTATTGAGCGACCCTTCGGCTTGCTGCAACGAGATACGGGCGCTATCGATGCTCTGTTGGGCGGTGCCTTTTGCATTGATCAGGTTCGTGCTGATCTGTTGGAGCTGATTCTCGGCGTCGAGGATGTTGAGATTCGTGGAATCTAGCTGCGTCTGCGACTGGAGCAGGGTGGTCATCGGAATCAGCCCCTCTTGCAGCAATTTTTTCTGCGCTGTTACGACTTTTTCGAGGGACTGACTCTGCTGTTTGTAATCTTCGATGGACGATTGGACGCTGTTCCTTTGCTTGGTATAGTAGGTTTGCTGCGAATCGAGCTGCGCTTCGGCTGAAGCTTTAATCTGCTCGTATTGCTGGCGGAGATCGGCAACTGTTTTTTCTTGATTGGCAATTTGGGAACGCAAGGTGGTTTGTTCCACTTTCGCGACGGGATCACCGGCTTGGATCTCCTGATTACGGCTGACGAGGATATCGGTGACCTGTCCAGATCCGGTGGCGCCGACCGTCTCAAGACGTCCCCCTTTCAAGAGGAGACCTCGACCCTCCACGGTGTCGGGGATTTGGCCGAAGATGCCCCAGGCCAGGGCGGCGATAAGAATTCCGACGATGGTCCAGAGAAGAACCCAGCCAAGCGGCGGGACAATTTTGACCAGCTGATCCAACTTATCTGGCGAGGCGCTTTTGGCTACCGCCGATTTCCGGAACAAGCCGCCCTGGGAAGAATCCTGGGTGGAACTTGGCTTGGGAGAGGTGGGCGCTGATGCCGGCATGCGTGAGGGGAAAAGGTGACTAATTAAGCAACTGCCTTTTTTATCCAATTGCTGAATTACCAGCTCGACGAATGAAGTCAAGCCTTTCACACTCAACTGAATGAACCGAATTTTCCCCCATGGTACATGATTTTCAATTCGATCAGAGTGTCGCGGGTGTATTTGACGATATGGTGGCCCGCAGCGTGCCCTTTTACGAAGAATTACAGCGGATGACGGTCGAGTTGGCTGGCCGTTTTTTTCAGGAAGGCACCAGTGTGGTCGACCTGGGTTGTGCCACGGGAACGACCTTGGCGGCTCTAGCAGATGGTTTGCACGAGCGGGACCCGGAATTAATCGGCCTCGACAATTCGGAGGCGATGCTCGCAAAGGCGCGGGAACGCCTGGAGCGCTTGCCTTATCCCATACGAACCCAACTGCTCTGTCACGATGTGAACGAGGGGCTGCCGGTGGAAAAACCGAGCGTGGTGATAATGAATTGGACGCTGCAATTCGTTCGCCCCCTACACCGGGATGTGGTGATCCAAAATCTTTACCATCGCTTGCAACCCCGTGGGTGCCTAATTTTGATGGAGAAAGTCTTGAGTGAAGCTTCGCTACTCAACCGACTTTATATCGATCTTTATTACCAATTCAAACAGCGGAGCGGTTATTCCGAATCTGAAATCGCCGGCAAGCGGGAGAGCTTGGAGAATGTCCTCATTCCCTATCGGGTTGAAGAGAACACCACTCTGTTAAGCCGCAATGGTTTTGAGATCGTGGACGTGTTTTTCAGATGGTACAATTGGGCCGGGTTTCTGGCTATTAAACTTCCTTCGGAACGAGACTGTTGAAGCCGGGAGCCTGGCAACGATGGTGCGGGGTTTGCCTGCTTCGAGCGGTTCCGTGGGTGACCCGACCTTTGCTGAGTCGTCATTGGACCACGGGCGGAACGCAGCTCTCCCCTCGCGCCCGATGGTGGTTCCGCGGGCTCTGCCAGGCTTTGGATCAGCGTTATTATCATCCGGCCACGACCACTGCAGAACGCGAATATCTGAAGAGCCTCTGCATGGCGGAGGAGTCGGCTGTGGGCTGGGCTCGGCAATATTTGGCCAAAGGCTTTCCCGAAGCCCAGACGCCGGTCATCGCGATGTTCGACGGGATCGAACGGGTCCTGGCGAGTGGCGCGGTGCGCACCGTGCATCAGGTGGCCTGTTGTTCGGGCAGGGAAATCGGCTGGTTCGCCAAACGGTATCCCGAGATTGAATTTGTCGGGTCGGATTGCGATGAAGAATTGGTCGAATTTCTGAATGCCCACTGGGACGCGGTCGAGAACCTGCGTTTTGAGATATTACGAATGGACCAACCGCCTCGAATGATGACTTGTAATCTGCTTTTCGCCAGCGGTGGTCTGCATTATCTGGATCCAGATGCGTTGGCCTGTTTTTTCACTTGGGCCGTGAGTCGCGCCGATCGTCTTTATCTTTCGCAGCCGATGGATCGTGATTATGATCCGGAAACAGCCAATGGATCGAGCGGTCGCGGCCTGTTGAGTTGGAATCATCCTTACCGTCGAATGTTGTTGGCGGCTGGGTATGAAGCCGCTGGATGGAAGTTTGGGTATCTGGAGACGCTCCCTCAATTCAAAAATTACTCAGCTTTCGCGGCCGCGAGTGTCGAAAAAGTGTGGCCGGATGATGTGCTTGGAGTCGGTCATTAAACCTCAATATTTCATAAAAATAGGAAGTTTGCGCCGCGGATGGTCTGCAGTGCAGAGCAAGGAATGAAAAAGCGGGCGGATTCGCTGACGTACGCAAATATCTGCGGGGCACAGCTCTCCGAAAAAAGATCGAGCAAGCGGGACTGGTTTTTTGCGTCATTGGGGTAAACCCAATATTCTCACAAATATTGATTTTTGCGCTCGACAAGTGGTTGCTGAAGAAGCATAAGCGTTATCGAAAGGTGCCGTTTAAGGCGTCGACTATGGTTCTCCTCATATCCCGCTTCAGCCAATGGGACGTTGCTAAGGGTATCACATTGATACCTTTTACCCATGCTATTCATGGATTCATGGGGCTCATCAGCCGAAAGATGATTCGGTTGCTTGGATGGAGATGCCGACGGTTGGTTGTAGCTGAATCTGTTTCGTTCGAGGCTCCCACTGTGAACTCAATTTTCTCTCAGACTTTCTCCATGAATCGTTCGGCTCCCTAGCTCGATTCGATCATGGAGTTGCCGTAACATCCATCCTAACCACCAACACCTATTCATCCATGAAATCATCGGAAAAAAATCGTGCTGTCCTCGCGGAAGCCATTGCCCGCTCCTGGCGGGAACCTGCGTTTCGTTCGCAGTTGAAAAGTGCCCCTAAGAAAACCTTGTCCGAAGCTGGAGCTGATATTCCGGCCGATATGGATGTGGTAGTCTTGGAAAACAGTAACAACGTCATGTATGGCGTTCTGCCTCCGTTGGCGGATCAGCCGGAGCACAAAGATAAATTCACGAAAGTGGTCTCTTTACTCGAGAATCTTCGTGAAAATATCGAGCTTCGCATTGTGCGCGACACCTCACACAAAGCACATGTGATTATCCCGGCCATCCCGGCCGCAGCCGGTGCGCTAAGCGATGAAGCGCTCGAGCAGGTCGCTGGAGGCGGTGTGGAGGCCACGACCACCAACACCACTCAAACGGTGGAAGCGGAGACCACCGAGGTGACCGTCACCACCACCACCGAAGCTCAGGACGTGGAAACCACCACGACCGCTGCAGCTGAAGTGGAAGTGGCTGTGGTCCCTTGTTTCATCAGCTAACATTCGGATTGCGTTCGGCTGGCGGATGAACGGACCCGTGCCGCTCATCCGCCGAGCTGAACCTCCAAACTTTTCGAACGCACTCGACGAACTCGAACTAATTGCTGGGAATGTATCGTGACGGTGAGCGTCGATTTTTCCCATCAGGTGCTTCAAGGCGAGGCGCAGAACAGCCCTTCCGCTTCCACCATTCAGACGAATTCGGTCGATGCCGGGTCGCGCATTATTTGGATTCGTTTCCTCCATTAATACCGCGCCCAATCATACAAATGAAATAGCCCAGGGGACCGCCCTTGGAACAAAAGCTGTTCGCCCATTCTCATCCGCCATGTCCAAAGATCTGCCTCCTCGTCCCGACCTGCAATGGAAGTTGCTGGAAGAAAAAGTTGCTCGCGCCGCGCGTGAACATCCGGAGAAATACCAGTTACTCCTCGAAAATCCCTCACCCGACCCCGCTTACGCTTCGCAGGTCGCCCGCGTGAAACGGTTTCTGGAATGTTACACCGCCGACCGGACCTTCCGGGGCGCTATGGATACGCCGGAGCAAGCCGCGCAGTTGGAAGCTTACCAGATCGATATTGATCCGGAAGAAATTCGGTTCCTTTGGGACCACGATTTTCATATGGAAAAACGGCACTCGAAAGATTGGTGTGCGCCGTTGAGTGTGCAGCGTTACCGATTGTGGATCACCGAGAAAATCCTGCACCGCGAGCGGTTGCGGGTTGCCGATATTAATCCGACCGACGAACGGCACGCGCGATGGCGTCAACGTCAGATGAACCGCATGCTCGGTCATCTCGGGCGAGGAGCTTACGAACGAATCATCAATGCTCCATTCAGCATTGAGTTGAGCGACGGCTGCTCGGTCGGATGCTGGTTCTGCGGGGTCTCAGCTGAAAAACGGAAAGAAGATTGGCCGTGCACACCGGAAAATCAGGCGATGTGGCGGGAGATGATGGATCAGTTGCATGAATTAATGGGCCCCACCGCCCAGTTCGGTTTTTGTTATTGGGCCACTGATCCGCTGGATAATCCTGATTACGAAGCGTTCATGCGTGATTATGCCGACCGATTGGGCGGTTGGCCGCAGACTACCACCGCGCAGGCGCACAAACATGTCGAACGCGTGCGCAAACTCCTGGTGGAATCGCGGCAACGCGGTTGTTTGATCAACCGATTTTCTGTTCTCAGCCTCGGAATTTTCAAAAAGCTTCTTCAAGCTTTCACGGCTGAGGAATTACTTTACACCGAATTAATCACCCAAAATATGGAAGCCACTTCCATGCAAAGCAATTCGGGCCGGGCACGAGGGAGTGAACGGTTGAAAGTGAAAGCTTCCCAGACCGAAGCCGCTGGCGAGGATTGGGAAGAAAAACCGGGCACTATCGCTTGTGTCAGTGGTTTCCTGATCAATATGCCGCGCAAGACGGTGAAATTGATTACTCCGGTGCCATGCAATGATCGTTGGCCGAATGGCTATTGGGTTTTTGAAGAAGGCACTTTCCAGGATGCCGCTTCTTTTCGCGCGTTGATGGATGGCATGATGGAGCGGCACATGCCGATGTCGGCGCGATTGCAACGCCCGGCTTGTTTCCGGCGCGATTTGAAATTTACTGAGACTTCGGACGGCTTCGAATTGCATTCGTTCGGTCTGACCAAAACCTGGTTCGGTGGCGAGATCACGACTACTATGGGCCGGCTCATTGCGGCCGGCGATCGGACCGTCCAGGAAGTTGCGTTGGAAACGGAGAAATCGACCGGTCAACCATTGGAGAAAACGATGAACTTCTTGAATCAACTCTTCGATGAAGGCTTGTTGGACGAAGAACCCGCTCGCTCCCCGTGGCAACCTGCTGCGGCCGAAACGGGAAGCCCGGCCTTGGCCGCATCAAATCTCTGACTCGGATGACCGCGCTGAACCGAGGCGGCTCAAGCCCGACCCGGCAAACCGTTGCCCATGGCGAGAAGCCGGATTGGCAAACAACGGAACGCGAACTTCAGCAGATCCTGGCGTCGCGGCCGGAACTGCGGTCGTTGATCGATCCCCTGAACCTGCCGGAAACCGATTACCTTCGCGAAGTCGCCGAAGTGAAACGGTTCTGCGAACGGTGGAGGGCGGACCCGAAATTCCGCAAGCTTCTACCATCCAATCCGGCGGGGGTGACCGCTGAGTATGGATTATCGATCGATCCGGAATGGCTCCGCTCGCAATGGGACCCGTCAGCGCCGGTCTTACCGCTCGATCAAGAGGCGTTGCCTTTACAGCGGCACCGTTTCTTCATTCGTGAAAAACTGTTATTCCGCGAAAAATTACGCGCCGCCGACTGCGCACCTTCCAATCCAAGTTTCCGGCATTGGCGCGAGCGCCAGGTGCGGCGTGGGCTGACCCATCTCGGGATTCGTTCTTACGAAGGGATCGTCCATGGTCCGTTGGCGATCGAATTGTCGGATGGCTGTTCGGTCGGTTGTTGGTTCTGCGGTGTTTCGGCCAAGAAGAAGGCGGGCGACTATCGTTATACGCCGGAGAATGCGGTGGAATGGCGAGAGATCCTTGCGGTGTTAAAAAGAGTCATCGGTCCGGCCGCGACCCAAGGGTTTCTCTATTGGGCTTCCGACCCGCTCGATAATCCGGATTACGAAAAATTCGCAACCGATTTCGCGAACGCACTCGGTCGATTCCCGCAGACGACGACCTCCATTGCGCATCGTGATCTGGAACGGACGCGACGGCTGTTGCAGCTTTCGCAATCATTAGGATGTGTCATCAACCGGTTTTCGATTCTCAGCCTGGGACAGTTCAACAAGATCCTGACGGCATTGACACCAGAAGAGTTGTTGCATTGCGAATTGGTGCTGCAGAATGCCGAGTCAACGCAAATGCAAAGCCAGGCAGGCCGGGCGCGAGGACATCAAAAATTGGAGCGGCGCCGGAGCGAAGCGAGGGATGAACCGATTACGACAGAAACGGCGCCGGACGGAACGATTGCCTGCGTCTCCGGGTTTCTTCTGAATATGGTGCGGCGGACCGTTCGTCTCATATCGCCCTGTCCATCGAGTGTGGATTGGCCGAATGGTTATTGGTTGTTCGAAGAGCGTCATTTCACGGATGCCGCAGATCTGGAACGGGTCATGGAGTCGATGATAGAGCGCTGGATGCCGGTCTCTATTCAAGCGGGACGGGTCGTGCGGTTTCGGCCGGATTTGACTTACCAGGGGTTGGAGGATGGATTCGAGCTGGCGGGGCGAGGAATCAAGCAGAGTTTCCGGGCGGCCAAACCGGAAGGGTTGATGCGATTTTTGGGGGACAAAATTTTGGAGGGCGCCTCAACTGCCGGCGAACTGGCACTTGTGTTGGAAGATCGTTGGCAGGTGAAGCCGACCACCGGGTTTGATATTATCAACCAACTCTTCGACGCCGGGCAGTTGGACGAGGCGCCTGTGCCGGCTGTCGAAGAAGTGATTGCGCCCGAAGCGGTGGGAGCCGTGACGTGAGCGAGTCGATCCGCTTGCTATGAGCTCTCTACCTCCAGCCCAATGGTGGTCACCCCAACGGCCGCCCGCCGAAGCGGAATTAGATCAGCGGCTTCTGGATGAACCGGACCTGCAGAGCCTGATTCGGCCCGCCCCGGTGACGGATGGCGCTTACGCTCGAGAAGTCGCGCAGACCAAACGCTTTGTCGAACGTTGGCGAGCCGATCGTTCCTTCCGCGAAGCCCTCGCACAGGATGCCAAAGGGGCCACGACGCGTTATGGCCTGGAAGTGGATCCGGACTTTTTGCGACCGTTGTGGAACCAAGCAAACGAACAAGGGAACCCCTCACTTTCACCGCACTTGCGTCATTTCCGTTATTGGCTGCAGGAAAAGCTTTGGCGGCGTGAACAGACGCGGGAGATGGACTGTCTGCCAGCAGATCCCCGTCACCGCGCCTGGCGCGCGCGACAGGTCCGGCGGGTGCTTAGCCAGCTCGGCAGCCGGTCGCATGATGGGATCGTGCACGCCCCGTTCGCCATTGAATTAAGCGACGGTTGTTCGGTGGGTTGCTGGTTTTGCGGGGTGTCAGCGAAAAAGAAAGGGGGCGATTTCCGGTATGAACCGGAGAATGCACGGCTCTGGCATGCGATCATGACGGTGTTAAAGGAACGGACCGGGCAGGCCGGTTCGGCCGGTTTCCTTTATTGGGCCTCTGACCCGCTTGACAACCCGGATTACGAAAAGTTCGCGCTCGATTTTGCCCAGATCCTCGGTCGGTTTCCCCAAACGACTACCGCGATCGCCCATCACGATGTCGAACGGACGCGTGCCTTGCTGCGGCTGTCGTTGGAGCATGGGTGCCGTATCAATCGCTTCTCAATTGTCAGCCTGAAACAATTCAACACGGTGATGGCGGCGTTCACTCCCGAAGAATTGTTGCATTGCGAATTGATCGCTCAGAACCTCGAATCGAATCAGCTCCAGAGCAGCGCTGGACGGGCGCGGGAAGCGGGGCGTTTAGAAAAAGTGGCAGCGCGCAAGGGTGTCGATCCCAGTCAATGGGAAGCGCCGGCCGGCACCATCGCGTGTGTCTCTGGTTTTCTGATCAACATGGTCACCCGGCAGATACGATTGATCACCCCTTGCCCGGCCTCGACGAAATGGCCCGATGGTTATTGGGTGCTCGACGAGGATCATTTCGAGGATGCGTCGGAATTCGAGCAGATCATCGATCGTATGATGCAGGAAAAAATGACCCAATCGCTCTCGGCCAGGAGCGAAGTTCGGTTTCGGCCGGATCTGCAATTCGAAATGGTGGAAGAGGGATTTGCTCTGCGGGGACCAGGCGCGCGCACGGTCTTTCGAGGAGGATCTCTGCAAGCGGTGCGAATGTTACACCAGATTGGACAACGGTTGACGCAGGGTGGCTGGACCGCAGGCGAGCTGGCGGTTGTGCTCGAGGACGAAGTGGGCATTGCGGCCGAACAGACTTTTGAGCGATTACATCAATTATTCGACGGCGGTTTTCTCGATGAAGAACCGCAAACACAATCCCTGGCTCCCGCTCTCGCATGATCACCGATCACCCATTCGAATTGCCGCTGCAACCAGCTGGTGAATCGGTGCAGGTCGAATTGGTCACCATGCCCTATGCCCATCTCATGCGGCCTTCGATTGCTTTGGGGATTTTAAAAGCTTGTTTGGAACGAGAAGGCCTTACCGCGCATGTGACCTATGGTAACTTGCGGTTCGCCGAAGCTGCCGGGATAGAAGTCAGCAATCTCATGATGTATCTGCGGACCGACAGTCTGATCGGGGAATGGACCTTCGCGGCAGCCGCTTTCCGGGATGGCCGGGACAATCTAGAGGCCTTACTCGGATCAGCCCGCCGGGTACAGCCGCCCAATCTACCGCGGGTCTCGTTGGACGAATCTGAATTCGCCGGGATCTTCCGGCAGGTGCGTGCGTTTGCCCCGATCTTCATTGATCAATTGGCGACTGAAATCCTGGAACGCAAGCCGCGGATCGTCGGGTGCACTTCGACGTTTGAACAGCATTGCCCGTCGCTCGCTTTGCTTCGCCGCATCAAAGAATTGGCGCCGGAAACCGTCACGTTGCTTGGCGGCGCAAATTGCGAAATGGAGATGGGTTGGACCACGCTGTCGCATTGCGACTGGATCGATTGTGTGATCAGCGGCGAAGCCGACCTCTTGATCGGACCGCTTTGCCGGGAGCTGCTGCTGCCGGAAGCCGATCGAGGCCGGTTGCCTGAAGGGGTCATGACTCGCGCCCATGTCCGTCTCGGCCGCGATCGGGCCTTTCCCGCTGGCAAATTGCCGCGAGCTGTGGTCTCCCGCATGAACGAAAGTCCCGCACCGGATTTTGACGATTATTTCGAGCAGCTAGAAAATTCGCCGCTCCGCCAATTGATCACCCCGGCTTTGGCTGTGGAGAGTTCACGAGGCTGTTGGTGGGGAGAGAAAAGTCATTGCACGTTTTGCGGTCTGAACGGGATGGGAATGAATTACCGGGCGAAAGATGCCGGACAAGTGCTCGAGGAATGGCGTCAGCTTCAGGCGAAGTATCCGGTCCGAAAAATGACCGTCGTCGATAATATCATCGACCGGCAGCATATCCGCGATCTGCTCCCGCAACTGGCTTCCGCCGGAGCTCCTTACGAGCTTTTTTACGAGACCAAAGCAAATCTTCGCCGAGACCAGGTGCAACTGATGGCGCAGGCAGGCATCACCAAGTTCCAGCCGGGGATCGAGGGGTTACACAACGACTTGCTCAAGCTGATGGCCAAGGGCAATTCCGCCATGATCAATCTGCAGTTGCTGAAATTCGCCCGGGAATACGGGATCATGACGACTTGGATGATGCTGGTCGGGTTCCCGGATGAAGATCCGGCTTGGCATGCCGAGGTGGCTGAATGGTTGCCTGCTATTTTCCATCTGCAACCGCCTAATGGCGTCGTCCACATCCGTTACGACCGGTTCAGTGTCTATTTCAATGCACAGGAAAGTCACGGGCTCAACCTGGAACCCTTCCCGGCTTACCGCGAAGTCTACCCATTTCCCGAGGCGGCGCTCCGGGAAGTCGCTTATTTCTTCTATGACGCCAACCGCCAGGATCCGGGACGAGTCGCGCCCGAGATTCAAAAGCTCGGCGACGCTGTGCGCGATTGGGTGAAAGCTTACCATCGGCCTGTGCGCCCGCTCTTTTGTGTGACCGACCGGGAAGAAACGTTAGAATTCTTCGATACACGTCCTGGAGCGCAGGAGCGGCGGGCGCGGCTGACTGGTTTGGCGCGGGACATTTACTTGGCCTGCGACACGGCGATGTCCCTGGATGGATTGCAGGCACGGTTTGGCGAGGGTGCCATAGTCGAAATTGAGTCGATGGTAGCGAGACGTCTGCTTTTACGATTGGGTGACCAGTTGTTGGCTCTGGCCTGTTACGGCGAGATTCCGGCGCTGGTGGAACCGCCGGATTTTCCGAGCGGCCATGTCGCCATGTTCAATCCCGAAGATTATCCCAACGCCGCCGCAGCTTGGCGCGCGTTGAAAGCAGGCTTCAGCGTGGGGGATCATGAGCGAAACGCAGACATTCCTGCCTGCGGGTTGCGTCAATAAGCGGTCGCGGGCCAGCTTCGTAGAGGAACCAGAACCTGGTTTCTGCCGGGCAGGCCCGAGCTTGGGAAAGGAATGTCGCCTCGGCCTCAGGTTCGGGTGGCCGACATCGCATCTGGGAACGGCCGGGGATCTTGAAAGAGCCGAGACGACCAAATTTGCACAAGAATGGAATAGGTTTTCAATGACGAACCGATCACTTCATGGCAAGAATGAGGACTAGTTTTATGAATCAGTTCATCCCCCGCATTGGCCAAATCGCCAAAATTCGTCCAGCAGTAATGCCGTTGGCCAGCTTCCTCCTTTGCTTCTGTGCGATGGTGGTGTGGCAACTATCGGCCACCGCCGAACCGGTGTCGCGTGAAGTGCCCGATTTCTATTATCAACAGCTGGAGCCCCTTCTGACGCCGTTGGCAGCGGTGATCGACGCTGACCACGAAGAGTTGGAACGCGGCGAACACGGACTTATCCTCCTGGATGAACGCCTGCATTATGTCGATGCGCAGGGCAAGAGATGGATCGTTCTCCATCGAATTTATAAAGCATTGACGGAGGCAGGGATTGAACCCGTTAGCGAAAATTTCGAAGGCTATCGAAGATCCGAGCAGCGCATTCATCTTGTGGAGGCAAAAACCATTCAACCGGATGGAAAACAACTTCCAGTTAAGGAAAATGCGGCCTTCATCAAAAGTCCGCAACCGGACGGGGCTAGTTCGCTTTACACCGATCGGAACGAAATGGTGGTTATTTTTCCAAACATTAAAATAGGTTCTGTTACTGAGCAAATTACGCTTATTGAAGAAGAGCAACTGCGGATGGGCGATGAGTATAGTGCTACCTTCTATCCCGCAAGCGGGTGGCCTCGCGTCCTGGCCCGGTTGATCGTTGACCTACCCGATGGGATGGCCGAGCGCCTGCAAATCCATTCGCTCGGCCATGTGCCGGCACACCAAACCAGCGCCTCGGGCGATCATCGGACCCGCTTGATATGGGAAGCGAAGCAAAGCAGCGGACAGTCTTATGAAGTTCGCCGTGCGCCATCATCGGATGTTGGTCCGATTGTTTGGCTGACGACTTTGCCTGATTGGGAAGGCTTCATTGAATGGTATGCGCCGCTGATGAGTGAGCGCTCAACGCTTTCGCCAAAACTCGCAAGCCAGGTCGACGCTTGGACCGAGGACGCCGAATCCAACGAGGAAATCATACGTATTTTACATGAAAAAGTCGCAGCGAATATTCGTTACACCGGTCTCGAGTTTGGTCAAGCCGGGTATCAGCCCGAGGACTGCAATCAGGTTTGGGAGAATCAATATGGCGACTGCAAAGACCAATCGAATCTTTTGCGTGTGATGTTGCGTCATAAGGGAATCGACGCGTATTTAGCCTTGATCGATACCAAGCATGCCGGTCGCATTGAAAAGCGCAGCCCGGATTATCGCCATTTCAATCATGCCATCGTTGCTATCCAGCGGCCAGGGGGCGATTATCTCTTTTGTGATCCGACCATAGACCGCTCTCAGCCTGGCGTGCTGGCTCCTTCGAGTGCCGATCGGGAAACTCTCTTGATCAAGGCCCGTCCCGAATGGGTGAAAACCCCAGATTCCTCGGCGGGAGAAATGCGTTATAGCATCGATCTGGAGCGACGCAATTCCGGTGAACTTGACGGATGGTTTGAAGTGGTTGCGACCGGATATCACGCCGCTTCTTATGCTGACTACTTCTTGAGTCGAGAGCCCGATGCGGTGCGTCATGCCATGCAGGATATCATTACCGATTTCTATCCAGCCGCTGAAGTGGTGGATGTCGAAATAATGCCGGCGCAAGAGTGGTCAGGCGACCTTTATCAAGCTCGGGCTTATATGGTTGTGCCGGGAGATGGATCGAACCAATCGCATGACAGTTTGGTTTTCCCGACAGCTGGGTGGTTCGTTCCGGATCTCGGGCCGCGTCAGCAGCGGGAAACGCCTTACTTTCATTGGAAAGAGGCCGTGAAGTTAGTGGCCAATATTCGCTTGCCCGAGGGATGGAAGGTAGAGAAGGCGCCTGCGCCATACAAGTTGGACGCACCAGCCATGGCAGCGTCAGCCGAGTGGGTCATGACGAAGGAAGGGTGTCGAGCCGAGTTGAATTTGAGCTTTGAGGAACCACTCATTTTGCCAGATGCTTTCGATGGTTTTTATAACGCGACGCTTTCCTTGCGCGCTTGGCTTGACCGACCGGTGCTTCTGAGTCAGGACGCCGAAGTTGCCCAGACGGCAACGGGTAGCGTGGAAAGCCGGTTGGAGAACTTTCCGATGATGCCGACTGGCGAAGGTCAGTTGGAACTGCTGGAAAAACGGTTTCCCGACCACGGCGATCCGGCGCTACGCCGCCAGGCTTTGGATCGCATTATCGACTATTTTCCCAAGGACCCGGAGACATTGTTCAACGTTGCGGTGACTCGGGCGCTGATGGATTGGAGGGAAGAAGCATACGACGTAGTAGTGACCGGCATCCGCGAAGCCATAGCTGAATATGAGCAACATGTGGACCGCGAAACCGTTGCTTGGGGGCGCTATTTAGAGGCTTGCGCGCTGGATAAGCTCGATCAGGAAGAGGAAGCGCTAGCTATTTTCCTTGAGATACAGGCGGATGACTCCCTCTCGGATTTTCGACGCGAATGGGCGGCGGTCCAAGCTGGTCGGGGTCTGGTGGATGAGCACCCGCAACGGGCGATCGAACTCATCTTGGACGTGTGGCCAGTGCAAGGTTCAGCATTGGCGGAAGCCGCGCCTTTGTTGGCTCGAGGGCGATTGGAAGCGGGGGATCGGCAGTTGCTTCAGCAAGATCTCGTCCAGTTGGAGGCGGTCAATATCGAATCGGAATTGCAACAGGAAACCGCGTCGAACCTGGCAAAAGTAGCTGTCGATCTTTTGGATGGCTCCCAGCCTGCACAGGGAGTGGCATTGCTTGAAGTCCTGGAGGAGAGTGAACTTGGCGGGTTAGTCGATGAAACCATTGCGGATGCCCGATTGGCTCGGGCCAGCCTAAAGGCGAGTCAACAGATCCGGAATGAGTTGAGCGCTTATTTGCAGGAAAATCCTCTCGATGCTTGGGCGGAACGCCGTCCGGCCAAAGAAGTTTCGGCAAGGGAAGAATATGCCGAGGTCATCAACGAGGCGGTCGACGAAAATGCTAGTCTCGCGGCTTTGGGGTATACCCTGGAACTTCTCACTAAATTTGAGAGCGACAAGCGGTCTCCTTACTGGCTCTGGCGCGCCGCCAATTTCGCGGATTGGCATGAACGCCGAAGCGATCGCGTGATGCCGTTGGCGACCGTGTTGCTCGATTTCTGCGATCAATTACCTCGTGGCAATGACTATTATCATGACGGACGTTTCACACGGGCTCGTGCCATGGAGCGAAAAGCAGACTGGAGTGGCGCGGAAAACGTTTATGCGGAACTGATCCAGATGCCGGAGTTCTCCGATGAATTCGATGTCAGTGGATTTACGCGATGGGGCAGGGCGCTTGAGGAACTCGGACGGTATGAAGAGGCGTTAGAAAAATATCAAGAGGTCGAGTCTGCTCTCGAAACGTCGGGTCAAGCTGCCGACGCCCAGATGCGTGCCGTATTCCTGAATCTTCAAAAAGGTGAATGGGAAGAAGCTGTGCGCTTGTTGAGCTTGCTCGAAAAAGCCGGGGATTCGGTCTTGGAAGAGGCGGAATTGGAAGAACAGATACGGAAAATGCGACGGCTTGCCGACAATCCAGCGAAAGCCCGTGCATGGTGGAAGGCGGCGGAACAATGGTGGCCTGACTGGCAAGAATTGAAATCGAATTCAGGGTTGGCGTCATCCGACAGCAATGTGATGCCCGTCATAGTTTATCTGGAAACGCTGGGCGAGAATCTGGGATACGCTTTGAAAGCTAAGGATGAGCAGCTCTTTTGGGAACATTTCCGCCCTGTAGTTCACGCCGGCCGTTGGCACCCTGAGTATGCCTTGGAGATGGTGGGTGTCATTCCCCTCGCTTATCAAACTTCGCCGTCGCTTGCAGACGATCTCCGGCGATTCGCTGTGACGGTTCTTGAAGATTTTCCCTCCGACGATCCGAATTTTTCCGAGCGTGCTTCCATGTTGAGGGCGGTGCATCTCATCGATTTGGAACGTGATGCCGAGGCGCTCCTGCTGCTTGAGAACGCTCTGCAGAAAGAACCGGTCGAGCCGGTTGTCTGGCAGGCGTTGCTCAGACTACGCGCTCTCGCCATCCTACGCGAGGATGCGGATGCCACTCCCGCCATCGAGGCCTTGAAGAAGCTGTTGTCCAGTGATCAGACTGTGCCCGACCGTATCGTGACGGTCGTGATTCTCGGTCAACTCTATCGAAAGGAAGGACTTCTGGATGAGGAACGTCAGTTGCTTGAGCGTGAACTGGAACATCCCGACGTCAAGAGTGATGACAGCGGAAAGCAGCAACTGACGGCTCGCTTGTCGGCGTTGACCCATGATTTTCTGGCGACGCAAGCATTTGATGAGGCCGTGAAAGATTGGATGGAACAACAAGACTTGGGATGGTTTGAGTATGCTGAACCCAAAGACCTGTCTGATCCGCGTTGCCGCGATCTTGAGGCGGTGTTAGATAATCCAGGGCGAAGTTTCATCGAGCCTGAACAAATCAAACTTCATCTCCTAGTCGCCCTTGATTCAGCGCAAACGCTTCGACGACGAATCAAGAGTTTGTTAAGTGCGGCCGATCGATTGGCCTTCGTGAGCCGGACCCATGAGGACGCCGCGCGCCTTTATGATCCTATAATCACTAACACGGATCTTCCAGAAGTAGTGCGGGCCGAAGCCTTATGGCATGCCTTCTTCGAAGCGGCCTCTTACGATCGTCGATCCGACCTTTCCACCTATACGGCACATCCGCTGAGGAAGCATTGGAACGACCGTCAAAACGAAGTCGCGGACAGCTTACTGGTGTTCGCCCAGGCAGATCGGTTCAAGGTAGATGAAATCCAACTCGCTTTGGAGAAGTTGGCGAAAGAACCGCTAGATCAATACTCGATGGATGCTTTTCGACAATTGTTCCTGGAACTGCTGCGTCACGGTGATTTGGAAGCTGCGGAAACGATCTATCGCAATGCGTCGGCGCTTGAGATCGATCCCACTGCTGGCAGTTCCGCTGCCGCGCTACGATTAGCGATGTTAAAAGCGTTGAAACCAGTTCGGGCTTGGACTCCGCTGCATCAGGCATTGCGCAAATGTGTGCAGGAAGATGACTTTAGCATTCCCTCAGAGCAGCCGGAAATTATCGAGCAGTATCGTGGTCTGAGCGATCTTCATCTATTGTCTCAGGAGCAAGCTTGGGATGTGCAGTTGTTCCAAATCGGGGTTGGTTATTTTCCAAGAGAAGATTTTGCCTTCTGGACAAGTGTGCTGGAATCCCTCACGGATGTCGGGCGGCAGGATTTGTCGCTTCGATTGTTTGAGACAGCTCTGAAGGAAGCGCCCGGTGATGAAGAACGAGCGGCTATTCTGAATGGCAGCGTGTATACCTTCGACATCGACAACCCTGAAATCCGAGCGACAGTTGCCGATCTCGTGCGCCCTTACCGTGACCGTAATCAGTTTCCTCTAACTTTTTCGGCAATACGCGCGGCTGAAATTTCTTTCGCGCTTCGCACTGGCGAAGCAATTGATCTGGAGACGGAAGTGGAACGTCTGTCCGAAAGGAACGACTTTTTCGAAAAGTTGCGAATTCCTCTCCGCCACCACCTTCAGCAACGCGACGAGGTGGCCCTCGCAGCACTTCTGGATTCGACCAGCATCGATGAATTGCTCAGGCCATCGATCTTACCACTGACCTTGGCGAGTTATGAGTTATTGGAACTTGACGCGGAAGCGGAGCTCGCCAGGGAGACCGCGGAGCGAGCCCTTTATCATGCCGTTCTGCGGTCGTGGACGTTTCCGAACGCTTACCTGGTGGGGGGTGTGTTTGACCTCGCTCGTGCGCTGGATGTCGAGCCACCCGAAAACTGGGTTGCTGATGTCTTGCCTTCGATACAACACGAGCGCAGGCGGCTTTACCGGGAAATTGATGCGGCGGAAGCCAAGAAGGATTGGGAAGCGGTCATGCGTCTGGCAAACAAAGCGATAGAAGTGGCTCCGAAATATTATGACTTCTACTGGCACCTCGGCCATGCCGCGATGAAGCTGGGTCAGACGGATGAAGGTCGAGCGGCGCTTGAAATCTATGTTCGATATTCCAAAGATGCCCTGGAATACCCGCGCGCTCTTGCTTTGTTGAAGGGTGCTGGTGATCGGACTAAAGAATAGGGGTGCGGCATGCGTTGAGGGTGGTTGAGCGGTGGAAACAGGTGAGGAAAAATCTAACAAGTTTGCACGTGCGGGTTGGTGGCCTGTCCAAGGATTGGCGATGGAAGAAAGAGAATGATGGGCTTCCGCATCGTCAATGTACCCCGCTGTTTCATAAAAGCAGGAAGTGATTGCCCCGCAGATTTTTGTGCAGAAGAAGGAGTTCAGGCGGGGGCGTATCCGTTGAGATACGTAACCGTCTGACCGACACAGCTCTGCGCAAAAACATCAAGCAAACACAACTGGTTTTATGAAACAGTGAGGTGTATTCTCACAGCGTCACTTTTTTAGTCATCGAGCCAACACCGGCATCGACGCCAGAAAAGCCTTTCACAACTCATGGTTCCTGGGAGCAGATCACAGCCGATGAGGGGAACAATAACCTATCTGATTAAACGGATTGCCATGTCATTTCTGCGATCCGGAGGCCTTGGAAATCGTGGAGATCGGTAATCCACCATTTTCCGTCGGAGTATAGGATTTCCGGTGCTTTTAATGGGATTTCATCGATCCGTTTCTCATAATGACCTACTCCGAAATCAAGGGGGTCGCGGGAGCGATAGATCGAGGTGAGAAAGTCGTGGGAGGAGGCGCGCCAAAGATAGAACCATCCCTCGTAAAAAACAACGAATGGGCTTTCGGCGCTTACCTTGCCGTTGTCCGCGGCGGCGGCCTCACAGACGTTGCCGGCGACGGACCACGTATGCAGATCTGGCGACGTTGCCGCCACCACATAACTGCGCGGCGAGTCGTCGGCCGTGATGGTGGCGTAGGAATAATAGAGGCCGTGATGATGCATGATCATCACATCCCGTCCGCCAGGGATGCCTGTCAGGTTCCCGCTCGGGCCCCAATCGGTGGCTCGCTCGTAGTCGCGCCCGTTGGAGGAGGTCAGCACGCGGATCCCGTTGCTATGGTAAAAGCAGAACCACTGTTGACCTTTTCTTAGGAAAAAGGGGGCCCCGATATGCTCCAGGCCCTCGTGGATACGTTCGCCGCATGCCGTGTCGGCGCGAAGCATCACTCCGCGCTCCCGCCATGGCCCCGTTGCTAAAGAATCGGATTCCCAGCCAAAGATTAAGCGGCCGGTGGCTGTGCCGCGTATGCAGGCCCAGAGCTGCCATTGACCGCTGGCATCCTGAATGAATCCATGGTCGACCACGTTCTGCTTCCGAGGAATCGAGCCGTTGAGCCGGTGCAGGTCGGGCATTGGGGCGATGGTGTGCCAAGGACCCGTGATGATGGGGCGGTGCATGGTTCCGATCTTGCCGGACCGAACAGCCGAGGTCGATGATGAGATTGACGAAAACTGACCTTGGCGCCGAACTGGTTACCCCTTTCGCGATCACGCGCATCCATTTCCAATCAGACCTCGTTTCGTGGGCGCAAAGGAACCCTGTATGGTGGCTAAACCCTCTTTCTGCTGCCTTCTATTTCTGTGACTTCTGTGCTCTCTGTGGCTAATCTCAATCCTGTTCTATTGGGAATTACGATCTGTAAGGCCATGGATTTCCGCTGAGGAGGTGGGCCCGGCGGGCCAACCCTACCACGCTGCCGCGAATATGGGGCGTTTCTTGGGCTTAAAGTAAGCGGTATGATGATGGCTTTCTCCCGAGGAGGTGGGCCCGGCGGGCCGACCCTACCACGCTGCCGCGAATATGGGGCGTTTCTTGGGCTTAAAGTAAGCGGTATGATGATGGATTTTCTCCGCAGGAGGTGGGCCCGGCGGGCCAACCCTACCACGCTGCCGCGAATATGGGGCGTTTCTTGGGCTTAAAGTAAGCGGTATGATGATGGATTTCTCCGCAGGAGGTGGGCCCGGCGGGCCGACCCTACCACGCT
>JGI12210J13797_10078347_pt1 | contig 33869 bp, 31 predicted proteins | sample ElkSlonscriptome_3_FD_13797 | JGI IMG/M metagenome (IMG submission 13797) | reverse complement strand
GCGGCCTTAGCCCCGCTCGTGCCGAGGATGAGAGGCGCGGTCGGGAAATCCGGCCCCGGAATATACTCGATCAGCTCCTCGACCGTGATGGCGGGGTTCTCGATATAGGCGAGGCAGCCGTCGATCACTTCGCCGAGATTGTGCGGCGGGACATTGGTTGCCATGCCGACCGCGATGCCGCCCGCGCCATTGACGAGCAGATTGGGGAAGCGTGCGGGAAGGACCTGCGGCTCCTTGGTCGAGCCGTCGTAATTGGCCTGGAAATCGACCGTGTCCTTGTCGAGATCGTCGAGCAGCGTGTTCGCCACCCGCGCCAGCCGCGCCTCGGTGTAGCGCATCGAGGCCGGTGGATCGGGGTCCATCGATCCGAAATTGCCCTGGCCGTCGATAAGCGGCACGCGCATCGACCAGTCCTGCGTCATTCGCGCAAGCGCATCGTAGATCGCCGAGTCGCCATGCGGGTGATAGTTGCCCATCACGTCGCCGACGATCTTCGCGCTCTTGCGATAGGGGCGTCCGGCGACAAAGCCGCCTTCCTGGCTGGCATAGAGGATGCGGCGATGGACCGGCTTCAACCCGTCGCGAACGTCCGGAAGCGCGCGACTTACGATCACGCTCATCGCGTAATCGAGGTAGCTCGTCTTCATCTCATCGACGATGTCGATGCGGTCATATTCGCCGGAAGGGGCGGGGGAATCGAGGATTTCGGTGTCGTCGCTCAAGGCTTGGGGCCGTTTCGGTTGTGTTCTGATGATTTTGCGTCGGTTGCAATGTAGGCACTCGCACAGCGATGCGCCACTCACCGAGGCGAACGGGGGAAGAACACCGGACCTTTTTCCACACCTGCCGGGTCTTGCGCGCCGCTGTCAGCCAACGTTCATGCCCGCTCCGCGAAAGGGCGAGGCCCATTGCAGGAGGGGGCTTGATCTCGCCTGCCAGATCGGCATTCAAAGCGCGTTCAGGCCAACTGGCCTAGAGGCAATTGCAAATCCCGGGCGACCGATGCAAAGGCGCTCCAGACGAACACCCAGCGCCTGTAAGAGCGCGCGAAATACCTCGAGGAGGACATCCGCATGAATATCCGCCAACCCCGCAAGCCGCTTTCGGGCCTCGCGCTTGCCATCGCGCTCGCAACCGGCACGGCCGTCGTTGCGACCGGCCTTGCGCCGACCGACGCGCATGCGCAGCGCAAGAAGAAGGACAAGAAGGAGAAGGAGCAGCCGCCCGAACTTTCGGACGAGTTCCGCGCGGCCTTCCTCCCCGTGCAGGAAGCGATGAACGCGGAAGGCACCGACATGGCCGCGCTGCGCCCTCAGGTCGAACAGCTGATCCAGATGGCGCAGACCAAGGACGAGAAGTTCTTCACCGGTAATGCCGCCTATAACGTCGGGTCAAAACTCGGTGACGAGGCGCTTCAGCTGACGGGGATGGAACTGATGCTCGAAGGCGGGAAAATTCCCGCCGATCAGATCGGCCGCTACAATTTCATCACCTACCAGCTGGCCAATGGCATGGATCAGTTCGACAAGGCGCGGCGCTATCTCCAGGCCGCGATCGACAACAATTTCACGACCGACACGATTGGTCGTTCGGAACTGCAGATCGCGATGGCGGAAAGCTATTTCAGCGCCGACCAGACGCAGCAGGGCCTCGATTATCTCGCGGAGGCGATCGCCGACAAGAAATCGGCCGGCGAGGAAGTGCCCGCGCAATGGTATCGCCGCGGGATCACCGTTGCCTATGAAAACAAGATCACCGCTGATCTCTACGACATCGTGACCATGTGGATCGCGGACTATCCGAGCGATACCAACTGGCGCGATGCGATCAATCTCACCCGCAATCTCAATACTTTCGAAGGTGGCGAGATCCTCGACCTGCTCAGGCTCAGCCGCCGGGTCGACGCAATGGGCGATGTCTCCGACTATGAATATTACGTCGAGGCCGCCGATGCCCGCCGCCTGCCCAAGGAAGTGAGCGACGTGATCGAGGAGGGCTATGCCTCCGGCGTGGTTACCCAGGACAACCTGTTCCTTTCCGAGGCGCTCGAACTGGCGAAGGGCCGGATCGCCGCCGACCGCGCCGATCTTCCGGCGCTCGAAAGCGATGCGATGGCGTCCGATGCCGGGATCAAGCTTGTCACTGGCGCGGCCGACGCGTTTTTGAGCTATGACGACTACGCCAAGGCGGAGCGGTTCTACGAAAAGGCCCTCACCATGCCGGGCGTCGAAAGCAACGAGGCGCAGTTGCGGCTCGCGATCGCGAAGATCGAACTTGGCAAGTATGACGAAGCGCGCGACCTGCTGGCGCAGGTCGATGGCAAGCGGGAGCCGATTGCCAAGCTCTGGGCCGCCTATGCCAACAGCGAGCAAGGCGGAGCCACGGGCGGGACGATGACAGGCGGCTGATAGGCCGGCTGCGAATGGCAACAGAAAAGGGCGCCGGTAGCGAATGCTGCCGGCGCCCTTTTCATGCATGGTGCTGTTGCGCCTCAGCGCAGCCGTTTGACCCAGACCTCGCCGTCGTCTCGTCTTTCGAGCGCGAAATTGGGAACGGCATCGAGCATATCGTAAAGCCGGGTGAAGCCGTAATTGCGAGTGTCGAAGCTCGACCGGTTTCCTGCGCGCTGGCCGACTTCGGAAAGCTTGGCATAGCCGTTCTCGTCCCGCTTTGAGGCATTGTAGGCATCGACCAGCAGGTGGAGGAGGTCCTCGTCGATCCCGCCTGACGCCGCTTCCCTGGCATCGTTTGCGCCATTGCCAGCCGTCTTGTCCGAGCCGCGCCGACCACTCGATGACCGGTCGGCCTTTTCGGCGCGCAGCAGGGCATTTACGTCGATGAAACGGGAACAGGCCTCGCGGAATGCCTCGGGCGTCTTGGCTCCGCCGAAGCCGTAGACGGGCAGGCCATCCTGCCTGATCCGCATGGCGAGCGGCATGAAATCGCTGTCCGAACTCATGATGCCGAAACCTTGCACCCGCCCGCCATAGAGCAGATCGAGCGCATCGATCGTCATTTTCATGTCGGTCGCGTTCTTGCCCTTGGTGAGGTCGAACTGCTGCTGCGGCTCGATGCCATAGCGATGCATCTTGTCGATCCATCCCTTGAGGCTCGTCTTGCGCCAATTGCCGTAAGCGCGCCGGATATTGACCTGGCCAAGCTCGGCAAGAACGGTCAGCACCGGGTCGATTGCCGCGTGGCTGGCATTGTCGGCGTCGATCAAAAGGGCGATGTTGTTGGAGAAGGGCTGTGCCATGGCGCACCATTTGGGCGAGCACGCGGCGCGCGGCAAGTCTATTCGATCACTTCTCTATTCGATCACTTCGAAACTGCCGGTATCCTCGTCGAGCGAATAGAGGCGCCCCTCCTCAATCGAGAAATGCGCGCCGCGCAGCTTCAGCCGCCCGGCGTTCTCGCGCGCGGCGAGCCACGGGAAGGTGCGCAGATTCGCAAGGCTCTGGCGGATCGCGGCAAACTCCATCGCGAGTTCGGCTTCGCGCCCCTCGGTCCCGTATCGCGCCGCGACGCCGGCGCGGGCTTCGTCGAGCAGGGTGATCCATCCGGCGAGGAATTGGCCTTCGTGACGCCCCGTATCGGCATGGTCATGCTGCAAGGCGGCATGGCATCCCCCGCATCGCCCGTGGCCCATGACCACGATCTGCGCGACTTCGAGCATCTGCACCGCGAATTCGACCGCTGCCGAAACACCGTGCTGTCCGGGCGTCGTCTCGAACGGCGGAACGAGCGCGGCGACATTCCTGAGCACGAAGATATCGCCCGGATCGACGTCGAAGATCTGCGCCGGATCGACCCGGCTGTCGCAGCAGGCGATGATCATCAGCTTGGGATGCTGGCCTTTCTCGAGCGTCTCGGCGAACCGTTCGCGCTGGCGCGGCCAGGTCTGTTCGCGAAAGCGGCGATAGCCTTTCAGCAATTCAGCGAATTCGGGCATGATATCATCCTCTCTCCCGGATCGCGCTAGGCGCGGGGGAGGGGCAGGGCAAGCGTTGCGCCTGACGCGGCCCGTTTTGCGCAGAATACCGCGCAGGCTCGTACAAAGGATGGGCCAAGCGCGGTTGCGGGCAGGATGAACGGGTCTTAAGTAGCGCCCATGAACGATCTCGCGAACACCCCCCGGCCAGAGCCCGAAGGACGTCCCGCCCGCCAGCGCAAGCCCGACTGGATTCGCGTCCGGGCGCCGGTCGGAGAAGGTTATCAGGAGACGCGCCGCCTGATGCGCGAGCTCAATCTCAATACGGTCTGCGAAGAGGCGGCATGCCCCAATATCGGGGAATGCTGGACCAAGAAGCACGCGACGGTGATGATCCTCGGCGACGTGTGCACGCGCGCCTGCGCCTTCTGCAACGTGAAGACCGGCATGCCGCGGTCAGTCGACCCGATGGAGCCGGAGAATACGGCCATCGCGGCGGCCAAGATGGGGCTCGAACACATCGTCATCACCAGCGTCGATCGCGACGATCTGCCCGATGGCGGGGCGATGCAGTTCGTCAAGGTGATCGAGGCGCTGCGCCGCAACACGCCCGACACGACGATCGAGATCCTGACACCCGATTTCCGCGGCAAGATGCGCCGCGCGGTGGAGATGATCTGCGAGGCCGGGCCGGACGTCTACAACCACAACCTCGAGACCGTCCCGCGGCTTTACCCCACGATCCGTCCCGGCGCGCGCTATTACGCCTCGCTGCGGCTGCTCGAGGAGGTCAAGGCCCACAACGCTCTGATCTTCACCAAGTCGGGGATCATGCTCGGCCTCGGAGAGGAGCGGCTCGAGGTGCACCAGGTGATGGACGACATGCGCAGCGCGGAAGTCGATTTCATCACCATGGGCCAGTATCTCCAGCCCACGCCCAAGCACGCCACGGTCGAGGAATTCGTCACCCCCAAGGCATTCGATGCCTACGGCGCGATCGCGCGGGCCAAGGGATTCCTCCAGGTCGCCTCGAGCCCGCTGACCCGGTCCAGCTATCACGCGGGCGACGATTTCGCGAAGATGCGCGCCGCTCGCGAGGAACGGCTTGCCAAGCAGGCGGCGCGGGAAAAGGCCTGAGCCCCATGCCCGGTATCCGCGAGACGCGCAGACTGCCCTATAGCTGCGAACAGATGTTCGACCTCGTCGCGGACGTGAAGCGTTACGGCGAATTCCTGCCCTGGGTGATCGCGACCCGCGTGCGCTCCGACAGCGAGACCGAAATGATCGCCGACATGGTGGTCGGCTTCAAGGCGATCCGCGAAAGCTTCACCTCGCGCGTGCTCAAGCGCCGCGCGAAGGAAATCGAGGTGATCTACCTCGACGGGCCGCTCTCCGATCTCGACAATGTCTGGACCTTCCGCGAGGTCGACGAGAACACGTGCGAGATAGACTTCGCGGTCGATTTCACCTTCAAGAACCGCATCTTCGAACGGATCGCCGGCCAGTATTTCGACCGTGCCTTCCGCAGGATGGTGACCGCATTCGAACAGCGCGCCGACGAGCTTTACGGCAACAGCAATTCAAGCGCGCAAACGGTCGCCTGACGCCGGATCGAGGCGCGCGCGCCAGGTCCTTCGCCGCCATCGAAATGCTTGAGCTCGCCTTCGGGTTCGCCCTCGCTGTTGCGCGTGCAGCGCGCGAACACGACCGTTCCTACCGGCTTGATCTGGGTTCCCCCGCCGGGCCCCGCGACACCGCTGATGGCGACCGCGACATCGGCGTTCGACCGCTCCAGCGCGCCCTGCGCCATCGCCCAGACGCACGCAATCGAAACCGCGCCGAAGGTATCGATGATATCGCGCGCGACACCCAGCGATTCCAGTTTCGCCTCGTTCGAATAGGTCACGAAACCACGGTCGAGCACTGCGGACGAGCCGGCGATCTCGGTCAGGGCGCCCGCCACCAGTCCGCCGGTGCAGCTTTCGGCGAGGGCGACCGTGCGTCCCGCCTTGGCATTCTCGGCAATGACCCGTTCGGCGAGGCCGGTGATGTCCTCCGGGAGGAGATAATCGCTCATTGGCCTGTTCCCGTGTTCGTATCGCGCGCGCAGACTTCGATCTCGCCCGTCTCGGCCAGATCGACGAGAAAGGTCATGAGGCCGGCGATGTTCTCGATCGGCAGCGGGCTGAGAAGCTCGAGCCCACGCTCGATCTTCCCGCAATCCTCGCGCCCGATTTCCTTGACCACCATCTGCCGGAACAGCGCATCGGCAAGGGGCCGCAGCGTTTCCGGCGGAACGGTCGCCATGACCTCGCCGAAATCGATGTCGCCTGCTGCGGGATCAGGTCCGCGCTGATCGACGATCAGCCGCAGAACGCGCAGCGCCCCGGGCCAGGCGGTGTCCTGTTGTCTGCGAAAGCGGGAAGCGAGGCGCTCGCCCTCGGTCGCGAGAAAGCCGTTGCGAGGAAGAACGGCGGTGCAGGCAGCGCGCGTCGCATCGAAGGCGAGCGGCATGGCATAGATGACAGCGTCGTCGAGATCTCGAGGAGCAGCGCAGGCCGGCTGCGCATGCACTGCGATCCCCTGGCCCAGCGCGAGGACGGCGAGGGCGGGGGCAAGAAAACGGTTCGTCATGGCGCGCATTGTCTCACGAGCGCGCCGTTCGTGAAAGGGCGACGATCGCCTGTGCCGCGATCCCTTCGCCGCGTCCCGTGAAGCCGAGCCCCTCGGTGGTGGTCGCCTTGATGCTGACCGCGGCTTCTTCGAGGCCGGTCAGGCGCGCGACCTCGGTGCGCATGGCCGGGCGGTGGGGGCCGATCCTGGGTGCCTCGCAGATGATCGTGAGATCGATATTGGCGAGCGTGTAGCCCGCCTGCCCTGCCAGCTTTACGGCATGTTCGAGGAACCGCCCCGAGCGTGCGCCCGCCCATTGCGGGTCGCTTGGCGGGAAATGCGTTCCGATGTCGCCCTCGCTTACTGCACCAAGCACGGCATCGGTGATCGCATGCAGCGCAACATCCGCATCGGAATGTCCGGCAAGGCCCCTGTCGTGATCGATCCGTACCCCGCACAGCCACAATTCCTCGCCCGCTTCGAGCCGGTGCACGTCGAATCCCTGCCCGACGCGAACCGAAGCGAGATCCGGTCCATCCATGAGGTCCTCCGCGAATGTGATCTTTTTCAGCCTTTCGTCGCCGCGCACCAGCGCGACCTCGCCGCCATTCGCCGCCAGCACCTGCGCATCGTCGCCGGCATCGGTTTCGCCGACCCACTTGCGCTGGGCAAGGAGGATGTCCTCGAACCGGAATGCCTGCGGGGTCTGGACCCGGCGCAGGCTCTCGCGATCGGCCTTGTCCGCCATGGTCCCCCGCGGGCCTGCGACCGCGATGGAATCGACCACCGGCAGGACCGGGATCGCGCCCGGATGCTCGCCGAGCGCATCGAGCAGCCGTTCGATCACGGCGCGGGGAAGGTCGGGGCGAGCGGCATCGTGGACAAGAACACGCTCCGGGGCGTCGGCCTGCAGCGCTTCGAGCCCGGCCGTGACCGAATCCTGCCGGGTCTTTCCCCCGGTGACGAAGCGCACATCCTCGCAATTTCCGACGGCCTCGCGAGCATGATCCTCGGCGTCCTTCGCGATCACGACAGCAAGGGGCGAAGCGCCCGCTCCGCGCAGTGTCTCGACCGAATGACGCAGGAGCGGACGCCCGCGCCAGGTGCGGAACTGCTTGGGCAGTTCTCCGCCCACGCGAAGGCCCTTGCCGGCCGCCACGACGATCGCGGCGAAGGGGGGAAGGGGTGGGGCTCCTCGCATGGCTCGGCGGCGCTTAGGGGCTGGACGGCTTTTCCGCAATGCACTATGCGCTGCTCAAATTTTAGGCATTTCCACCATGACACAGTTTCCCCAACCCCCGGCATTGCAGCCGATTGCGGTCGGCCCGGTGACGATCCCCGATCCGGTCGTGCTCGCGCCGATGACCGGCGTGACCGACATGCCGTTCCGCACCCTCGTGCGGCGCTATGGTTCGGGCCTCAACGTGACCGAAATGGTCGCAAGCGAGGCGGCGATACGCGAGACACGCCAGTCCCTGCAGAAGACCGCGTGGGACCCGGTCGAGGAACCGGTTTCGATGCAGCTTGTCGGCTGCGATCCCGGATCCATGGCCGAGGCGGCAAAGCTTCAGGAGGGCAGTGGCGCGGCAATCATCGACATCAATTTCGGTTGTCCGGTCAAGAAGGTCGTCGGCCAGTATGCCGGCAGCGCGCTGATGCGCGAAGTTCCGCTGGCGACGAAGCTGATGGAAGCGACCGTCAAGGCGGTGGACGTTCCGGTCACGGTAAAGATGCGGATGGGCTGGGACCATGCCAGCCTCAATGCGCCCGAACTTGCCCGCATTGCCGAGGATCTGGGCGTCAAGATGATCACCGTCCACGGTCGCACTCGCAACCAGATGTACAAGGGCCATGCCGACTGGTCCTTCATCCGCAAGGTCAAGGAAGCGGTCTCGATACCGGTCATCGTCAATGGCGATATCTGCGGGATCGAGGACGCGGCCAATGCGCTCGACCAGTCTGGCGCTGATGGAGTGATGATCGGGCGCGGTGCTTACGGCAAGCCGTGGCTGCTCGGCCAGGTCATGCATTGGTGGCGCACCGGCGAAAGCCTGCCGACCCCCAGCTTCGACGAACAATACGCCGTCCTCGTCGAGCATTACGAACGCATGCTCGATCATTACGGGCGCGATGTCGGCGTGAAGATCGCGCGCAAGCATCTGGGCTGGTACACCAAGGGGATGCACGGCTCGGCCGATTTCCGCAACAAGGCGAACCAGATCGACGATCCGCGCGAGGTGCTCGGCGAGATCGAGCGTTTCTACGAACCCTTCCTGAGGCGCCGGGCGGCCTGAAGATGGCGTTGCGGCGGGCGCTCGGACAGGAGGGCGGAGACATTCCCGAAGGCACCGCAAGGCCCGATGCCCGGGCCCAGATCGCCGGGATGCTTTTCGCGGTGCTCCTGGTCGACGCCGAAGGGCACATCGCCGAGGTCAACCAGGCAACCGAGACCCTGCTCGGCACCAGCGCAAGGCGGCTTGTCGGGCGCTCGCTTCTCGACCTGATCGGCCCGATCGATCCGCGGGTCGAGAAACGGCTCGATAGCGCCGACGAGGGCCTCGTCGCGCGCGAGCTGGTCCTGACCGTCAACGATGCCGAACTGCAGGTCAATCTGACCGTCTCTCCGCTGTCCGGCGCGCCGGGTTGGCGCGTGGTGACAATGTCGGAAATCGGCCGCGAGGATACGGCAAGCGCCGAGCCGCTGGGCGAAAGCACGCCGCCCGGACCATCGATCCTCGCACACGAGATCAAGAACCCGCTTTCCGCGATCCGCGGTGCCGCGCAGCTGGCGGCGCGCAAGCTGCCGCACAAGGACAAGCCGCTTGCAAGGATGATCACCGACGAGGTCGATCGCATCGCAAGGCTGATCGACCGGATGCAGCAATTGGGCAGCACGCGTTCCGATCCGCCCGAACCGTGCAATCCGCACGAGGCGATCCGCAGCGCGCTCGCCACGGTGCGGGTCGCAAGCGGCGGGACGCCTGCCGGCGAGGGCGCTTTCAATGTCGCCTTCCGAGAGGAATTCGACCCCTCGCTCCCCCCGGTTCTCGCCAATCGCGATGCGCTCGAACAGGTGCTGATCAATCTCTTGTCCAATGCCCGCGACGCGGCTGTCGACGGCGCCCGCGCTCCGCAGGTGATGATCCGCACGCGCTATGTGCATGGCCTCGTTTTCAGCGCCATGCGACTTGGCCGGGCGGTCAGGCTGCCGATCGAAATCACGGTGACCGACAATGGCAAGGGCATCGATCCGGCGCTTCGCGGTGCCGTTTTCGAACCCTTCGTCTCGACCAAGCAATCGGGCCAGGGCCTCGGTCTTGCCCTCGTGCGCAAGCTCGTGCTCGACATGGGCGGCAGCATCACGCACGAACGCGATCCCCGGCTCGGGTTGACGCATTTCCGGGTCCATCTCGCGCAGGCGCAGGCTCAACCGGATGGGAAGGGCTGAACGGATGGCACGCGACGATGCCCCTTCCATCCTGCTGGTCGAAGACGACCGCGCAATCGCAACCGTCATCAGCGCAGCGCTCGAGGACGAGGGTTTCGCGATCCGGCACTGCTTTGGCATCGCAGAGCGCGACGCGGCGCTCGCCGAGGCACCATTTGCGGTCATGATCACCGATGTCCTGCTTGAGGACGGCGACGGGCTCGCCAGCCTTGACGCCGTGCGCACCGCCGTTCCGGACATGCCGGTGATCGTGCTTTCGGCGCAGAACACGCTCGATACCGCTGTCCGTGCGAGTGACAGCGACGCCTTCGAATATTTCCCCAAGCCCTTCGATCTCGATCAGCTGGTCCAGGCGGTGAACAAGGCGGCGGGATCGAATGGAAGCCACGCTGCCGACAATGGCATGGACGAGGGCGAGGCACCGGGCGCGGACGGTGAGGGCATGCCGCTCGTTGGGCGCAGCAAGGCGATGCAGGGCGTCTACCGCATGATTGCGCGTGTCCTGCGAAATGACCTCACCGTGCTGGTTACCGGTGAAAGCGGGACCGGCAAGGAATTGGTCGCCGAAGCGATCCACCAGCTCGGCAGCCGATCGACCGGGCCGTTCGTCGCGGTCAACACGGCGGCAATCCCGTCCGATCTTATCGAGAGCGAGCTATTCGGACACGAAAAGGGCGCCTTTACCGGTGCTTTCGCGCAGGCGATCGGCAAGTTCGAACAGGCGAATGGCGGTACGCTCTTTCTCGACGAGATCGGCGACATGCCGGCCGAAGCGCAGACCCGGCTGCTGCGCGCGCTGCAATCGGGCCGCATCCGGCGTGTGGGCGGTCGGCAGGAAATCGCGGTGAGCGTGCGCATCATCGCGGCGACCAATCGCGATCTCCTCCCCCTGATCGAGCAGGGCGCGTTCCGGGAGGACCTATACTACAGGCTCAATGTCGTCCCGATCCCGCTGCCGCCCCTGCGCGAGCGGCGCGAGGATATCGAGGTGCTGACGCAGCATTTTCTGGCCGAGGCGGTCGAAGACGGGTTGCCCCGCCGCCGTCTGTCCGCCGACGCGCTGGCAATGCTCGAAGCGCGCCAGTGGCGCGGCAATGTCCGCGAATTGCGCAATGTGGTCTATCGCCTCGCCCTGATGGCGCAAGGCGAGGTGATCGATCCTGCCGCGATCAGCGACATCGTGGGCGCCGAAACCGCTCCGGCGAGCGCGCCACCGCAAGAAACGCAACCCGGGTTGGCCGGCGCGCTCGAGCAATGGCTCGCAACCGAGGATCCGCCCGAGGGCCTGCTCCACGCCCGAGCGATTGCCGCTTTCGAGAAGCCGCTGATCGAGCACGCGCTCAAGCGCACGCGCGGCAACCAGTTGCGGGCTGCCAAGGTGCTCGGCATCAATCGCAACACCTTGCGCAAGAGGATCGTCGAACTCGGTATCGAGCCCGAGCGCTTTGCAAGGTCGGCCTGACGTAAAATTCGTCGGGCCGAGCGGATTGTGCTTGCAAGATTGCAACACCATGGTTGTAATGGTGCAACTATGGAGGCCTCGAAAGCCAGACCTGCTCCGGAAGGCGCTCCGCCCGACGACGAAGCCGTTGGAACGAGGGCCGAAAGTGGTCTGCGCACCACAAGCGAAGCCGCGCTGAGCGGGACCGAGCGAGCCAAGCTCCGGCTGACGCGCCGATCGCCACGCTGGCTGCGCCGGTTCATCGTCGCATCGCGGCGGGCCAATGTCTTTCTCTGGCTCGAACTGCTCGCGGTTGCCGGGTTGATCCTGGCGGTGATCGCGACCTGGTTCGCCTTTTCACGCGATCCCGAAGCGGGTGAATTGCTGCCGACGCTGCAGGTTTCGGTGCTGCTGATGGCGACGCTGGTCCCGGCCATGACCATCCTTGTCCTCGCCGGTCGGCGCCTCGCACTGAGGCGGGCGGCGGGCAGCACGGCGCGGCTCCATGTGCGGCTCGTCTTTTTCTTCTCCATGGTCGCCGCGATTCCCACCCTGCTGGTCGCGGGATTCGCCGCCTTCCTTTTCCAGACCGGGGTCGATTTCTGGTTTTCGGACGACTCGCGCGGATTGATGGAAAATGCGAACGAGCTCGCGCAGAATTACTACGACGCGAATCAGCGCGAGGTGCGCGACGAGACGCTGGCCATGGCGGGCGACATGCGGTTCTATTTCAGCCGCGGCGGGACGCTTGCCAACGAGAAGTTCCCCGATTTCTATGCGCTTCAGGCGCAGGGACGGAAAATCAACGAAAGCGCGATCATCCAGCGGCTCGATGACGGTTCGCTCAGGACTGCCGCAATCATGGATCTGCTCGAGGACAACCGTCCGATCGAATTCAGCGAAACCGCGCTGCCGCTGCTCGAGAACGGCGAACTCGTGGTCGTCGAAGGCAGCCCCGAACGCATCGCCTCGATCGCTCCGATCGACCGGGACAGCGGGATCTACCTATACAATGCCCGCAATACCGAGGCGACGATGTTCAATTCGTGGTCGCGCGCCCAGGCGATCGCGCGCGCCTACGAGACGCTGACGAGCGATGCGCGCACGCTGCAATTGCGCTTCAACATCGCGCTGGTGCTGGTGAGCCTGCTGCTTGTCGGGATCGCGATCTGGTTCGCGCTGCGATTTGCCGACCGGCAGGTCGAGCCGCTCACCGATCTCGTCGGCGCAGCGCGCAAGGTCGGCCAGGGCAATTTCGCTCTGAGGGTGGAAGGGCGCACCGGGGCGGACGAGATCGGACTGCTCAACCGCGCCTTCAACCGGATGACCGCGCAGCTCGAAAAACAGACGCAGGCGCTCGTTTCCGCAAATCGCCAGATCGACGATCGCCGTGCCTTCATGGAGGCGGTGCTGGAATCCGTGACAGCCGGCGTCATTTCGGTCGATCGCGAGGGGAGGGTGCTTTTGCTCAACGGCTCGGCCGCCGCCCTGCTCGAACGCGACGACGCGCAAGACCCGGCGAGCATGGTCGGCATGAAGCTCGAGGATCTCTCGCCCGAAATTTACCGCATCGCGCGTGAAGGGCAGGAGCGCGCGCTTGTGACCCATGCAAAGGGCAACGAACTGCTCACTCTGGCGGTGAAGGTCGCGCCGGGCAACAGTGGCTCGGTCATCACCTTCGAGGACATCACCCGGCAATTGCTCGACCAGCGCCAGGCGGCATGGTCCGATGTCGCGCGGCGTATCGCGCATGAGATCAAGAATCCGCTCACCCCGATCCAGCTCGCCACCGAACGCCTCAAGCGGCGCTATCGCAAGCAGGTCGAGGAGGACGATGGCCAGCTGTTCGACGAACTCACCAGCACGATCGTGCGGCAGGTCGGCGACCTCCGGAAGATGGTCGACGAATTCTCCTCCTTCGCCCGTCTGCCAAAGCCCGTTTTCCGATCGGAGGACCCGGTCGATCTCGTGCGGCAGGCCGTTTTCCTGCAGGAGGTCGCGCATTCCGGGATCGACTTCACCGTCGCGACCGACAGGCTCGGCAGCCGCGAGATATCGTGCGACCGGCACCAGCTCGGCCAGGCGATGACGAATGTGCTCAAGAATGCGGTCGAAGCGGTCGAGGCGCGCGCGGCCGAGGCACAAGGGCAATATGCCGGCCAGATCGCCGTGAAGATGGAGGGCGACGACGAGATGGTCACCGTCTTCGTCGAGGACAACGGCATCGGCCTGCCGACCGATCGCGACCGGATCACCGAGCCTTACATGACCACCCGCGAAAAGGGCACCGGCCTCGGACTCGCGATCGTCAACAAGATCGTCGACGAACATGGCGGCGACATGAGCTTCGCCGCAGGCGAAAGCGGCGGAACCCGCGTGACCCTGCGCTTTGCCCGCAACCCGCGAATTCCCGTCGGCGAAGGCGCATGACGCGTCCCGCCGCAACAACACGAAGCCCGAAGGGAGATCCCCATGGCGCTTGAAATCCTCGTCGTCGACGATGAGCGCGATATCCGCGAACTGGTCGCCGGCGTGCTCGGCGATGAAGGCTATGAATGCCGAACCGCTGCCGACAGCACCGCCGCGCTGGGCGCGATAGACGAACGAAGGCCGAGCCTCGTGCTGCTCGATGTCTGGCTTCATGGCAGCGAGATGGACGGGCTCGAACTGCTCGATGCGATCAAGCTGCGCGAGCCGAACCTGCCGGTCATCATCTTTTCCGGCCATGGCAATATCGATACCGCCGTCTCCGCCGTCAGTCGGGGTGCGATGGATTTCATCGAGAAGCCGTTCGAGGCCGAGCGTCTGCTGCTTCTCGTCGAACGCGCGACCGAGACCGAGCAATTGCGCCGCGAGAATTCGCGCCTGCGCGAAGGGGTGTGGGGGACGAGCGAATTCACGGGCAGTTCGGCCGCGATCAACAATGTCCGGGCGACGTTGAAGCGGGTGGCGAATACCGGGAGCCGTGTCCTGATCTCCGGGCCGGCGGGCGCAGGCAAGGAGGTCGCCGCGCGGCTTCTTCATTCGTGGAGCAACAGGGCGGGCGGCGCGTTCGTCCTCGTCAATTCGGCGCGGATCACGCCCGAACGTTTCGAACAGGAATTGTTCGGCGAGGAAGTCGACGGCAAGCAGGTCCGCCCGGGCCTGCTTGAAACGGCGGACGGAGGGACGCTCTATCTCGATGAGGTCGCGGACATGCCCTTGTCGACGCAGGCCCGCATCCTGCGCGTGCTGACCGACCAGAGCTTCGTGCGGGTCGGCGGGACGCGCCAGATCGGGGTCGACGTGCGGGTCGTTTCCTCGACCACGCGCGATCTCACCGAGGAGATGGAGGAGAAGCGCTTTCGCGAGGATCTTTTCTACCGCCTCAACGTGGTGCCCATCGCGATCCCCTCCCTGGCCGAACGGCGCGATGACATCCCCATGCTGGCGGAGCATTTCTTCACCCGTTATTCGACCGATCAGGGCGTTCCGCCGCCGGATATCAGCGAGGAGGCCATGGCTGCGCTCCAGGCCTACGACTGGCCGGGCAATGTCCGCCAGCTGCGAAATCTCGTCGAGCGAACGATCATCATGACCGCGCGCGACCGGCTCGGAACAATCGAGCCCGACATGCTGCCCTCGGAAATCACCGGTGGGCGTCTCGCTTCTTCGGGGGAGGGGCTCACGGCGATGATGGGCGTGCCCCTGCGCGAGGCGCGGGAGAGTTTCGAGCGCGAATATCTGACCATCCAGATTCGGCGCTTTTCCGGGAATATCTCGAAGACAGCGAGCTTCATCGGGATGGAACGATCGGCGCTCCACCGCAAGCTCAAGCTCCTGGGAATGGCCGAACGCAGGGAGACCGGGCGAAAGGGTTGACCCTTGACACTCGTGTCAGGAGCGCGAGACTTTCGGAACTTGACAGCATGTTGGGCATTGCTCGCGTGATGGACAACCGGCATTATGGTGTGGGGCCGGCCGGCGGGAAAGTTCCCGCAGATGATGCCCCTGCTCGCGGACCGTAAGAACGGCCGCCAAAAACAGGAGCATAGCGATATGTCCAACGGGCGAACTCTCTCTCCGCGCCCCCGCCCCCAGGGGCAGTCATCATCCGCTGCGCAGTCGCGTCAGCCGGGCAGTCTGCAGGATGCGTTTCTCAACCTCCTGCGCCGTAACAAGACCCCTGTGACGATGTTCCTCGTCAAGGGCGTGAAGCTTCAGGGCATCATCACCTGGTTCGACAATTTCTCGATCCTGCTGCGGCGGGACGGGCAGTCGCAACTGGTTTACAAGCATGCGGTCTCGACGATCATGCCGGGTCAAGGCGTGGATGCAAGCCAGTTCGCAAGCCGCGCGGGCAATGCCAAACAACGCCTGTTGCAGGACGTCTTCCTTAGCCGGGTAAGCGAGGCGAATGTCCAGGTGACCATGTTCCTCGTGAACGGTGTCATGCTCCAGGGCCGGATCGCGGCCTATGACCTTTTCTGCATGCTGCTCGAACGCGATGGCGCGGTGCAGCTTGCCTACAAGCACGCCGTCTCGACCATCCAGCCCGCCAGCCCGGTTGACCTGACCGAGGATGAGGAGGACAATGACGAAGTGGAAGACGAACCCGACGATGAGGGGTTCGAGGATGATGAAGAGGCATAGAGGCTGAGCTTCGACGACGACTTGATGGACGAGGTGACCCGCGGTGCGCGGGCGCTTGTCCTGTGCCCCGATATCCGCAGCTTCAGCTACGATCTCGATCCGCGCGAAAGGCTCGAGGAGGCCGAGGGTCTGGCGGTGGCAATTGGCGTCGTCATCGCCCATTCCGAAATACTGCCCGTCCGCCAGATGCAGCCGAACACGCTGTTCGGGTCGGGCCAGGTCCAGCGGATCGCCGACTGGTGCGAGCTATACGAAACGGAGCTCGTCATCGTCGACGGCGCTCTCACCGCGATCCAGCAGCGCAATCTCGAGGAGAAACTGAAGCGCAAGGTGATCGACCGCACCGGCCTGATCCTCGAAATCTTCGGTGAGCGCGCGGCCACCGCCGAAGGGCGCCTGCAGGTCGAACTCGCGCATCTCGACTACCAGCAATCCCGCCTGGTGCGCAGCTGGACCCACCTCGAACGCCAGCGCGGCGGCTTCGGTTTCCTCGGCGGCCCGGGGGAAACCCAGATCGAGGCCGATCGGCGCATGATCAATCAGCGCATGGCGCGGCTTCGGCGTGAATTGGAGCAGGTCCGGAAGACCCGCGCCCTGCATCGCGAGCGGCGGGGAAGGGCGCCCTGGCCGGTGATCGCGCTGGTCGGCTACACCAATGCCGGCAAGTCGACCCTGTTCAACCGCCTGACCGGCGCCGACGTGATGGCCGAAGACCTGCTTTTCGCGACACTCGACCCGACCATGCGGGCGATCTCGTTGCCGGGCGTTGAGAAGGCGATCCTGTCGGACACGGTGGGGTTCATATCGGACTTGCCGACGCAGCTCGTCGCGGCATTTCGTGCCACGCTCGAAGAGGTCACCGGAGCCGATCTCATCTGCCATGTGCGCGACATGGCGAATCCCGCCCATGCCGCGCAGAAGAAGCAGGTCATGGAAGTGCTCGGCGACCTCGGCGTCGTCGACCCCGAAACCGGGACGGGCCAGATCCCGATCCTGGAGGCATGGAACAAGGCCGATCTGCTTGATCCCGACCGGCGCGCCGAACTCAACGAAGCGTCCTTGGCGCATGAAGCCGTGCTGGTATCGGCAGCGAGCGGCGAAGGGATGGACGCGCTCGAGGAGCGGATCGGCGCGATCCTCACGGCACGGGCTGAAGAAGTAACCCTGACCCTCCCGATTAGCGACGGTCGGCGCATGGCGTGGCTGCATGCGCATGGCGAGGTGCTAGGGGAGGAGGATGCGGGCGAGGGGGATCTGGGTCCGATGAAGCGGGTTACGGTTCGCCTCAATCCGAAGGAACTTGGCCAATATGAGACTTTGAAAGGCTGAATTCAAACGCGGTTCTCGTCACGTTTGACCGCCTGCCAAAGCTCCTCCTGTTGTTCGAGAGAGAGGTCGGCAAAGTCATCGCCGGCCATCTCTTCCATTGCGCGAAAGCGGCGCTCGAACTTGGCGTTGGCGGCGCGCAGGGCATCCTCGGCGGTTACTCCGTTGGCGCGAACGAAATTGACCGCTGCAAACAGCAGGTCGCCCGCTTCCTCGGTTTTTTCCTTTTCTGAGGAGGCTTCGTTAAGTTCTTCGATTTCCTCGATGATCTTGTCCTGTGACCCCTTCGGATCGGGCCAGTCGAAACCGGTGCGCGCTGCGCGTTTCTGAAGCTTCTGTGCGCGCATCAGTGCTGGGAGCGCGAGCGCCACGCCGTCGAGTGCGCTGACCATGCCTTTTTCAGCACGTTCCGCTTCCTTGAGGTTTTCCCAACGGGTTTCTCCCATCGTCCCGGTTTCCGCGCCGAAAATGTGCGGGTGGCGCGCTTCCATCTTGTCGCCGATGGACCGGGCGACATCCTCGAAATTGAACAGGCCTGCTTCCTCGGCCATGCGCGAATGAAAGACGACCTGAAGCAGGAGATCGCCGAGTTCGTCCTTGAGTTCGGCCATGTCGCCGCGCGCGATCGCGTCGGCGACTTCGTAGGCTTCCTCGATCGTGTATGGCGCGATGCTTGTGAAATCCTGCGCGAGATCCCATTCGCACCCGGACAGCGGATCGCGCAGCCGCGCCATGATGGCAAGAAGACGCTTCGCTTCGGAGAGGTTCGTGCCGGGTGAGGCGGAAGGGGGCACGCGGTCCATTCTGGCTGTTCCCGATGCTTGAGATGGATAATATATATTATGTTAAATGATAGAGCGGCCAAGCAGCGGTCCTATCCCTCGTAAAAGAGCCCCGCTAGCAAGGTCAGCCCGACGAAGATCGCAAGCCAGGTCAACGCCATCTTAGCAATCCGACCCCATCCGAGCCGATAGGATGCAAGCGCGCTCCCGGCGATGAATAGCCAGCCAAGCACGCTGACGATGCCAATGATCTCGAACTGGTTCATGCCACTACCTCCAGCCCGTCATAGCCGACGATGACGTGGTCGGGGACTTCGTCGCACAGGCTCCGGTAATCCATGCTCTTGTCGAGATGGCTGAGTACGAGCCGTTTCGCTTCACAGCGCTCAGCGAGTTCAAGCGCCATGGCAAGATGCGCGTGCGTGGGATGCGGCTCTCGGCGCAGGCAATCGCTCACCAGCACATCGGCGCCATGGAAAGTCTCGATCATCGAATCGGAAATACTCGAAAAGTCAGTTGCATAGACGATGCTCTTGCCATCGGCTTCGAAGCGAAAACCGGTTGTCTCGCCGGGCCCATGTTCCATCTGGACCCAATCCACGCCGAACCCCGCGACGATCCGCAGCCGGTCGAGCGTGTCGAGATTGACGATCGTTGGATAGCCGTCCTGCCCGGCAAAGACATAGCCGAAACGCTGGCGCAACCGTCGGACCGTGTCCGACGCTGCATAGCCGGGGATCGGGCCACCGCGCCCATATCGCATGACGCGGAGGTCATCGATGCCGTGGCAATGGTCCGCGTGATCATGGGTCCAGAAGACGCAGTCCAACCGGTCAACCCGGTGCGCGAGCAGCTGCGCGCGGCAATCGCTCGACGTGTCGACCAGCAGGCGTGAACCGTCATCGCTTTCGATCAGGACCGACACCCGGGTGCGTCGATTGCGCGGTTCGTTCGGGTCGCAGTCACCCCAGTCGCCCGCACCGTCCGGCCCGCCGACGCGCGGTACGCCGGTCGACGTGCCCGAGCCGAGCAGGACCACTTTCACAGCATCGCCCGTGCAAACAGTCGCGAGAAATTGGCAGTCGTCTGCTCGGCGAGCCGCTCGGGTTCCACGCCCCGCAATTGCGCAACGAAACGCGCGGTGTCCGCCACGAAAGCCGGTTCGCACGGCTTACCGCGATGCGGCACCGGTGCGAGAAATGGGCTGTCGGTTTCGACCAGCAGCCGGTCTTCGGGGATTTTCGCCGCGACCGATTGCAGCTCCTTCGCGTTCTTGAAAGTCACGATACCCGAGAGCGATATCGTCAGCCCTAGATCGAGCACCTTGCGCCCGAAATCCTGCGAGGCGGTGAAGCAATGGATCAGCGCGGGAAACGCACCCTGCCCCATCTCATCTTCCAGGATGGCGAAGGTATCGTCCTCGGCATCGCGGGTGTGGATGATGATCGGGAGGCCCGTCTTGCGCGCGACATCGATATGCATGCGAAACAGGCGCGCCTGCGTATCGCGATCGGAATGGTCGTAATAATAGTCGAGCCCGGTCTCACCGATCCCGATCACGCGCGGATTTTCGGCCGCCGCGAGCAGCGCGCCGCGGCCAAGATCGGCGTGGGCATCGGCTTCGTGCGGGTGAATGCCGACACTTGCGAAGACATCGATCTCGCGGATTGCGGTGCCGACGACCTGCTCCCACTCCGACCTTTTCGTCGAGATATTGAGGAAGGCCCCCACCCCGGCTTCCCGCGCGCGCTCGAGGACGCCTTGCTGGTCCTCGACGAGGCCTTTGTATTCAAGGTGGCAATGGCTGTCGACGAGCATCATGAAGCCCCTTGCGCCGCTGCCTCCGGCAGCTCGAGCCGCGGAAAGATCGGCGTGGGTTTGCCCACGGAAAAGCCTGTCAGGACGAGGCGGCGATACCAGTCCGGATCGCTGAGATCGGCATAGGCGCGTTCGGTCGCCGGCACGCCGAGCTGATCGAGCAGGCTCGCAGCCTTTGTGGGCACCACGGGCTGGATCGCGATGGCAAGATCGCGCAGCGCCATGAAAAGCGTCTGAAGGACGACTTTCATCCGTTCGGGATCGCTCTTGCGGAGCGCCCACGGCGCCTGTTCGTCGACATATTGGTTGCAGGCATAGACTGCCCTCAGCCACGCCTCGATACCGGTGGAGAAGGATAGGACCTCGAACGCTTCGGGAAGCTCGCGCGAACAGGCATCCCCCACCTGTGAGAGCAGCTTGCGGTCCGCCTCATCGGGCTCGAACTGCTCGAGGTGTCCGTCCATGTTCTTGGCTATCATCGAAAGCGTGCGCTGCGCGAGATTGCCGAAAGAATTGGCAAGTTCCGCATTGGCCCGGGTCACGATCGCATCGGGCGAATACGAGCCGTCCTGTCCGAAAGCGACCTCGCGCATCAGAAAATAGCGCAAGGGATCAACCCCGAACGCCTCCGCAAGATCGAGCGGATTGGTGACGTTGCCGAGCGATTTCGATTCCTTCTGCCCGCGATTGAGCAGGAACCCGTGTCCGAACACCTTTCTTGGTACGGGCAGTCCGGCGCTCATCAGGAAGGCTGGCCAGTAGATCGTGTGGAAGCGCACGATGTCCTTGCCGATCAGGTGGAGGTCGGCAGGCCAGAACTTGCGCATCTCCTCGGTTTCATCCGGAAAACCGAGCCCGGTGAGGTAATTGGTAAGCGCATCGACCCAGACATACATGACATGGTTGTCAGAACCCGGCACCTTCACCCCCCAGTCGAAACTGGTGCGGCTTACCGAGAGGTCGCGCAGCCCCTGCTCGACAAAGGCGATCATCTCGTTGCGGCGGCTCGCCGGTTCGAGGAAACCGGGCGCATTGAGAAGATCGAGCAGCGGCTTTTCGTATTTCGACAGGCGGAAGAACCAGCTTTCCTCGACTGTCCATTCCACCGGCGTGCCCTGCGGAGAAAGCTTTTCGCCTCCCCCGCCCTCGACCAACTCGCTCTCATCGTAATAGGCTTCGTCGCGGACCGAATACCACCCTTCGTATCGATCGAGATAGAGGTCACCCCTGTCGGCCATCCGCTCCCAGATCGCCTGGCTTGCGCGGTGGTGATCGCCCTCGACCGTTCGGATGAAGCGGTCATAGCGAACGTCAAGAGCGTCGCACATCTCGCGGAAATAGCCGGACATTTCATCGGCGAGATCGCGTGCAGTGCGGCCCTGTTCGGCGGCCTTGCGGGCCATTTTCAGGCCGTGCTCGTCGGTCCCGGTCTGAAACCGCACTTCGCGCCCGCGCAGGCGCTGAAACCGCGCGATGACATCGGCCGCGATCGCCTCGTAGGCATGGCCGATATGCGGCCTCCCGTTGGGGTAACTGATCGCGGTCGTGATGTAGAAGGGGGCGGTTTCAGTCTCAGCCATTTGCAGGCTCGCTAGCGGTGCTGGCGTCGACAAGCAAGGTCCCGATCTCGAGCGCGAGAAGGCCGGTATCGTAATTGTACGTCGGTGCCTCGCCCGCCAGACGAACGAGCCTCGAATGGGCCTCGATCAGCGGACCGCGCTCGGCATTGGACCCGGTCTCCCGCGCCCGCGCCGCGACAAGCGCCAGGGCGAGATCGAAGACCGCCTGCAAGCGCTCGCGATCGGCGCGCGGACCGATCAGCCGGGCGAGTTCGCCGCGAGCGTTCATGGCCGGATCGCCGCTCTCGAGCAGGGCTTCCATCACTGTCGCGATCGGTCCCAGATCCTGCTCGGCGAAACGCAGCGCAGCCCCGAACGAGCCCTCCGCCGCCTTCAGGGCCGCCGCGCGGCTTGCCGGATCAGGGCTCGTCTGCGCAGCATCGAGCATGCCGGATAGCTGCGCGTCGCTCAGCGGCGGAAAGCGCATCACCCGGCAGCGCGAACGGATCGTGGGAAGCAGGCGTGCAGGCGCGTGTGTCACCAGGAGAAAAAAGGTCCCCTGCGGCGGCTCCTCGAGGCTCTTGAGGAGCGCATTGGCCCCAGCCCGTTCGAGATCGTCCGCCGGATCGATGATGACCACGCGGCGCGCACCGAGAGTCGGACGGGTCGTAAGGCGACGTTGCATCGCCCGGATCTGCTTTATCCGGATGCTGCGCGCGCGTTCGAAGGGCTTGCCGTCTGCAGCGGCCTTCTCCGCCTTGTCGTCCTTGGGGCCATAGGTCAGCACGATGATGTCAGGGTGGTTGGCGGGATCCGCAGGCTGCGTCGCACCCTCTTCCGCCACCAGTTCAGCGGCGGCGGCGAGCGCGAAGTCGTGTTTTCCGAGCCCCCGCTTGCCCGCGAGGATCCAGCCATGATGCATCCGCGCCCCGCCACTTGCCCGGCGCCATTCCCGCCACGGCTGATGGTGGTTGGGCCAGTCCATCAGCGAGTCACCGGGACGAGCAGGGGCGCAAGCGCCTCGAGGACGCGGTCGTGGACGGCAGCGGGATCGCCTTCTCCGTCGATCACCACGAAGCCCTGCGGGTCGGCTTCGGCGAGGCTGCGAAAGGTGTTTGCCACGGCGCGGTGATATTCTTCGCTGCGCCCGCCGATCGCATCGCTCGCTTCCCCGTCACGCACGGCAAGGCGGCGCGTCACCAGTCCCTCGCCCACGTCGAGCAACACCGAAAGGTCGGGCCGCAATCCCGCGCTTCCGAAGGCGTGAAGGGCGAGTATCGCCTCGTCGCCAAGCCCGCCTGCCCCGCCCTGATAGGCTCGGCTCGAATCGACGAAGCGATCGCATACGACCCATCGTCCCGCTTCCAGCGCGGGCAGGATCCGCCGGGCGACGTGGTCGGCCCGGGCGGCCGCAAATAGGAGCGCCTCTGCCTCTCGGGTCCAGCCTGCGCCGGGAGGGGCCAGGAGCAAGTCGCGGATCGCCTCTGCACCGGGCGTCCCGCCAGGCTCACGAGTGGTTTCAGTCGGTACGCCCCGCGCCTCGAGGGCATCGACGAGCATGCGGGTCTGGGTCGATTTCCCGGCCCCCTCCCCGCCTTCGAAAGCGATGAACCGTCCGCGGGGAAGCGCCATCAACCCAGCCACCTCGCTATGGCGTTCACGATGCGGTCCAGCGGACCTGCCGGGTCGATCTCTCTTCCTGCGAAAAGAGGAATGCGCGCCGTGTCCATGCCGGGTACCTCGATCTCCAGCGTCGCGACTTCGCTGCCGTTCGCGAGCGGCGCGCGCAAGGGCCCATCGTAATGCACGGTGAGCGAGATCGTGCCTTCGCCTCCGCGCGGGATGTTGATTTCGACCGGACGATCCGTGACGAGCGGGAGATGCCGTGCCGATCCGCCCTGAACGCGCGCTTCGACGACGACTTCGCCCTTGTCGAACAGCCTGCGCCTTTCGAAAGCGGAAAAACCCCATTCGACATAGCGCCGCGCCCAGCCATCGCGCACATTGCCGCGATCGACTCCAGCAGTGACCAGCACCAGGCGCTGCGAATCGCGTTCGACCGTTCCGAGAAAGCCGAAACCCGCCTCGTTGGTAAAGCCGGTCTTTATCCCGTCGGCGCCCTTCACCCGGCCTATCAGGGGATCGTGATTGCCCTGCGTTATGTCGTCATAGGTGAACGTCTTGTTTCCGATATAGCGCTTGAATTTCTCGGGATGGCGGCGGACCATCGCCTCGGCGAGCAGGGCGAGATCGCGCGCGCTGGTGAAGGTGCGGCCTTCGTCCATCCATCCATTGGGATTGGCGAAATGGCTGTCCGTCATGCCGATTTCGCGCGCCTTTTCGTTCATCAGCGCGGCCCAGTTTTCGACCGAACCGGCGGCGCCTTCCGCCAGCACGACAGCCGCGTCATTGGCAGAGACCGTCATAAGCCCCATGAGCAAGTCCTCGAGCCGAACCCGGGCATCGGCGGCGAGCCACATGGTCGAGCCCCTCGCATGCCATTGGCGCCAGGTTTCGGGCCGGATCGTCATCACCTGCCACGGATCGAGCTTGCCTTCCTCGATCAGTTCGAACGCGACATAGGCGCTCATCGTCTTTGTGATCGAGGCGGGCACGAAACGGCGTCGCGCGTTGCGTTCGTGGAGGACCTGGCCCGAGGAGATGTCGACCATCAGCGCGATCGGAACTTCGTCCGCGGGGGGAACGGCGGGAGTTGCCTGCTTGCGTTGCTGCGCCAGCCCGGCAGGCGCAAGGGCCAACGCCACCAGCGCCAGAACGAACGCCACCATTCTGTGCAATGCCATGTCTCTCACCCGCGCGCCTATAGCCCCGCCCGCGCCCGTTGGCGAGCAAGCCGCAAGGCTCAGTTCACGATTTCGTCAGCCAGGAGACCGACACTCATCGCATAGTAGTTCGAGCAATTGTATTCGAGGATAACCCGGTAATTCCCGGTCAGCAGCCAGGCGGGCGTGCCGGGCCCGTCGGGCTGGAACAGCGAGACGAGCGTGTCGCCGGGCAGCGGGCGCTGCGGGACGACACCAAGCGCACGCCATTCGTCCGCGCTCATCCAGCGGCTGTGACGTTCATGCACTCGCGGGCAGACCGGTGCCTCAAGCTCGGAACGGTAGGCGTCCACATCGAAACCGCGCGGCACGCTTGCACGCACGCCCCATGGCTGACCGGTGCGCCAGCCGGCATCGCGAAAATAGTTGGCGATGGAAGCGAAGGTGTCGACCCGATTGCCGAAGATGTCCGCTCGCCCGTCACCGTCGCCATCGACCGCCAGGCGCTGATAGACCGACGGGAGAAATTGCGGATAGCCCATTGCCCCTGCCCAGCTGCCGGTCATCTCCTGCCTGCTGAAGCCACGGTCGGCGACCTTCAGCAGCGCGATGAATTCGTCAGCGAACAATTCCCGCCGCCGCCCTTCCCAGGCAAGGGTAGCAAGGCTGCGCGCAAGGTCGAAGCCGCCCGTGATCCGGCCATAACTCGTCTCGTGACCGAAGATAGCGACGATTACCTCAGGCGGAACGCCGAAATCCTGCTCGATACGGCGCAGCGCGGCCTGGTTCTGGCGATAGACCGCGCGTCCGCCATCGATGCGGACCGGATTGACGTGCTTGTCGATATAGGGCGCGAGCGCAGGATAGCCGCTGCGCGTCGGACTGCCGGGCTGGCCGCGATCGAGCCGGATGACGCGCGGATCGGGCGAAAGCCCGGCGGTCATGCGGCGCACGGTCGTCTCGCTCACCCCCTCCGCACGGGCGCGGGCGGCAAGCTGATCTACATAGGAATCGAAAGTCACGCCGTCGACCGATTCGACCTGCGCCCGCAGCGGCGTTGCGGGCCCTGCAAGGAGGATTGTCGCGGCGAGAAGAGCTGGGGTAAGAATGCGAAGGATCATGACTTCGTCCTTCTCACATCTCGCCTGAATTCCCAACAACCAAGAGCGGGTGACTCGCCGCCCCGCCCTCGCTAAGAGGCATCGCCAGCGCGGACAGGTGGCAGAGCGGTTGAATGCACCGGTCTTGAAAACCGGCAAGGGTGCAAGCCCTTCGTGGGTTCGAATCCCACCCTGTCCGCCAAGATGCTCCCGTCAGTCGGCCGCGCTGACCAGCCAGGCCTTGGCTGCCATCAGCACGCCCTCACCCGGCACATGACGCTGTTCGAACAGGGCGAGCAGGTCCGCCCGGATTGCTGCCCGCGTCGGCTCGTCCTGTTCATCGACCACGCGCCCGACCCCCATCGATGACAGCACCATTTCGAGCGCCTCTTCGGGTGACGCCTCCGGCCCGCCGATCGCCTGCCTGCCTTCATAGGCGTCGACCTCGATCCCGCCGAAGCCAGCTTCGGTCAGGACTTCGCGCAGATAGTCGAGATCCTCGAACGCGAACGGTCCGGGCGCGCGCGGTTCAGCTCGCGGCACTTCGACATGCTCCCGCACGACGCCCATCATCTCCATCATCCAAAGGTTCTCGCGCGGGGGCCCCCAGACCGCGAGATCGATGCGCGCAACATCGGTCAACAGCGAGCGAAGGTTCGCAAAAGCGGGGATGGGATAGGCGAAAAACATCGATCCGAAACGGGAGAACAGGCGCCCATAAGGTTGCTCGTCGAGCGTGACCTCGGCTGCATCTGCGCATCGGAAACGGGCATTGGCGATGCCCTCGGCCTTTGCCCGGCGGGAAGCTTCGGCAACGAGGCCGGGCGAGATGTCGATGCCGAGCGCCTCGCCACCGGGCGCCACCGCGCGAGCGATGGATCGCGTCGTCGCGCCGCCACCCGGGCCGATGTCGATGACGCGCTCACCCGGCTCATAGGCCGCTCGGGTCAGAAGAGCGTCACCGATCGGCGCGATCATCGCCTCGAAGCGATCGAGATTGGCGAGCCAGCGCTCGCCCATTTCGCCGCCCCAGTCCTCGCCCTTGAGCGGTTCGTTCGCGGTTTGGGAGCCCATCAGAAGTGGATCGCCCGGCCATAGGCATCAAGCACGCTTTCATGCATCATCTCGGAAAGCGTCGGATGCGGGAAAACGGTCTGCATCAGCTCCTCCTCCGTCGTCTCGAGCGTCTTGCCCACGGTGTAGCCCTGGATCAGTTCGGTCACCTCGGCGCCGACCATGTGTGCGCCGAGCAATTCCCCCGTGCCTGCATCAAAGACGGTCTTGATGAAGCCTTCCGCCTCGCCGAGCGCAATCGCCTTGCCGTTGCCGATGAAGGGAAAATTGCCGATCTTCACCTCGTGCCCGGATTCCTTCGCCTGCGCTTCGGTCAGGCCGACGCTGGCGACCTGCGGGTGGCAGTAGGTGCATGCCGGGATCGCATTGCGATCGAGCGCGTGGGGATGCACTTCGTTGTTGCCCAGTTCGCGAGAGATCGCCTCCGCAGCGGTCACCCCCTCGTGCGAGGCCTTGTGCGCGAGCCACGGACCCGGCGTGCAATCGCCGATCGCCCAAAGGCCGGCGGTCTTCGTGCGGCCGAGGGGGTCGATCTGAATGAAGCCGCGATCCATATCGACCAGTTCGTCGATCCCGAGATTTTCGGTATTGGGTTGAATGCCGATCGCGCTGATGACGTGGCTGAATTCGGTTTTCGAGGTCTTGCCCGATCCGTCCTTCAACGTAGCGGTCACGCCTTTGGTGCTCACTTTCAGGTCTTCGACGCCCGCGCCGGTCATGACCGTGATGCCCTGCTTCGTCAGTGCCTTTTCGAGGAAGGCCGAGACGTCCGCATCCTCGACCGGTACGATGCGCTCGAGCATCTCGACGACCGTCACGTCGACCCCTATATCGTTGTAGAAGCTCGCGAATTCGATTCCGATCGCCCCCGATCCGATGACGAGCAGCTTTGTCGGCCTCTCGGGCGGGGTCATGGCATGGCGATAGGTCCAGATGCGCTTTCCGTCCGCCGGGGCGAAGGGCAGGTCGCGGGCGCGCGCGCCGGTGGCGAGAATGACGTGTTTCGCGCTCAGCTTCTCCTCGCGCTTGTCCGATTTTACCGTGAGCGAAGTCGGACCGGTCATGACCCCTTCGCCCATGTGGACCGCGATCTTGTTCTTCTTCATCAGGTGGGCGACGCCCTGATTGAGCTGCTTTGCAACGCCCCGACTGCGTTTGACGATGGCCTCGAGATCGGCCTCGATCTCCTTGGCGGCAAGGCCGTATTCGCCCGCATTCTGCATGTAGTGATAGATCTCGGCCGAACGCAGCATCGCCTTGGTGGGAATGCAGCCCCAATTGAGGCAGATGCCGCCCAGGTTCTCTCTCTCGACGATACCCACCTCGAGGCCGAGCTGCGCGGCGCGGATCGCGGCGACATAGCCGCCCGGTCCGGAACCGAGCACGATCACGTCATATTGGGATTCGGCCATGATGGGGTCCTGTTTGAACGCACTGTAAAGAGCGGGTGAGCCGCCCTGTCGGAAGGGGATCAGCCCGCGACCAGCTTGACGAAATTCTCGTCCACCCAGCCCTGGTTGCACGGACCTTCGTAGGCACGCACGCTCGAGACGGGGGAATTGGTGCCGCAGCTGATCTCGGAGCCTTCCGGAGCATAGACGATCCCGATCCAGTCGCCGACCTGCTGACACATCGAGACGCCCCGGCCTTCGCCGATCCGGTCGACTTCGACCGATTCGCGTGAGGGTGCCGCGCGCACCGGAAGAGTCGGATTGCCATCGGGCAGGTCGCGGATGATCCCGTAGCCAGCGCAGGCATCGAAGCGTGGTCCGTCAAATCCGATGAGGACCGCGCGCGGAGGCACTCTGCCGGGATCCTCTAGCGCTTCTGGTTGCGCCTCGATGGTTTCGGGCTCGATCCGCGTTTCATCGGCCCGATCACCGCGCGGATTGTCGCAGGAAGCGAGCGAGAGCGCGGCGAGCGCAAGGGTGGCGAGAGAGCGAAGAGAGGAAGTCGTGGTTCCGAACATCATGGTCTCGGGTCTATCGCGCATGGCTTCTCAAGGCCAGTGGCATGGGTGCATGACCGGGCTGGAAATTTGCATGGACATGCAATCAGACGACCAGCCCCATCGGATTTTCGACGAGCTGCTTGATCGCCTCCATCAATTGCGCCCCGTCCGCTCCGTCGATCGCGCGGTGGTCGAAGCTGCCGCTCGCATGGAGCACGGTCGCGGGCTTGATTTCGCCATCGATGACATAGGGCTGCTGCTGGCCCGATCCGACGGCAAGGATCATGCCCTGCGGCGGGTTGATGACCGCGTCGAACTGCTTGATCCCGTACATGCCGAGATTGGACAGGCTCGCCGTGCCGCCCTGATATTCGTGCGGCTTCAGCTTGCCCTCGCGCGCCTTGCCGGCAAGGTCCTTCATCTCGGTCGAGATCTGCGCGAGGCCCTTGCTGTCGGCGTGGGTAATGACGGGCGTGATGAGGCCCGAGGGCGCCGCGACCGCGACCGAGATGTCGGCGCGCGAATATCTCCGCATCGTTTCGCCATGATAGCTGACATTGCATTGCGGCACCCGCATCAGCGCGCGGGCGAGAGCCTTGATGAGCAGGTCGTTGACCGAAAGCTTGATTCCGTCCGCCTCGAGGCTCGCATTGAGCTGCTTCCTCAGGTCGAGCAGGGGGTCGAGCCGGATATCGATCGTGAGATAGTAATGCGGGACGGTCTGCTTGCTCTCGGTCAGGCGCCGGGCAATGACCTTTCGGACATTCGAGAGCTTCTCTTCCTCGAAGGGCGCACCATGATCGGGCACTTCCTGCGGTGACGGCGCGGCGGGCGCATCGGCAGGCGTCTCGGCGGGCTGGGCCCGAGCGGGCGAGGGAGCCGGAGCGGCAGAGGCATCGAAGCCGTCGATATCGGCTTTCACGATGCGGCCATTGGGGCCGGTGCCCGTTACCTGAGTGAGGTCGATCTTCTGCTGCTCGGCCATCCGCCGCGCAAGCGGGGACGCGATGATCCGTTCGCCCGAAGGTGCCGGGGTCGGGGCGGGTGCCGATGCAGGAGCGGGCGCGCTGGCCCCGGTCACCGAGGCCGCGCCGCCGCCGCCCATTGCCGCTTCGACATCGCCCTTGGTGATCTTGCCCCTTGGCCCGGTGCCCTCGATCTGGGACAGGTCGATCCCGTTTGCCTCGGCCAGCTTGCGTGCAGTCGGCGAGGCTGCGGGACCATCCTTTGCTGGCGGCGCCGGGCTTGGCGAAGGAGAGCCGCGTTCGGCGGGCTGCGGGGCAGGAGCGGGCGACGGCGCGGGCCTGGGCGTGGGCTCCGGGGCGGCGCTCTTGTCCGGCACGGCCACGTCGCCAGCCTCCTCGCCCTCCTCGGCGAGCATGGCGATGATGGTGCCCACCTTGACGTTCTCGGTCCCCTCAGGGACAGCGATCTTCGCGAGGGTTCCCTCCTCGACCGCCTCGAACTCCATCGTCGCCTTGTCGGTCTCGATCTCGGCCATGATGTCGCCGGGGCCTATATGGTCGCCCTCCTTTACCAGCCACTTGGCGAGCGTGCCCTCCTCCATTGTCGGGGACAGGGCCGGCATCTTGATTTCAATCGCCATGGTCGCGTGGTTCTCCCTTGCCTAGCGCGCGCCCTGCTCTGACCGATCCGGCCTCCACGGGCAAGGCCTTGCATTGCAGCGAAATTGACAGGATACCCGCCCTCTGGAGCGGACCGGAAAGCATGCGCACATTCCTTGTCGTAACCGATGAAAGCGAAGAATCGCGCGCCGCGCTGCGGTTCGCTGCGCGCCGCGCGGTGGCCGTGGGGGGCGCGGTCCATATCCTTGCCATCGTGCGCCAGCCCAATTTCAGCGCCTTCGGAGCGGTGCAGGCCACGATCGAGCAGGAGGCGCGCGATCGCGCCGAAATGCTCGCGCATGGCGTTGCGGGAAACCTGCTCGCCGAAAGCGGGATCATGCCGACGATTTCGGTCAAGATCGGGGCTGGCCAGAAGATCGTCCGCGAATTTCTCGACACGCACAAGGAGGTCGCAGCGCTCATCCTGGGCGCCGCCGGTGGCAATTCGCCGGGGCCGCTGGTGATGCACTTCTCGGCTCATGCAGGCAGCCTGCCCTGCCCGCTCTACATCATTCCCGAAGATTACGACGAAGCCGAGGTCGATCACGGCTGAGCCGCCTCAGGTGCGGGTGCCTCGGGCTGGATAGTCCTGTTCGAGCGCGATCTCTATTCCCTCGATGAGATCGTCCAGCGGCGGGCGGGTGAAAGGCGCGCTCTGCACCTGCGCCATGTAGAGCGTACCGTCGGGCCGGACGAGAAACAGGCCGGGCTCGGAAAAGACTTCGGGTTCGTCAGAACCCTCGCGCGCCTCGGAGATGTAGAGCCCCCATTCGCGCGCCTTGTCTTCGTCCATCGCATAGGCGAGCGGCAGATCGCCGGTCTGCCAGTCGCTGTCGACGATCATCGCCCGGTCCTTGGGGTCCATCGAGACCGCGACCGGGTTGATGCCGTGTTCTGAAAGCGCGGCGACCTTGCTCCCCATCTCTTCGAGGTAGGACCGGCAGACCGGGCAATGGCTGCCGCGATAGAAGGCGATCAGGGTGAAGTTCTCCGGCCGCTGCTTGGCCAGATCGTATTGCGCGCCGATCGTTAGCGGCAGATCGAGGCTGGGGACTTCCTGTCCGGGCTTGAGCATGTTTTGTGTACTCCTTGGTTTCACGCAACCAATGAGCGCGCCCTCGCCCTCGTTCCGAGCCTATTTCCGGCGCCTGCCCTGATGCCGGATATTGCCGGGGCGACCGCGCTTGCCGGCGGGGTATTTTCCCGCCTTCTTCTGCGTCTCGCGCCGGGGCCTGCTCTCGGGCCGCCTGCCCCGCGGCTCGATTTCGCCTGCATCGCTGTCGGGCAGGACGAACTTCAGCGCGCCGGTGAGCGCATTGGCCTCGGCCAGCTTGAGCTTGAGCCGGTCGCCAACGGTGAATTGCGTTCCGGACTTCTCCCCGATCAGGGCATGAGCCGCCTCGTCATGGCTGAAATATTCGCTGCCCAGGGTCGAGATCGGGACGAGCCCGTCGCCGCCCAGCCCCTCGATCGTGGCGAAGAAGCCGAAGCCCTGAACGCCGGTGATCCGGGTGTCGAACACCTCGCCCACGCGTCCCGAAAGCCAGGCGGCGACATAGCGGTCGATCGTGTCGCGTTCCGCTTCCATCGCGCGCCGCTCGGTCTGGCTGATGGCGTCGGTGATCTGCGAAAGGTTCGACCGATCGCGGTCGGCCAGGCCGGTCGTGGGCGGAAGCGAGCCGGGCGGCCTGGGCTGCTCCAGCCCATAGGCTTCGACCAGCGCGCGGTGAACGAGAAGGTCGGAATAGCGCCGGATCGGAGAGGTGAAATGAGCATAACTCGACAGGGCGAGCCCGAAATGCCCGGCATTGGCAGGGCCGTAATAGGCCTGCATCTGACTGCGCAGCACCGCTTCCATCACCTGCGCCTTTTCGGATTCGTCGGAAACGTCCTTCAGCATCCGATTGAACAGGCCCGGCGTGATGACCTGGCCGAGCGCAAGCTTCATGCCGAGCGTCTGAAGATAGTCCCTCAGCGCGATCAGCTTCTCGCGCGCCGGGGTTTCGTGGACGCGGTAGACGACCGGCGCGTTCTTCGCCTCCAGTGCCTTGGCAGCCGCGACATTGGCGGCGATCATGAAATCCTCGACCACGCGGTGCGCATCGAGCCGTTCTCGCACGGCGATTTCCTCGATCTGGCCCTCGGTATTGAGCTGCACGCGTCGCTCGGGCAGGTCGAGTTCGAGCGGGTCTCGCTTGTGCCGCGCTGCGGCGAGCAGCTTCCATGCACCCCACAGGTGTTCGAGATATTCCGGCGGCTTGCCCGAATCCACTTCCCGCTGCGCGTCCTCGTAGGCGATATTGTGATGGATCTTCACCAGCGCGCGGGTGAAGCGGAATTTCGTGACCTTGCCCTCGCCATCGATATGGAGGTGGCAGGCCATTGCGGCGCGGCTCTCGCCCTCGACCAGCGAACAGACATCGGCCGAGAGGATCTCGGGCAGCATGGGCACGACCCGGTCGGGAAAATAGACCGAATTGCCCCGCTTCCTCGCCTCCCGGTCGAGCGCGGAGCCGGGGCGGACATAGAAGGACACATCGGCGATCGCGACGAGCGCGGTGTAGCCGCCCTTGCCATCGGGTTCGGCCCAGATCGCGTCGTCGTGATCGCGCGCATCGGCGGGGTCGATCGCGACGATGGGAAGATCGCGAAGGTCCTCGCGCTTCGATTCGGACAGTTTCAGGTTCGCCGCGCGGCCGGCTTCCTCGTGCACTTCCTCCGGGAAGATGTGCGGGATGCCGTGCTTGGCGATGGCAATGAGGCTGAAGGCTCCGGGGGCGAGCGGGTCACCGATGACCTCGATCACCTTGAGGCCGGCACGTTCGGAACGCCCCGTGCGCTCGCACAGCACGAGATGCCCCGCTTCCGCTTCGCCGATATCGCTGATCGGCGACGACTTGCGGATTCGCTTGTCCACCGGTGCGAGCCACGCCTTGCCCGCCTTGTCGATCTCGACGACGCCGAGCAGGCCTTCGCTGCGCGCGGGCAGTTTTTTCATCGGGAAGGCGATCCAACCGCTCTCCCGCTCCTCGGTGCGGGCAAGGACACGATCGCCGCGCCTGAGAGCGGGGGCGCGCTTGCCCCCTTTGCCCTTCAATTCTCGCAAGGTCAGCCTCGGCGGCTTCTCCTCGGCATCGGGCGCCCAGTTGTCCGGCACAGCCACGGCCTCGCCATCCTCGATATCGACGACGCGCAGCACCGTGACCTTGGGAACGCCGCCCATGCGGTGATAGGCGGTCTTCTTCCCGTCGATCAGACCCTCCTCGGCCATGTCCTTGAGCAGTGCTTTGAGTTTGATCTTCTCCTGCCCCTTCAGGCCGAAGGCACGCGCGATCTCGCGCTTGCCCGCCGGTGTGTCGGAGGACTGGATGAAGTCGAGGACCTGCTTTTTGGTCGGCAGACCCTGGGGCTGTCTGGGAGAGCTTCTTGTCATGTCGCCCTCCCATATGGAGACGCTGTCAGTCGCTGTCACCCTCGCTCCGCGCGACCGGCTCGAACGCGCCGCCGGGAACGGCGGTCGAGACGGGTGAGCAGTAGTCGCCGTTGCAGGCCTGAACGCCGAACAGCCAATCGTCGCCCCGCAATGGGATGGTGAGCGCGAGCTCCTCGCCCGACCCGCCGTGCGGGGTCATCATCATGAGATTTGCACCTGCGGCTTCCGGGCCCGGATCGGCATGCGGACGCCAGTGGGGTTCGTCAGTTCGCCGAATGCGAAGCTTGTACTGATCGGCTCCGCGGACGCCTTGCCATGCGATCTGCGTATCCACCCGCACCGCCGCGTCTGCC
>JGI12210J13797_10010904_pt1 | contig 33931 bp, 24 predicted proteins | sample ElkSlonscriptome_3_FD_13797 | JGI IMG/M metagenome (IMG submission 13797) | reverse complement strand
GCCAGCGGTTGCCCTGGGCCAGCGCCTTCTTAAGGTCGTCGGGCACGTCGCTCTCGCCGGCTTTGAGCACGTAACCCATCTCCTGGGTGTCGGTGCACAGTTTCAGGTAGCAGATGCCGACGTCGGTGTGCAGCACATCGCCGCGATGGATGACGCCCTCGACGCCGCAAAAATCCGATTCGGCATTGCATTCCTCGCCGGGCCGCTGCGCGTTGACGTAAGGCATAAACCAGATCGGCAGACCCTGCGATTCGAATCTTTTGCGGATAAACCAGGCCACATCGTCGGTGGTCGTCACGCCCGGCGTGATCACGCGGTTCGAAAAAGCTTCGGCGATCACGCCGCGCGCCAGCGCAACCACGTGCGGATAGACCTCAAGCTCGGCTTCAGAGCGGGTTTCCATCCAGCGCACGACCAGGTCTTCCGCCGACTCCAGGCGATCCTCGAAGCCTTCGGGCAGCACTTCCAGCAGGCGCTGGTGCAAGCCGTGGCTGAGGCCGTCGGCCTCCGGCCAGGTGCGCGAGGTGTTGATGCCGATGCGCTGCGGGTCGCGTTCAGCGATCAATTCACCGAGCGCCGCCCATTGTTTATCGAGCTCGCCGCCGGACCATTCCACTTCAAACGGCGCGCCCAGCGGGTAGCGATTGACGCTCAAAAAATCGACGCCGCCTTCTTCGTTGCGGGCGAATATCAGCATCGTAGTGCGGCGCGCGGCGAACGAGGGTTGCGGAACCAGCGTGAAGTAGACTGGATCTTCGGCATACTCGCGGTTGAGCACCAGCCACATGTCGAGTCCTGATTCCCGCATCAGGCCGGGCAGCAGGTTCTGCAGCCGGTCGTCGACCATGCGGTTTTCCACCGCCGGGCGGTCGCGCGCGGCCAGCACGGCCGCGCCCGGCTCGACATAGCGACCCTGGGCGGTCGCGTGGTCGTCGGCGGTCGCCGGAGCGGTCAGAGCGACGGCACAAAGGATGAGCGATACCGCCGCAGCGGTTCGAACTTTGTTCATTGGAATCTCCAATCGAAGGATTTAGCTGTCGTTGTCTTCGTCGGTCGCCGGCTGTTCGTCCGGTTCGGGTTCGGGATAGCCTTCCGCGTTTGGGTCGCTATTGCTTACACGAGTATTGCTGCCGTCACCGTTTTCGTCGCCATCCCGGGCAGGCGCGGACTGATCCGGGGCCGGCACTGGCTCGATTTCCGGCGTCGGCTCGACCATGCCGCGGTATTCGCCCTCGGTCAGGCTGGAGGCTTGTTGCAGGAAGGCTGCAATCTGCCAGACCTGCTCGTCGCTGACGCGCTCGGGGCCGATCTTCGGCATCGCCGACATTTTTACGCCGTTGCGCACCACCCAGAACAGCTCGGCGGGGTCCCATGCGTGGCGGGTGAGCGCCGGTGGCGCCGGTTCCCAGCTACCGGACGGATCGCGGCCCGGACGGCCATGGCAGCCGGCGCAGGCCTGGTTGTAGGATATTGCGCCGGCCTTGACCATCCCGGGCTCGTCCAGCGGTGGCACATCGATATCGGCGGCTGCGCGCTCGATGGCATTGCTGCGCAGCGTAGTCAGGTACCACCTGACCGGCGCAGCGTGTCCGCTGCCCACCGACAGGTCGTAGTAGCCGCTGTAGGCATAGGCGATGGCGCCGCCGACGGCGATTATGGCCAGTACCAGTGTGGTCTTGATGAATCGGGCTATCGCGTGCACTCATGTCTCCCGGTCGAATTGGTCAGACCAATGGTACGCCAATCGGGCGGCGAATCCGATGGCAGGGCTTGCCGCGCAGCGGTTGGTTACACTTCGATAAGGATATCGAAAAGGGTGAAACCATGGCTGACGACAGGCAAGATGGTCAATTGAAGGTCTGGATCAACGGCCAACTCAGGCCCGAATCCGAGGCGCAGGTATCGGTGTTCGATTCCGGTTTCGTGCTCGGCGACGGCGTCTGGGAAGGCGTCCGGGTCGTTGGCGGCAAGCCTGCGTTCCTGGACGCGCACATCCGCCGACTGGACGAAGGGGCCAAGGCGCTGCTTCTGGCCGAAGTCCCTGGCGCGGACGAACTGCGCCGGGCAGTGCACAAGGTCATCGAGGCCAATGCGCTGGTCGACAACGCTCACCTGAGAATCATGCTGACGCGCGGCGTCCGGCGTGAGCCCTACCAGAACCCGGCGCTGGCCGGGTCGGGCCCGACCCTCGTGATCATTCCGGGCCATCACCCTGTGACCGAACAGGCGCTGACGAATCCGCAAACGCTTTTTACGGTGCACGTACACCGCGGTGCGCCCGACGTGCAGGATCCCAAGCTCAACAGCCACAGCAAGCTCAATTGCATCCTGGCCTGCATCCAGGCCTCGGTGGCGGGTGCCGATGAAGCGCTGATGCTCGACCCCGACGGCTTCGTCGCCACCTGCAATTCCACCCATTTCTTCATCGTCAGAGACGGAACGGTCATGACCTCGGATGGGCGCTACTGCCTGGGCGGGATCACGCGCGGCCACGTGATCGGGCTGTGTCGCGACCTGGGCATCGAATGCCGCGAGAAATCGTTCAGCCTCACAGACGTATATTCTGCCGACGAGGCCTTCACCACCGGCACGCTGTCGGGGCTGAGACCGGTCGGCGAAATCGACGCCAGAAAAATCGGCGACGGCCGGCGAGGCCCGCTGACCGGGCAACTGCAGCAGGCCTACGCCGAGCTGCTGCGGCGCGAGTCATGACGCCCGACAGCGTGAATCCGCTGCGCATGGCAATGTGGTCCGGCCCGCGCAATATTTCCACGGCGATGATGCGCTCATTCGAAAACCGCCCGGACTGTGCGGTGACCGACGAGCCGCTGTACGGGGCCTGGCTGGAGACGACCGGCGAGGATCATCCGATGCGCGAAGAGGTGATTGCCGCCATGGACACCAACTGGCGCAAGGTCACCGAGATGCTGACCGGGCCGGTGCCCGGCAGCCGGCCGGTCTGGTATCAGAAGCACATGACCCACCACCTGCTGCCGGAAATGCTGCAGCGCGACTGGCTTTCGAAGCTCACCCACGTCTTTCTGATTCGTGACCCGGCCGCGGTGGTCGCGTCGTACCTGGACAAGCGCGATACCGTTTCGGCCGAAGAGATCGGCGTGCCGCAGCAGTGGGCGCTTTACCGCTTCGTGACCGAGGAACTGGACCAGCAGCCGCCGGTGATCGATTCCGGCGAATTCCTTTCCGACCCGGAAGCCCACCTGCGCGCGCTGTGCGCCCACCTCGACATCGAGTTCCTGCCGGCGATGCTCGCCTGGCCGCCCGGCCCGCGCGACACCGACGGCCCCTGGGCGCCGCACTGGTACCAGCGGGTGTGGGCGTCGACCGGTTTCGGCCCGCCGCCGGCCCGGGCGCCGGAGCTCTCGGGTCGGGAACGCGACGTTGCCTCGTGCTGCCGCCCGGTTTACGAGAATCTGCGCGAACGGCGAATCCAACTCGATTAAGGTGTACACGCCTCGAAGCCATCGACGACGATCAGGCCCGGCACGATCTCCACGGACGCCTGGTCTTCGTTGTTGCCAACGTTGGGATCGCCGGTAGTCGCGACCACGCTGGTCGTCATCTGCAGCACCTGCGCGCCCACGTTCGGCGCCTGGATCTCGATACCGATCTGGACCACGCCGCCGGCGGTGATCGTGCCCAGGTCGCAATCCACCGCCGCGCCGGTGTCGACGCAGTCCGGCGACGAGATTGAATTGACGGCGGCGCCCGGGATGGGCACATGCGATGCCGCAACTCCGGCCGAGTCGTCCGGACCGTTATTCGTGACGACGAAGCTGTACGCATAGGGTTCGCCCGGGGCCGCCTGGGGCGCGCATTGCAGACTCGAGGCCTCCAGGTCGGCGGCCGGGTCTGCAACGGTGATCGAGAATGCGACGGGTGACGAAGTATCGTTACCGCCGTTCGGTGTGCCGCCGTCGTCGGTCAGAGTGGCTTCGAGTTGCGCCGTGCCGCTTGCGCCGGTCAGCGAAAAACCCAGTTCGCCGCCGGCACTGATCGCGGCGGATCCGGCAAGAATCGAATCAGGATCCGAAGTGGTGGTCACCGCGTAGCTGTCCACCTGCTGCATCTCGTTCGGGCCGAGATCGATGTTCTGCGGCCAGTTCGAGATCGACTGCACGCCGGAAGTCCCCGCGGAGAACGCGGGATCGGCACCCGCGGCAAAAATCGGTGGGTCGTTGACCGGGTCGACCGTGATGTCGACGGTCGCGGTGTCGCACGCGCCTTCGGTGTCGCAGATCTCGTAGACGAACGAATCGGTGCCGAAGAAATCCGTGTCGGGCGTGTAATCGAAGCTTCCGTCGCCGTTGTTGACAACTGCGCCGTTGGCGGGGTCATTACAGGTACCGCAGGCTGTGTTGGCCGTCGATGCGTCGAGGTTGCCGTCAGTATCGGAATCGTTGACCGAAACGGCAATGGTGATCGACACGTCTTCATCGACGTTCGTGCTGTCGTCGGTGGCGGTCGGGGGCTGATTGCTGACGAACACCGCGTCTTTCTCGAACGCGCCGATATCGCATGTGGCCGTCATGTCCGCGTCCCCATCGGCCGGCCGCGAGAAGCCGCGCTGGTCGGTCGACGGGCAATTGCCATCATCGCCCGTGTCGATGGCCGGGCTGCCGCTATCCAGTGCATGGGTCAGCGTGGGTCCGCCGTTGTCTGCAAGTGCGAGCAGTTGTGGGTCAGTGCCGGTGATGTTGCCGGTCGTATCGCCGGCGATCGTGCACGTGCCCTCGATCAGGTTATGGCCGGCCGATGTCAGCGTGCCGACGCATTCGGTGGTGGCGTTGGCGATGATCGAGTTTCGCGCGGTCACGGTGCCCTGGCCCGCGCCTATAGAGAGTGAGGTTGATGAGCCTGTCAGCGTCGAGCTGTCAAACATCAGGTCGACCGTACCGGTGCCGCCTTCCGGTGGAACCAGGGCGATTCCGGTACCCGCGCCGCTGATCGTGCTGTTCGTCACCGGGACGGTCGACGGTCCCGACAGGCGAATGGCGGTTTCCATTCCTTCGAACAGCGAGTCGGTGATCGTCACATCCGCCTGGAAGCCGTTGTTGCGAACATTGACGGCGCGGTAAGAGGACTCGAAAGTCGATCTTTCGATTGTCAGTTCCCCCGCGCGGGCGAACAGGCGCATGTAAAAGACGGCGTCTTCGGCGCTGAACGGGCCGGTCCCCCGGAGATAGTTCCTAAAGACAGAATCGCGCACCGTGACGGGGCCACCCGAACTGTTGAGACTCTGAAAAACTGCGATCTGATACTGGTTGCCTCCATCGAAGACCGAATCTTCGATGAGCAGGCCACCGGCGCTGCGCGGCGTGAATACCCAGCCGCTAGCCGCCACACGCTGGGTTTGTACAAATATGCGGCGAAACACGACGCCGCCGTCTCCGCCAGTATCGATCAAGAACCCCGCTCCGCAGCACTGCGACGGGACCGTGGAGTTGGCCAGAATTTCGACGTCCTCCAGAAGGAATGCCGTTGTGTCGGCTGGATATCCAACGCCGAGATAATTGAAGAGATTGGACCCGGTCTGCACGTCGAAGGTCAGATCCCGGAACGTGACGAGTTCATCTCCTTCGTTCAGGAACACATCCATCATGCCGCTACCGGCGCGCTTGTCGGAAAAGATGATGGATACGCCGGTGCCGGCACCGACGACATCGATGTCGGATTCCAGGCTCGGCTTGAACAGGAGTGGTGAGCCCCCCGACGGTGTTGACTGGATGGACAGCTCGTGCGTGCCTGCTGCCAATTCGATCCTGTCCGGTCCTGCCAACGCGTTGGCTTCCTGGACCGCGGCGCGAAACGTGCAGCTACCATCGCCGATATCGCAAACGCCATTTCCCGGTGCCGCATCAAAGGCGTCAGCGAGGTTATTGGCGACGAAGGTAGCACCCAGGGCGGCGGAGCTGCCCGAAGCCAACAGCAGGCCTGCGAATAAGTAGCGGATAATTCTTGACATGCACGTGTCTCCATTGGATAGGCGGCGATCCCTGCGTAGAAAGACGTTGATACCGGCGGCAGCCCCGAAAGGTGACAGCTGTCCCCTTGTTTGGCACACTGTCTCCGGGTACTGACCGAATTCAGCGGCCGACAACCCCTTTCAATGATTAAAGACGAGAAAATGGCGCAAAGCGGCTCAAATCAATCCGGCGAGGCACTGTCTGCCTTGACCGACGACGCGCCTGACTGGACTGCAGACTGGTTCCCGAAGCTGTACGAGGAACTGCGGGCGCTGGCGCATTCCCAGCGCCGCCGATATCGCGATCCCGATTCGCCCGGTACGACGAGCATCGTCCACGAGGCGTTCGAGCGTCTGAACCGTTCGCCTGGATCCGAGCCCGAAAACCCCTTGCACTTCTACCGGATGGCTGCCCGGACCATGCGCAGCGTGGTGATCGACAACGCCCGGCGATCTCGGGCGGTGCGCCACGGCGGCCATCTCAAGCGCGCGCCGTCGGAGGCGCTGGAACTCGTATCGTTCCAGCGCAGCGACGAACTGCTTGCGCTGGATGCCGCACTGGAGTCGCTGACCGAAGCGGATGGGCAGCTCGGCGAGATCGTGAATCTGAGGATCTTCGGCGGGCTGACCGTCGAAGAGCTGGCGGATTTGCTTGGTGTGTCCGCGCCAACGGTCAAGCGGCGCTGGAAGCTTGCCTGCGCCTGGCTCTACGATCAGCTCGAGCCGGACCGGCGATGAGTACCGGTTCGGGCCATGGCTCGGCCGACGCTGGACAACTGATCGCCGCCTACGAGCGTGTGGCGGACCTGATGCCCGAGGCCCGCGAGCGAGAACTCGAGACCATGCGGCAGAATCAACCGGCGCTCGCCGGCCGCCTCGAGCGAATGCTGGCACGTGAATCCGAGGCCGCGTCGTGGCTTGAGGGCCTCGAACAGACGCTGGCCACGAATCTGGCCGCCGAGCTGGATTCGGCCTGGGCGCCTGGCCGTGTGATCGGTCCGTACCGGCTGGAGCGCCTGCTGGCCACGGGCGGCATGGGCGCGGTGTTTCTGGCGCGCAAGGCCGACGGCGAGCTCAAGCGACCGGTCGCGCTGAAGCTGGTGCCGCCCGGCCTGGTCAACGACGAGACGCGGGCACGCTTCCGTCGGGAGCGCGACCTGCTCGCCTCGCTGGTTCACCCGAACATCGCGCAACTTCTGGATGCCGGGGTGACCGACGCCGGGCAACCGTGGTTCGCAATGGAGTACATCGACGGCTCGCGCTTTCTCGACTGGTGCCGACACGGGGCGGACGGACTGGATGCCGGCGTTCGCCGATTCCTTGACCTGGTCGATGCGGTTCAGTTTGCGCACCGCAACCTGGTCGTGCACGGCGACATCAAGCCGGGCAACGTCATGGTGGACCACGACGGACGTCTTCGACTGCTCGATTTCGGCATCGCGCGCCTGATGAGCGAAATGCCGGACGACGGCGCCGTGCGCTACTACACCGCGCGCTATGCGGCCCCCGAGGTTTGCGATGGACAGGCGCCGGCAGTCGCCAGCGACGTCTTCTCACTGGGCGTGATGCTCGCCGAGCTGATCGACCTGCCGGGTTCGACATCGTCTTCACCCCCGATTGCCGAAATACGGTGCATTGCCGAACGGGCGACACGCGATGCTGCGGCCGATCGCTACGAAAGCGCGCGTCATCTGGGACAGGATATCCGGCGCTGGCTCCGATTCGAGCCCATTGATGCCTGGCCCGGCGGTGCCGCGTACCGATTCGGCAAACGCGTCAGGCGGCACCCATGGGCCAGCGCGGGGGTTGGCGCGGCATTGGCCGTGCTGGCCGGTTTCGGCATTTATTCGCACATGCAGGCCGAGCGGTTCGCCGAGCAGCGCGACAGCGCCCGGCAGCTTGCCGAGTTCATGGAGCAGGTATTGCTGGGCACCGACCCGGAAATTGCCCGAGACGGTGATCTCAGTGCGCGAGCGCTGCTGGATCGCGGTATCGAGGGCCTGGGACCCGAGCTGGCTGTCGGCGCCCCGGGTGCCGACGTTCGCGCACGTTTTGCCTCAATCATGGGTCGCACCTATCAGCGTCTGGGCGACTACCCGACCGCCCGGCGGTTGCTGGAAGAAGCGCTGGCTTCCAACGCGCTCGACCCCGCGCAGCGCGTCGAGGTCCTGCTGGAGCTGGCCGACAATCATTACCTGGACGGGCGCTTCGACGCCGCCGAGACGCTCTATCGCGAGCAGCTCGAGGCGGCGGCAACCGATTCCGTGCGCGCCCGCGCGCTGGCCGGGCTTGCTCGCTCGCTGTCGCAGACCGGCCGGCCCGCCGAGGCGGTCGAACTGCTCGACCGCAGCATTGCCCTGACCCGCGCGGACCCGTCGGTGGCTGCATGGCGGCTGGCGCAGCGGCTCAACGAAGCCGGCTCGGCGCGGTTTCGCCTCGGACAATACGATCAGGCGACGGCAATGCTGGAAGAGGCGCTTGCCGTTCGCCGGACGCTGGATGGCGATGCGTCGGATCGCGGCGGCAGCCCGGCCACGGCCACGTTGCTGAACAACCTCGGGCTGATGCACTACCTCGCAGGATCGCCCGACCGGGCGCGCCCGGCACTGACCGAGGCGCTTGCGCTGCGGCTCGACCTGCTGGCACCGGATCATCCCGACCTGGCCCAGACGTTGACCAATCTCGGGCTGATGGAGAAGGATTACGGCGATCCAGGCGAGTCGGTGCGGCTGTTGCGACAGGCGCTGGAGGTTCGCCGCGCAGCGCTCGAGCCCGACCATTACCGCATCGGGCAGGCGATGCTGAACCTGGCCATCGCGCTGCGGGCGTCGGGCGATTTCACAACGGCCGAGGATCTGTTCGGCCAGGCGCTGGACCGATTGGCCGATCGCCTGGGCGCCGATCACCCGCAGGTGGCGGTCGCGCATACCGAAATGGGCACACTCTGGCTCGAAACCGGCCGGCCCGACCGCGCGGAAGCCGCATTTCTTCGTTCGCTGGAAATCCGCAGGGCGGCGTTGCCCGACGGCCATCCGCATCTGGCCTGGAGCCTGGCCGGGCTTGGCCGATCGATGCTGGCCTCGGGCCGTCGCGAGGAAGCGCTTCCGCTGCTGCGCGAGGCCGTGGCAATCAGGCAGAAGGCCTTGCCCGCGGAAAACCCGCTGCGCCTGGCGACCGAGGAAACGCTTCGCGACGCCGAGCGGGCCTCGGCGTTGCACTCGCCGCGTTGAAGCCGCGACGCTGATGACCGGCAAATCGTCGCGTCGGGGAATCCCGCGACGTCGCTTCAGGCGGGCTCGGCCGCCGCGTCCAGTATCCGCTCGACCCGTTGCTGGACTTCACGCACTTCGGGTGCGGTTTCCGGGTGGAGTTCGATGATCCGGCCGATGATGTGCAGCGCGTCGGTACGATCCTTTTCGGTGGCCAGCAGGCGTGGCAGGGCTTCGAGTGCGGCGTCTTCGTCGAACGCGACCATCAGTGCCGCTTCCCTGGCCTTTTCTATGAACGCATCACGGTCGAGCACCCGGAAGCGTTCGTGCTTCATCCAGATTTCGCGCGCGGCGGTGAACGCCTGGGCATCGACCCGCTTGCCGGCCTTGACCGCGGCGTAGACGACGCGCAGCACCGCATCGGCGAATCCGCCTTGATGCTCGCGCGCTGCAATGGCTTCGAGCTTCAGGTCTCGCAGCTGCTCAAGTGCCCGGCGCCGGCTGGCGGCCGGCTTTGCCGAGTCGGCGTGAGACGCATTTTCGCCGGCCAGCGCCTGGACCATCGGGTGGGTCCAGATGGCCTTGAAGACTTGCTCGATGGCCACGTCGCGCCGTTCCGTGGCCCGCTCGATCGCACGCTGGAAGGACTCGACCATGCCGCGCTCGATCTTCCTCAGCGGGTTGTCGTCGGGCGCCTCGACGCGATTGTCGCGCACCAGATCGGCCGTGGCCTTGACCCCGGCCATGAATGGATTGGCGTCGGAGAACACCGTGTAGCGAAGCCTTTGCGGGTGCATCATCCGGCGCATCTCGGCGCCGACCGGGTTGGCCCACAATTTCACCCATGGCGCGACAAGGCTTGAATACAGGCCCTCGTTGACTTCTGAAAAATGGGCCACGGCGCGGAAGGGTTCCTCGTCGGCGCGCCCGTCGTCGTAGGCCCGGATATCGTCAAGCGTTCGCTGCTCGAAATGCACCGTGAAGCTGTCATGCAGAATGCCGTGCGCATTTTCTTTCCGGACCTGGTCAATGACCATTTCGAACAGCCCGGGCGGCAGGGTGTCGATCAGGTCCAGCGAATTGACCAGGCTGTCGTGCTCGCGGTCGGCCACCTTGCCGGAGACGAAGATGCCCAGGTGGCCGACATCCGGGTGCACGGTGTAGACGATGGTCTGCTCGTTGGCCTGTATTTCGGCGACGTCGGAATACAGGTCGAGGATCCAGTTAAGCGCCTGCGGCGGCGGGGTGATGTTGTCGCCCTCGCTGGCGATGACGACAATGGGCGCGCGGATGGCGCGCAGGTCGATCGGCGCGCCGTCGTCGTCCAGGATGCGCCCCTGGGTCAATTTGTTGCCGATGAACAGCTCCGAGGTCAGCTCGACGATTTCCTCGCGCGAGAGCATGAAATACCCGCCCCACCAGCGCTCGAAATCGAGGAAGCGCTCGGCCTCGGTATCGACGTTGGCGTAGAGCCGGTAGGGTTTGCCGACAAGCGTGTTGGCCGGATTGAGGTTCTCGAAATTCGAGACCAGGTTGGCGCCGTCGAAGCTGCCGGCGCCCAGATCGGCGGTCATCGCCGAGATCCAGTTGCCGCCGGTCAGCCCGGCCAGGTAGCGCATCGGGTTCTTGCCTTCCACGCCGGCCCAGTAGGAAAGCGGGGCGCCGGCGATGCCGATGACCGAGACCAGTTCCGGCGCGTGGGCCGACAGCATCATGATCGCCCAGCCGGCCTGGCAGTTGCCGACGATGGCAGGCTTCGGCGAATCCGGATGACGCTTTGCGACCTCGATCAGAAACTTGATTTCGGCGGTTGCGACATCGCGCAAAGTCTGGTGCGGCTCCGGCTCGGGCCTGAACGAGACCAGGTAGACCGGATGCCCGGCCCGCAGCGCCACGCCGACCTGGCTGGATTCCTTGGAACCGCTGATGCCGGGGCCGTGCCCGGCGCGCGGGTCGAACACCACGAACGGTCGCTTGGCCGGATCGGTGGGCGCGTCTTGCGGCGGCGTTATCCGCAGCAGCAGGTAGTTGCAGGGCCGGTCGAAGCCCGCGCCATCGAGAACCGTCTCGTAATCGAACACCAGCACCGGCGGTTTGCCTGCTTCATGGTGATCGAGTGCCTGGTTGCCGCGTTTTCTCAGCGTGTCGAAAAACAGCACCGAGCGCTGGGCAGAGTCGATGAAGTACTGGGCGGTTTCAATAGGGCTGGGGAGCATGAGGCAAATCTCCGGTAATCGCTTTTCCGGCGCCGAGCGCCGGTCGGAAGCGAAGCATACGCCTTGCTTGTGCGGCGCACAATGATCGCAGGCCGCTTTCCGATGCAAGGCGCGGCGATTCGAGGCGATACGAGCAATTTCAGCGGTAAGCGGCGGCCTGCAGCTCGAACAGCGTCGCGTACTGGCCGTTCAATGCCATCAGTTCCTCATGAGTCCCGATCTCGACGATGCGGCCCTGGTCCATCACGGCGATCAGATCGGCCTGACGTACGGTCGAGAACCTGTGCGAAATCAGGATCAGGATGCGGTCGCCGGCCACGGCCTGGAAATGCTCGAATACTTCGGCTTCGGCCTTGGCGTCCATGGCCGCGGTGGGCTCGTCGAGGATCAGGATGTCGGCGTTTTCGCGCATGAAGGCCCGTGCCAGCGCGATCTTTTGCCATTGACCGCCGGAAAGCTCGCGACCGTCCTTGAACCAGCGGCCCAGCTGCGTTTCGTAGCCTTTGGGCAGGTCCTGGATGAAGTCGTCGGCCAGGCCCTTGACCGCGGCTGCGCGCCATTTGGACTGGCTTTCGAATTCCTCGACGTCGCCGGCGCCGATATTGTGGCCCACCAGCCACTGGTAGCGGGCGAAGTCCTGGAAGATCACGCCGATGCGGTCCTGCAGCGCCCGCGGGTCCCATTCGCGCAGCGACGTCCCGTCGAGCAGGATGTCGCCCTGTTCCAGCTCATACAGCCCGGCGATCAGCTTGGTCAGCGTGGTCTTGCCGGAGCCGTTTTCGCCGACCAGCGCCAGGCTGGTGCCGGGCCTGAGCTCCAGGTTGATCTTGTCCAGCGCCGGCGCGTCGCTGCCCGGGTAGCGAAACGAGAGATCGACGATATCCAGGCCCCGGCCGGGCTCGCGGCCTGCCTGAACCTTGCCCTCGCGGGTACGGACCGGCTGCTCAAGGAATTCGTACAGGCTGGTCAGGTACAGGTGATCCTCGTACATGCCGTTGATCGCGGTAAGACTGGCGCTGACTGCCGACTGGCCCTGTCGGAACACCATCATGTACATGGTCATCTGGCCCAGCGTCAGCGCTCCGGCCACCGTGGCCAGCACCACCCAGGCAAACGCGCCGTACAGCGCCACGGTGCCGACCAGACCGAGGCCGAACGCCCACCAGCCGCGCCGGATCGTGAGCTTTCGGTCCTCATGAAAGATCTTTCCGAAAATATCGCGATAGCGCTGCAGCAGGGTCGGCGCCAGATCGAACAGCTTGACCTCCTTGGTGTAATCCTCGCGCGCCAGCACCGACTCCAGATAGATCATTTCGCGCGTTTCCGGCGAGCGCCATTGAAACAGGCGAAACGCCTGGCCGGCGAACTTCGCTTCGGCCAGGAAGGCCGGCAGGCCGCCGAGGATCAGCACCAGAACCGCCCACGGCGAGAACGCGAACAGCAGCCCGCTGAAGCTGATGATAGCGATGCCGTTCTGGATGACCGCGAAAGTCTTCTGCACCAGCGAAAGCGGTCGCGTCGAGGCTTCTCGGCGTGCCCGGGTCAGCCGATCGTAGAACTCGGCGTCTTCGAGCTGCGCGAGCTCGAGCTGCTGGGCTTTTTCCAGGATCATGACGTTCACCCGATGGCCCAGCCGCGCACGAAGCAGGTTGTTGCAGATGTTCAGCGCCGTTTGCGAAGCCGCCATGGCCGCCACCAGAACGGCTTCCAGCGACAGCCAGAACCAGACCGCGTCGGCCAGCGCATTGTCGTCAATAGCGGCGACCACGCTGTCGACCAGGAATTTGCCGACGTAGGCAATCGAGGCCGGGAGCAGGCCCGCGGTCAGGGTGAGAAACGCCAGCGCGATCGTCAGCCACGGGCTGGTCGCCCAGACCAGCGCAAGCGCCCGGCGGCCGTAGGTGGCCAGCGGTCGTATCTGGGTGAATATGCCGGGCGGCTGGTCTGATTGATCGGTCATTGAAAGGAAAGGTCTGGCGTTGCCTGATCTGAAATTGCGTTATGTTCGGAAGTGTAAGGGGCGGGCCGACACGCGAGGGAGAAGAAATGGACCGGGATACGAACCAGCAAAGTGGCAACCCCCGCCCATTCGCGGCGCCTTGTCGACGGCTTGAAACCGGCGCACCGCTGAGGTGGCTGGCGGCCGGCTGGCAGGATTACAGGGCCAGTCCCGCGGTGAGCCTCACCTACGGGCTGATCGTGTTCGTCGTCAGCCTGGCCGTCTCGCTGCTGGCCTGGAAGCTGGGCAGCTACGTGCTCGTGATCTCGATGCTGTCGGGATTCATTTTCGTCGCACCGCTGCTGGCCACCGGCATGTACTCGGTCAGCCGGCAGATCGACCGGGGCGCGCCGGTTTCGTTTGCACGTTCGGTCAGGCGAATGCAGTTTGCACTGCGTGATGCACTCGTATTCGCGCTGGTGCTGCTGGTGATCTTCCTGGTCTGGGTGCGCGCCGGCGTGATGGTGCACGTGTTCTTTCCGGCTGGTGAGAACCACGATCTGATGTTGCTGCTGAGGTTTCTGGGGATCGGATCGGCGGTGGGGTCAATCTTTGCGCTGATCACGTTTTCGGCCTCGGCGTTTTCCCTTCCAATGATTGTCGACCGCGACGCCGACATGGTGACCGCCTGCATCACCAGCGTCAACGCAGTGCTTCGCAACAAGCCGGCGATGGCGTTCTGGATCGCGCTGATCGTGCTGCTGACGGGGCTCGGTTTCGCGACAGCAGGCCTTGGTCTGATCGTCGCCATTCCGGTGTTGGGTTACTCCACCTGGCACGGCTACGTCGAAACCATCGATACGTCGCAGTGGCCCGATTCAGCCTCTTGACCGGGATAGAGAGAAGGTTTGGCGGCGTGACGATCCGGCCCGCCAAAAACGCGCTCCGCGCAGAGTTATTCAGAGGTTCCTTAAACCTCACCGTCGGGCTCGCTGTCGCGAAACGAACGGGATGGTGCTTACGTCGCCGCCGGCAGATGACGTTCAGCTGTTTGTGCTTCGCGCCTTGGCGAGCCTGTGCGCGCATGCACTAACATGGAGCGTCCTGTGATCAAGAGTGCCCAGAGATGACCCGCTCGATTTTTCGCGTATTTCCGAAACGCCTGTTTCTCGTGCTGATGGTTGCGTGCAGCGGGCCGTTGCCGGCCCAGACCGTGGTGTTCGAGAACGTCCGGGTCGTCGACGTCGAGTCGGCCTCGGTCGGTGCGCCGACCACGCTGGTGGTGCGCGACGGCTGGATCGTGGCGCCGGACCCGATCGGGACGAATGCGACCATCGTGGATGCCGACGGGAAATACCTGATCCCGGGCCTGGCCGAGATGCACGCGCACGTGCCGCCATCGACCGATCGCCAGGCCGTGGACGATGTTCTGACGCTTTTCCTGGCCCACGGCGTGACCACCATCCGGGGCATGCTGGGCGAGGCCGGTCACCTGAGTCTTCGGTCGCAATTGGCCGCGGGAGATCGTATCGGGCCCCGACTCATCACCTCCGGGCCTTCGCTGAACGGAAACTCGGTGCCCGACGTGCGCCGGGCAAGGGAAACGGTGCGCCGTCAGGCCGAGGCCGGCTACGATTTTCTCAAGCTGCATCCCGGCTTGTTGCCGGACACCTTCAAGGCAATCGACGAGGCGGCCGACGGACTGGATATCGGCCATGCCGGTCATGTCTCGATCGGTGTTGGTCTGGAGCGCGCACTGGCCGCCGGTCAGGCGACGATCGATCATCTGGACGGCTATGCCCAGGTGCTGGTGCCCGCAGACAGTCCGGCCCGGCAAACGGAACCCGGCTTTTTCGGCTTCAACATCGCCTCGGCGATGGAAATTGACCGGGTTGTCGAATGGGCGCGTCGGACCGCCGAGGCCGGGGTCTGGAACGTGCCGACCCAGACGCTGATCGAAAATATCGCGGTCAACGACATTGATGCCCTGCTCGAACGACCGGCCATGCGCTGGGTGCCGCCCGAGACGAAGGCGCAATGGATGGCTCGAATCGAGCAGATGCGCGCGTCGGCCGACAGCGACGCGCTGGCGCATTTCGTGACCGTCAGGCGCGCCTTGATCAAGGCACTTCACGATGCCGACGCGGGCATACTGCTGGGCGCGGATGCGCCGCAGATCATGAACGTGCCGGGCGACGCGCTTCACCACGAGCTCCAAATCTACGTGCAGTCCGGGCTGAGCCCGGCCGAAGCGCTGGCGACCGGCACAACAAACGTTGCCGAGTTTCTGGGCCAGTCGGCGACCGGCTGCCTGCGTCCGGGTTGCGTTGCAGACCTGGTATTGCTGGCCGCCGATCCGCTTGAAGACATTTCCAACGCGCGCCGGATCCAGGGCGTGATGCGCGCCGGCAACTGGTTCGATCGCGCGCGCCTGGACGTGATGCTGTCCGATGTGGCGTCCCGGGCGGATCCCACCGGGCCGGACTGAAAGTCGATGCCGGAATCGGTCAAGAACCCGCTGCCCTACGTCGAGCGACTCGATACACGTTCACCGGAGTCGATTCGTCTGGTCGTGATACACGCCACCGAGCTGCCCGACATGGCAACAGCCCGCGAGTACGGCGAACGCATTCACCACGAGGCGTCGCGCACCGGCAACAGCGGGCACTTTTATATCGATCGCGACGGGCGCGTGGAGCAGTGGGTACCGCTGGAGCGGGTGGCGCATCACGTGCGCGGGCACAACAAAGACACCATCGGCATCGAACTGGTCAACCGCGGGCGCTGGCCTGACTGGTACGACAGCCGCCATCAGGATTGGGAGGAGGGATATCCGGAACCCCAGATCAGGGCGCTGGTCGGGTTGCTTCAAACGCTCGAAAGCCAATTGCCCGGCCTGGTCGAAATCGCCGGCCATGACCAACTCGACCGCGACTGGGTGGCGGCCACCAACAGTCCCGAAACGCTGGTGCGGCGCAAGGTTGATCCGGGTCCGGAATTTCCGTGGACCGATGTGCTTTCCGCCATCGATTTGCGGCACCATCAGGTGCCGGAGGACGGGTGATGCGGCTGGAAAAAACGCTTACCCGAGTCGGCGTCGACACCGGCGGCACGTTCACCGATTTCGTCGCGCTGGTCGACGGAAAGCTGCTTACCGCCAAGGTGCTTTCCACGCCGGACGATCCGTCGGGCGCGATTGTCGACGGCCTCAAACAGCTTGGAATGGATTCGGCCGCCGTCGACCTGGTCCACGGCACCACGGTCGGCACGAACGCTGTGCTTGAGGGCAAGGGGGCGAGGGTGGTTTTCGTGACCTCGACCGGTTTCGCCGACATGCTCGGCCTGGCCCGGCAGAACCGCGACCGGCTCTACAGCCTCGCTCAGCCGCGCGTCGATCCGCCGGTGGACGCATCGCTGTGCCTCGAGATCGATGCCAGGGCGACTGCCGACGGCGACGCGCTCCGGAAACCCGATGCCGATGCGCTTGAAGAGCTCAAGAAAACGATCGAGACGCTGGCGCCCGAATCGGTGGCTGTCAACCTGATTTTTTCGTGGGCGCGGCCCATGCTGGAGCAGTCGATTCGCGATGCATTGCCGGACGATCTGCCGGTCTCGCTGTCGTCGGAGGTGCTGCCGGAGATCCGCGAGTACGAGCGCGGTATCGCCACCTGGCTGAACGCTTCGGTGGGGCCGAAGCTTGCCGGCTACCTCGGGCGACTGGAAAAGGCACTGGGCGGCGGACGCCTGGCGGTGATGCAATCCAGCGGGCTGACGGTCTCGGCCGGCCAGGCCGGCCGGCGCGGCGTCCACCTGTTGTTGTCCGGCCCGGCCGGCGGACTGGCGGCGGCCGCGCATATCGGGAAGGCGCTGGACTCAAAGCGCCTGCTGACCTTCGACATGGGCGGCACGTCAACCGATGTCGCGCTGCTGGACGGAAAACCGGCGCTGACGCGGCAAGGTCGCATTGGCCGCTACCCGGTCGCTGTGCCGATGGTCGACATGCACACCATCGGCGCCGGCGGGGGCTCGATCGTACGCGTCGACGCCGGCGGCTTGATCCAGGTAGGCCCCGAATCCGCCGGCGCCGATCCAGGCCCGGTCTGTTACGGCCGCGGCGGTGAGAATGTGACCGTCACCGACGCCAATCTGCTGCTGGGCCGGCTGCCGCGCGAGACTCGCCTGGGCGGCACACATCGGCTGGATTTTGACGCTGCGGCCAGGGCAATGGACGCGCTGGCCGAAAATGCGAGCCTGTCGCGCGCCGAGGCGGCCAGGGGCGTCGTCCGGATCGCCAACGAGCATATGAGCCGGGCGCTTCGCGTCATGTCGGCCGAACGCGGCGTCGACCCAAAAAGCGCAACGCTTATGAGCTTCGGCGGCGCCGGCGGCCTGCACGTTTGCGAACTGGCCGAAAGTCTCGGCATGACGCGGGCAATCGTGCCGGCGCGCTCAGGCGTGCTGTCCGCACTGGGCATGCTTGTCGCCCGCCCCGGCCGTCAGGCCACCGCGAGCTTCCTGAAGCGGGCCGACACGGTCGACGGCGACGACCTGGCGCAGGGCTTCGAACCCCTGCTGGCCCTGGTGCGCGACGAGCTTGCAGCCGAGGGCATCGCCGCCGGCGATCTTGATACCGAGCGCTGGATCGACTGTCGATACGCGGGACAAAGTGCGACGCTCGAGTTGCCGATGCAGGCGCCCGACGCACTGGTCGACGCGTTTCACGACCTGCACGAAGACACCTTCGGTCATCGGCTGGAACTGCCTGTGGAGCTGGTGGGGTTGCGGGTCGAAGCGCGAGGCGCGCCGCGGCTCGATGACGTTCCGCCGCTGGTGGTGGAAACCGATCTTCCGAAAACTGACCACGACGTGCCCGTAATGTCGCGCGCGGGTCTCCAGCGCCGTGAAGTGAGAGGACCGGCCATCGTCATGGATTCCGACGCCACGACCTGGGTCGCCGAGGGCTGGCAGGCTGCCCTCAATGCCGGCGGGCACCTGCTGCTCCACGACCATCGAGACGCCGAATAGCGCAGCCCCGAGATGATTTCGCAGTGCAGTGCGATTGAGCATGCCGTAGTCGACTTGCCGAAAATTCCAGCTATGGACACCGCACCTCAGATCGGCTAATCTCGGACGGTTGGTTGCCAGTCGATCAAAACGAAAATTGTCAGGGGCGTAAGATGTCTTATCGAGCAATGATCCGTTCAGTGGCCGCTGCGGCTGCGCTTCTTCTTTCTCTTCCGCTGGTTGCCCAGACCGTCGACTTTGACGTCCTTGTCGATACCGACCGCAACCCGGGCAGCGGCTGTTCGGTCACGCCTTCCGGCGGTGCGCCTCTTGGCGGTTTCGAGCAGCGGATCAGGGCCAGCGTCGATCTGGCGAGTCTCGAGGTTGTGGCGCTGGCGCGCGCCTCGTGCAGCGGCGCGGCATTCGGCCCGCCGATTGCGATTTCCGACTTTCCGGTGCCGTATCCGCTGGCGCTGAATACTGCGACGAGCGGTGGCGACGCCGTGGAACTGGCGGTGGCGACATCCGTGCTCGGCCTGGGTGGCCTGCGCGAATTGCGGCTGGCGTTCGTCGCTGACAACGGTACCACCTCCGACGTGCTGTCCACGGTCGACGGCAGCGCCAGCGGCGGCCCGATCCTGTTCGGTCTGCCGGTTCAGATCCCGGCGCTGTCGATCTGGGGCCTGGGCGCGCTGGTGCTGATACTGCTGGGTCTGGCCTTTGTGGCGCATCGCCGGATGGGCCGGGTAGGTGCAGTAATGGCGGTAGCGCTTGTGGCCACCGCGGTCTGGGCGATGAACTTCGCGCCCGACGGTGATCTGGGCGACTGGAGCGGCCGAGGCCCGATCGCAAACGATCCGAGCGGCGATACCGGCAATCCCGCAGTCGACCTGCTCGCAGGCTTTGTGGCGCTGGACGGCGGCGCGCTGTTTTTCCGCATGGATGTCGGCAACATCGAGAACCAGGCCCCGGTTGCCAACAACGACGCCTATGCCACCGACGAAGACACGCCGCTCAGTATCGCCGCACCGGGCGTGCTGGCCAACGACAGCGACCCGGAAAGCGATCCACTGACCGCCGTGCTCGACACCGGCGTCACCGACGGCACCCTGACGTTCAACACCGACGGCAGCTTTGACTACACGCCCGATCCTGATTTCAACGGCAGCGACGCCTTTACCTATTTCGCCAACGACGGTCAGGCCGACTCGGTCGCCGCCACGGTGACGATCACGGTCAATGCGCTCAACGACCCACCCGTGGCCAACGACGATACGGCGACGACCAGCGAAGACACCCAGATCGACATCGACGTGCTGGCCAACGACAGCGACGTCGACGGCAACCTCGACCCGGCCAGTGTCAATGTTACGAGCGGTCCGGCCAACGGCACCACCAGCGTCGACCCAACCACCGGGGTCATCACCTACACCAAGTCGGGCGACTTCAACGGCAGCGATGCATTCGTTTACGAAGTTTGTGACGACGGCACACCATTGCCGGTCGAATGCGCGAATGCCGCGGTCTCGATCACCGTCGATCCGGTCAACGATCCGCCGATCGTCGCCGACGACAGCGCGAGCACCGATGAGGACACGGCGGTTGATATCGACGTGCTGGCCAACGACAGCGACAGCGACGGCGCGCTCGATCCGGCCACGGTCATGGTCGCATCAGCGCCGGCCAACGGCGGGACCAGCGTCAACCTGACCACCGGTGCGATCACCTACACGCCGAATGCCGACTTCAACGGCAGCGATGCATTCACCTATCAAGTCTGTGACGACGGCACGCCGACGCCGGTCGAATGCGCGAGCGCCACGGTGACGATCACCGTCAACTCGGTCAACGACGCCCCGATCGTCGACGACGACAGCGCCAGCACCGATGAGGACACGGCGGTCGATATCGACGTGCTGGCCAACGACAGCGACGTCGACGGCGCGCTCGACCCGGCCAGCGTCAATGTTACGAGCGGTCCGGCCAACGGCGGCACCGGCGTCAACCTGACCACCGGCGCGGTCACTTACACGCCGGACGCCGACTTCAACGGCAGCGACGCATTCACCTACCAGGTCTGCGACGACGGCGCGCCGACGCCCGTCGAATGCGCGAGCGCCACAGTGACGATCACCGTCAACGCGGTCAACGACGCACCCACGTTCAACAACGCCGGGGACGTGAACTCCGACGAGGACGCAGGCGCTCAGACCGAACCGGGCTGGGCCAGCAGCATCGACGATGGCGATGGCGCCACCCAGTCGCTGACCTTCAATATCACCAACAACACCAACGCCGCGCTGTTTAGCGCGGGCCCGGCAGTCGACGCCACCAGCGGCGACCTGACCTATACCGCGGCTTCCGACGCCAACGGCAGCGCCATGATTACGCTGGTGCTGACCGACGATGGCGGCACGCCCAACGGCGGCGCCGATACGAGCGCCCCGGAGACTTTTACGATCACCGTCAACCCGGTCGACGATCCCCCGGTCGCGGTCGATGACACGGCCACGGTCACCGAGGACGCGGCGGCCACGCCAATCAGCGTGCTGTCCAATGACACCGATATCGATGGCGGCCCGATCAGCATCGCTTCGGTCACGCAGCCGACCAATGGAACGGTTGTGATCACCGGCGGCGGCAGCGGGCTGACCTACCAGCCTGATCCGGATTACTGCAACGACGGCGGACCGACCGACGGATTCTTTTATACGCTAAGCCCTGGCGGGTCGAGCGCGGATGTGAGTGTTACGGTCACCTGCCAAAACGACGCCCCGGTCATTGCGTTCCCGAGCGGCAGTACTGCATTCAACAACACCGGTCCAGTCGTTCTCGACGCCTCCGCGACGCTCAGCGACGTGGACTCCACAGACTTCGACACCGGCGATCTGACCGTCTCGCTGGCGCTTAGCGCCGATAGCTCGATGTGCGATGTCCTGGACACGCTCACGGTCGAAAACCAGGGCATGGGCGCCGGCCAGATCGGCTTCAACGGGACCGACGTCAGCTTCGAAGGCACAATATTCGGGACGGTGACCACGCCTTACCTGTGCACCGACTCAGGCGGCGGGATGTTCGACATCCAGCCCCTGCTGATCACGTTCGACCCGAATGCCAGCCAGGCGGCGGTAACCGCGCTGCTCAGGGCGTTGCAATACAACACCACATCGACCGACGACCAGGATCGCGAGGCCAGCGCGATGGTCACCGATGGTGACGGCGGCACGTCGAACGCGGCCGCGACCACCGTCACGGTCAATCTCAATCAGGCGCCGGAAATCACTTCCGACGGGGGCGGGGCAACCGCCATGGTCAACGCGGCGGAAAACCAGACCGCCGTGACCACGGTGACCGCGACCGATGCCGATATCCCGGCCCAGACCCTGACTTTTTCGATCACCGGCGGCGCCGACCAGGCGCTGTTCTCGATTGGTTCGAGCAGCGGGGTGCTGACCTTCGACGCGGCCCCCGACTTCGAAAATCCAGTCGACGCGGGCATGAACAACATCTACGACGTGCAGGTGACGGTTTCCGATGACGGAACGCCGCCGCTGGACGATGTGCAGGACATTTCGGTGACGGTGACCGATGTCAACGATGGGCCGACCATCACCTCCGATGGGGGCGGGGCCACCGCCATGGTCAACGCGGCGGAAAACCAGACCGCCGTGACCACGGTGACCGCGACCGATGCCGATCTGCCGGCCCAGACCCTGACGTTTTCGATCACCGGCGGCGCCGACCAGGCGCTGTTCTCGATCGGTTCGAGCAGCGGAGTGCTGACCTTCAATTCGGCGCCCGACTTCGAGAATCCAGTCGACTCGGGTATGAACAACATTTACGACGTGCAGGTGACGGTTGCCGATGACGGAATGCCAGCGCTGGACGACGTGCAGGACATTGCGGTGACGGTGACCGACGTCAACGAGGCGCCGACTGCGGTCAACGAGTCCTTCGCCGCCCAGTCCAACGTCGGCGTTGCGCCCGACGCGATGAATGGCCTGCTGGTCAACGGCACCGATCCCGACAGCGGCGATTCGCTGTCGCTGGCACCGGCTAGCGTCGGCACTTTCGCCACCACCGCCGGGGGCAGCATCACGACCCTGGCCGACGGCAGCTTCACCTACACCCCGCAGGCCGGCGATGCCGGGGTGATGGACACCTTCGCCTATACGGTCCAGGACGACGATGGGTTGACCGACAGCGCCACTGTAACCTTCAACGTCGACTCGAACACGATCTGGTTCGTCGATCTCGACGCCGGCACGACGGGTGACGGCACCCTGAACAATCCGTTCGACTCGTTGGCCGATCTGGACAACGGCGGTCCGGACGCCGACGGCTCGACGATTTTCCACTACAGCTCGACGATGGGCACCCAGACCGACGCGCTCGGCGATGACTTCGACCTCCAGGCCAGCCAACTCCTGATCGGCGAGGGCGCGCCCGGCACCGGCACCATCAACAATCTGCGCGGGTTTACAACCCATCCTCACAGCCCGACCCTGCCCTCGATCGGCGCGGCGGCAAACCACACCATTACCTCCAGCGCCAACGGCGGAATCACACTGGCCACGGGCAATACCATCAGCGGAATCGATATCGGCAACACCGTCGGCAGCGGAATTTCCGGCACCAGCTTCGGGACCTTTACGGTGGAAGATGTCCTGATCGGCGGAACCGGTCAGGCGCTGGACCTGGACACCGGCAGCATCGCAGGTGCCGGGTTTACCTCGGTGAGCTCCAGTTCGGGCACCCGCAACGTCAGCCTGGACGCGATCGGCGGCACCCTCGATCTCGGCGGCGGCAGCTTGAGCGGCGCATCCGCACAGGCCTTCTTCGTCGATGGCGGGACCGGCACGGTCAGCTACAGTGGATCGATCAGCAATGCCGCCAGCCGGGTCGCGGAGATTCAGAACAAGACCGGCGGGGCGGTTACGCTCTCGGGCCCGCTCAACAGCACCGGCACCGGAATCCGGGCGGTCAACAACAGCGGCGGCACCACGATCACCTTCAGCGGTGCCAGCAAGGTGGTCAATACCGGGACCGATGCGGCCGTCACACTGAGCAGCAACACCGGCGCCACCATCAACTTCGCCAACGGCGGCCTGGACATCGACACTACATCCGGCACCGGTTTCAGCGCTACCAGCGGCGGTACCGTCAATGTCACCGGCGCTGGCAATACCATCGACACTGCCGGGACAGCGGTGAATATCATCAACACCCTTGTAGGCGGCTCGGGTGTCAGTTTCGCGTCCACCACCTCCACCGGTGGTGCGGACGGCATCAGGCTCACCAATGTGGGCGCCGGTGCCTTTACCACTAACGGCGGCAGCCTGACCAATCAGACTGACCGCGGTGTGGATGTGTCCGGTGGAAGTGGCAATATCACCATCGGTGCGACCATCAGCACCACCAGCACCGGTCGCTCGGTAGAAGTGACCACCCACACCGGAGGCACGGTGGACTTCAACGGCTTCATCGATGACAACGGGCTCGGTATCCGGATGGAAAACAACGTCGGTGCAATTCTGCGCTTCGACGGTGGAATGGATATTGACACCGCTGCCGCAGTGACCGAGGAAGGCTTCCAGGCCACCGGTGGCGGCACCGTGCATGTCACCGGCACCAACGATGTGAATACCTCCGCTGGCACTGGCGTTGCCGTAAATATTGCTGGAGGTACCGTCTTGGGATCCGACAACGTGACCTTCCGCAATGTCTCCGCCGACGGTGCGGCAAACGGTATTGTTCTGGATACCACCGGCAGCAGCGGTGGATTAACCGTAACCGGTGACGGCAGCACCGCCGGGTCGGGCGGCACGCTTGAGAACATCATTGGCGACGCTGTGGTGTTGAGCAATACTGGCGGACCGGTCTCACTTTCCTACATGACGATTCAGGACATCGGCAACATGGGCGTGATCGACAGCGAGCACGACGCGATCCACGGACAGACCGTGAACGGCGGCCTGGTGCTGGATAACATGACCATCCGCCGGATCAGCGACATGGCGATTCACGGCGCGGCATTCCCGAGCGGTGACAGCGACACGACGTGGACCGGGCTGACCATTACCAACTCCACGATCCAGGACACCAACCGCTATCACGTGGCGGGGGCGGGAGACACCTCGGACGAAGGTTCGGTGCGTATCCGTGGTCTGAGCGGCACGGCCCTGATCGACGGCAACGTCTTCCAGGACGGCGCTGAGCACCTCGACCTCTTCGCCACCGCAGGCACGCTCAACCTGACGGTGACCGGCAACGACTTCTTCGAAAGCTATAAGGAGTTCACCTCGGGGGGCATTGCTTCAGTGGGCAAGATGTGCGTTGACCTGACGGTTCAGGGTGCGGCCGACGCGACGGTGGTCATCGGCGACCCGGTTAATGCGGCGCTTGGCAACAACTTCCGGAATTGCCGGATCGCCTCGGTGCGTATCGGCAACGACAGTCTCGCCACCGGCACGGTCACGACGACGACGGCCAACAACGACTTCCTGGTTACCGACCACTCCAGCGGCATCGGCGGTGACTTCGACTTCCCCATGGGCGGCGTCAAGTACTCCACTCGTGGCGCGACGAACGCCGTCTTCAATGGCCGGATATCCAACAACACCTTCACCGACGTCACAAATGCCGACGGCGGCGTCGGCAACGTGACCCTGGATATGGACCTTGGCGAAATCCAGGTGCTGGTGGACGGCAACACCTTCCACGCGCCCGGAAACGCTGCCTGGTTCGTGCGCGCCGACGGAACGTCCAGCTTCGACCTGCTTTTCGAAAACAACATCTACCAGCGCGACATGTTCCCCTGCACCACCGACCCTTCATGCGGCGGTGGCTATTTCGGCCCGGGCCTGTACAACCGTACCCAGGCGCAGAACGGCGCGGTGCTCGATGTCACCTACCGCGACGAGGCTTTCGCCCAGCATGACACTTTCTTCGATCCCGGAAATACGGTCGAAGTCCAGGCGTTGAACGTCGGTGGCGGCGGAACCGTTTGCGCTTCATTCACCGGCAACAGCTCGCCCCACGGTTACGCCCTGGAGGAGAGCGCAGGCGATCTCAACCTGTTCGACGGCGCCTCCGCAGTTACCGGCACGTGCCCGACGGCAAATTGCGTCACGGTGCTGGACGACAACATGAATACCGGCGGCGGCGGCAACCCGGCCGCCGATCCACCCACCGTCAGCGTTTTCGGCACCATCGACATCGTCTCGTCGGCGTGCAGTCTGCCGTCAGGAGGAATCTTCTAGAGGTTTTTCATACCGCTAATTCATTCCCCGTTGCGTCGGGGAGAGCTAGAGATTACAAGGAGAAAAAAATGTCTGAGCCTTTCTTGGCCGAGGTCCGCATGGTCGGCTTCAATTTCGCCCCCAGGGGCTGGGCATTCTGCGACGGGCAGATCTTGCCCATCAATCAGAATCAATCTCTCTACTCACTGTTGGGCACAACCTACGGCGGAGACGGACGCACCAGCTTTGCGCTGCCGGATCTGCGGGGAAGAGTGCCCATCCACGCGGGCCGGAGCAACGGTGGCGGGGAGCACAGGCTGGGCCAGAAGAGCGGCGAGGAGACGCACACGCTCGCGGCCAACGAGATGCCCCAGCACAATCACGGCGTACAGGGCGTTAACGAGACCGCAGATTCGCCCAACCCCAACGGCACCTTCCCGGCCCGGCCGGTATCGGCGGTGGGCGCGGTTTACGCCGACACCAGCTTCCAGGGTAGTGGCAACCTCGGCGCAGCCGCGGTGGCCAACGTCGGGGGAGGCCAGGCCCACAACAACATGCAGCCCTACATCGCGGTGAATTTCTGTATCGCCCTGCAAGGCCTGTTCCCTTCCCGTAACTGATCTGAGAGGAGACTCACCATGTCCGAGCCATTTGTAGGCGAGATTCGTATGTTCGCCGGAAACTTTGCTCCCCGCGGCTGGGCCTTTTGCGACGGTCAGTTGCTGGCTGTGTCGCAGAACGACGCCCTGTTTTCCCTCCTGGGCACGATCTATGGCGGGGACGGCCGCACCACGTTCGGGTTGCCCGACATGCGCGGTCGCCTGCCGATGCACGCCGGTACGGGCCCGGGTCTGTCCCCGCGCCGACTTGGGGCGAAAGCAGGCGAAGAGAAGGTCACGCTCACAGTCAATCAGCTTCCCAGCCACAACCACGGCTGGCCGGCCGGCGACGGCCAGGCCCAGAACGAAGATCCCAGCGAAACCCAATTCGCCCAGGGATCAGCCAGCGTCTTTCAGACTCAAATCGGCGCCGGGCGAACGTCGATGAATTCGCAGGTCATCGGGGCGACCGGGGGCTCGCGGTCCCACACGAACCTCATGCCGTTTCTTTGCGTCCACTTCATCATCGCACTCTTCGGGATCTACCCGTCGCGTCACTAGGAGGATAGATATGTCCGAACCATTTGTCGCTGAAATCCGCATCTTTGCCGGCAATTTTGCCCCGCGAGGCTGGGCCTTCTGTAATGGTCAGCTGTTGCCGGTCTCGCAGAATACCGCGCTGTTCTCCTTGATTGGAACCACCTATGGAGGTGATGGGAGGTCGACTACCGCTTTGCCGAATCTTGAAGGGCGAGCGCCCATGCAGCCTGGCAGGGGCCCGGGATTGACCAGCCGGCGCCTGGGAGAGCGTGGAGGCGTGGAGACGGTAACCCTGACAGAGGCGCAGATGCCTCAGCATAATCATCCCGCCGAGGCGACCACTGATACCGGTTCGACCAATGTTCCGGTGAACAACGTTCCGGCCTCAGTCCTGGGGCGCGGCAGCAATCTCTACAAGTCGTCGGGCGCCCAGGTCGCAATGGACCCGTTGCGTAATAGCGGAGGAAGCCAGCCGCACAACAACATGCAGCCTTTTCTGACGATGAATTTCATCATCGCCCTGGTCGGCCTTTACCCCAGCCGGTCGTGAGCCCGGGCTTGGTCTACGCGCCGTCGACGGTACCGGCGGGCGCGTCCGGGAAGTGGGCGATAGACCTCGTCGTCCAGCCCGAGCGCGATCCGTCCGTTACGGCCGGCGAGGATCCGCGGCCGGCGTGTTTTCACTATCGGCCCGGAACCTATCGCCGTCTGCGCCGGGGCGATATTACTTTCATGACCGACCTCTACGACGAGTGGTATACGCAATGTGCCGCTATGCGAGAGTCGCAACGTCGGGGAGGCCGTGTGCTGGTGACGGGCCTCGGACTTGGGCTGGTGGTCGACGCCATGCTCGGCGCAGCCGATTCGCGCGTTACGCAGGTGACCATAGTCGAGTATTCGGCCGATGTCATCCGGCTGGTCGGGCCCCACCTGAAAGCGCGCTGGGGTTCCAAGGTCGAGGTCGTCGAAGCCGACGCCTTTGAGTGGAAGCCGTCACCGGGTGAGCGCTTCTCCGTCGGTTGGCACGACGTCTGGCCCGATCCACACGGCGACGCGGTAAGAGATTCCGTCGCGAAGCTGGAGGCTCACCACCAGGAGCATTGTGACTGGCAGGGCTCCTGGCCAACCGAATACCGGCAGGCGGATGGCGATGCGGCCGCGTCGGCAACCGGGAATTGAGCTCGCGGCCATGCCCCGACGGCCCGAGCTGCGCCCCGTCACCGACGACGACCGCGAATTTCTCTTTCGCCTCTACGCCTCTACGCGCCAGGATGAGCTTTCGGTCGTGCCGTGGTCGGACGAACAGAAGGAATCGTTTCTGCGTTCGCAATTCGATGCGCAGACGCGTAGCTGGGGCGTCGATTTCCCCGACGCCTGCTTCAATGTGATTGAAGTGGGCGGCGAGCGCGCCGGGCGGCTTTACGTTCAGCAGCGAGAAGAAGAGCTGAGAATTGTCGATATCGCGCTGCTGCCCAAATATCGAGGGCAGGGTATCGGCCGTGTGCTGCTCGAACAGATACTCGCACAGGCCCGCGAAAGCGGCAGGGCTGTGCGAATCCACGTCGAAAAGAACAATCCCGCCTATCGTCTTTACCTGCGTCTGGGCTTCCGGATGAGCATGGACAAGGGCGTCTACGATCTGCTCGAATGGCGGCCGGGTGCCGATTCGCGCAGCTTTTCTCCCACCACGAACGAGCCAGGGACAATATGACTGAAGAACTCACGGCAGCCGATTTTGAATCGCTGACCGACGAAGATTTCAAATTGAGCCACGAACAGCTTCCCGAAGCCGGGGCGAAACTGCTAGAGGTGGTGACGCTTGGCGACCAGGCAGGTCCTTCGGGCCGAACTCCGTTTTCGCTCCTTTTTGCCTGTGATTCCGACGCTGAACCGGAGCAGTCGGTTTTCAATATCGAGCATGAAAAGCTGGGCAGGCAGACGGTATTCCTGGTGCCGGTCGGAAAGGACGACCGGGGGCTGTTGCTGGAGGCTGTGTTTACCTGAATTTTGAACTGGCCCCGGTTGATACCGCGGCGCCTTTGAATGTCTTGTTCAATGGCGAAACGCCCGTTTTCGAGAATCCCGCCGGCAATCGCCCGGCTATTCAAACCGGTCGGATAGGCCGATCGGTCCCATAAACAGGAGTATTTACGTGACTGATAAAAATGTTCCGTTGACCGTCGTCAGCTCGCTGGCCACCAACTATCATTACGGGCAGATCGTGATCGGCGACAACACGTTGACGCAGGAGCCGGATTCCTGGGCCTACTGGTTCGTGGTTGTCGATCGAACCACGCTCAAGGTTGTCTACAACGAGCTCCAGAGTTCCGCCAACACCGCACCGGATATCGGTAGCGCCAACAGCGCCGATAACTTGCTGATCGTCGCGACGATGGGGGTTGGGCTGAACAACCAGCCGCAGGGCGACCTGTTCAAGTTTCTCGATCTCAACGGCGCGGGCCGTCAACTTCGGCGCATAGATCAGGTCGCACAACAATTGGGCTGCGGCAGTATGGGCACGTTCGGCTATGCGCTGGTCGGCACGCTCGGAGACCAGGATCGTCCAGGGTTCGAGGTTTCTCAGATCACGGCCCCAGCGAGCGGACCCGTTCTGACCTGCCAGCTCATGCCGAACGAAATAGACGGTCAGACCTGCTATACACCGGTCGAACTGAGCAACGCCTGAATCACGACCGGCGCCAGCCCATGGGCTTGCCTGCGCCCGAAAGACGCCGGCCGTCAAGCCGGCGCCGGCCCCATCTGCTGTTGTTCGGCTGGTACAAGCCGGGAACCGGGTTCACGCGGGTGCTTGAAGCCCTGGTCCCGCATCTGGCCGAGGATTACCGGATTACCTGGATGGGGGTGGGCTACCGGGGGCCGGTGCGCCAATTGGCGCCCGGCGTTCGGCTGGAACCCACCAATCTTGACGGCGGCGACATGGTCGGCGCCTACTCGGCGCGGCTGCGGTGGGATGAGCTTGCCCCCGACCTGATCTTCGCGCTCAACGATCTCTGGTATCTGGAACACTACAGCCGCGAACTATTGCCTTTGCTCGAAAACGTTCCGATGCTCGGTTACCTGCCGCTTGATGGACGCCTTGACCGGCCGGACGAGCTGCGCGGACTTAGCGGCTTTCGCTGCCTGCTGACCTACACCGAGACGGCGGCGAGCAATCTGCGTTCGGCGCTGGCTGCCGCTGGCAATTCAACCCCGGTTGCATGCCTCGGTCACGGCGTGGACACAGGTCGCTTCAAACCGTCGCTCGAGGTCGCTGCTGCTGATCTGCAGCGACGACGGATGGCGCTGGCGCAGACGTATTTCGGGCTGCCGGAACCGGCCTTTGTTGTCCTCAACGCGGCCCGCCCTGATCCGCGCAAGCGCATCGATCTGACGCTGGACGCCTTTGCCCGATTTGCCTGCGACCGACCACCGCACGTCAAGCTGTGTCTGCACCAGGCCCTGGGCCATCCCGAGCAGGTCGAGCCGCTGCGCGCGCAGGCCGCCCAGCTTGGTATCGAGCAGCGCATCATCTGGCATCCGCAAACCCCGGGCCCGATAAGCGACGATGAACTCAACCGGCTCTACAATGCATGCGCGGTCGGGATCAACACGGCCGCCGGCGAGGGATTCGGCCTGGTCAGCTTCGAGCATGCCGCGGTTGGCGTGCCCCAGATCCTGCCCGATCAGCCCGCGCTGCGCGAGCTTTGGGGGGATGCTGCGCTCTTGCTGAACGCTCGACCGCTTCGCACGCCGTTCTCACCGCTGGAAATGGTCGAGGTGTCGGCCGAACACGCTGCCGAGCTATTGTCGCGCCTGCACGACAAAGCGGATTTGTATCAGCAAATGGCCGTGGCCGCGCAAAACCGCGCAGCGGCCCCGGACCTGGAATGGCGGCGCATCGGCACGGCCTTGCGCCGGATCTTGCGCGGGAGTCCCGGTGACGCGGCCGCTGCGCTATTATGACCTCCGCTGTCCAAGCGCGTCCGATTAACAAGGGGAAAACTCAAGACGACCTGAATTTGTAGTGCTGGATGGCTCAGGACCAGTCAGCTGCTTTGTGCTGCGTCTCCAGCGCGTCGTTCCATCCTGCTTACGCCCCATCATTTAAAGCATAAAAATCGAGAACAGCCAAATGAAGCGACGAAACTTCGCATTGACTATGGCCACGACCGTCGCCACGACATTACTTGTCCCGCCGGGGCTTCGCGCGGCGGTTCAAATGCCCGGGCCAGCGGCCGGCTGGTCTTCGGCAGCTGCCGCGACTTTGCTGACGGGTGCGAACTTTTGCGTTCAGGACTCAGGCGGCAGCAGGCTTGAGCTTATCGGCGTCGAAACCTTTCGGGCCGATGACAGGCAGTATTTTGCCCGCTTCCTGGTGCACGGATCGCCCATGCCGGAGGGAACGTACCGCCTCGCCGGGCCCGGCGGCCCGGTCGATCTTCACCTGCAGCCACGCCCGGCCACGGAGCAAATCATGGAGGCCGTAATCTGCCACGCCGGCGGCTGAGCGTTGCCGGCTCAACCGCGAGTCCGGGGCGCTGGTCCTGCGACCTGCGCGATCAGATAATCCCCAGCAGCCCGCCCAGCACGATGATGATCATGATCGGCGTGACCACCCGGGTCAGCCACAGCCAGAGATTGAAGGCCCAGCCGGGCATCTTTTCGTCGAGCTCTTCGCGCGTGATCCGGTTCGACAGTACCCAGCCGGCAAACACGGCAGTCAGCAGTCCCCCGATCGGCAGCATGACGTTGGATGCGACGAACTCGATCGCGCTCATGATGTCCTTGCCTCCGATGGTGACTTCGGACCAGATGTTCAGGCCGAAGACCGAAAACAGGCCCATCAGCCAGGTCAGGGCGGCCACGGCGATGGCAATCTGCTTGCGGGAGAAATTGGTGGCCTCGACGAAATAGGCCGTCGGCGGTTCCAGCAGCGAAATCGAGCTGGTCCAGGCCGCCACCGAAAGCAGAAGAAAGAATGCCATGCCGTAGGCGATGCCGAACGGCATTTCATTGAAAGCCAGCGGCAGCGATGTGAATATGAATCCCGCACCGCCGCCTTCCGGGTCCAGCCCGAACGACAGCACGATCGGGAAGATGGCCAGCCCGGCGACCAGCGCCACTGCCGTGTCGGCAAACGCGACGGCGACACCCACCCGGGGCACGTTGACGTCCGACGGCAGGTAGGCGCCGTAAGCCATGATGGCGCACATGCCGAGGCTGAGCGTAAAGAATGCCTGACCCATCGCCGTGACCACCATGCCACCGGACACGCGCGACCAGTCGGGACTGAACAGGAAACCAACGGCTTCCTGGAAGTGGCCGGTGCTCATGCCGTATCCCAGCAGCACCAGCAACAGCACGAACAGCGTCGGCATCAGTACCGAAACCGCCCGCTCGAGCCCTTTCTCGACGCCGAATGCGACGACGCCGACGGTCAGGATCATGAAGATCGCGTGCCAGAAAATCAGCTTGCCCGGGCTGGCCAGCAAGCTGGTAAACGTCGCGCCCGGATCGGAGATGGCCGGCGCACCCATCACGAGCTGCTGGAAGTAGTCGAAGCCGTAGGACAGGGTCCAGCCGGCGACCACCGAGTAGAACGAAAGTACCAGGAAGCCCGCGATCACGCCCAGCCAGCCCAGGCCCATCCAGGCCCGCGAGGCGCCCGCGTCGTCGGCCAGCTCCCTGAGCGAATTGATGGGGCTCATCCGGCCGCGCCGACCGATGACGATCTCGGAAAACAGAATCGGCAGTCCGACAATCACGATACAGCCCAGGTAGACCAGCACGAACGCACCGCCGCCGTTTTCGGACGTGATGTAGGGAAACCGCCAGATATTGCCGAGGCCGACCGCAGAGCCGGTCGCTGCCAGCACGAACATCAGGCGCGATGACCACATTCCGTGGACCGAAGTTGTCTTCATGGCTCGATTCTCGCTCAGTATTTGTTCTTGTGAAGAATGCGTTTGCAGGCACGGCGGCCCTCGGAAGCTGCCAATTGTGTATCAAGCCGCGTCCCGAAGCAAATCAGCTTTCTCGAATCTGTCGTGTCATTCTGCCGCGCTGCCGATTTGCGTATCATGGCTCGACTTCCGACCTGGCCCACAGTTACGGCATGCCGCAGCCCTTACTCGAGATCGAAGCGCTTACGTTCGCCTGGCCGGACGATCCGGCCCCGGTGATCGAAGACCTGAGCCTGAAAGTTGAACGCGGCCAGCGAGTTTTCCTGGCCGGCGCCTCGGGTTCCGGGAAGTCGACGCTGCTCGCGCTGATCGGCGGTCTGGTTACCCCCGACAGCGGGCGTATCCGGTTCGCCGGCGATGATCTTGCAACGCTTTCCCGGGCCCGTCGCGATCGATTCAGGGCTGACCACCTGGGCGTGATCTTCCAGCAGTTCAACCTGTTGCCGTGGCTGGACCCGGTGGCCAACGTGTTGCTGGGCTGCCAGTTCTCGCCGGCACGCAGGACGTGCGCCGGTAACCCGGAACGCGCGGCACGCGAGCTGCTGGCCGCCATGGGGCTGGCCGAGGATCGCTGGGCCCGCCGCGCGGACGAGCTCAGCGTCGGCCAGCAACAGCGCGTCGCCGCCGCGCGAGCGCTGATCGGCCAGCCCGACCTGATACTGGCCGACGAACCGACTTCGGCGCTGGACGCCGACCGACGCGACGCCTTTGTAAACCTGCTGTTCGATCAGGCTGAACGGGCCGGTAGCGCAGTGCTGTTCGTCAGCCACGATCGTGAGTTGGCAGCGAAGTTTGACGCGACCGTCGAGCTTGCCGAAATCCACTCTGCCGGGAGCATTTCGGCATGAGCCTGCTTTCGCTCGCCCGTGGATCGCTGGCCAACCGGCGCGCGTCGGTTGCGCTGACCGTACTCACCATCGCCATTTCGATTGCCTTGCTGGTGCTGGTCGAGCAGATGCGCACGCAGGTGCGCGAAGGCTTCTATCGATCCGTGTCGGGTACCGACCTGATTGTCGGCGCGCCGACCTCGCCCGTGCAGCTTTTGCTGTTCTCGGTATTTGGTCTGGGCAGCCCGACAAGCAACGTGTCGTGGAACCGCTATCGGGAAATCGCCGATCAGCCCGTGGTCGACTGGTCGATTCCGATCTCGCTGGGCGACGCTCACGAGGGCTATCGCGTCGTCGGCACCAACGACGCGATGTTCGAGCACTACCGCTACGCCGGCGGCCAGGCTCTG
>JGI12210J13797_10107057_pt1 | contig 33982 bp, 43 predicted proteins | sample ElkSlonscriptome_3_FD_13797 | JGI IMG/M metagenome (IMG submission 13797) | reverse complement strand
TTCCCATGGATCGCAGCTATCTCAGCGAGCCACCCTGATTGTTTGGGGCAAAACTCACGATCCGAGGAAGCGAGGCCGTTAGCGCAGCCCCCCTGCCTTGCCAAGCGTTTTGATTACGCTTTTGACCTTCGGGCTTTTGAGCCACACTCGGCTGAAATGCGGGCATATCTGGCTACCACTGTTCATTCGCGCTTGTCTTGCGGATGCGAAGCGCCATATTCTTTCATGTATGGAACGCGCCGAATTCTTCTCGAATCACGCCGGGCGCAAGATTAACGCCCCGCGACAGACCCGCAGCCGCTTTGGCATTGGCGAAGTGGTTCGCCATCGCCTGTTCGATTTCCGAGGCGTTGTTTTCGATATCGACCCGGTCTTCGCCAACAGTGAAGAATGGTATGAGTCCATTCCCGAAGATATCCGTCCCGATCGCGATCAGCCGTTTTATCACCTCCTCGCAGAGAATGAGGAGTCCAGCTATGTCGCCTATGTCAGCCAGCAAAATCTCGTGAATGATGGAGACAGCGGACCTGTGGATCATCCCACGCTGCCACAGCTGTTCGAACAGTTCAGCGATGGCCGTTACCGGATGCGCCGTTCGCTGACGCACTGATTGAGGTTCGTGCGATGTTTGACCTGAGATCTTTGCCCTGAAACGATCCGTCCGAACCTGATGGTAAGTTATTCCGCTTATCCGCATCGGCGTTGGACGAGCGCACCCCTCAGTATACCGCATCGCGGCGCTATCGCGTTGAATTGGCGCTCAGCCATGAGTTGCACGAGGGGGAGATAGTTCTTTGGCGCGGGATGCAGACCGCTGCGCTGCATGCTTCGTATTTCCTGATCTATCTTTTCGCTATTCCATGGACTGCCTTTGCCATGTTTTGGACGGTGTTAGCTTGGGCGGGCATATCATCGATGGATACCTCGGGAGCGGACGGTATATTTGCGTGGGCTTTCCCGCTGTCTGGCTTATCCTCCATCGCCGTCGGTGTCGGAATGATGGCGACCACTTTTCTGCCCTGGTGGGAGCGCGACACGGTCATGTTCGCAATCACAAATCAGCGTGTGCTCAAACTTAGGCTAGGTCGTGTCCTCACGCCCAATCCTGTCCCAAGGAACAGCTCGGGCCGGCTGACCGCAGGGGAGCCTCCCGCGATGGACGCTTAACTCTTCAGTTTCCAGCCCGAACGCAGCAAGGCGTAAACACCCAAGGCCATCAAGAGATTGAACACGCCAATTCCGATCGCCGCGACAACCACATCGCCTCCAGTACCAATGTCGCTCTGGCCAAGGAACCCGTATCGGAAGCCTGAAATCACATAGAAAAACGGGTTTGCGCGGCTGATCGCCTGGAACGCGGGCGCCAGGTTATCGAGCACGTAAAACGTGCCTGAGAGGAGTGACAGTGGCGCTATGACGAAGTTCGTAATTGCCGCATTGTGATCGAATTTCTCGGCCCAGACCGATGTTGCAAGGCCGAGTAGCGCCAGCATGGTCGAGCCCATCAGGCCGAACCAGACAACCGCCCAGAGATGCGCCACGCTGAGAGAGACGCTCGGCCACAGGGCCATCGCAAGCCCGACAGTGCAACCGACCGCAATCGCTCTGGTAACAGCGGCAGCAATGATACCTGCCATCATTTCTCCGGGGGAGAGAGGCGGCATGAGCAGGTCAATGATCGTACCCTGTATCTTACCCGACAGCAGTGAAAAGGAGGAATTGGCAAAGGCATTTTGCATCATGCCCATCACGATCAGGCCCGGCGCAACGAAGCTGGCAAACGGCACGCCCAAGACTTCGCGCCCTTCCCGGCCCAATGCGACGGAAAAAATCACAAGAAACAACAGGGTTGTAACCGCAGGCGCCCAAACAGTCTGGGTCTGCACCTTGAGAAACCGCCTCACCTCCTTCATATAGAGGCTCCACAGGCCAACGCGATTGACACCGACGATCTGCGGAACACCGCGGGCCGGGAATTGCGTCGTTATCGCATTTGTCGGAGCGACCGGAGCTGCGGCTTTGGAACCAGAGGGTGTGTGGGCAGGTATAGAGGTATTGGATGCTTGCTCGGCCATGTAAGGTCGCCTAGGCGAGCAGAGCGGTACAGACAAGGTGCACAGGGCGATTGACCGGTGCGCAAACAACGAATGGAAGCGAGTATATGAGCTGGACTGACGAGCGTATCGGAACGCTCAAGAAAATGTGGGAAGGCGGATCAACCGCAAGCCAGATTGCAGAAGAACTCGGCGGCGTCAGCCGTAACGCAGTGATCGGCAAGGCACACCGGCTCGGACTCAAATCTCGCCCGTCGCCCGTAAAAGCGAACGAGAAAAAGAAGGCGGCCAAGAAAGCGGCGAGCAAGACGGCTTCTCCATCCAAGAAAGCCGCCGACGCGGCTCCAAAGTCGGCGGCCAAGCCTGCTGGAAAGCCCACCGCAAAAGTAGAAAAGCCTGCTGCGCCGCCCGCTGCCGAGGCGCCGAAAGCCACATCCAACAACGCGGCACCATCGCAGCCGATGCCAAACCCGACACAGGATCTTCCCAAGATCGTCTCGGTTGGTCCGGGCGGCTTCCTGCGTCAAGGACCCGGCGATCAGCAGGCCCCGATCCCACCAGCTCCGCCGCGCCGTCTGGTGCCTGCAAAGCCCAGCCCCGAAATCGCGGACAAAACCAGCCTCCTCGATCTGTCAGACAAGGTTTGCCGCTGGCCGATGGGCCATCCGGGCGAGCCGGACTTTCATTTCTGCGGTGCCCCAGTGAACCCCGGCTTCCCCTATTGCGTCGAGCATTGCGGCCGGGCCTATCAGGCTCAACTGCCCCGGGGTGCGCGCCGTCCGCCGCCGCCTCTGCCGTTTGGCGGACCCAGAGTTCGCTGAGCCGCATCAGGTCCGGTTATATTGCGAAAGCCCGCTGATTCATTTTGGCGGGCTTTTCTTTTCAATCCACTCAAACGGAAAGAGAAAAAACCATGCCGCTATCGCTTCACGCATCGTTTGCACCCAGTGGGCTGCAAATGCTCGGCACCGCACAGCATTTGCTCAACAAGACGGAGGCTTGGTGCGGCGAAAAGGATTGCGACCACGAGGAAATCCTTGTCGCCAAGCTGATCGATGACATGCTGCCTTTTTGCTATCAGATCAAAAGCGTCGCTGAGCATACACAGGGCGCGATCGAGGCTGTGCGCGAAGGCGTTTACAGCCCTGACCTCAATCCCCCACCCACAACGTTTGAAGGATTACGCGCCAAGCTGACTGCCGCGCAGGCTTTTATGAGCGAACTCACCGAAGACGAGCTGGAAAGCTGGATCGGGCGCGATATGCGTTTTGAGTTCAAGGATCGCAGGATGGACTTCACGGTCGAAAACTTCCTGCTCAGCTTTGCTCAGCCAAATTTCTATTTCCACACGACCGCCGCCTACTCGATCGCGCGGCATATGGGCGTCCAGATCGGCAAGATGGATTTCATGGGCGCGGTCCGTATTAAGGGGACGTAGGCCGAGGATACCAAGACCCTCCACCGCCCGATCTCCTTCAGGTGACAACAGTTTACGACATTTTGCGCTTGAAAAAGCTAACGCTGCTCAATCGTGCCTTTTTGCATGCACCGCACATTATCCGGAGCTGAAATGACGATCAAGACAACCGCCCTCAAACTCGTGACCGCAGGATCTGCCCTAGCCATGTCGACCGCAGCGATGGCCGAACTTCCCGGTCCTGTCCGGGCGATGATCGACGCAGCGCTGGCGACCGGCGACGAGGCAAAAGTGCGCACGGTCATTGATCTGGCCAAGACAACCAACCCCGATGATGTGGCAGAGCTGGACGCAATCTTCGCATCCTATGAAAGCGATATGACCGCTAAGGCCCAGGCGCAGGCCGCCGCCGAAAAAGCCGAAATACGCGCTCAGGGCCTGCTGGAGGGTTGGTCGGGCAAAGGTGAATTGGGCGCATTCAATTCAACCGGCAATGCCGAAAACACTGGCATAACGGCAAGCATCGGCCTCCAGAAAGAAGGGCTTCGCTGGCGGCACAAGCTATCTGGACGCGCCGACTATCAGGAGGCGAACGGCGTAACGACGCGTGAACAGTTCGTCGCCGCGCTTGAGACCAATTACAAGTTCAATGATCGGCTCTACGCCTATGCACTTGTGCAATATGAGCGTGATCGTTTTCAGGGTTTCTCAGGTCGCTATTCGGCCTCGGGTGGTCTGGGCTATGACATCCTTACCGAAAACCCCACGCTTTCTGTAAAAGCTGGCCCGGCATGGCGGCGCACCGAGCTGGTGGATGGTACATCGACCAGCAATCTCGCCGGATTGGCGGCGGCCGATTTTGACTGGCAGCTGTCAGACAGTATTAGCTTCACACAGGATGCCAGCGCACTGATCCAAAGCGGATCGAGCACCTATATCTCCGATACCGGCTTTCAGGCCGCCATTTCGGACGCGCTTTCGGTTCGCCTGTCCTACACCGTTGAAACCGACACCGCCCCGCCGCCGGGCGCGGTAAAGACCGACACGCTGAGCCGGGTAACCATCATCTACGATTTCTGAGCGAACCAGATTGTGTGGCGCGGACCCTTGTTATTGGGCCGTGCCCGCACTTCGCGCGCTTCGACCTGAAAACCGGCATCGCGCAGGCGTTTGGTGAATTTGTGATCAGGTGCGGCTGACCAAATGGCGAGGATACCGTCAGGAGCGAGCGCTTCGCGGGCCTTCGCCAGTCCCGTGCGCGTGTAGAGCCGGTCATTGGCATCGCGGACAACCCCGTCAGGACCATTGTCAACATCCAGCAGGATCGCGTCATATCGGTGCCCTCGGCCCTGCCCGCCTTCCTGAATCACATCGGCAACATCGCGCAAAGCAATGGTGCCACGCGGATCATCGAGAGTTTCCTCGGTCAGAGCAGCCAGCGGCCCGCGCGCCCACTCCAGAATTTCCGGCACAATCTCGGCCACGGTAACGTGCCCTTGCAGAGGCAGGCGAGCGAGCGCGGCTCTGTAAGTGAAGCCCATGCCATAACCCCCGATCAGCACGCGCGGCGCTTTCGCCCCGATCTGCTCGAGGGTCAGCACAGCCAGTTGCTCCTCGGAGAATTGCATGCGCGTTCCCATCAGCTCGTCTCGGCCCAGCATGATGATAAAATCACGCCCGTGACTGACCAGAGTGAGAGTGTCTCCACCGGGTATGGGGGCGGTGGCCAAGGTCTTGCGTTCAAGCATGATAATCCAATCGGAAGGCCAGATAAAACAAGGGCCACAGGTTCCCCCGCGGCCCAAGTCTTAGTTCATCTGAAGCGACGTTTAGTCCTTCAGAAAGTCGGGCATGGCTGCGGGGCCATCATTACCACCGCCGCTGTCACCGCCGCCATCGCGTCCACCGCGATCGCCTTTGGGACCACGGCCACCGCCGCCGCCGCGACCGCCACGACGATCGCCACCGCGGCCACCGCCACGAGGCTTATCACCGCGCGGTTCGCGCGGCGGGCGGGTGTCTTCCAGCTCTTCGCCGGTTTCCTGATCAACAACCCGCATCGACAGGCGGACTTTGCCGCGATTGTCGATTTCGAGAACCTTGACCTTCACTTCCTGGCCTTCGCTGACGACATCAGTCGGCTTTTCAACGCGCTCGTTCTTCATTTCGGAAACGTGGACAAGACCGTCCTTGCCACCCATGAAGTTCACAAATGCGCCGAAATCGACGATGTTGACGACCTTGCCGGTGTAGACCTTGCCGACTTCCGCTTCTTCCACGATGCCTTCGATCCACTTTTTCGCGGCTTCGATTTCATCGGCATTGGAAGAACTGATCTTGATCGTGCCTTCATCGTCAATATCGACCTTGGCGCCGGTTTCCGCGACGATTTCGCGGATGACCTTGCCGCCCGTGCCGATGATGTCGCGGATCTTCGACTTGTCGATCTGCATCGTTTCGATACGCGGAGCGTGCTTGGACACTTCGCCGCGCGCATTGCCGAGTGCTTCGGTCATCTTACCCAGAATGTGCGCGCGGCCAGCTTTCGCCTGCTCAAGCGCCTTGGTCATGATTTCCTGCGTGATGCCGGCAACCTTGATATCCATCTGCAAGGACGTGATGCCCTCTTCAGAACCGGCCACCTTGAAGTCCATGTCGCCGAGGTGATCTTCATCGCCCAGAATGTCTGACAAGACGGTGAACTCGTCGCCTTCAAGGATGAGACCCATCGCAATGCCCGAAACCGGACGCTTCAGCGGGACGCCTGCATCCATCATGGACAGCGAGCCACCGCAGACCGTCGCCATCGAAGACGAGCCGTTGGACTCGGTGATGTCTGACAGAACACGGATCGTGTACGGGAAGTCTTCCGTAGTCGGCAGAACCGGATGAAGCGCGCGATAGGCGAGCTTACCATGGCCAGTTTCGCGGCGGCTGGTGAAGCCAAAGCGGCCCACTTCGCCGACCGAATAGGGCGGGAAGTTATAGTGCAGCATGAAGTTGTTGTACGAGAGGCCTTCCAGCCCGTCGATCATCTGCTCTGCGTCTTTTGTGCCCAGCGTGGTGGTACAGATCGCCTGCGTTTCACCGCGGGTGAACAGCGCCGAACCGTGCGTGCGCGGAAGCAGACCGACCATCGCTTCAATCGGGCGAACTTCGTCGGTTTTGCGACCATCGATGCGCTGACCATCCTTCAGGATTGCCTTGCGAACGATGTCGCTTTCGAGCTTCTTCACGAGCTTGAGACGGCCCATATATTCGGCCGGATCGCTCTCGGCGAGGTCAGCGTAATGCTCGCGCGCCTTGGTGCGAGCGGCGTTAACCGCGTCCTGACGGGCGCTTTTCTCGGTCATCTTATAGGCAGCGGCCAGATCATCGCCGATCACGCCACGCAACTCTTCGAGAGCCGCCGACTTGTCTTCGACCGGATCGAGTTCCCACGGATCCTTCGCAGCCTTTTCAGCCAGATCGATGATCGCACCGATAACCTTGCGGCTTTCCTCGTGGGCGAACATTACCGCGCCGAGCATCTGCTCTTCGGTCAGCTCCTTGGCTTCGGATTCGACCATCATCACCGCGTCTTGCGTTGCAGCGACGACCAGATCGAGATTGCCATCTTCGCCCAGAGCGTCAGAGACGGTGGGGTTGAGGATGTGTTCGCCATCGTTGGAATAGCCCACGCGTGCGGCGCCGATCGGCCCCATGAACGGCAGACCCGAAATGGTCAGCGCAGCAGAGGCTGCAATCATCGCAACGATATCAGGCTCGGTCTCACCATCATAGGAGAGCACCTGACAAATCACGTTGATTTCGTTATAGAAACCTTCGGGGAACAGCGGGCGGCACGGACGGTCGATCAAACGCGATGTGAGCGTCTCTTTTTCCGTCGCGCGGCCTTCACGCTTGAAGAAACCACCCGGGATACGACCGGCGGACGAAAATTTTTCTTGATAGTGAACAGTGAGCGGGAAGAAGTCCTGGCCTTCTTTCACGCTCTTGGCGGCGGTCACGGCGCACAGCACCACGGTTTCGCCATAGGTGGCCAGCACAGCGCCGTCTGCTTGACGGGCAATACGGCCTGTTTCCAGAGTGAGGGTTTTCCCGCCCCACTCCAGCGATACGGTTTTCGTGTCGAACATTGATTTTCCTTTTGAACCCACGCCGCCTTATTGCGTGCGCGGGGCCTACTTGTGCCGGGGATCCCGTCCCGGTCCGGTTCGGGGCTTTGATACTCTGCCCCAAGACATGATCGCCCGCCGAATTGCGAGCCACATGCCCCATTTGAAAAGGCACCGAAGTCCCACGTTTGCAGAAATACTCCGGGCCTGATGCGAAAAAGGCGACCCATGGGGCCGCCTTTCCCGAAACTCTTACTTACGCAGACCCAGCTTCTGGATCAGTGCGTTGTACCGCTCAACATCCACCTTCTTCAGGTAGGCGAGCAGATTGCGACGCTTGTTGACCATCATCAGCAGGCCGCGACGCGAATGGTTGTCTTTGTGATTGCCCTTGAAGTGGTCTGTCAGATTGCGAATGCGCTCTGTGAGGATCGCGACCTGAACTTCCGGCGAACCGGTGTCACCTTCGGCCTGGGCGTGGTCTTTGATGATTTCTTGCTTACGCTCGGGACTAACCGACATAGATATTCTCTCTTACTCAGCGACATCGGGAAGGTTGAAGCCCCGGACGATTTTCGTCGTCCCATCCATGATTTCAATGAGCGCCACCGGAACATCGTCCAGCATCGCACAATAAAGCCCGGATGGTTGGGGCAGTTCAGACAAGACCCGACCCTGTCGGATCGCCTGCGCGTCTGTCTGATTGAGGGAAAGGGCCGGGATGTCGTCCAGCCCCACCTCTAACGGCAGGAGTAGGTCAGATAGTTGCGCGCCATTAGCGATTCCGTTCAACTTGTCCAGCGAAATCGCGCTCGATTCAAGGAATGGCCCCGCTTTGGTTCTATATAAATAGGTAACGTGTCCGCAGGTTCCAAGAGAATGCGCGATATCCCTTGCAAGAGAGCGGATATAGGTGCCCTTTGAAACGTGTGCGGTGAGCGTGATTTCAGCCTTGCTGCCCCGTTGGGCAATGGCCAACGAATGAATCGTGACTGCACGGGTTTCAAGCTCCACTACCTCGCCCGCCCGCGCCAGATCATAGGCTCGCTTTCCGTCGACCTTCAGCGCGGAATATGCAGGCGGAACCTGATCAATTCGGCCGGTGAATTGCGGCAGCACCGCCTGCACCTGTTCGGGCGTTGGCAGCACATCGCTGCGTTCGACCACCTCGCCTTCAGTATCCAGCGTATCAGTCTGCTCGCCAAAGCGGATCGTAAAGTCATAGACTTTGCTGGCATCCAGCATACGCCCGGCCAACTTGGTCGCTTCGCCCAGCGCAATCGGCAGCACGCCTTCGGCCAGTGGATCAAGCGTCCCGCCATGGCCTACCTTGGTCTTCGGATAGCCGCCCTCTCGCAACACGCGCTTCACCGCACCAACGGCCTGCGTTGACCCCAGCCCGCGGGGCTTATCAAGGATGATCCACCCATTTGGCGCAGGTTTTTTGTCAGCTATCATGCAAGGCCCCTAGCCAAACGCTCGACAAACCGCCAACCCTTGATGTTGCAATGCAGCACTATGACCTTCTCATTATCGGTGGCGGAATCAACGGCGCCGGGATCGCCCGGGATGCTGCCGGACGCGGACTTTCGGTGTGTCTCGTGGAAAAGGACGATCTGGCGCAGGCAACTTCCAGCGCATCGACAAAACTGGTCCATGGCGGCCTGCGCTATCTGGAGCACCTTGAGTTCCGGCTGGTGCGTGAAAGCCTGATCGAGCGTGAGCGCTTGCTCAATATCGCGCCGCATATCATCTGGCCCCTGCGCTTTGTACTGCCCCATGATAAAGGCCTGCGCCCCAAGTGGATGCTGCGTCTGGGCCTGTTCCTTTATGACCATCTGGGTGGCCGCAAACAATTGCCGCCGACCTCCAGCGTTGATCTGAGAGCGGCCCCTCATAGCTCCATACTCGCTGACCGCCTCACTCATGGCTTTGAGTATTCGGATTGCTGGGTCGAGGACTCGCGGCTCGTAGTGCTCAATGCGATGGATGCGAAGGAGCGCGGCGCGGATATCCTGACACGCACCGAATGCACCGGGCTGGAACGGAGCAAGGATCGCTGGGTCGCTGAACTGAGCGACGGCAATGGCGATCATCTCCGCGTGACAGCAGGCGCGGTAATCAACGCCGCCGGCCCGTGGGTCGATCAAGTGCTTGGCCGCGCCTTGCCGGGTGAGCGGCATGCAAATCTGCGGCTCGTCAAAGGCAGCCATCTGATCTTCCCGAAGCTTTACGATGGCGACCATTGCTACATCTTTCAAAACCGCGATGACCGGATCATCTTTGCGATCCCCTATGAGCGCGACTTCACCCTTGTCGGCACCACCGATCAGGGGTTTGAAGGCGACCCGTCCGGGATCGATATCAGCGCCGAAGAAGCCCGCTATATCTGCGACGCGGCGAATGAATATTTACGCACCGGCATCACGCCGGACCAAGCCATCGCCAGCTATGCCGGGGTGCGCCCGCTTTATGAGAACAACGCGGCGTCAAACTCCACTGTAACTCGCGATTATCAGTTTGAACTGGATCAGGGCGAAGAGGGCGACGCACCTGCGATCCTCTCTATCTTTGGTGGCAAGATCACCACCTATCGCAAACTTGCCGAACACGCGCTTGAGAAGCTTCCCAGCCAGATTGGAAGCCTTTCCAGCCGCCAATGGACCGCCGATGAACCCTTGCCCGGTGGTGATATCGAACCGGCTGAATTCGATCGCTTCATTGACCGCATGCGGGATCGCTATTCCTTCCTGCCGCCTGCTACCGTGCTGCGGTTCGCGCGCGCTTATGGCACCCGGATGGTTGACCTTCTGGCTGACAAGCAAGGCCTGAACGACATGGGCGCCTATCTGGGCGGTGATGTGTACTCGGCCGAACTGCACTATCTGGTCGAACACGAATTCGCCAGAAGCGCCGATGACGTGCTGCGGCGGCGGTCAAAGCTGTATCTGCATCTCTCACCCGAAGAGCAGGCCAAGGTTGAGGCATGGTTTGCGGCAGAGCCCGCCCTCGCCTGACCTATAGCTGCCCTATGGTCGCGGCGAGCCCGGTGAAGAGGGCGAAAACCCATTCAAGCGGCCTGATGATCACGATCAGCCAATCTGTACCAAATACCCACGTATAACCGATCACACCCAGTATCAGAACCATGCCAAGCCGCTGCATGCGCTCCCAGCGCTGGCGCAGCGACGCAGGAAGCAATCCGCCCACTATATGCGACCCGTCAAATGGCGGAATGGGCAGCAGGTTGAACAGACCCAGAAAAAGATTAATCAGGATGAGGAAATAGAAGCCGCTCATCAACCAAAGGGTCTCTCCCGCCGGGCTTCTCAACAGCGTGAGACCTGCGGCGCTCTGATCGAAATCAGCACCCTGCGTCCAGACCAGCCCTGCTGCGATTGCGCCCAGAAACGCCATCACGAAATTGCTGAGCGGACCCGCAGCCGCCACCGCCATCATCCCGAAGCGCGGGTTTCTGAGACGGCTTTTGCGCACGGGTACCGGTTTGGCGTATCCGAACACCGGAGCACCCGCGAGAGCCAGAGCGCCCGGCAACAGGATCGTGCCCAACGGATCGACATGCCGGATCGGATTCAGCGTAAGCCGCCCGCGATCACTCGCGGTCGGGTCACCCAGCAATTTGGCGACATAGCCATGTGCCACTTCGTGAACGACAATGGCGGTCACGAGGCTGGGCAAGAGGACGAGGACCATGATGAGCGTGTTCAGCATGGCATCCCATATAGGGCGACCGGCACCGAGTTCTAATGCGCGGCGGACGAATTTCCTGCCAGCGCCGCACTGAAATGCTTGCGGCACAACGCCACATAGCGATCATTGCCCCCAATCTCGGTCTGCGCCCCCTTAGTTACCGGCTCCCCCGCCCCGTCCACGCGCAGGTTCATCGTCGCCTTGCGCCCGCAATGACACACCGCTTTCAGCTCCACCAGAGCATCGGCAATCCCTAAAAGTGCCGCAGAACCGGGAAACAGCGCGCCCTGAAAATCGGTGCGCAATCCGTAACACAGCACTGGAATGGCGTATTCATCCGCCAGCCGCGCCAGTTGCCAGACCTGCCTCTCAGACAGGAATTGCGCTTCGTCCAGCAGCACACAATCGAGCGGATCACCGCCGTGCGCCGCGCTCACCTGCTCCCACAAATCCGTGTCAGCCACATACAAATGCGCGTTCGCATCCAGCCCGATGCGGCTGCGCACCATACCTTCGCTGCGCGTATCAAGCTGGGCGGTCCACACCATGGTGCGCATCCCGCGCTCGCGATAATTGAAGTCGGCCTGTAACAGGCTGGAGGATTTTCCGGCATTCATGCTGGAATAGTAGAAATAGAGCTTTGCCATGGCCTCTTGTCTAAGCGCCGGCGGATGCGATTGTCGAAGCCAGAGCGGCCAAGGCCTGTTGATTATTACGCTGATTGGTCGGTTGATTAATCCGCGCTACACACGCGGTTTGCGATAAGCTCCCCTCCCGCAAGAAACCTTTCTCTGGTTTCAGCCGTATAGAGAGGCAAGAGGAGCTACCGCCATAATGCGCATCCAACGTTTGCCACTTGCCCTGTTCGCGCTGATTGCGCCGCTATTCCTGCTCGCGAATACGAGCGCGCCGCTGACCTTCGCGCTGGATCCCGGTGCCAGCAATGTGTCCGCCAAAGTCCCGTTTTTCGGCTTTTCCAGCAAGACCGCCCGTTTTCCCAAGATGAATGGGGCGGTGACGATTGTCCCGGGCTCTCCTGAGCGTGCAACAATTGATGTGACCTTCGATGCGACCGCTTTGGAGGCCCCCGACAGCCTGACGCTCAGCCGACTTCGCGGGGAAAAATTCTTTTGGGTCGAAAAATACCCGAAAGTCCGCTTTGTCGGCAATTCGCTCAACCTGACCAGCGCGACGCGCGGAACTGTATCCGGCATGCTCACCGCGCGCGGCGTATCACGTCCGCAAACGCTGGATGTCAAATTCGACACAGCCCCTCTCACATCGCCGCCGGGTCAAGCTGTTTCATTCACCGCGACAACCACAATTGATCGGCGCAAATACGGGATGAAAAGCTATCAACTGATCGTGGGCAACAAGGTGGACATCACTCTGCGTGCAAAGATGCTGCCGAAATGATTGCCGCGATTACCGCTTTTAGGATCCGCAGGCAAAGTTGACACAATTGACACTGTGTCAAGCGACCAGATAGCCATATTGCCTCGACCTTTCAAAAGCTTAGCTTAAGCTCGCAAAGGTGACACTTTGGAGGGAAAATCGATCCGTCACGGTTAAATCTCAAATGTGCAGATTTCAAAGAGCATCTCGTGAGTGACACAAAATTGCCCCTGTACGAAAGCGCGGGGACATATCGAGTAAGCGCCGGGTTCAGCCTGGTTCTGCGCCATTGTCGGGATCATCATCCAGATCGCGCGCCACTTTTGGATCGCGCAGCAGTGTCTCGATCCGGTCGGCCTCGTCAAAGCTTTCATCCTTGCGGAATTTCAGCTTGGGCGCGAATTTCAGACCCAGCCGCTTGGCAACTTCGCGTTGCAAAAACGCGGTGTTCTGTCGCAAGGCGGTGACGACATCGTCCTCTTGTGCGCCCAGCAACGGCTTTACATAGGCGGTCGCATTGCGCAGATCGGGCGTCATGCGCACTTCGGTGACGGCGATGTTCGATGCGCTCACCACATCATCATGCACTTCCTGCCGCGCGAGCAGTTCGGACAGAATATGACGCACCCGCTCACCCACCTTAAGGACGCGGACGGAGTGCTGTTCGGCGGTGAAATCCTGGCGCTTTGCCATCAACTCGTCCCTGTTTCATTTGGTGAAGGGCGCGCGGTCGGGATCGCAGTGGACGTTGAACGGGCATAGATCGTGCCGTCTTCAGCCAGCAATTCGCCTTCGAGGAAGACCACGCGCCGCCCGGCCTTCACCACGCGGCCCTTGCCGATGATCGTCGCGCCTTCGGGGATCAGGCGGATCAGCGTCATCGAAATCTCAAGGTTGAGCGGCGCCATCTCACCATCGGTCGCGGCGACAAAGGCATAGCCCATCACATCATCAAGGTAGCCCGCGATCAAGCCGCCCTGAACGCCGCCGCGCCAAGTGCACATCTCACGCTTTACGGTGAAGCGCATGGTCGCGGTTTGGGTGACTGCATCCCAGCTGACGAACTCGGAAGCGAGCAGTGCTGTGTGGGGCGAGCCGTCCTTGTCGGAGGCGAATTGTTCTTTCCAGTCCATCAATCCACCGCGCTATCTTCTCGGCATCAGTTGCGGTGGGGGGTTACCCCACCTCAATCGTGCGCTCACGCTCCTCGACTTCGAAGACTTCGAGGCTGTCGCCCGGTTTGATGTCGTTCGTGTCCTCCAGAACCACACCACATTCGAGGCCTGAGCGGACTTCGTCCACGTCGTCCTTGAACCGGCGCAGGGATGCGATGGTGGTTGCCGATACGATGACATCTTCGCGGGTGAGACGTGCGAACAGGCCCTTGCGGATGACCCCTTCGGTGACCAGCAGACCGGCTGCCTTGTCTTTCTTGCCCGATTTGAAGACCTCTTTGACCTCGGCGCGGCCGACAACCGTTTCGATACGCTCGGGGCCAAGCTCGCCGGCCATTTCCTTCGCGACCGCTTCGGTCAGGTGATAGATCACATCGTAATACATCATACGCACGCCATCGCGTTTCACCAGCTCGCGCGCTTTCGCATTCGGGCGCACGTTGAAGCCGATGATCGGCGCATTGGATGCTGCCGCCAGTGTCACGTCGCTTTCCGTGATCGCGCCGACGCCTGCATGCAGGACGCGCACCTTGATGTCGTCCGTAGAGATATTGTGCAGCGCAGAGACAATCGCCTCGACCGAGCCCTGAACGTCGGCTTTGACCAGAACAGGCCATTCAATAACGTTGGATGCGAGGTTGTTGAACATCGTATCGAAGCTGGTCGGCGCGAGCGCTGTACGCTTCTCGGTTGCCTTTTCCTGACGATAGGACGCCACTTCACGGGCGCGCTGTTCGTTCTCCACCACGGTGAGCTGATCGCCCGCCGATGGCACACCGCCAAGGCCCAGAACCTCGACCGGCATGGAGGGGCCAGCTTCCTTGATCTGTTTACCGGCATCATTGACGATGGCGCGCACGCGGCCGCTCTGGGTGCCGACGACAAAGGTATCGCCGCGCTTCAAAGTCCCGCGATTGATGAGCACTGTTGCTACCGGACCCCGACCCTTGTCGAGCTGGGCTTCGATCACTGTCGCTTCGGCATCGCGATCAGGACGCGCTTTCAATTCAAGCAATTCAGCCTGAACCGAGATCGCGTCAAGCAGATCATCAAGCCCTGTTTTCTTGGTCGCCGAAATCTCGATGTCTTGCACATCGCCAGACATTTTCTCGACGATAACTTCGTGTTCAAGCAATCTGGTGCGGACATTGTCCGGGTTCGCCTCGGGCTTATCCATCTTGTTGATTGCAACGATCATCGGAACGCCTGATGCCTTGGTGTGATTGATGGCTTCAATCGTCTGCGGCATGATGCCGTCATCCGCTGCCACAACCAGAACCACGATATCGGTCACATTCGCGCCGCGCTGGCGCATCTCGGTAAACGCGGCGTGGCCGGGCGTATCGAGGAAGGTGATTTTCTGCTTGTCCTTGGTGGTGACCTGATAGCTGCCGATATGCTGGGTAATGCCGCCGGCCTCGCCCTTGGTCACATTGGCACCGCGCAGGGCATCCAAGAGGCTTGTTTTGCCGTGATCGACATGACCCATGATCGTGACCACCGGGGGACGCGGTTTTAGCGTCTCTTCGGGATCAACGTCCGTCTCGGTCGTGATGTCAATGTCGGATTCCGACACCTTTTCAATATTGTGACCGAACTGTTCGACGAGCAGTTCGGCGGTATCCTGATCGATCGTCTGGTTGACGGTGACCATCATATCGAGATTGAACAGCTCTTTCACGAGGTCAGCGCCCTTCTCACCCATGCGCTTGGCCAGCTCACCCACGGTGATTGCCTCAGGCACGATCACATCGCGAACCTGCTTTTCACGCGGCTTGGACGATCCACCGCCCTGCATCCGACGCTCTTTCTCACGCGCACGTTTGAGCGCGGCGAGGCTGCGCGCACGGCGGCCTTCGTCCTCGTTCAACGCCTTGGTGACGGTCAGCTTGCCAGAGCGGCGCTTGTCCTTGCCGCCGCCAGCGTCCTTGACCGGGCGCTTCTCTTCCTTCTTCTTCGCCGGGCGCTTGGGCTCGGGGCGGGCGATCGGTGTAAACTTACGCGCGGCGGGCGCGGAGACGGGCGCGGCAGCTTCGCTCTTGGCGACAGCTTCCTCAGCCGGAGCGGCTTCTGGCTCAGCGGGCGCTTGCGCTTCTACAGGAGCTGGCTTGGCTTCCTCTTCGGCGCGCTTTTCAGCTTCATCTTCGGCCTGTTTTTCCTGAGCGCGATTGTCTTCTGCGCGGCGCTTTTCGGCTTCGTCGCGCTCACGGGCCTGCATTTCCTCGCGCTTGCGGTTTTCCGCTTCCTGGGCAAGGCGCATCTCTTCGGCCTCACGCTGCAGGCGTGCGACGCGTTCCTGCGGAGTCTCGCCTGCAGGCGCTTTTCTGGATGGAGCGGCAGGCTTCTTAGCCACCGGGGCGGGCGCAGGAGCCGGCGCCGGTGTCGGCTCAGGCGCGGGCGCAGCCTCAGGTGCGGGCGTCTCACCCGGTTTCAAGAGCTTGCGGCGGCGCTTCACCTCAACCGCAACCTTGTTGGTGCGGCCGTGGCTAAAGGTCTGCTTGACCTCGCCAGCATCGACCGCCCTTTTGAGGCCCAGCGGTTTACGGGTGCGTTTGTTGGTTTCGTCGCTCATTCTAGCTCGTTAATCCTTCAGTATTCTCGATGTCGCCTGCCGTTGACGGAGCAGTATGCGCCGCCTCGGCTTTGGACCGGTCCGCAGTGTCGCGATCAGTCCTGACAAAATTCGGCCCTATATATTCCGTCAGACGGGTGACCGACTGCTCCACCCGGTTTGCAGCTCGCAAGTCACCGGAGTGGCCCGAAACGCCCAAATGGACGACATTCTCGCGGCCCAATGCCACAGACAGAGCCGCGCGGTCCAGTGGCAAGACACATCCGCGGGCGCCTGAGCCCTCGGTTTCCATTCCCACGCGCCACGCCTGATCCAACCGCTTGCGTCCATCCTCGCTCGAATCGCTAGCATGCAGCAACATGGCAATCCGCCCGCTGCGCGCCTGCTCAGCGATACGGCTGGACCCCATCACTATGTTGCCGGAACGCAATTCCAGACCCAGACGGTCCAGCAGATGACGGCTCAGTGCGGCTTCGATCCTGTCTGCCAGATCATCTGGCACAGTCAGCTTCGCGCCTTTGAACGCGCGGGCCAGAGCTCCTTTGAACTGGCCATTACCAAGCGCAGTTTCAAGCGCAGCCCGATCCGGAGTTATCCATGCGCCGCGCCCCGGTGCCTTCGCTGCGGGATCGGGCAACACATCTCCGTCCGGAGAAATCGCCAGCCGAACGAGTGTGTCGCGCGCGGAAATTTCCCCGGAAAGGATGCAGCGCCGCGCGCTCCGGGAAGCACTGTCAGCTTTCCCCGGAGGCGGCGTGTCAGCGATGTCGGACGTCAGGCGCTCATTGGGTGGAGTCCGCATTGGCGGCCTCCTGGGTTTCTGGCTCAGCGGGCGCCGCTGCCGGCTCCTCGTCTTCAAACCAGTGCGCACGCGCTGCCATAATGATTTCGTTGCCTTGCTCTTCGGTCAGGCCATAATCACCCAGCACGCCGCCCTTGTCCTGCTCCCGCTGCGGCGGTCGACGCGTTGGCGGTCCATCGGCAGCGTTGTTGTTCCGGCGACGCGGGGCCTCACGCTTCTTGGCGATCAATTCATCGGTCGCAAGATCAGCCAGATCGTCGAGCGTCTTGATGCCGCCCTTGCCCAGCGTAACCAGCATGGCCTCGGAAAGGTGAGGGATTTCGGCCAGCGCATCTTCCACACCGAGTTCACGGCGGGCCGCACGGTGGGTCTCTTCCTGCCGCTCCAAAGCTTCCAGTGCACGGCTCTGCAGTTCTTCACCAAGCTCTTCGTCGAAGCCTTCGATGGCGGCAAGTTCGGCCAATTCGACATAGGCGACTTCTTCGAGCATCGCGAAGCCTTCAGCAACCAGCAGCTGCGAGAGCGTTTCGTCGACGTCCAACTCTTCCTCGAACATCTTGGAACGCTCGGCAAATTCCTTGGAGCGTTTTTCCGAGGCCTCTTCCTCGGTCATGATGTCGATCTGCTGACCTGTCAGTTGGCTGGCAAGACGCACGTTCTGGCCGCGGCGACCAATCGCCAGGCTCAGTTGATCCTCAGGCACAACTACTTCGATGCGGCCATCGTCCTCATCCAGAACAACGCGCGCAACCGTGGCCGGCTGCAATGCGTTTACGATGAAAGTCGCGGTGTCTTCGGACCAGGGAATAATGTCGATCTTCTCGCCCTGCAGCTCCTGCACGACGGCCTGAACGCGGCTGCCCTTCATTCCGACACAGGCACCGACGGGATCAATGCTGCTGTCATGACTGATCACGCCGATTTTGGCGCGGCTGCCCGGATCGCGGGCGGCGGCTTTGATCTCGATGATGCCATCATAGATTTCCGGCACTTCCTGCGCGAACAGCTTGCGCATGAAATCAGGCGCGGCGCGGCTCAGGAAGATTTGCGGACCGCGATTGTTGCGCTCAACCTTGGTGATGAGCGCGCGGACACGCTCACCCACTCGCGCGGCTTCGCGCGGAATTTGCTGGTCGCGGCGGATCACACCTTCGGCGCGGCCCAGATTGACGATCACATGGCCAAACTCGACCGACTTGATGACACCGGTGATAACCTCGCCCGCACGATCCTTGAACTCTTCGAACTGACGCTCACGCTCGGCATCGCGAACCTTTTGAAAGATCACCTGCTTGGCCGACTGCGCATCAATACGGCCCAGATCAACCGGAGGCAGCGGATCAACGATGAAATCGCCAATCGCCGCGCCTTCCTGCAGCTTCTGGGCCTGTTTCAGATCGACCTGCTTGAAGTAGTCTTCGACTTCCTCAACCACCTCGACCACGCGCCACAGCGTCAGATCGCCTGTCTGGGGGTCCAGCTTGGCGCGAATGTCATTCTCCGCGCCATAGCGGTTACGCGCACTCTTCTGGATTGCTTCTTCCATCGCTTCGATGACGATCGATTTATCGATCATCTTTTCCGATGCAACGGAGTTTGCAATTGCGAGCAATTCAGCCTTGTTGGCGGAAATGGCACTGGCCATCAGTCGTCTGCCTTTTCTTCTGAGGTATCTTCAACAATATCTTCGGCACCGGTGGTGTCGATCGGTCTGGTTGCGGCGATCAGCGCGTCTGTCAGGACAAGCTTGGCTGCATGAACCTTGTCACGCGGCAGTTGCACCGCGCCTTTTTTTGCATCATCCAAAGTTATGATACCACCCTCGAGGCCGTTCAGCACGCCTTTGAAGACACGCTGTGCCTTCTCTTCACCGGTCCAGCCCTTTTGCATGACGATGCGCGTTTCATGCCCTGCCCAGTTAGCGAAATCTTTGTCGCGGGTCAGCGGTCGATCAATGCCTGGTGAGGACACTTCGAGATGAAATGCACCTTCAACTAACACTTCGCCTTCTTCCTCATGCGCGTCGATCAGGTCGGACACGCGGCGCGACAAAGCGGCGCATTGATCAATCACCAGCTGCCCCGTTGCCGGGTCTTCCGCCATGATCTGAAGCGCCTGCCCGCTGCCTTCTTCGTCAGAGCCCGCCTCGGACTGCATCATCTGCACGCGCACCAGCTCAAACCCGAGCGCTTCGGCTTCGGGCTCTACCAGTTCAACAAGGCGCATCAGATCGGTCATTCAGGCTTTCACGGTAACCGCCGCAGGGAGCGTATCAATAGTATGTGACAGCGTCGCGAGATCACCAAAGGCGCTTCGTGCCGGCCCCGTCTGGCGCCAGCCCCTTCATTGTCGCGACGATGTCGGGATAGGTGCGAGGTAGGCGCGCTCCGCCGATTTGGCAAGAGGCATTTGGTTCACGCCCACACGCGGCCGCACGCATCTGTACACAGATTTACGCATGGACTGAGTCGCGCATCGGGAGCGACCCATCAGCCCCGCGCTCATTATCCGCAGGCCATTAGCCCCTGCCCATTACCCACTCTCGCGCCTCTTCTTTGAGAGACTGCCGCTCCTTCGCATCATACGCCTCGGCAAAATGCCGCACAGCCAGAACATCGGCATCGATCAACGGAACGTCAAACTCCAACCCGTTCACGCCAACCCCTTTACGCACCACACAGGCGAACACCTCAAGCTGTGCAAACGTAAGAAAACCGGCCTCGCCAACCTGCATTGGTCGCTCAAGACTGATCTGCGCACCCGAACGGGAGATATCCAGAAGAATGGTCTTGCGAATTTCGGTGATCGTCATCAGCCGTGCCGGAATCGACAGGCGCAGCCTTGGTGCGGCGCGCCGCCCTACGTTGTAGAACGCGTCGCCTGGGTCGCCAGCCCATGCAGATATACCGTTGAGGGACTCCGATAACGACGTGGACGCGCGCGAAATGCGGGCAAGTGAAATGAACGAACCAGACATGGTCGTCAAAGCTATGGCGATGCGGTGAAAGGGGCCGCAATCGGACCCTAGGGATATGGACGTAGTTACATGCATGAAGATCAGCGGCGAGACACAAACATCAGCCCGCCCGCACGAACGGGTGATGCTGCGCACTAATTCGCCAGAATCAGGAGCCGCTACCCCAACCTCCGCCTTCAGACGGTTTTGAGCGGCGGCGGTCGCGCCGCTGTGATGCGGGAGCGTTTTCCTCGCCAAATCCGTCAGCGGAATAGCCCCAGCCTTCTTTTGCAAGATCTTTGCTGCGCCGCGCTTTCAATTCCGCCTCAAGGGCCTTTGACCCCAGGTTACTGGCCTCTTCACTAACGCTCGAAGCAATTTGCGTCACACTGAATGCCGTAATCAGGCCGAACGCCATGAAAGCCAGCACGATAAGGCCAACAATCGCACGAATACCGCTCGTTATACTGTCATTCAGATCAATAAAAGCCCGCATAATCTAGTCCATAGAGCCGGTGGGTAATACCCCGAGAACACATCGCGTTAAGCCGCAAGGGTTATCATCCGGTTAGAGAGAATGGCCCAGCTTGCCGGAAATCAGGGGGTACAATTCATCACTTCCGGCATGTCCGGGACTGCGCGGACGTTCAGTCCTCGCTCTGCTCTTCCAGCAACCCGTGCTTCTTGATCGCGTGGCGCAACTGGTCATAGCTCAGGCCCAGCGCCTTGGCTGTCTGGCGCTGGTTCCAGCGATGTTTGCCCAGCGCATGTTCGACAATAGCACGCTCGTGGCTATCAACCGCCAGACGCAGATCGTCGACCGCATCGAAATCAACGCCCGGTGGCACCACCGCATTGGGCTGCACTCCACCTGAAACCTGTGCAGCTGCGGCACTTTCGGACCGCCTGTGCGACGGTGCCTTTGGCTTCCACGGGCTCTCAAACGGATCAAACTGCGCGTAGGAAATCGGCTCCTCGGGGTTATCCCAGCGATACACCGCACGCTCCACTACGTTGCGCAGTTCACGCACATTGCCGGGCCAGGCATAGTCCTCGAATTGGGCAGATACATGCGTCGCAAATCCAGGCCAGGTATGCCAGTCCAGCTCCGCCGCCATCCGCCGCCCGAAATATTCGGCGAGCACAGCGACATCCCCTTCCCGTACCCGCAAGGGTGGCAGAGTGATGACTTCAAAGCTTAGCCTGTCGAGCAGATCGGCGCGGAATTCACCAGACTTGGCAAGCGCGGGCAAATCGTCGTTGGTGGCGGCCACGATGCGCACATCCACGCGTACCGGGCGCGAGGCTCCAATCCGCGTAACCTCGCCATATTCGACCGCGCGCAGCAACCTTTCCTGTGCCCCCATCGACAAAGTGCCCAGTTCGTCGAGAAACAACGTGCCCTTGTCGGCTTCTTCAAACCTTCCTGCGCGCGCTTTGGTAGCACCTGTAAACGCACCTGCTTCGTGACCAAACAACTCGGCCTCGATCAGGGTTTCAGGCAGCGCGGCACAGTTCATGTTGACGAGCGGCTCGTCCCACCGGGTGGAAAGGCGATGGAGACGTTCCGCGATCAGTTCCTTGCCTGTCCCGCGCTCCCCGATGACGAGTACGGGGCGGCTCATAGGGGCGGCGCGGCTGGCGCGCTCGACCGCGTCGAGGAAGGCTCCGGATTGGCCGATAAACTGACTTTCGCGCTCCACCCAAATCTCCCCGCATTCGGCTGTCTGGCCAAACTATAGTGAAATTTCCCAATGCTTGGCAATAAAAACCATAAGGTCGGGCGAGGGTGATGAAAACTTTCACGGAATTCTGGGATTTTTCCGATTTGGCACGCTGGTTGCTAGGAGGGAGGCAACACCGGCGCTGATTGCCTGAGAGGCGCCAAAATTCACTTGCGAGGAACCCACCATGTACAACCGTCAATTCTGGAACAGCAAACTCGGACAGGCCGCAATGGCCAGCATCCTCGCCATGACGGCAATGGTCGCTCTGACGTCCCAGTTCCAGTCTGCACCGGACAGCTTTATAACGCTTACCGGTGACAGCGCGATGGTCGAATTGGCGTGAGCCCGGTTGTGACTGATAAGAAACCCAACCCCTTAGGGCCGGAGCGCTCAGCCCCCCCCATGACTGGCCCCTTCGCAGGCGGCAAGTCCCCGAAAAACACTGATGCCGCCACCGCTCCGGCCCGCCCCTCTTCCGCCGATCCCGTTGCGGCAGGTCTGGATGATGATCTCAGACCGGTGCGCGCCGGTCAATTGTCACGCCTTGATGCAGAGATTGAAAACTTGCGTCGCAGCCCCACTCCGACGCAAGGTCACCGCAACACCGCGAAGAACGAGCGTGGATCGAACACCAACCCATTTCTAGATGGAGTAGCCTTCATGGGCATTTTCAGCCGCACCCGCGATATTATCGCTGCAAACTTTAACGACATGCTGGATAACGCCGATGATCCGTCGAAGATGATCCGCATGATTATCCTCGAAATGGAGGAGACGCTGGTCGAAGTCCGCGCGAGCGCAGCGCGCACGATTGCAGATCAGAAAGAAATGCATCGCCACGTCATGAAGCTGGATAAGCTTCAGGCTGACTGGGGCGAAAAGGCCCAACTGGCGCTGAGCAAGGAGCGCGAGGATCTGGCCCGCGCTGCTCTCGTCGAGAAGAAAAAGGCCGCCGATATGGGCGACCAGTTGAAAGCGGAAATCGCTGTGCTGGACGATGCCCTGCGCGCTTATGAAGCGGACATTGCGAAATTGCAGCACCGCCTGCGCGAGGCTCGCAGCCGCCAGAGCGCCATCGCGGCGCGCCTCGAGAGCGCGGAAAACCGCGTCAAGCTGCGCAGCCTGATGAGCACCGAACGCACCGATGAAGCGCTGGCTCGCTTTGACCAGCTCGAACGCCGGGTCGATTACGCCGAAGGCCGCGCAGATGCGCTGGACATCGCCAGCGGCGGCCCGAGCCTGTCGGACGAGATCGCCGCGCTTGAAGGCTCCGATGCGATTGATGACGAGCTTGCGCAAATGAAGAAAGCGCTGGGCCAGCCTGCGCCGAAGAAAGGGGAATAAACGATGGACTACATCACCGGCATTATCATGGTGGCGACCCTGTTCGTCGGCCTACCATGGGTGATCCTGCACTACGTCACCAAATGGAAGACCGCAGCGACGATCACCAGCGATGACGAGGTGCTCCTCGAAGAGCTCTATAACCTCGCCAAACGGCTTGATGAGCGCATGGACACGGTCGAGCGGCTGGTAGCCTCCGATGACCCCACATTCACACCGATCAAACGCCTTCAGGCAGACCAGGAACAGGACAACCAACAGCTTCGCGAACTCGAAATGCTGATGGCTGAAAAGAAAGGAGCAAAGGCATGAACTCCCCCCGCACAAAACTGTATCGTGACAAGCACAATGCAAAGATCATGGGCGTTTGCGCCGGGATTGCCGAATACACCGGGGTGGACACGTTCTGGGTGCGCCTTGGGGCCGTTGCCCTCGCCATTGGATTTGGCTGGCCGATCCTTGCCTATTTTGTCGCAGGCTTCATCCTGAACAAGAAACCGCCGCATCTTTACCGCGATCAGGGCGAGCAGAAATACTGGCAGCGCGTCCGCCAGAGCCCGCATCGGACCGCTCGGGAAATCCGCGCAAACTTCCGCGATATCGACCGCCGGCTCGCCTCTGTCGAAGCGCATTACGTCAACAGCAACCCGCGCCTCACCGCCGAAATCGAGCAGCTGCGCTAAACACGCCCGCACTACACATGAACGACCCCGAGGACTTGAAAGATGGCTGCTGAACTTGGAATTATGATCCCCATTCTGGGTATCCTGCTAGGCTTTTTCGGGGTCTGGACACAGCACACCCAGAAAATGGCGAAGCTTCAGGTCGAAGAAACGGCCACAAACACCGCCGAACGCGCCGCGCAATATGCCAGCCAGGTGCAAAAACTGGATGACCGCGTCCAGGTGCTCGAACGCATCATCACGGATCGCGGCTATGATGTCGCAACCCAGATCGAAGCGCTGCGCGATAGCCGCGAAACCGATGCTGCCAATGCCGGTGTCCCCCTCGATTTTACAAATAAGGAGACCACACAATGACCGACCTCATCACCACCGAATTGCTCACTGTTGTTGGTCTGGCGGCGGTTGCCGGCTGGGTCTTCACCACATGGCTGCGCGTCAAGAACGGCTACCCGCTTGAAGGATCCTGGGGTCAGACGATGAAGCCTGTCACCGACAATGAAGCCAAGCAACGCGTCTCCCTCCTGACACAGGAAAACGCCGAACTGCGCGCCGAACTAGGCTCCGTCAAAGACAGGCTCGCCAATGTCGAGCGGATCGTCACCGATGGCGGCTATCACCTTGGCGCCGAGATCGATGCACTCAGGAACAGTGTGGGCGATCGTTCACTGGAACACCGCACAGATGAAGGGAACGCATAATGGGTTTCTGGACCGCAGTCGTAATTATCGTCGCCATTGGCGCAGTCGCGAGCGTGCTTCGCTCTCGCTATAACGCCCAGCACGGCATCACCGAAGATATGATAGGCAATCAGTCCATCGACCGGTCGAATGATCCGGAACGCGATGCCCGCGAAGAGGCCGCGCAGGCCGAAATCGCCGAGTTGAAAGAGCGGCTCGCAGTGCTGGAACGCATCGCAACAGACAACAACTCTGTCGATGCGCGCGAAACCCAGCGTATCGCATCCGAAATTGAAGCTTTGCGCGGGTCAAACGCCGCCAAAGAGCAAGCCGACAACTGAACCAACAGCCTAATAATGCCAGTTAGCAGCCCCGATTGAAGAAAAGGACCCGAGCGAATGTTGAACGCCCCATCCTTGCCGCCCTCGCTTGCCAGTCAGGCTCTTGCCAACTCACCTGTGACGAGCCCGCTGGAGCCCACTGTCGTTGTGGCCCTCACCTGCCTTATCGCAATCGGATTGATCACCTTTGCCCTGCTTCGGGCGTGGCAGGACTGGATCGAATTGAAACGCAAGGAACTGGAAAGCGGTTCCGATAGCCAGCGCGAAACCGTGCGCGAGCAGGACGAAACCGCGCAAATGAGCGTAGGCGCGGCCCGCATTGAGCTTTCTGATATGAAAGAGCGGATCAAGAAACTCGAAGCCATCGCCAGCGGGGTTGAGTTGTAAAAGCAATTACCTATTTCCCGTTCACGCTAAGATTGTCGAAGCACCATCCTTCCCTTTTTGCGCTGCACCAATAAACAAGTGCAGCCCTTCGACAGTCAGGGCGAACGGAGAATGCATTGAGATCTTTGCCCGACATACTTGAAGAATACGAATTCCTCGAAGGAGATGAGCGGTACGGCCTTCTGATAGAGCTGGGCCGCGAACTGGAGGATATGCCCGACGCGCTGAAGACAGACGCCACTCTGGTGCGCGGCTGTTCGGCGGCGGTGTGGGTCTATCCGACCGAAGCCGCTGATGAGGGGCGCGACACGCTGCACTTTCTTGCCGACAGCAACGCCGCAATAACCAAAGGCATCGTCGCCCTGGTGATTTCAGCCGTTCAGGACAAGCCCGCAAGCGAAGTTGCCGCGATGGATGTGAAGGCGGCGCTGGAGCCGTTTGACCTCAAGAGCCAGCTTTCGAGCAACCGTACACAGGGCGTGCCGAATATGATCGGGCTGGTACAGGAGCACGCCGCGCGGCTGGCGGCGGTGTAATGCGCAAGCTGGCAGTTGCGGGCATGGCCGTGACCAATTTTGTGGGGGGGGCTTTACGGTTGAAGGCTTCGTTGCAAGCGACCAATGCCTTGATGCAGACGGGCGCTGGGATGATCGGCCACTTCTGGGCGTCTGTGAAAGTTTTGAGCCTTAGGCACCCACGCTATCGCGCACCACGGCGGTTCCTGCCTCGCGTTGCTCTTTCAGCTCTTTTTTCAAAACCGCGGGATCGCGGGCAAACACAAAGCCAAAGCTGACCCCGCCTTCTTTGCCGATGGTCGCATGGTGCAGTTTGTGCGCCTGCACCAGACGCTTTGCATAGCCCTTTTTCGGCACCCATTTCCAATAGCGCTGATGCACCAGCCCATCATGGATCAGGGTGTAGATCACACCGTAAAGCGTAATGCCTACGGCAAACCACCATAGCCAGTCCCAATAGAGCGAGCCATAGATATACATGGCTGCATTGATCGTGCCGAAGACAACGGCAAACAGATCGTTTTTCTCAAACATATTGTCATGCGGTTCGTGATGGTCGCGGTGCCAGCCCCAGCCCCAACCATGCATGATGTATTTGTGCGCGTACCACGCAAACAGCTCCATCCCGATCAGGGACGAAAGAACAGTGAGGATGATCTCAAACCAGCTCATGCTGTTGCTCCTCTACTCGTGCTGGCTTTGCTAGCCAAGTCCGGGGAGTGACCGTCCGACGAAATGGCAATCGCGCCAACGCCCGCCTTCTTGGCTCCGGGCAGAGCCCACCATGGCACTTCGGGCTGGCGGTGATGTTCTAAGTGATAGCCGAAATGGCAGCATGTCAAAAGGCTGGCGAGCGTCGAAAAATCGTTGCTACGGGCATTGTGGCGGTCAGCGAAAGGCTGGGCCGCCGCGTGATGGTGAGGGCGATAGGTGCCGAAATAGAATAGCTGAAGCGAGGACAGCAGCGCTGGCGCACCATACAGCACGAAAATCTGCATGAACGGCACATCGAAAACAAACAGGTAAATGCCGACGACCGTGTGCACGAAGATCAACGAAAACCAGCCGAAATACCGTTTGAAAAAGGTCCAGTACCACTGGAGGAAACTGCTCGGGTGCTCCTCGTCGAAATCGGGATCACCCTTGCGGCCCGAAAGCTTGTGATGGACGAAATGGGCATCACGCATCCGCTTCCACTTAAACCCGGCATACATCATCAACAGTGTCGCGCCGATCGCAGCGTTTACCCGCGGCAATCCCGGAGCAAGGCTGCCGTGCATCGCATCATGACAGACGATGAAGACCGCCACGCTCAGCCAGATCTGCACCACTGCTAACGCAATCGCTACCGGCAGGCTCGCCCAGGTCAGGTCAAACACAAACATGCCGTAAAAATGGATGCTGAGCCACGCACCCGCAATCACCAGTGCGAGCGCAAGACCAATAGCGGACTGAGCCGCGCGGCCGGGAAGGGTGTGACGGGTTGTCATGACCTAAAGATATACGCGCAAGTCATTCATAAGGTTGCGCATAGCTGACCTGCATTCCGCGCGCCAACAATTTAGGGCGCTGCGATCAATCGTCAGGCGCGAAGAAAATCTCACGCAAATGTTCGCCGATGCGCGCCGGGCGCAGGGTTTCCGCGTCAATGCAGCACCAACTCGATTGCACTTCGGCCAGCACATCCTCACCGCGTTTAATCACTGTGTGATAAAACGCCCGCGCGCCGTTGTAGCGTTCCAGCACCGTGCTAGCGATCACATCATCTTCAAGGAAGGCCGGTTTGCGGTAGGTAATCTCATGCTTGAGAGCGACCCACGCCTTGCTCGCCACATCGTCAGCCGGAGCGATCCGGTTCCAGTGCGCAAGCACCGCATCCTGAACCCAATTAAGGTAACGCGCGTTGTTCACATGCCCCATGAAATCGATATCATCGGGCACAACTTTGATCGGGAAACGGAATGGGATTGCTGACATGAGTGTAAGTTAGCGCGAAACCTGTTTCGTTTCCATGACGAATTGTCGGAAAATCTGCTTATGCCCAGCATCTGTCTTGCCAGTGTTGCCCGATGGCAGCTAATCCGACGCAAAATAAGCAATTGAGAGAGATTATGGCGAGCCAACCCCGCACGCTTTACGCAAAAATCTGGGACGATCACGTGGTTGAAACCCGCGATGACGGCACCTCGCTGATCTATATTGATCGCCACCTCGTGCACGAGGTCACCAGCCCGCAGGCATTCGATGGTCTGCGCGCCTCTGGCAGGCCGGTGCGCCGTCCGGAACTGACGCTGGCTGTGCCCGATCACAATCTGCCGACCACCGCGCGGCGCGATGCCAAGGGTGCAAAGATCGCGATTGCCGATCCGCAGAGCGCCGCGCAGTTGGCCGCGCTTGAAAAGAACGCGCCCGCTTTTGGCATCCGCTATATCGGGGATGCCGATGCGGAGCAGGGGATCGTCCACGTTGTCGGACCAGAGCAGGGCTTTTCCCTTCCCGGCACCACCATAGTGTGCGGCGATTCGCATACAGCCAGCCACGGCGGACTTGGCGCTCTCGCCTTTGGTCTGGGCACGAGCGAGGTTGAACACGTCCTCGCCACGCAAACGCTGTTGCTGCAAAAATCGAAAGCAATGGAAGTGCGGGTAGAGGGCGAGCTTGGCCCCGGCATCTCTGCTAAAGACCTGATCCTGCATATCATCGGCGTGATCGGGGCTGCGGGCGGCTCTGGCTATGTCATCGAATATCGCGGACCTGTTTTCGAAGCGATGAGCGTCGAGGAGCGCTTGACCGTCTGCAATATGAGCATTGAGGCTGGCGCGCGCGCAGGCCTGATCGCGCCGGACGATACGGTTTTTGAGTATCTTAAGGGCCGTCCGATGGCGCCCAAGGGCGAGGAATGGGACGCAGCCGTCGCCTATTGGCGCACACTGGAGACCGATGCCGGAGCGCAGTTTGACAAATCTGTCACCATCGACGCAGCGACCGTCGCGCCAACCGTAACATGGGGCACCAGCCCCGAAGATGTGGTCCCGATCAACGGTGCAGTCCCTGCTCCCGAAAGCTTTGCCGACGAGAACAAGCAGGCCGCCGCTGCGAAAAGCCTTGATTACATGGGACTTACTCCAGGCACCGCGATGACCGACGTGCCGATCGAGAACATCTTCATCGGTAGTTGCACCAACAGCCGCATAGAAGACCTGCGCAGCGCCGCAGAGATACTCAAGGGGCGCACAAAGGCGGACAATGTGCGCTGGGCCATCGTTGTGCCCGGATCGGGTCTGGTCAAGCGCCAGGCTGAGGAAGAAGGTCTGGACCGTATCTTTACCGATGCAGGATTTGAATGGCGCGAGCCGGGCTGTTCGGCCTGTCTTGGTATGAACCCTGACAAGATCCCGGCTGGCGAACGCTGCGCTTCGACCAGCAACCGCAACTTTGTCGGGCGACAAGGGCCGGGTGCGAGGACGCATCTCCTCTCCCCGGCAATGGCAGCAGCGGCGGCGGTCAAAGGCAAGCTTGCAGATGTGCGTGAGTTGAGCTGATACGCTTGAAACCCGTCGCGGTGAGGCGCATGGTGATGTCATGACCAAAAAAGATCCTAAATCACCGTCGGACGAGTCCGGCTCTACTGCGAGCAAAGCGGCCATTGGCGCTGCGGCAACCATTGGCTCTGCCGCCATTGCAGCAGCCCTGCTGTATGCTGGCCGACGGTTCCGCAAGAAACCGGAAGACAAGGCGGCTCCAGGCAACGTGCCTTCGGGCGAGCCGCCCCAGACAGACTGAAAAGCCGAACCGAAACCGCCGGATTAAGGACACCCCATCATGGACAAGCTGATCCAGGTATCAGGCACTGCCTATCCCTTTGGTGCGAAAAACGTCGACACCGATGTTATTATTGCGTCCAAATGGCTCAAGACGATTACACGTGATGGTCTGGGTCAGGGCGCGTTTGAGTCGATCCGCGCCGATGGTGACAGCGTCTTTGACGATCCCGCCTATGCCGGTGCGCCGATCCTGATTGCGGGTGACAATTTCGGCTGCGGATCAAGCCGCGAGCACGCCGCCTGGGCCATCCTCGACATGGGCATCCGCGCGGTTATCGCGCCAAGTTATTCCGACATCTTCTCTGGCAATGCGGTGAAGAACGGAATTCTGCCTGTGGTCCTCCCGCAGGAAGCGATTGACCGTCTGATGGACGTCGCGCGCGAAGGCTCTCCGATCACTGTCGATCTTGAGAACCAGACGGTCACAACGCAATATCAGGACCGTTTCACCTTCGACATTGATCCGTTCCGCAAACACTGCCTGCTGAACGGGCTTGACGAAGTGGCCCTGACGCTGGAGCGCGATGCTGTTATTGGCCAGTATGAAACACGTCGAAAGGCCTCGCAAAGCTGGCTGATGGCTGGCACAGCCGCCTAGTAACCAGAACCAGATTACCCGGGAGAGACCACAATGAAAGCCATTCGCACCCACGAAGTGGGCGGTCCAGACACGCTCACTCTCGACGAGATTGATGCACCGACGCCGGGCAAAGGCGAAGTGCTGGTGGCGGTAAAAGCCTGCGCGATCAATTATCCCGACACCCTGATGATACGCGATATGTATCAATTCAAGCCTGAGCGCCCCTATGCGCCCGGTGGCGAATTGGCCGGAGTGGTGGAAGCGATCGGCGAAGGCGTTGACAACTACAAGGTCGGTGACCGTGTCATGGCCGGGATTGGCAATGGCGGGCTGGCTGAAAAGGTCGTGGTCCCCGCTGGCCGGATGTTCCCGATCCCCGATGGCGTCCCGTTTGAAAAGGCCGCCTCTCTCCTGATGACGTATGGCACCACGATCCACGGCCTGAAAGATCGCGGCCATATCAAGGAAGGGGACACCGTCCTGATCCTTGGCGCCGCTGGCGGCGTTGGCCTATCGGCGGTTGAGCTGGCAAAGGCATTCGGCGCGCGCGTGGTGGCTGCAGTCTCTTCCGAGGCCAAGGGCGAAGTCGCGAAAAAGGCTGGGGCAGACGAGGTGGTCATCTATCCGCGCGAAGAGATGGACAAAGCCGCCTCCAAGGAACTGGCAGGCAAGTTCAAAGCGGCATGCGGCCCAGAAGGCGCGAACATCGTTTATGACATCGTGGGCGGCCAATATTCCGAACCAGCGCTTCGCTCTATCGCTTGGGAGGGCCGCTTTCTTGTAGTCGGCTTCCCTGCAGGGATCGCCAAGATGCCCCTTAATCTGACGCTGCTCAAATCCTGCGATATTTGCGGCGTGTTCTGGGGTGCCTTTACCGCGCGCGAGCCCGCCAAATTCGTCGCTCAGGTGAAAGAGCTGTTCGCGCTAATGAAGGAAGGCAAGATCGATCCGCTCGTATCCGAAACCTTCCCGCTTGAACGCGCGGGCGATGCCATTGCCAAACTTGAAAATCGCGAGGCTGTCGGCAAACTTGTCGTGACGATAGACTAAAACGGTACAAATAAAGCGGTGCGGGGCTGGCTGCGGCGAGCATATCCGCTTGCCGCCTCCCCTGCTCCGCCCTATTTTAACCCCGACATTTCTTCGGAGGGACTGATGACCGATTTTAAAGACCGCGAACGCGCAGAAGAAGCCAAGTTCGCAATGGATGGCGAGACCGCTTTCAAAGTGGCCGCACGCCGCAATCGTTTGTTGGGGGAATGGGCGGCTGGCCTGATGAACCTGACAACTGAAGAAGCCGACGCCTACAAGAAAGCCGTGGTACAAGCCGACTTCGAAGAAGCGGGCGATGAAGATGTGATCCGCAAATTGCTGGGCGATCTGACCGCTGCGGAAGTCGACATAAGCGAAGCCGACATTCGCGCGAAACTGGAAGAAATGGCTATCGAAGCCCGCCGCCAGTTGACGAGCGACAGCTGATCTCCCCCTCACCTGACAGCGATCTTACAGGAGACCCCCCATGCCGATGAAAGGCGAAGACATTATCGCCGCGATTGAAGCGGAGCTTCCCGGCGCGAAGATAGAGCTGACCGATCTTGCCGGAGACGACAATCACTGGTCGGCGCGCGTCACAGCCCCGCAATTCGCAGGGAAGACCCGCGTGGCCCAGCACAAGATGGTTTATGCAGCTTTCGGTGAGAAAATGGGCGGAGAGCTACACGCCTTGCAAGTTTCAACCGCCGTTCCCAAGTAACCGTGATAAGCGATGCTCGCATCAAACACACCCCAACTGACATAAAGGCCGCATCAATCATGGCTGATACAAACGAACGCATCTCCACCCTCGTCGGCGACAACGATGTTGTCCTGTTCATGAAAGGCACGCCCCTTTTTCCGCAATGCGGTTTTTCCAGCAAGGCGGTGGCAATCCTTGATCATTGCGGTGTCGGTTATGAAAGCGTCGATGTGCTGCAAGACATGGAAATCCGCCAAGGGATCAAGGCGTTCTCTGACTGGCCAACCATCCCCCAGCTCTATGTGAAGGGTGAATTTGTCGGTGGCAGCGACATCATGATGGAAATGTTTGAAGCCGGTGAGCTCAAGCAGTTGCTCGACGAAAAGGGCGTTGCTCCCGCTTCCTGAGACTCATTCTGATCCGTCGTTCAATTACGACTGTGACCATGTGAGAAAAAAGCCGCTCTGCGTGACCAAACGCAGAGCGGCTTTTTTAGCACGGGGAGGTGGGACCAGGACCAGGAAGGTCGCACCTCTTTTTGAAGACCATCGGGTCTGTCCGTCACCATGCATTGCCCGTGCCAAAAATTGAATATCGTGGTAATTCATAATCTTGCATCGTTAACGTGATTTCGGATTATGTGCGTTTGTAAGATGGTCCGACACATTTGCGATCATTTTCTGTCGCACCGCAAAATACAATGCCGAACGCATTGGCCGCACACCGCTCAATGCACTGAAAACAGGGTCAGTTTGAGTAGCCGCTTGGCAATCGAGCGCAGGCGCGCCATCACAGTTGAATGACCAACGAATCTGCTTCGCCCAGACGCCCCCAAACTCCTGCCGCTCAACCCGCTGCCAATCCGCCTGAAGGCATCCCGGCCGCGACCATCATCATCTACCGCGACTGCCCCGATGGAGGGGCGCCGCAAGTGCTGGTCACCGTGCGATCGCGCAACATGGCCTTTGCGGGCGGCATGGCTGTCTTTCCCGGAGGCCGCGTCGATCCAGAGGATTTTGAGCTGGGCGAAACCGTCGCGAAAACCGCGGGACTGTCGCGGGACGAAGCCGCGCACCAAGTTGCTGCCGTGCGCGAGACGCTCGAGGAAACAGGCCTGGCCCTTGGCCTGAAAGGCACGATTACCGCCGAGACTGCTTCACAGGCGCGGGAAATGCTTGAGCGCGAAAAGGCACTCGCCCCGGTGCTCACAGCGTTCGACTGGGATCTGGACCTTACGCAGATCACCCCGTTTGCACGCTGGTTTCCCCAGAACGAGAAGCTGAGCCGCGTTTATGATACCCGCTTTTATCTCGCCAATCTGGGGACGGGCATGGTGGATGTCTCGATCGACAATTCGGAAAACACAAAGCTGTTCTGGACCAGCGCGCAGGGCGCTCTGGACGCAGCGGAACGCGGCGAAATAAAGCTGATCTTCCCCACCCGCCGCAATCTGGAGCGGCTCGCATTGTTTGCCAGCTTTGAGGAAGCGCGCGCACAGGCCGAGGCGATCCCGGTCAAGACTATCGTGCCCAAAGTGGACGACAGCACGGGCAAGCCCATGCTTACCATCATGAAAGACGCCGGTTACCCGATCACCGCTGAATTGCTGGAGAATGTTTCGCGCGGCTGAGCCTATTTGCGGGCAAAACGCCTGCGGGCGCCCCGATAGCGGACGCTATGACAGCGGTCAGGGCAATGGTGATGATGGCTGAGTGGGGAAATGACATGAGCAACACCTCGTGAATGGACGAACAACATAACGAGGGCGATGAGACTGCGATTGCAAAGCTGAACGGGCGCAGACTCAGGCGCATAAACGCGTGCGATTCTCCACAGGGCGTTGCCCCTGATCGGCGAACAGCATTCATCCGAGGAGAACCACCGCAATCCCGAACGGGCTCGCAAGGGCGCGAAGAAACAGAAGCATCTCCCCGCAAGTACGCCGGAGCACCGCAAAAGGGGCTGC